>Ga0207645_10000815_pt1 | contig 26095 bp, 21 predicted proteins | sample KBSM53metaG_FD_184331 | JGI IMG/M metagenome (GOLD analysis project Ga0207645, IMG submission 184331) | Miscanthus rhizosphere microbial communities from Kellogg Biological Station, Michigan, USA - KBS M5-3 metaG (SPAdes) (version 2) | ecosystem: Host-associated > Plants > Roots > Rhizosphere >...
CGGTTGGTCTCGCGGATCGCGCGCTCGCGCTCGTAGCAATCGTAGTTGCCGGAGTAGGTGGTGATCTCACCGCCGTCGATCTCGGCAATCTTGGTGACGATGCGGTTCATGAACTCGCGATCGTGCGAGGTCATCAGCAGCGAGCCGGGCAGCGACTTGAGGAAGTCCTCGAGCCAGATGATCGACTCGATGTCGAGGTGATTGGTCGGCTCGTCCATCAGCAGCACGTCGGGCCGGCCGAGCAGCACGCGCGCCATCGCCACGCGCATCTTCCAGCCGCCCGACAGGGCGCCGACGTCGCCGTCGATCTGCTCGTCCTCGAAGCCGAGGCCGTGCAGCACCTCGCGCGCCTGCGCTTCGAGCGCATAGCCGCCAAGGTGGTCGTATTCCTCCTGCACCTCGCCGAACCTCGCGAGGATCCGGTCCAGGTCGTCGGCCTGCGCCGGATCCGCCATCGCGTTCTGCAGCTGCTCGAGCTCGTGATGGAGATCGCCGGCGCGCCCGCTGCCGAGGATCGCCTCGTCCAGAACCGAGCGCCCGGCCATCTCCTCGACATCCTGCCGGAAGTAGCCGATCGTCACCTTCTTCGGCACCGACACCTCACCATCGTCGGGCACCTCCTCGCCGACGATCATGCGGAACAGCGTCGTCTTGCCGGAGCCGTTGGGGCCGACGAGGCCGACCTTCTCGCCGGGGTTGAGCTGAAACGAGGCCTCGACGAAGAGCACCTGGCGGCCGTACTGCTTGTTGACGCGCGAGAACGAAATCATCGGTTACCGCAGCGTGACATGCAGCTCCGCCGCGAACAACATCGTCCGATCGTTGTCGCGGGCGGCCCATTTCATCAGCGTCGCGAGCGAGGGCTCGACGCGTGCGTCCGAGACGACGCGGCCGTTTGCCGTCACGATGATCGGCTTCGACAGATCGAATGCGTCCGGGGAGATGAGCAGCGTCAGCTCGCTCACGCCCCGCGTCGCCAGCAGCACCTGGTTGCCGCGGCGCGACGCCTCGACGCGGCCGAAAGGACGCGTCCGGGCGAACAGATCGCGACCGCGGTTGAGGCCCGGGCCCGAGAAGACGTTCAGATCGGGCCGCGACAGCGGACCGGCGGGCGCGGACGCGCCGATCTTGTCGATCACCAGCCAGTGCGCCCGGCTCGGCGTGTCGCGATCGCTTGCTTCCCACACCAGCGAGGGCGGCAGCGGATCGCGCGGATGCGACCGGACGAACTCCTCGTAGCTGTCCTTGACGGTCGGCCACCACGAGGTGTTGTGAGCCGCGTCGGGTTGCGGCCGGTACTCGACGGTGACGCCGCTCGCTTTCAGGTGCTCGATGTAGGGCTCGACGGCGCGCGCCGGATACAGCGGATCCTGGCCGCCGTTGACGATGAACAGCGGTTTGTTGAGCAGGTTGGTGGGAAACAGATCGCGATCGACGTCGAGCCGATCGTTCGCGAGCACCATCAGGAACCCGTTCAGCGGCAGGAAGCTGGCGAAGGGCGTCGTGTCGCGCATCGCCATGTAGTAGAGGCCGGTGGCACCGTCCGACACGCCCGAGAGGGCGACGCGGTTCTCGTCGACGTTGTAGCTGCGCTTGATGCTGTCGAGGATGGCGTCGAGATTTTCGAGCTGCGCCTGGCCCCACCACGGCGCGTCGCGCCACGAGGTCGGCACGACGTAGATCTGCTCGGCGCCCTCGAGCGGGCCGCCGCGGCCCCGGCCGCTGCGCGGCTCGCTGGTTTCGCGCATCATCACGCCGCCGTGGAGCTGGAACCGCACCTGGTACTTGCGCGCAGGGTCGTAGGTTTGCGGCACGTAGAGGTCGTAGAAGAACTCGCCGGCCGACGTGCGTCGCTGAAGGCGGGTCGTGCCGCGCTTCACGTCGGGCCGATACACGCGGCCGGCCTTCAGCCGCTGCAGCGCCTCGTCGAAGGCGACGCCGGCGCCCACGACCTGGGGCACCGCCTTGGCTGCGTCCTGCGCATTGCGCGCGCTCCAGAATTTTTCGAACGCCGCGTCGATCGACGAGGAGGAAGCGGCGGACGCGAGGACAACACCGGCCACGGCGCAGCAGACAACCGCAAGAACGCGCGCGTGGATCGTCATCGCCGGCCGCACTCCTTCAGAAATCGAGCCGCAGGCGCACGCTCGCGTTGCGCGGCGGCGCCAGCGCCGTGCCCGAAAACAGGCCGGCGAAGTTGACCACATTCAGGCGATTGGTGAGGTTCGCCACCTCGCCGCGCATCTCGAGCCGCCGGCCGCCGCGCCGCCACACTTCGAAACCGGCGGCCCAGTCGGCCGAGAAGGTCGCACGCAACTGCTCGGCCGCGACGTTGACGCGATCGACGACATCGGCGCCGAAGTGCTCGTCCAGCTCCTCGCGATCGAGCTCGCCCTCGAGCTCGACCGGCAGCCCGCTGCCGTACTTGATCAGCGCCGCCGTCCAGGCGCGCGGATGCAGTTGATAGCGGACGCGCGCCCGCGCCGTGTGCCGCTGATCCTGCGTGATCCGAACCTCGTCGGTCGAATCGAGCGCGCCGGTCGCCTCGGCGCCGAGAAACAAGCCTCCCGCGACCGGCAGGCGCGCGCGGCCGACCAGGTTCGAGTAGGCCACGAACGCCGACACGACGCGCCAGCGCGGCAACGTCGCCTTCACGTCCACACCGGTGACGTGCGCGCCGGCAAACGCGATCGGAAAGCTGATGCCGGTATTGAGGAACACGTCATCGTCGGAGTAGCGCTCGAACGTCCGGCGATACACGGTGGCGTCGATCCGCGCTGTCCGCGCGAGCGCCACGGTCGCGCCGGCTTCGACATAGTCGCCGCGCGACGGCGGCACCGGAATGCGCAGCAGCTCGGGGCTGAGCGAATCGACCTGGTCGGAGCTGGCGAGCAGCAGGTTTTCCATCGCGGGCGTCTGGAAGGCGCGGTCGTAGGACGCGCGCACCACGAGCTCGGCCGCCGGCCAGTACCACGCGATGCCCAGGCGCGGGCTGAACGCCGCGTCGTCGACGACGAAGCGGTAGCGATCCCACCGCAGCCCGGCGCTGGCCGTGACGTTGCCGGCTCGGAACGTGTCCTGGGCAAAGAGCGCCTGCTCCCGATCGGTCCGCCGGTCGGCGAACGCGAAATCGATTGGCGTGTCCGGATCGAAGAAGGAACGGTCGGTGATGTGATACTGCAACGCCTCGCGAACCGGCGCGTGCAGCGCATCGCCGCCGAGCTTGATCTCGTGGCGCCCTGCCTCGATGCTGACGCTGGCGTTGGCATAGCCGCGGCGGAAGCCGCGCTGCTGAAAGGCGGCAACCGGAACCGCGTTCGCGTTCGACCGCAGATCCGCCGACAGGCTCGCCCCCGCCGCGCGCACGTTCAACAACAGCCGTGGCGAGAAGATGTGGCTCCACGCGCCCTGGCCGGCATCCTCGCTGGTCGATCGATCCTGCCGCTGTCCGGCCTCCTCCTGGACGAGATCGTTGGGAACCTGGAACGACGCGCGCGAGCGGCGCCAACCGAGCTGCACCCGATCGCGCGGCGACGCGTGCTGATCCAGCGACACGCTGAAGCCGCCGAGCGTCCCGCCATTGGACGCGTTCGACTGCGTCGGCGGATCGAGGTAGCGATCGGTGCGCGAGGTGCCGGCGCTCAGCGTCAGCGCGCCGCGGTTCCACCCGTAGCCGGCGGACCCGAAGACCGTACCGGTACCGAAGCTGCCGGCTGACGTTTCGGCCGACCCATGGAAGCCGCGGCGGACGTCCTTGCTCGTCGTCACGTCGACGACGCCGCCGAGCTTGCGGCCGTACTCCGCGGGAAAGGTGCCGGTGATGACGTGCACCGCCTCGATCTCCGCATCGGGCAGCTCCGGCGCAAATGCCGGCGAGCGGTTGTCGTCCATCGGCAGGCCGTCGACGACGACCAGCGTCTGGTACTCCGACCCGCGCGGATGCAGGACGCCGTTCGACTCGACCAGCCACCCCGGTTGCAGGTTGACGAGATCGAGCAGCTCGCGGCCCGGCACCGCCGACTGCTGCTCACGCAGTTCCGCCGTCCCGACACCGTACGCGACGCCGGTACGATGCGCATCGACCAGCGTCGACTGCTCGACGACCTCGACCGAGGTCGCGATCGCGGCGACGTCGAGGACGACGCGAACCTCGCGCGGGCGCGGCGAGCGCACTTCGACCAGCTCGTCGTGGGGCGCAAAACCGGGGCTCACGATCACGAGGCGGTACACGCCGAATGGCAGCCGATCGAAGATGAACGTGCCCTCGGGGCTGGTGTCGAACGTGCGGCGGGTCTGTGCCGCGTCGCTCGCCAGCGTGCCGCTCGCCGCGACGGCGAGACCCGTGGCGTCGACCACGGTCAGCCGGACTTCGCCGGCCGACAGCTGCGCGCGCAGCGGCACGGCGGAAGCGGCCAGCATCAGCAGCAGGACGCTCGTGCGCAGGCCGGCCGTGCACCGGTGCTCGCCCGCACGATCGCGGCGCTCGGACATCGCCAACATATTACCCGCTATGATTGCCGGCCATGGCCAAGCGCAGATCGTCGATCGGTGACACGTTCGAGAATTTCTCCAAGGCGATTACCAGGTTCACCGGCAGCACCGCCGCCTTCGGCATCGCGCTCGGGGTCATCCTCGTCTGGGCGGTGGTCGGTCCGCTGTTCGGCTACTCCGACACCTGGCAGCTGGTGATCAACACCGGCACGACGATCGTCACCTTCCTGATGGTGTTCCTGATCCAGCGATCGCAGAACAAGGACTCGCTGGCGATTCACCTGAAGTTGAACGAGATCGTCGCCGCGATGCAGGGCGCCAGCAACCGCCTGATCGACGTCGAGGACCTGTCGGAGAAGGAGCTGGCCACGCTGCAGGGGTTCTACGCGGAGCTGGCCAAGCTGGCGCGCGACGAGACGAAGATCACCGAGTCGCATTCGGTCGAAGAGGCGCGCGAGCGGCACTCGTCGAAGCTGGGCGGAAAGAGCAGGAAACCCAGCCGAAGCTAGCGAGGATGTCTGCGGTTACGAGCGGTAGTTGCCGAACTGGAGCGCGACGCCGAAGTCGTGCTCGCGAAGCGTGCGCATCGCTTCCTGCAGATCGTCTTTCGACGGCGCGCTGACGCGGACCTGGTCGGCCTGGATCGCCGCCTGCACTTTCTTGATCTTCTTGTCCTTGAGGAACTTGACGATTTCGCGCGCCGCCTCGATCGGAATGCCCTGCTGGATGTCGATCACCCGGCGCACGGTGCCGCCGGCCGCCGGCTGCGACTCGGCCGCCTTGAAGTTCTTGATCGCGACGCCGCGCCGGACCAGCCGCGTCTGCAGAATCTCCCACAGCGCGTTCATCTTCATCTCGTCGTCGGTGGTCAGCGTCAGCTTCTTCTCGGCCGTGTTCAAATCGATGTCGGCCGTCGCACCCTTGAAGTCGTAGCGCTGCCCGACTTCCTTGCGCGCCTGGTTGAGCGCGTTGTCGACCTCGGCGAAATCGATGGTCGAGGTGATGTCGAACGACGCCGTCGCGGCCATGCCCTTACTCTACTTCTTCTCCTTCTTCTGCTCCCACTCGACGGCGGTGATCTTCTCCGGATCGACCTTGACGATGTTCTCCGAGATCCGATCGGTCTTGCGTTCGAGCGGCAGGTTCACCTCGTATTCGAGCTCCTCGGTCGACGTGCCACGGAGCTCGAACTTCAACCGGTAGCGGGCCAGGAGCTGGTCGATCGCCGGCTTGATGGCCGCCGGATCCTTCGCCTTCACCTTCAGGGCGAACGGTTGCGTCGCCTTCGGCTCGAACGACTCGATGATCCAGAGCACCGCCATGATGAACACGGTCGCGAACAACGCCAGGAGGTACACGCCGATGCCGGCGGCGAGGCCGACCGCGAGCGTCGACAGCATCACGCCGGCGTCTTTCGGATCTTCGATCTTGGCGCGATAGCGCACCAGCCCCGCCGCGCCGACGATGCCGAACGCGCGCGCCAGACTGGACCCGACCACGAGCATCACCACCGCGCCGACGATCGCGAGGATGATCTGCGTCTGGATGACCGGCGGCTGCCGCTTCGGCGTGCCGCGCCGGCGCGGCCGCAGCGCCAGCAGGCACGCAAGCGCGGCGGCAAGCGGCAGCCGGACCAGGGCGTGCCGCAGCTGGTGCACCTGAGAGTCGAGGTCGGGCGTCTCGGTCGCGTCAGGGCGCGCCGTGTCGGGCTGCGCGCCGGTGGAGGGCAGTGTTTGCGCGCTGATCGTCGGGAGTGTCTGCGCGCCGATCGCGGGCGTCACCGCCATCGCGAGCGTCGTCGCCAGTATCGCCCCGCGCAACCATGTCATGGCCGCGCTTCGAGGTATCCCAGCTGGGCCGCAGATGCTACGGCTGCGGTTGGAAAGGCGACGAAGAGAGAAAAGCGTCGTCGTTGGTCGCATGTCGTCAAAGTCCCGGGCAATCGGTCAGCAAAGGCGAGGCCAGATGAGGTCGGCGCCACCCCATCCATAGTGGTGGCGGGGCGCTTGCTTCCCCCTACCCCGCGGTGACTGCGGCGCGGATTCCTCTTTCAACCTATCGACTGCAATTCAACCAGCGCTTCACGTTCAATGACGCGCACGCCATCGTCGACTACCTCCACGCGCTCGGCATCAGCGATTGCTACGCGTCGTCGTATCTGAAGGCGGTTCCTGGCAGCCCGCACGGCTACGATGTCGCCGATCCGACGCAGCTGAATCCCGACCTCGGCACCAGTGACGACTACTGGCGCTGGATCGACGCGCTCGAGGCGCACGGCATGGGCCACGTGATGGACCTGGTGCCGAACCACATGGGCATCGCCAGGTCGGCGAACCCGTGGTGGCTCGACGTCCTCGAGAACGGCCCGGCGTCGCGCTTCGCGCGTTTCTTCGACATCGAGTGGCACCCGGTCAAGGACGAGCTCGCCGACAAGATCCTGATTCCGATTCTCGGCGGGCAGTATGGCGAGGCGCTCGAAGCGCAGGAGCTGCAGGTCGCGTATCACGATGGTGCGTTCGTTGTCCGCTATTACGAGGAGTCGCTGCCGATTGCGCCCGACACCTACGCCTGGATTTTCCGCCGCACCGTCGCCGCCTGGCTGGCCGATCATCGCGGCGACGACGCGACGGAACTGCAGCGCATCCTGACGGCGACGCGAAACCTGCCGTCGCGCAGCGAGCGCGATCTCGAAGCGATCGAAACACGCAGCCGCGAGAACGACGCGCTCAAGCGCCGGCTGAGCACGCTGGTGGGGTCGAGCGCCGAGGTCGCCGCGCTGGTCGACGACAGCGTCCGCCGGATCAACGGCACGCCGGGGGAGCCGCGCAGCTTCGACGAGCTGGATCAACTGCTGAACGCGCAGTCGTACCGCCTGGCTCACTGGCGCGTCGCGTCGGAGGAGATCAACTACCGGCGTTTCTTCGACGTCAACCAGCTGGCGGCGCTGCGCATGGAAGATCCGGCGGTGTTCGAGGCGGTGCATCGCTTCGTCTTCGAGCTGGTGGCGCGCGGCGCGGTCACCGGGCTGCGCATCGACCACGTCGACGGCCTCTACGCGCCGGAAGACTACCTGCGCCGGCTGCAGGAGCAGTGCGCCGGCGAGAGCGGGCGCTTCTTCGTCGTGGTCGAGAAGATTCTCGGCGCCGGCGAGCAGCTGGCGGGCAGCTGGCCGGTGCACGGCACCACCGGCTACGAGTTCGCCGCGATCGTCAACAACCTGTTCGTCGATCGGCGGAGCGAGCGCGCGCTCGAGGATATCTACCGCCGCTTCCTGCGCGAGCGCCGCGGCTGGCTGTCGTTCGACGACCTCGCCTACCGCAGCAAGAAGCAGGTGATGCACGAGACGATGTCGGGCGACATCAACTCGCTCGGCCATCAGCTGAACCGCTTTTCGGAGCGCAACCGCCATTTCCGCGACTTCACGCTCTACAGCCTGATCTCGACGATCAAGGAAGTGATTGCCTGCTTCCCGGTCTACCGCACCTACATCACCGCCGCCGATCCGATCAGCGACCACGACCGCCGCTACATCGCCGAGGCGGTGCGCGACGCGAAGCGGCGCGCCGAAGGCACGCCGGGCATGATCTTCGATTTCATCGAAGGCCTGCTCCTGAAGCGCATCGGCGGCGGCGCCGACGAGTGCGAAGAGCGGGCGCGCCTCATCGGCAAGTTTCAGCAGATCACCAGCCCGGTGGCAGCCAAGGGGATCGAGGACACGACGCTCTACATCCACAACCGGCTGCTGTCGTTGAACGAAGTCGGCTCCGACCCGACGCGGTTCGGCCTCGAGCCCGCAGCCGTGCACGCGTGGATGAAAGAGCGCCAGGCGCGCTGGCCGGCGGCGCTGTCGACGCTGTCGACGCACGACACCAAGCGCGGCGAAGATGTGCGGGCGCGCCTCAACGTGCTGTCGGAGATCCCCGGCGCGTGGAAGGATGCGGTCGGCAAGTGGCGGACGCTGAACCGCCGCCTCCGCGTCGACGTGCAGGGCCGGCCGGCGCCGAGCCGCAACGAAGAGTACCTGCTCTACCAGACGCTGGTCGGCGCGTGGCCATTCGAGGGCGACGCGGCGACGCAGTCGGCGTTTGCCGATCGTGTCGCCGGCTACATGTCCAAGGCGATGCGCGAGGCGAAGCTGCACACCACCTGGATGAGCCCTGACGAGGCCTACGAGAAGGCGGTCGAACGCTTCGTCCGATCGATCCTCGATCGGCGGCGGCCGAACCCGTTCCTCGCGGCGTTCGAGCCGTTCCAGGCCCGGATCGCCGAGCTCGGCATCTACAACAGCCTGGCGCAGCAGGCGATCAAGATCACCGCGCCGGGCATCCCCGATTTCTACCAGGGCACCGAGCTCTGGGATCTCTGGCTCGTCGATCCCGACAACCGGCGGCCGGTCGACTACGCACGACGGCGCGAGGCGCTGGCCGCGATTGGCTGCGCCGACGCGGCGGAGCTGCTCGAGCATCGCGCCGACGGCCGGGTGAAGCTGTTCGTGGTGCACCGCACGCTGAAAACCCGCGCGGACCTGCGCGATCTCTACGAGCGCGGCGACTACGTGCCCCTCGGCACCTCCGGCACGCGCGCCGAGTGCCTCTTTGCGTTTGCCCGCGTCGACGTCGATGGCAGGGCAGCGGTCACCTGCGTGCCGCGCCTGGTGGCGTCGCTGACGCCCGACGCCGCCTCGCCGCCGTTGGGCCGCAGCGTCTGGGGCGATACGCGGATCACGCTGCCGGGCACGCTGGCCGGCACCCGGTTCCGCAACGTCTACACCGGCGAGTGCCATCAGCTGGAGGGCGCCGGCGACGCGCGCACGCTGCCCGCGGCCGCGCTCTTCGAGCGATTCCCGATCGCGCTGCTGGTGCCATGCTCTATCTGACGATCATCGGCGGCGCGTTCGTGGCGTGGCTGATCATCGCCGTGCTGTTCACGCCGCACATCCCGTATCACATCGAAGCCGACATCGACGCCGCCAGCGATCACTTCATTCACGTGCTCGAATCGGTCTGCCAGACGCATCTGGAGCACGGCAACCGCGTCGAGGTGCTGACCGACGGCACCCGGTTCTATCCGGCGATGCTGGACGCGATCCGCCAGGCGCGCGAGACGGTCAACCTCGAGGCCTACATCTTCAAGCGGGGCGAGATCGCCGATCGCGTGATCGACGCGCTCCGCGAACGCGCCGCGGCCGGCGTGCGGGTCACCGTGGTGATGGATGCGATCGGCTCGTTCGGCGCCTACCGGCGCACGCGGGCGCAGCTCGAGGCGTCGGGCTGCCGCGTCGCGGCGTATCAGCGGTTCACCTGGTACCGCCTCGCGCGCCTCAACAACCGCACCCACCGCGAGCTGCTGATCGTCGACGGCACGATCGCGTTCGTCGGCGGCGCCGGCATCGCCGACTGGTGGGCCAAGCCGATCGGACGCCACCCGATGTGGCGCGACATGATGGTGCGAATCGAGGGGCCGGTGGTGTCGGACGTGCAGGGGATCTTCGCCGAGAACTGGCTCGAGTGCTGCGGCGAGATCCTCGTCGGCCCCGACACCTACAAGCCGCATCGCCCCGCCGGCGACGTCGCCGCCTTCGCGATCAAGAGCTCGCCCGCCGATCGGTCGACGACCTCGCGAACGCTGTTCCAGACGCTGATCGAGGGCGCGAACCACACCGTGCTGCTGTCGACGCCGTACTTTCTGCCCGACCGCGCCTTCCGCGGCGCCATCCGGCGCACCATCGCGCGCGGCGTCACGATCACGGTGATCGTACCGGGACGGCGCACCGATCAGCGCTGGGTGCGGCTGGCGAGCCGGCGGATGTACGGGCAGATGCTCGACGCCGGCGTGCGCATCTTCGAGTACACGCCGGGGATGACGCACGTGAAGGCGCTGCTCGTCGACAATCTCTGGGCCGTGGTCGGCACGACCAACCTCGACAACCGATCGTTCGAGCACAACGACGAGGTGAACATCGCGTTTCACAGCGAGGCCGTCGCCGCGCGCATCCGCGCGGACCTCGAGGCGGACATGGCGCGCAGCAACGCGATCGATCGCGCCGAGTGGGCGCGGCGGCCGCTTTGGGAGAAAACGATAGGCGCTGGCGCCTGGATTCTGGAGCGCCAGCAGTAAAGGCGGGAAGGCGGAAAGGCGGGAGGGCGGAAACGGAAGGCCGAAGGCGACAAGGCGGGAAGGTGGAAAGTGTAGGTCGGAAGGTCGGAAGGTCGGAACGTCGGAAGGTCGGAAGGTCGGAACGTCGGAAGGTCGGAAGGTCGGAAGGTTGGAAGGTCGGAGGCTCGCAAGAAAGGTCGCAGACAATGGTCGTCGTCGTCACCGGCGCGTCGGCGGGGGTGGGGCGGGCCACGGTTCGGGCGTTCGCGCAGGCGGGCGCGGATCTGGGGTTGATCGCGCGCGGGGTCGACGGGCTCGAGGCGGCGCGGCGCGAGGTCGAAGCGGTCGGGCGGCGCGCGGTGATTGCCCCGGCCGACGTCGCGGATCATGCGCAGGTCGAAGCGGCCGCCGAGCGCGTGGAACGCCAGCTCGGGCCGATCGACGTCTGGGTGAACAATGCGATGGCGTCGGTGCTCTCGCCGATCGTCGAGATGACGCCGGAAGACTTCCGCCGTGTCACCGACGTCACCTATCACGGCGTCGTCTTCGGCACGATGGCGGCGCTGAAGCGGATGCTGCCGCGCAATCGCGGCGTCATCGTGCAGGTCGGCTCGGCGCTCGCCTATCGCGGCATCCCGCTGCAGTCGGCGTACTGCGCCGCCAAGCACGCGGTGCAGGGCTTCACCGATTCGCTCCGCTGTGAGCTCCTGCACGACGGCACCCGCGTCCGCGTCTCGATGATCCAGTTGCCGGCGATGAACACGCCGCAGTTCGACTGGGTGAAGAGCCGCATGCCGCGCCAGCCGCAGCCGGTGCCGCCGATCTACCAGCCGGAGGTCGCAGCCGACGCGATCGTCTGGGCCGCCTCGCACGATCGCCGCGAGCTGAGCGTCGGCGCGACGACCGCGGCCGCAATCTGGAGCGACAAGCTGGCGCCGGGGCTCCTCGATCGATACCTCTCGGCCACCGGCTACGACGGGCAGCAGACCGACGTCCCCGCCGACCCCGCGCGCCGCGACAACCTCTGGCATCCGCTGCCGGGCGATCACGGCGCGCACGGGCGCTTCGACGATCGCAGCAGCTATTCCAGCCCGCAAACGTGGATCAACGAACGGCTGCCGGCGTTCGCGCTGCTCGCCGGCGCCGCGGTTCTCTTCCTGGGAGCGAGACGATGGCACAACGAAGCGTAGCGAAGGGCGTCGCCGTGGGGATCGCCGGCGGCGTGCTGGCGTCGTGGACGATGAACCAGGCGCAGGCCGCGTGGAGCAGGGCGGCGGCAAACTTTCGATCGCCGTCGGCCGGCGGCAAGGAGGATGCGCGCGACTGGCAGGAGCGATCCGAGGGCACCAACGCCACCGAGATCGCCGCCCAGACCGCGGCGCGCGCCACCCTCGATCGTCCGCTGACGCGCGACGAGCTCGCCGTCGCGGCGCCGCTGGTTCACTACGCGTTCGGGGCGGCGATGGGCGGGTTGTACGGCGGCCTGGTGGAAATGTCGCCGGCGGTCCGCGCGTGCTCGGGTACGGCGTACGGCACGGTGGTCTGGATCGGCGCCGACGAGATCGCGATGCCGATGCTCGGCCTCTCCGATCCCGACGCCGATCGGCCCGTGGAGATGCATGCGCAGGCGTTCGCCGCCCACCTGGTGTTCGGGTTGACGTTGGAGCTGGTGCGCCGCGCGCTGCGGCGGCGCTGAAGCGCCGCCGCCGGCCGCCTATTTCTTGCCGATCGCCGCCGTCCAGATCTCGAGCTGCTCGCGCGTCATCGGCCCCTCCGGCTGCTCGCGCGCGTCGCGGTACTTCCAGCGCTCGAGATCGTGCAGGTACTGCTCGCGCGAGAGCAGCGTGCCGTAGCAGACGTCGTTCTGCAGGTTGGGACGGCTGACGCTGAGCCGCCGCATCAGTTCGTCCATCACCCAGGCGGGAATGTTCTGCCGCTTGTCCGGGTAGACGAACCCGAACAGGATCAGGTGGCTGAGCAGCACGCGCCAGTAATCGCCGAAACGCATCAACAGCCGCGGCCAGTCGAGCGACGGGCCGGTTTCTCGCAAAAGGTGCAGCACGTCGGCGCCGTCGAAGCGCTCGCGCTCGAGGATGAACGACTTCGACCAGAGCATCTCTTCGACCGGCGACAGCCGCACGATCACGCCGAGCACGTTGGTGCGCGGCGCATGGTCGAACCACAGATCGTCGACGCGGGCGATGCCGTTGCCCGAGCTGAAGATGACGTCGATGAAGTGCTTGCCCCGGTGGATCTTTCCCAGCCAGTGCGGGAACGGAATCTCGGTGTCGTAGCCGAACTTCGAGAACGCGTCGAGCACGCGCGGGCAGTCGTCGGGCTTGACGAAGATGTCGACGTCCTTGGTCTCGCGCGGCACGTGCGAGTAGTGCGAGAACGCGAACGCGCCGCCGACCAGGAATGGGATGCCGGTCTCCTGCAGCTTCGTCAGCGCATCGATGTAGAAGTCCGCGGCTGGATCGTGGATGGCGCGCGCGGTCGAGGTTTCCATGACGCCTCAGGACGCGATGGCGTCGCCCGCACGCCGTCTGTGGGCCAGCACCGGCTGCGGCGCCGGCGTGGTAGGCGTCTCGCGCCCCTCCGCGTCCGCCACCGGCACCTCGAAGACGCGGAATGGCGGCCGATCGGCGAAGCTGCGGGTGAGCAGCGGCATCGACACGTTGTAGACCGGCACGCCGCCCTGCGTCCGCCCCTCGAGCTGACCGCGGTGCGCGTGGCCGTGCAGCACCAGCGTCACCGGGTAGCGGCCGATCGGCTCTTCGAGGCGCGACGATCCGAGGAACGGATAGATCTCGAGCGGCTCGCCCTCGACCGTCTGCTGAATCGGCGCGTAGTGCATCATCGCCACGAGCTGTTTCGTCCGCAGCCGCGCGAGCGCCGCCTCCAGCTTCAACGCTTCATCGACCGCCTCGCGCACGAACTGCTTGATGATCGATTCACCCCACGGGCCGAGCGCGCGGCGGCCGAACCCGCCGCCGAACCCTTTCACGCCGGCGATGCCGATGCCCAGCAGTTCGGTCGCGTCGCCATCGAGCATCGTCACGCCCGCGTCGGCGAGAATCTGCCGTACTTCTGCACCCTTGTCCGACTCGATGTCGTGATTGCCGAGCACCGCGACGATCGGAATGCGCAGCGTGTGAAGCTCTTTGGCCAGGATCGCGGCCTCCTCGGGCAAGCCGTAGTCGGTCAGGTCGCCCGGCACCAGCAGCACATCTGCGGCCTCGGAGATCCTGGCGAACAGCGATTGAAACGCTCCCTGCGAGGTTTTCGAACAGTGCAGGTCGCCCACAGCCGCGACCCGTACAACGGTTCGGTTCATGGGGCAACCGCGTCTTCAAAAGTTGAGCCATCGGCGGCCGGCTGAGCTGTCATCCCGGGCCGTCACTTTGCAACGACAGTCGGCGAATGACGGTCCACACGCGCCCCCAGCTCGGGCGGCTGGTTGTTACGCCGATGGCGACTATCGGCGTGCTCTCGGCCGTGCTCGTCTGGGAAGTGGAGCACGTGGGATCGATCGTGCTCGCGCTGGTGATCGCCGCGATCGGGGTCTCGATTGGCGTCGTCGTCGCGCGGCACCTCCGTCACGATATCGACGCGCTCACCCAGTACTACTCCGCGCTGCTGCACACGGCCGATGAGCAGTCGCGTCGCGCGGAAGACGCCAACCGGATGAAGGACGATTTTCTCGCCAACCTCTCGCACGAGCTGCGCACGCCGCTCAATTCGGTGCTGGGCTGGGCGCGGATGCTGGCGAGCGGCAAGCTCGACGCCGAGCAGAGCGTGCAGGCGGTGCGCGCGATCGAACGCGGCGGCTGGGCGCAGTCGCGTGTCATCGAAGACCTGCTCGACGTCTCGCGCATCGTCGCCGGCAAGCTGGAGGTCGCGACGCGGCCGACTCGCGTGCAGAAGCTGGTCGCCGCCGCGGTGGAGTCGCTGCGCCCGGCAGCGGATGCAAAACGGATCGAAGTCCTGACGACGCTCGATTCGCAGCTCGGCGCGATTGCCGCGGACCCGGATCGCCTGCAGCAGGTGGTGTGGCACCTGGTGGCTAACGCGATCAAGTTCACGCCGACCGGCGGCGTCGTCGACGTCCGCCTCGAGTCGTCGGCGCGCGACATCACGATCAGCGTCGCGGACACCGGCATCGGCTTCGAGCCGCAGGTGGCCGAGCACCTGTTCGAGCGCTTCCGCCAGGGCGACAGCAGCTCGACCCGTCAGCACGGCGGCCTCGGCCTGGGCCTTGGCATCGTGCGGCATGTCGTCGAACTGCACGGCGGCACCGTGACCGCGACGAGCGGCGGCGAGAACAACGGTTCGGTATTTCGGGTGCGCCTGCCGCTGCGGCCGTGGGAGGCGCCGATCGACGAGCCGCCGCAGCTCGCCCCGGATGAGCCGTCGCTGCGCGGCATCTCGGTGATGGTGGTCGATCACGACGCGCGCGCGCTCGAGTTCGCGCGCCATGCGCTCGAGCAGTATGGCGCCGTGGTGGTGACGGCGCAGTCGGCCAGGGAAGCGAAGGATCGCTTCAAGCGCGAGCCGCCGGACGTTTTCGTCAGCGATCTGTTGATTCCCGACGGCGACGGCCTGCAGCTGATTCGCGACATCCGCCAGATCGATCTCGCCGCCGGGCGGGTCACGCCCGCGGCCGCGCTCACCTCGCTGGCGCGCACCGACGATCGCCGCAGCGCCCTGAGCGCCGGCTACCAGATGCACCTGGCCAAGCCGGTCGATCCTTCCGAGCTCGTGTCGAGCATCGAGCGGCTGGCCAGCGAGAGCAGCGGCACCCGACTTGCGAACAATTGACGGCGTGGCTGGCGCCGCGCCGTCCGATCACCGATGCACCGTGCTCGTCGTCGAGGACGATGCGGAGGTGCGCGAGCTGGTCCGCGTCGCGCTCACGGCCGATGGCTACGCGGTGGCCTCGGTCGACAACGGCCGCGAGGCGATGCATTACCTCCGATCGCACGCCGACGTCTGCATCGTGCTCCTCGACCTGGCCCTGCCGATCATGGATGGCGCACAGTTCCGAAGCGCGCAGCTGCGCGACCGCGCGCTCGCCTGGATTCCGCTCGTGGTGATGTCGGGGTCGACCGACGCCGCACGCCACGCGCGCGAGCTCGGGGCGCGGCGGCTGGTGCGCAAGCCGCTCGACGTCGACGAGCTGCGCAATGCGCTGCGGTTCGTCGGCTGCTGTCAGGCGCGCTCGCAGCGCTCCACACCGTCGCCATCGTGAACCATCCGGTCTGACACCGGTCCGACACCCGTCTGACCCCCAAAACTGGTCCCGGTCGGCTGTGGGAGGTGGGACCCAGCTCAGGCATTTCGGCGCGAATTGACGCCCTTCGCAGAGACTGCTACCTTGTCTAGCCAAGGTAGCTTCCCGCGCAATCCATGAGCGTCACCGAGAAATTCAGCGCCATCCGCAAAGGCCTGCTCGAATTCCTCATCCTCCGCATCGTCGACAGCGACAAGGTCTACGTCGCCGACATGCTCAACCGTCTGCGATCGACCGAGTTCGCCACGCAGGAAGGGACGCTCTACCCGCTCCTCAGCAAGATGCGCCGCGAGGGGCTGGTCGATTACGAGTGGCAGGAATCAGGCGCCGGCCCGCCGCGCAAGTACTACCAGCTCACGCCAAAGGGCAAGTCGCAGCTCGCCGAGCTGAACGAGTACTGGAAATACATCAACACCACCATCGGTGAGCTTGGACGATGAACCATGCAGAAGGTGATCACGATCAATCTCAATGGCAACGCCTACCAGATCGAGGAAACGGGCTACGGCGCGCTGGTCGGGTACCTCGATGGCGCGCAGCGCCAGCTGCGCGACAACCCCGATCGCATGGAGATCGTCGCCGACCTGGAACAGGCGATTGCCGACAAGTGCGCCCGCTACCTGAACCCGCAGAAAACGGTGGTCGCCGCGCGCGAGGTCGACGACATCATCAGGGAAATGGGACCGGTTGAAGCGGCGGCGAGCGGGGCCGAGCCTGCCGGCGATGCACATGCCGCGACGCCGAAACGGTCGGCGCCGAAGCGGCTCTACCTCATCCGCGAAGGGGCGATGCTCGCCGGCGTCTGCAACGGCCTCGCGGCGTATTTGAACCTCGATCCCACCGTCGTACGAATCATCTTCGCGGTGCTGACGCTGCTCACGAAAGGCGCCCTGGTCTTCCTCTATGTCGCCCTCGCCATCGTCATCCCGTCCGCCAAGACGCACGAGGAGCGCGCCGCAGCGTTCGGCGAAGTGTTCAACGCGCGCGAGCTGATCGATCGCGCGGCAAGGAACGTCAAGAACGAGGGGCGGCACTGGAATCGGACCTGGCGGCGTCAGCAGCGCCGCTGGCGGCGCCACCGGCACCAGGCCTCGCCGGCTCCGCAGTCGGTGGCGGCGCCGCCGGCGCCGACGGCCCAGGCGGGCTACGCGACGCGGATGCTCGCCGGGGTGATGGTGCCGGTGCTGAGCGTGGCCAGCGCGCTTTTCTTCTGGCTCTGCGCCTACGCCGTGTTCACGCTGGTGACCATGCGCGAAGCGTTCGGCCTCTTCCTCCCGGAAGACGTGCCGCTGTGGCTGGGGATCCTGGTGCTGTGGTTCGTCTATCAGTCTGCCGCGTGGCCGTTGCATGCGGCGCGGCGCGCCTCGTATCAGGCGCTCGGCGGGCTGCACCACGCGTCGGTCGCAGCGCTCGACGGGATGCTCTCGCTCGGCATCGCCATCTTCATCGTCTGGTTCGCTTACAACAACATGCCCGAAGTGCGCGAATTTCTCAGGGCAATGCCTGACGTGCTGAGCAACATGCGCGAGTCGTCGTGAACTCGGGTTTGGTCTCTTCGAGGATCTCGCGCACCGCATCGCGATCGGCCGGCGAGAGGTGGGCAAATTCCGGACGGTCGTCCTGGCCGCTCAGCACCTCGCGCAGCCGGCGATAGACGTAGGTTCTCACCGGCGCCGGCATCGCATCGAAGCTCTCGGAGTAGATGAGATAGCTCAGCGGATAGCGGAAGAGTCGTCGCGTCAGATCGAGGTCGCGCAGCGATCGCCCCTTCTGGTCGCGGGTGCCCCGCCTGGCGAACTCCGCGGCAAATCCCGACGTGCCGGAAACCGGCTGCGCCAACGGCGCTTCCTTGACGAAGAGCATCGCCCGCACGAGCCGCTCGCCGGCGGTTTCGATCCGCACGCGGGCGCCCTCGCTGACCGCGCCGTCGACGCGCGCCGACCCCGCCATCTGGTCGTCGTACTCGGCACGGCGCGCTTCGTAGGTCGCCGCGGTAATCAGGTTGTGAATGGAAGCCTGGTGCGCGAGCACCATCAGCGCCACCGCATCGCTGTGCGGCGTCAGGTAGGGCGCTGGATCGAACCGCTCACTCAGATCGGCGACAGGCCTGGATAGTTCGGCCCTCAGCTTGGTGAGATACGCCGCAGGATTGGCGATCTCGTGGCCAACCAGCGGCGCGGCGATGTTGCCCATGTGCGGCTGGTTGCCCAAATTGCCGGTGACGTACCAACCGCCCCACCGATCCGCCAACGGCGTTCGATCGGTGGTCACGCCCTGATCGGACGGCACGACGTAGCCGTAGCGATCGGGGAACACCGACCGCATGATCAGCCCCGGCACGCCGCCGGTCGTCGACGACGAGTCGTGGCACTGGAGGCAGGTGCGTCCCTGCCGCTCGAAGACCGGACGAGCCGCCTGCTCCTGCCGCAGCGTGTAGAAGACCGCGCCGAGCTTCGGGTCGACGGTCGCGATCTCCATGATCGGGCCCTCCTGCACCCAGCCGACGTACGCATCGTCGCTGAAGTAGACCGCGCGCGGCGTCCACGGCGCGATGCGGTCGACCTGGAGGCTGGTGCGCGAGAAGACCAGGCCCTGCGACGAAACCGGAATCTCGAGCGCGCGCAGCAGCGAGGGCAGATAGCCGCGCTGCGGGTCGAACTCGAGCGACGCGGCGCCGGCGTCGATGGACGCCTGCAGGCGCGCGATCCGGTCGGCCGGCGTGCTGGTGGCGTACGCGATCGCCGCATGATCGGCGGCGTGCGGCTGCTGCTGCGCGACGACGCCGATGGTCGCGAGCGAGACGGCTGAGAGGCAGACGAAGACTCGGCGGAAGTTCATGCCCTGGAAGAAAGTCCTGCTGGGGGTGAGCTTCGATCGTACGCGAAAAGCCGCCGGGAAGATGTCTTGGTTTGTCAGCTCGGCCGTTTACTTCGCGCCCTTCGCCGCCGCCATCGCGGCCCGAATCGCGGCGATGGTTTTTTCCGTCCTGAACCGCACGATCTTCCGGCCGTTCTCGATGGTCTTCTCGGCGGGCGCCAGGCTGACGCCGTTGATCGCGAACTTGCCCGCCTTGATGCGCTCGGGCGCGCGGACGCCGTCGAGGTCGTGGACCATGATGATCGACGAGATGTAGTAGTCGTCGTGCAGCCCTTCGAGCTTCTCGTGGATGCCGAGCGCTTCCTGCTCGAACTTCTCGACCTGGTCGTAGTTGTAGTACTCGGGGACGAAGTAGGCGGTGGCGCCGCTGCCTTTCCACTTCGCGTTCAGCGCCTCGGCCACTTCCTGCATCGGCTTCAGGTTGCCGCCGCTGTCGCCGAGCAGGACGATGTCGGTGAAGCCCTGCGTTTTGAGGCTGACCGCCATATCCGTGAGCACCGCGCGATAAGTCTCCGGCGACAGGAACACCGTGCCCGGCGTGCGGACGCGCTCCGGGTTGCCCGGCTCGAGCGTGACGATCGGCGCCGCCAGCGCATTGCCGAGGCTGCGGGCGATCGCATCGCCGGTCACGCGCAGCACGTTATTGTGCTTGCCGGTGGTGAGGTAGGGGCCGTTCTCCTCGATGCCGCCGGTGAGGATCAGCGCCGTGGTCCTGCCGGCCTTGATCAGGTCGCGCACCTCCAGCATCGTCAGGTCCTCGATCCAGATCGAGTCGTGCATGTCGATCGGGCGGGGCATAGCGAGGACGTCGACGCGCGGCTGCTGATTGACGGAAGCCGTGCCGCGGCGTTGCCCGTCGCCCGCGGGCTGCGTGGCTGGCGCGGCCGGCTGCTGTGCAGCGAGCGCTGCGCCGGAGGCGGCGAGAAGGATGAGCGCGAGGATGGCGGCGAGGCGATTGGTCATGGAGCGATTGTAGAGAAAACGCATGATCAATGGTGTACCGCGCAAAAATTACCGACGCGGATTAGAACGCTCGCGTGCCCGCGCGATGGCGCGCGTGTGCATCTTCGGCAATTTCCACGCGAATCACACGCATTGCGTTTGTGTGACATTTCGGAATCATCTTTGCAGACGCGCGCGGCATCCATGAACCGCAATATGGGTGCCCGTGCCTGACAACTCCTTCTGCGGCCGTTTGCGCCGCGAGCGGGAGCGGAGGCAGATCGCCCTGTCGTCGATTGCGGCCAACACGAAAATCAGCGCCGGCCTGTTCGAAGCGCTCGAACGTGGCGACGTCTCCCGCTGGCCGACAGGGATCTATCGCCGCTCCTTCATCCGCGCCTACGCGAAAGCGATCGGTCTCGATCCCGACGAGACCGCGCGCGAATTCCACGAGCTGTTCCCCGACCCCGACCAGGTGAAGCCGCCGACGGCGCCGCTGTTTCCGGCGACCACGCCGCCGGCCGTGCTGCGGCTGACGCTCGCCGATCCGGGATCGCCGTTCAGCGCCGGCCGCCTGCTGCCGGCGCTGCGCGACCGCTGCGCCGCGATTGCCTGCGACGCCGGTGTGGTGACGGCGATTGCCGCCGCCGTCTTCGTCGCGTCGGGCGTGTTCTGGCAGCCGCTCAGCGTGGCGGCGCTCGCCTACTACCTCGGCGGCATCCTGCTCCTTGGCAACAGTCCGGGCGTTTGCCTGCTGGCGCCGGCGGTACGGCGACCAGTGAAGACGTCGTTCGTGACGACGATCCGATCGCGGATCGCGAAATCGACGGTGGCGTGGTTCGCGGGACTCAGGCGCTCGGTCTCGGTGACGAGCGCGGTGGGGGATCAGCCCGATCCGCGGCGTCCGCGCTCGCGGTCGCCTGCGTAGTAGCTTTAGTTTTTCAGGCTGACCAGGTAGTCGCGGATCGCAGAAATTTCATCGTCGCTGACGCGGTCGCGCGGCAAGCCAGGCATCACCCCGATGCCCTGGCGAACGATCGCAATTAATTCCGACAGTTCGAGGGTGAAGGGCACGAGCGCGGGCGCGGTGCCGCCTTTAGCCTCCGGCCCGTGGCAGCTTTCGCAAGCCTTGGCGTAGGCCGTCTTGCCTCGCGTGTCGCCGCCGTCCTCGAGGCCGCTGCCCCTGGCGCTGACCCTGGTGTCGCAGACCGTCTCCGACCCCGTCTGCGAGACGGTGCCGCAGACGGTCTGCGAGACGGGGTCGGAGACGGTCTGCGACACCGTCTGCGACACCGCGGCAGCCGCGCCGACGGCGGCCGATCCGAGAACGGCCACGGCGGCGAGAGCCGCTGCCCCCCGCCTCACCGTGCCGCCGGCGCCGACGCCGTCCGCCCGCCGATCGCGAACGCCATCAGCGCCGCATCGGCCGCGCGGCCGGTGGCGATCAGCACGAACTGGCGGCCCGACTTCGCCTGATACGTCATCGGCGTCCCCGTGGTCTCGCGCATCGGCGCGCTCCACAGATCGCGGCCCGTCGTCTTGTCAATCGCGTGAAACGCGAAATCGCCGCCGCCGATGAAGATCAGCCCGCCCTTGGTGACGATCGCGCCCGGCGGTCCCTGCGCGCCGAGTTTCTCCGGCGCCTTGACGCCGAGCGCCTCGATCTCCTTCCGCAGATCGGGCATGTCGCCAAACGGCTGCCGCCACGCAATCGTGCCGTCGTTCAGATCGATGGCCACGAGATGCGCGTACGGCGGCTTGAAGAACGGCAGCGTCTCTTTGAAACCCGCGGCGAGGCCGCGGTTCGTGTAATCGGCGTCGACTTCGCCCGCCCGCGCGCCGACGCGCGCCGGATCGACCTTCTGAATCCGGAAAACGCCGCCGAGCTCGACCGTTTTCAGATACAGCATCCCCGTTTCCGGATCGAACGCGCCGCCGCCCCAGTTCGCTCCGCCCCAGACGCCGGGCCTCACGATCGTCCCTTCCATCGACGGCGGCGTGTACAGCGGACCCATCCGGTACTTCTTCATCTCCGCCTGCGCCGCCGCCTTCAGCTCGGGGGTCAGATCGAACGCGTCGTCGAGCGTCACACCCTGCGGACTGAACGCCGGCGGCTTGGTCGGGAACGGCTGCGTCGGCGACGTCTCCTCGCCCGGCACATCGCTTTGCGGCACCGGCCGCTCTTCGATCGGCCAGATCGGCTCGCCGGAGACGCGGTCGAAGACGAACGCGAACCCCTGCTTGGTCAATTGCACGACGGCGTCGACCTTTTTGCCCTTGACGTTGAGCGTCACCAGGTTCGGCGGCGACGCCGGGTCGTAGTCCCAGAGACCGTGATGCACGATCTGGAAATGCCACTTCCGCTTGCCGGTCGCGGCATCGAGGCAGACGAGCGCCTCGCCGAACAGGTTCGCGCCAGTCCGCCGGCCGCCGTAGTAGTCGTTGCTCGGCGTGCCGACCGGCATGTAGAGCAGCCCGCGCGGCTCGTCGAGCGACATCGGCGCCCAGACGTTGGTGTGGCCGGTATACGCCCACGATTCCTTGCCCCACGTCTCGCTGCCGAACTCGCCCTTCTGCGGGATGGTGTGGAAGCTCCAGACCATCTTCCCCGTCTTCGCGCTGAACGCGCGCACGTCGCCCGGCGGGTCGTTGCGATACATCAGCCGATCGCCGACGCCGCTGCCGAGGATCACCAGATCCTTGTAGACGATCGGCGGCGACGTGTTCGAGTAGTGCTTCTTCTGAATCGGCCACACCAGGTTCTCGCCGATGTCGACCGCGCCGCGAACGCCGAACGATTCCACCGGCTGCCCCGTCTTCGCGTCGAGGCTGACGAGGTGATAGCGGCTGTTGATGAAGATGCGGAGCTTGTCGCCGTCCTTCCACGCGGCGACGCCGCGATGGATGAATCCCTGCCCGCTCGCCACCGGCCCCTCTTCGTAGGCCTTCGGGTCGTAGGCCCACAGCTCGCGCCCCGTTTCCGCGTCGAGTGCAACCACGCGGTTGTACGGCGTGCTCAGGTAGACGACGTTGTCGATCATGATCGGCGTGTTCTCGAACGCGCCGGGCGTCGTCTGGAACTGCGGCAGCGGCTGCTCGCCGGTCTTCCATTCCCAGGCCAGTTCGAGCCGCGCGACGTTCTCCTTGTTGATCTGCGTCAGCGGCGAGTACTTCATGCCGCCCTGGTCGCCGCCGTAGTACGGCCACTCGACCGGCTTCGCAGCGCGCTGCGCCGAGGTGACCGGCGCGAGCGCGGCCAGACAGGCGGCAACAGCAACGGCTCTTCTCATCGTCGTGCTCGTCTGGGGCGGGGCTGCCCTACCAACCGATTGCATATCCGGTCCGCCGCGGGTCGGCACCGGCCAGCATCGTCCCCTTCGCGAGGTCGACGACGATGGCCTGCATCCCGCCGACCGCTGCGGTGAAGTCGGAGGTCGGCGCGAGCTTGTGTCCCCATTCCTCGAGCGACTTCAACGCCGCCGCCGGAACGCGCTTCTCAATCGTCACGGTGATCTCGGAGCCGGGCTTGTAGAAGTTCGGCTTCGCGTCGAGGGCGAACCGTGGATGCTCCACCGCCTGCTGCACCGGCATCTTGAAGTCGACGACGTTGACGAGCATCTGGAACTCGGTCTGGCCGATCGTCTCGCCGCCCGGCGTGCCGAAGACCATCGAGACCTTGCCGTCCTTGAGGACGATCGTCGGCGAGTTGTTCAGCAGCGGCGTCTGCCCGCCGCGCACGTAGTTGATGTGCTCTGGATACGGTGACGTCGATCCGAGGCGGTTGCCGTTGTTCAACAACAGCCCGGTGTTGCCGACGACGACGCCGTTGCCGAAGCCGCCGCCGAGCGTCGGCGTGCAGGCCACCGCGTTGCCGTACTGATCGACGATCGAGAAGCTGGTGGTATCGCGCTCCATCTCGTAGTCGTCGGCGAAGCGGGGCCCCTTCTGCGGCGCCTGCAGCATGGCTGCGAGGCCGGCGGTCGCCGCGGAGAACCGCGCCGGCTCGCCCGCCGCCGGATACGCCATCGCCCGTTTCGGCTCGATCAGCTTGCGACGCGCCTCGGCGTAGCTTTTCGAGAGCAGGCCGGCCATCGGGATCTGCGTGAACTTCGGATCGGCGACGTACTTGTAGACGTCCGCCTTCGCAACCTTGATCGCTTCGATCAGGAGGTGCAGCGCTTCCGGGCTGTTCGCGCCCATCGACGCGATGTCGAACCCTTCGACCAGGTTCAACTGCATCGCCAGCTCGATGCCGCCGCGGGACGTCGCCGGGTTGCTGTAGACGTCGTGGCCGCGATAGATGACGTGCACCGGCTCCTGCCACTGCGGGCTGTACGCCGCCAGATCCGCGGCGGTCATCACCCCGCCCTGCTCCTTGAAAAAGCGTTCGAACTCCTGCGCGATGTCGCCCTTGTAGAAGCGATCGAAGCCGGCCTGAATCGCCTGCTCCCGCGACTTCTTCTGCTTCAGCGCCGTCTGCTCCGCCTCGACCACCTTCTTGAGCGTTGCCGCGAGATCAGTGTTCTTGAAGCGCTCGCCCGGCTCCGGCGGGCGGCCGTTCGGGTAGAACACCTTCGCCGTGGTCGGATATTTCTCGAGATTGCGGCGCGCGCGGGCGATCGCCGTGGCGAGCGACGGATCGATCGGGTAGCCGTTCTCGGCGTAGTCGATCGCCGCCGACAGCGTGTCGGCCAGGCTCATCGTGCCGAACCGCTCGAGCGCCTTGACGTAGCCGCCGAAGTTGCCGGGCACGATGCCGGCGTTGATGCCCATGTTCAGCGACTCGGGCGTCATCATCTCGGCCTTCAGCGCCTTCGGCGACGCGCCGGCCATCGCCAGCGACAGCACCTTGCCGCTCTTCTTGTCGTAGACGGTCATGAAGCCGTTGCCGCCGATGCCGTTCATCTGCGGCTCCATCATGTTCAGCGTCGCGCCGACGGCGACCGCGGCGTCGAAGGCGTTGCCGCCCTTCATCAGCACGTGGAGGCCGGCAATCGCCGCCAGCGGGTGACCGGCGGTGACCAGACCGTGCACGCCGGGCACCGACGGCCGGTACGCTGCCAGCGGACGGCCGCGGCCGGCGCCTTCGTCCGGATCCTGGCCGCGAAGTCCGACCGCGCCGAGGGTGACGACGACGAGAGCGATGAGCACGTGGCGTGTTTTCATGTTGGGTTACCTCGCCGACGATCGCGACGGCGTCGCCGTGGCCGCCGCCCCACCCTTGAACACCGTGCCGTCCTTCACCACCACCTCGACGTGCGACAGCGCGGTGATGTCGAACAGCGGGTTGCCGTTGACGACGATGATGTCGGCGATCTTGCCCGGCTCGATCGACCCGAGGTCGCGCCCCTTGCCGATCGCGTTCGCGTTGACGCGCGTCGCCGCGGCGATCGCCCGCGTCGGCGTCATCCCCATGTCGACGTGCACCTTGATCTCGCGCCACAGCGCCTCGCTGTGGAAGTTCATCGGCGTGCCCGAGTCGGTGCCCATGCCCATCACCGCACCCGATTCGATGAACTGCTTCACCCCGCGTTCGCGAAACAGCATCTCGCGATCGGTGCGCTGGAAGTAGCCGAGCGACCACCAGTTCTTCAGCGAGCTCTGCACTTCGGCGTAGATCTCGGGGCCGAACGCCTTTTTCAGCTCGGGATCCTGCAGCCGCTCGGGGAACTCCGCCGTCGCCTCGTAGACCCAGGCGCGATGCGCCGCCGTCACCACGACCGGCCGTCCGGCGTTGACGATGTCGGTGATGAGCTCCTTGCTGTAGGGCGGCGCCGTGCCGGCCGAGCCGACGTGCTGCAGCACGTGAACGCCCATCTCCAGCGCGTTGCGCACGTCGGTCTCCGCGTAGACGTGGGCGTGCACGCGGATGCGGTGTTTGTTGGCCGCGTCGACAATCGCCTTGTAGTCCTCGCGCGTCAGCCCTGAATGCGCCTTGATCACGTCGACGCCAGCCGCCGCCAGCTTCTCGACCTGTTGCCCCGCCTCGGCCGGCGAGGTGATGTTGACGCCGCCAAAGCCTTCCTGCATCGCGCCACCGGAGCCGCGCGAGATCCAGGGCCCGCTGGCGAGCACGCGCGTGCCGACCACCTCGCCCTTGTTGATCCGGTCGCGGATGCTGAGGATCGGATTCAGCGGCGCGCCGAGATCGACGGTCGTCGTCACCCCCGCCATCAGCAACTGCTTCGCCGAGATCTCCATGATCCGCGTCAGCATCGTGTCGCCGCCGTGGCTCTTGATCCACGGAAACCACGTGTCGTAGCTCCCCTGCCCGAGAACGATGAGGTGGCCGTGCGTCTCGATCAGGCCCGGCAGCATCGTCCGGCCGCTGGTGTCGACGACGGTCGCGTCGGCGGGAACCTTCACCTCCGAAGCCGGCCCGGCGGCGACAATCTT
>Ga0207645_10000817_pt1 | contig 26083 bp, 24 predicted proteins | sample KBSM53metaG_FD_184331 | JGI IMG/M metagenome (GOLD analysis project Ga0207645, IMG submission 184331) | Miscanthus rhizosphere microbial communities from Kellogg Biological Station, Michigan, USA - KBS M5-3 metaG (SPAdes) (version 2) | ecosystem: Host-associated > Plants > Roots > Rhizosphere >...
CGGCGTACTCGCGGTGCAGCCGGTGCTGCTGACGGCGCTTCTCATCGGGTTCCGCCATGCGGTGCGCGTGCCCGCCGAGCTCGCGGCCAACTGGGCGGTGCAGGTGGCCTGGGCCGGCGACACACGGCCGCACATCGCGGGCGCCAAGGCCGCGGGCGCGCTGCTCTTCGTAGTGGGCCCCGTGCTCGCGCTGCTGCCGTTCTACGCGGTCGTCTTCAGCCTGGCCGATGCCCTGCCGATCGCGCTCTGCGGGCTTGCCGCCGGAGCGGTGATCCTCGAAACACTCTTCATGAGCTATCGCAAGATGCCGTTCGCGTGCGGCTACCTGCCGGGCGATCTCAAGACGATCCTGCCGATCGCCTTCGCGGCCTTCGTGTTCTTCACCTACCAGTTCGCCCACATCGAGCTGGCGGCCCTGCGATCCGGCGCGGCGCCCACCTTTGCTCTCGTGCTCGTCGGGATCTTCCTCGGCCTGCGCTCCATCGACGCCTTCCGGCGCCGCACGCCGCGGGCCTTCGAGTTCGATGAGATGCCGGAGCCCCCAACTCAACGCCTCGGCCTTAGTTGAACCTGGAGGCGGAGAGGGCGGAGAGGGGAGAGGGCGGAGAGGGTTTGGGCGGAGTGGGCCCACGTGGGCCATTCCAGGCGACTCTTCCGCTCAAGTCTTTGCTTCTAATGGTGTTAGGGCTGACACATCGGTGCCGTAACACCCCAGTGCTATGATCCTCGACCCGGGTATCCCCAGGGTCGGTCGTCATGGATCAGCCACTTCAAAACGCATCGGTCGTCGAGCCACCAGAGGGCGAGAGCACGCCCGTTCCGATCAATCTGAAGGACTCGGCGCTCTACATCAACCGGGAGCTGAGCTGGCTCGAGTTCAACCAGCGCGTGCTCGCGCAGGCGCAGGACCAGCGCCACCCGCTGCTCGAGCGGGTGAAGTTCCTGGCGATCACCGGGACCAACCTCGACGAGTTCTTCATGATCCGCGTGGCCACCACGATGCGCCGGTTCCGGGCCGGCGTCGAAGACGTGGCGCCCGACGGCTACACCACGGGCCAGCAGCTCGAAGCGATGCGCTCGTGCGCGCACGTGATGCTCGAGGCCGTGGCCTCCACGTGGACGACGCTTCGCGAGCTGCTCGAGCACGAGCAGATCCGACTGCTCGATCCGCACCGGTGGACGCCGGAGGTCCACGAATACCTGAACGGCTATTTCTCGCGCGACATCTGCCCGGTGCTCACCCCGCTGGCGTTCGACCCCGGGCACCCGTTCCCGTTCATCTCGAACTTGAGCAAGAACTTCGCGGTGGTGGTGCGTCACGGCGGGCGCATCAAGTTCGCGCGCGTCAAGGTGCCCGACGTGCTGCCGCGATTCGTGCCGCTCCCCGAGTCGCTGGGCTATGGGTCGCACACGTTCGTGTTCCTCGAAGACGTCGTGCGCGCCAACATCCACGAGCTGTTTCCCGGCACGCAGGTGCACGGGGCGCATCTGTTCCGCATCGTGCGCGACGCGGACCTCGAGATCGAGGACGAAGAGGACGCCGAGGATCTGCTGGAATTCGTCGACCGCAGCCTGCGCCAGCTCCGGCGCGGCCCCATTTCGCTGCTGCAGGTCGAAGCGAACATGCCGGCACGCGTGCTCGACATCCTGGTGGAGAATTTCGGCGTCGACGACGCCGTCGTCGTGCGCTCCACCGAGCGCCTCGGGTTCGGCGACTGGCACCAGCTGGCGCGCGTCCATCGCCCCGACCTCAAGGACCCGCCGTTCTCGGCCAAGAGCCTGTGGCGCGCGGACGAGGATCCCGAGGCGATCTTCGATCTGATCCGCTACCAGGACCTGCTGGTGCACCACCCGTTCGAGTCGTTCGCCACGGTGGAAACGTTCCTCCGTGCCGCTGTGCGCGACCGCCAGGTGATCGCGATCAAGATGACGCTCTACCGCATCGGCGCCGACTCGCCGCTCATTCCGCTGCTCATCGAGGCGGCAGAGGACGGCAAGCAGGTGGCGGTGCTGGTGGAGCTCAAGGCGCGGTTCGACGAGCGCAACAACATCCGCTGGGCGCGGCGGCTGGAATCGCACGGCATCCACGTGGTGTACGGATTCGCCGGCCTGAAGACGCACGCGAAGCTGTGTCTGGTGATCCGGCAGGAGACGGCCGGCGTGCAGCGCTACGTCCACACGTCCACCGGCAACTACAACCCGGTGACGGCGAAGGTCTACACCGACCTCGGGTTCTTCACCGCCGACCCCGACGTCGTGGCAGACGTCACCGAGATCTTCAATTACCTGACCGGCTACTCGAACCAGCGCGAATACCGCAGCCTGGTGGTGGCGCCGATGCAGCTCCGCACGCGCATCCGCGAGCTGATCCGGCGCGAGGCCGAGCACGCACGCGCGGGCCGCCCCGCGCAGATCATCGCCAAGCTGAACGCGGTGACCGACGATCAGATGATCCGCGAGCTCTACGCCGCCTCGCAGGCCGGCGTGGAGATCGACCTCATCGTCCGCGGCATCTGCAGCCTGCGTCCCGGCATCCCCGGCGTGAGCGAACGCATCCGCGTCCGCTCGATCGTCGGGCGCTTCCTCGAGCACTCGCGCGTGCTCTGGTTCCAGAACGGCGGCCACGAAGAGCTGTACCTGAGCAGTGCTGACCTGATGGAGCGCAACCTCGACCGCCGGGTGGAGACGATGACGCCCATACGCGATCGCGGGCTGCTCACGCACATCCGTCAGGTGGTCCTCGACGCCTACCTGGGCGACCGTGCCGCGGCGACGACGCTCGACTCCACCGGCCGCTACCATCGACTGGCCACCGGCTCGCCCGACGACTCCAACGCGCAGCAGGCGCTGTTGAAGTACTACGCAGAAGCGCGCGATCAATAGGGTCCTTCACACTCCGTCAGCTCAGTCTTGTCGACCCGATCACAGAACTGTCGAGCCGGCAGCCGTGCGCTTTCGTCTCAATCGACGTTGAAAGGGAAAAGAGCTCAGCCGTGATTCCACCCGCGGGCATGCGTCGTGCACGGTGGACGGAGGACCCTGACAGCCGTGACTCCCCGCGGACCGCTCGCCACCGCACACGCGACTTCGCAGAACAGCACCCGCCGCCGCGCCAGGCGCCCGCCCGCGCCGCCGCTCGTGATCGTTGCGTCGCGTGACGTCGCCCCGACCGATCTGCGCAATCCCGGGCTGTACATCAATCGCGAACTGAGCTGGCTCGAGTTCAACGAGCGCGTGCTCGACCAGGCACGCGACACGGCACACCCGCTGCTCGAACGCGTGAAGTTCCTCGCCATCACGGCGTCGAACCTCGACGAGTTCTTCATGATCCGGGTGTCCACCACGCTGAAGAAGTTGAACGCCGGCGCGGACGACGTGGCACCGGACGGCTACAGCACCGAGCAGCAGCTCTCGGCGATGCAGGCACGTGCGCGCCAGATGCTGCGCGATCAAGTCGACGTGTGGGACGACCTCCGGCGCGCGCTCGAGGCGGCGGGGATCGGCGTACTCGATCGCGCGGCCTGGCCGGCCGACGTGGCCACGCACCTGGCGGGCGTCTTCGAGCGCGACATCGCGCCGGTGCTGACGCCGCTGGCGTTCGATCCCGGGCGGCCGCTGCCGTTCCTGGCCAATCGCAGCATGAACATCGCGGTGACGGTGAACCACCAGGGCCGTACGCGCTTCGCGCGCGTCGCCGTCCCCACCGTGCTGCCGCGGTTCATCCAGCTGCCTGACGCGCTGTCGCCCCAGGGGCAGACGTTCGTGATGCTCGAAGACGTGGTGTGCGCCAACATCGACGGCCTGTTCCTGGGCGGCACGGTCGAAAGCGCGCATCTCTTCCGCGTGGTGCGCGACGCCGACCTCGAGCTCGACCAGGCCGACGCCGAGGACCTGCTGCAGACTGTCGAGGGGCGTCTCAAGCAGCTTCGCCACGGCCCGATCTCGATGCTCCAGCTCGACGCCGACATGCCCGCGCGCATGCGCCAGGTGCTCGTGGAAGGGCTGGGGATCTCGCCGGACGAAGTGGTGCAGCTGCCCGGGCGGCTCGGTCTGAGCGAATGGACGCAGCTCACGCGCCTGCACCGTCCGGAATTGAAGGACGCGCCGTTCTCGGCGCGCAGCCTGTGGCGGCGCGACGAGGATCCCACCGTGATCTTCGATCGCATCCGCGATCAGGATCAGCTCGTCCACCATCCCTACGAGTCGTTCACGACCGTCGAGACGTTCGTGCACGCCGCCGCGGTGGACCCGCAGGTGGTGGCGATCAAGATGACGCTCTACCGCATCGGCGCGCAGTCGCCGCTGCTCGACCTGCTGATCCAGGCCGCCGAGAGCGGCAAGCAGGTGGCGGTGCTGGTGGAGATCAAGGCGCGCCTCGACGAGCGCAACAACATCCTGTGGGCGCGGCGGCTCGAGGCGCACGGCATCCACGTGGTCTACGGCTTCGCCGATCTCAAGACACACGCCAAGCTGTGCCTGATCGTGCGGCAGGAGTCCGACGGCATCCGCCGCTACGTGCACACCAGCACCGGCAACTACAACGTCGAAACGGCGCGCGCCTATACCGACCTCGGGCTCTTCACCGCCGACCCCGGCGTGGCCGCCGACGTGTCGGCGATCTTCAACAGCCTCACCGGGTACTCCACGCAGAACACGTTCAACCGTCTGGTGGTGGCGCCACGCCACCTGCGCACCACGCTGAAGCGGCTCGTGGATCGCGAGGCGGCACACGCGCGGGCGGGCCGTCAGGCGCACATCGTGATCAAGGTCAACGCGATTACCGACGACGCGATGATCCGCGCGCTCTACCGCGCCTCACAAGCGGGGGTGACGATCGACCTGCTCGTGCGCGGCATCTGCAGCCTGCGGCCGGGCGTGGCCGGGATCAGCGAGCGGATCCGCGTGCGGTCGATCGTCGGCCGCTTCCTCGAGCACTCGCGCATCTACTGGTTCGCCAACGGCGGGGCCGAGGAGATGTTCATCGGCAGCGCCGACGTCATGGAGCGCAACCTCAGGCGGCGGGTCGAGACGTTGATCCCGGTGCGCGACGAGCGCATCCTGCGCCACCTTCGCGACGTGGTGCTCGACGCCTACCTGAAGGACACCGACCGCGCGATGGCGCTCGACGCCGCGGGCGGCTACACCCGTGTCGCCGCCGGTCCCGAAGGGCGCTTCAACGCTCAGGAATTCCTCTTGCGTTTCTACACGCGAGAACGGCGATAGAGACGTTCTCGCGACTGGACTCCAAGGCGGAGAGGGCGGAGAGGGCGGAGAAGGAAAAGCTTTTCCCTCTCTGCCTTCTCTGCTTTCTCTGCCTCCACAATTACATCAAGGCCCACCAGGCCGCCACACCGAGGGCGGCGACGATCGCTCCGAAGACGGGAAAGATGTAGAGGGCGGCCACGAGCAGTCCCGCCACCACGACCACGAAGGCCAGCGGGCCGATCGGCCACGCCAGCGCCAGCCCGACGCGGGTGGGCAGGCTGCCGTCGGTGAGGAGCAGGCCCACCGCCACGCCCGCCGCGTAGATCAAGAGCGCAACCTGCACGCGATCATGGTATCCCTCTTGGGATGGTCAACGACGCGCACTGCCACTTCTTCTCGACCAAGTTCTTCACCACGCTGGCGCAGCAGCGCGGCAAAGGCGACTCCGTCGCGGGACTGTGCAAGGAGCTGGGTTGGGACGACCCGGGTGAGCCCGCCGCGCTCGCGGACCGCTGGGTCCAGGAACTCGACGCCCACAAGGTGACGCGCGCCGCGCTCATCGCCAGCGTGCCGAGCGACGAGGCCTCGGTCGGAGCCGCCGTCGCCAAACACCCCACGCGATTCGTCGGCTACTTCATGGTGAACGCCAATTCGCCCGACGCCATCCCGCGGACACATGCCGCCGTGTACGCGCAGGGGATGCGGTGCCTGTGCCTGTTCCCCGCCATGCACCACACGGCGCTCGACGACGACCGCGTGCGCAAGGTGATCGACGCGGCGGTGGGCGGCAACGCCGCGGTGTTCGTGCACTGCGGCCAGCTCACGGTCGGCGTCCGGAAGGCGCTGGGCCTGCCGAGCGCGTTCGACTTCCGGCTTGGCGATCCGCTGGAAGTGGCCCGCCTGGCCAATGCCTATCCCACCGTGCCGTTCATCGTGCCGCACTTCGGCGCCGGCTTCCTGCGCGAGGCGCTCATCGCGGCCGACACGTCCCCCAACATCTACCTCGACACGTCGAGCTCGAACCGCTGGATGCGCTTCATGCCCGGCCTGACGCTCGACGAGGTGTTCCGCTCCGCCCTCGCCGTGGTGGGGCCGGGAAGGATACTCTTCGGAACCGACTCGTCGTACTTTCCGCGCGGCTGGCAGCGCGGTGTCTACGACGATCAGAAGGCGGCGCTCGATCGTCTCGGCGTCGCGGCCGCGGATCAGGATGCGATCTTCGGCGGCACGTTCGACAAACTGTTCAAACAGGCTTCGTAGGGGCGGGACTTAGACCCGCCAGCGGAGGAGACATGAAGGCGATCGTGGTGCGTGAGTTCGGCGGACCGGAGGTGATGAAGCTCGAGGACGTGGCGGTGCCGTCGCCCGGACCGGGCCAGCTCCTCGTGCGCGTGGCCGCGGTGGGCGTGAACCCGGTGGACGGCTACATCCGCTCGGGCACCTACGCCCGCAAGCCCGCGCTCCCCTACACCCCCGGCACCGACATCGCGGGCACCGTCGAAAAGGCCGGCGATGGTGCCACCCGGTTCGCGCCGGGCGCCCGCGTGTACGCACACAACGCCGTGGGCGGCTACGCCGAGTTCGCGTTGTGCGAGGAGTGGCAGGCCAGCCCGCTCCCATCGCGCTGTTCGTTCGCGCAGGGGGCCGCCCTGGGCGTGCCGTATGCCACGGCCTGGCGCGCGCTCTTCATCCGGGGACGCGCCCGGGCCGGCGAGACGGTGCTGGTCCACGGTGCCAGCGGCGGTGTGGGCACCGCGGCAGTACAGATCGCCCGCGCCCACGGGCTGACGGTCATCGGCACCGCAGGAACCGCCGAGGGGGTCGCGCTGGCGCGGGCGCAGGGGGCCCACCACGTGCTCAATCACCGGGACCCCGACTACTTGCAGCAGGTGCGGCCGCTCACCGGCGGACGCGGCGTGGACGTGGTGCTGGAAATGCTGGCCAACGTGAACCTGGACAAGGACCTCGAGGTGCTGGCGCGCAACGGCCGCGTGGTGGTGATCGGCAGCCGCGGGCGCGTGGAGATCGATCCGCGGAAGACGATGGGCGTCGACGGCGCCATTCTCGGCATGACCTTGTTCAACGCCGATCGCGCCGAGTTCCACGAGATCCACTCGGGCCTGGTGGCAGGCCTGGAGAACGGGACGCTGACGCCGGTGGTCTCGAAGGAGATGCCGCTCGGCGACGCCGTGAAATCTCACGCCGCGGTGATGGAACCGGGTGCGATGGGAAAGATCGTGCTGCTTCCGAGCTAGCCGCGGCGGCGCTGCCTCGCGCGCAACGCCGCGCCGCACGCACCGAGCGCGAGCAGCACCAGCGACGAAGGCTCGGGCACCGACGGCACTTCGCCATCGTCCCCCCCGCCGGTGGTCTCGATCACCAGGGTGCCGGTGGTCGTCGTTCCCGGTTCACCGGTCGTCGTGGTCCCAGCCTCGCCGGTCGTCGTGAACGGCGGCTGATCAGGGGGCACGAATTTCACGTCGGTGCCACCGCCACCGCCGCCACCACCGTCGTTCGAACCGCCACCGCCGGTCGAACCGCCGCCTTCGTTCGAACCGCCACCGCCGTTCGACCCGCCGCCATTCGAACCGCCGCCGCTGGTCGAGCCGCCGCCACCGTTCGAACCGCCGCCACCTGGGGATCCACCGCGCTCGCTGCCGCCGCCGAGCGGGGCGACGAGCGATGTGCCGGTCGTGCCGGTGCTCGACCCGGGAAACGGGGACGTCCCGCCACCGGCGGCACCGAACCACATCGGCATGTCAACGCCGGGTGCGCCGGGAATGGGTTCGTTCTTCTCGAACGCGACGCTGCTCGCCTCGCTCCAGTCCGCCAGGAACGGCACGTGGGTCAGCCGGCCGTCGTCGCCGCGCGCGCCGGCGATCGTGCTCGACCCGGTTTCGTTCTCCAGTTCGTCCAGCGCCGCCGGCGCCGGTTCCTGCGCCGCCACGGGCTGCTGCGCGTCGTCCGAGAGCAGGTTGCCGCAGCGCGCGCGGATTTCGGTGTGGCCGTCGGTGAGCACCGTCTCACCCGGCGACAGCCGCACGCGGTTCCTGGTCCAGTACACCTGGTTGCCGATGCGGTACGACACGTACACTGCGCGCGCCGCGGTGATCGTCTTCGTGTGCACGCGGTCCACGTCCACGTGCTGGTAGTGCGTGGCCACCACGGCGTCCTTGCGCATGGCGTCGGCCACTTCACCGCGCGAGTAGGCGCCGCCGGGCAGGATGGAGTGGCGATATACGGGGCGTGGCGCGTCAGGAGCGGCCACCGGCGTCGGGTCGGCCGGCGCGGGCGACTGGATCGCCGACGCGACGTCGGCCAGCACCTCGGCACGCCGCGGCCAGATTTCGTACGTCACCGCGGCGAGGAATCCGGCACAGGAGAGGGCCGCAATCGCAGCCAGGAGGCGCAGGCGTCGCCGGCGTCTTGCCACGACGGCGGATCGCCGCTGAAGACCGTGTCTCCCCACTTTCACATCGATCTCGAGCGCAACGGGAGTGCCACTCACGCGGCACGCGGGAACGCTCAGCAATTCGAATCGGTGAGGCTCGCGGCGCTGGGGTTCGTCTGGCTGCAACCAGAACTAGTTCGGCGATGGGCAGGAACAGACGACGGCGTGACATCGGTCACGCCGCTCGCCATCTTGAAGAATGTGAGGGACTTCAGCGGGCGCGCTTGTCCGCCGAAGCCTTGGCGGAGGTGGAACGACGCGCCAGCGCCGCAGCAGCGCCAAGAACGAGGAGGATCGAGCCGGGCTCGGGCACGTCGTGCACCTCGCCGCCGGTGGTGGTGGGGCTTTCGTCCGCCAGGCTGACGGCAAGGCTGTTGACGCCGCCCTCGGGTGCTCCACCCTGATCGCCGCCGTTGCCGCTGCCGCCCGGGGTCGAGCCGCTCTCTGTGGACCCGTTCGAGCCGTTCGAACCGGTGTCGCCGCTCGACGCGTTGCCACCGCTCGGCGCATTGCCGCCGCTCGGGCCGCTGCTCGCGTTGGAGCCGGCGTTCTGGTCGTTCGAACCGCCGTTGCTGCCGTTCGAATCGTTGCTGGTGTTCGAACCGTTGCTGCCGTTAGAGGCGGTCTCGTTGGAATCAGCTGCCTCGTTCGGTTCGCCGCTCTCGGCCAGCAACCGGTGGCCGAGCACGGTTGGCCTGCCGTCGCCTGACGGCGCAGCGTCGTCGGTCGGCTTGGGCGAATCCGCGGATGCGCCGCCGCCGGCGCCTCCACCCCCTCCACCCCACATGGACGGCACGCCGCCGCCAAACGCTCCGCCGCGTGCATGCCCGCCCGGCACCGCGCCCGCCTGCGCATCAGAGATCGCGGCCTGGAGGAAGGGCACCTGCTCGCTCGACGCCGGTGGCTCACCCTGAGGCGCCGGCACGGACGCCTCCTCCGCAAACACGGTGGCTCCTTCAACGGATGCTGGCGGCACGTCGGCGCTGACACCGATCGGCGGCAACTCGCTGCTGAGCGATGCGGACGGCCTGGCCGCTCGCGCATCCGCGGAGCCGCCGATAGATGTCGAGGTCCCGGACGCCGTCTGCAGCTCGACTGACGCGGTGGCCGGAAGCACCTTGGCCATCTCACGAACGACAGAGAAGCCCAGCCATATGACGAGCAGCGCAACAATCGCAGCAACGGCGCGCAGCCGTCTCATGCGGCGCTTGCGCACCGCCGAGCGACGAGGCAGTCCGTAGGTACCAGTTTCCACGCCGCAACCATCCGCAACGTCAGTGCCAAATAGTGCTCAGACGAAACATGCAGGAAAAACTGACGCCACACCAAACCGCCATCCACGTAGTCCTACGGGTGGCTGAATATGGTCGCGAACGCTGCGGCTCAGTCCCCGCATTACAAAGCCGCACATCGTTCGAACGGCTGAGTGAGTCGAGTAGTAAGTCTGGACCTCAGCAGAATCTGATTCGAGAGAGAGTGCGCACTCGCGACGAGCAACACAACTCAACTGCTTCAACGCTACGCACTTACATATCTGTTTCAACCGTGGCGTTGAGCTTGCTCCCAAGAGGGCATGGACTCTGGCTCGACCTCGCGTCCGTCGTCGCTCGGACCGCTCGCCGCCCCCACGATCGTCGGTTCAAGCGCGGCACTGCGGCGCATCCTGCACGTCGCGTCGCGTCTCGCCGCCGGCGATTCCAAGGTGCTCATCACCGGCGAGAGCGGCGTCGGCAAGGACGTCGTCGCGCGCTACGTGCACGTGAACTCCTCACGCGCGCCGCAGCGCTTCGTGGCGCTCAACTGCGCCAGCGTCACCGAAACGCTGCTCGAGAGCGAGCTGTTCGGCCACGTGAAGGGCAGCTTCACCGGCGCCTATCGCGACAAAGTCGGCAAGCTGCAGCAGGCGCACAAGGGCACGATCTTCCTCGACGAAATCGGCGAGATGAGCCTGCGCATGCAGGCGATGCTGCTGCGCTTCCTGGAGAACGGTGAAGTGGTACCGGTGGGCGCCGACGCGCCCCCCACCCGCGTGGACGTCCGCGTCATCTCGGCGACCAACCGCAATCTGCAGGACATGGTCACCAAGGGCACGTTCCGCGAAGACCTCCTGTATCGCATCAACGTCGGGCAGATCGAGGTGCCGCCGCTGCGCGACCGCCGCGACGACATCAAGGCGCTGGTGCTCAACGTCATCGCGAAACACGGCCGCGCGATCGCCCTGGACCCGGCGGCGATGGAGGCGCTCGAGCGCTACCGCTGGCCGGGCAACGTCCGCGAGCTCCAGAACGTCGTCGAGCAGATGCTCGCGCTGGCCGACGGCGACCGGATGGGCACCGAGCTCCTGCCGCCAAACGTCACCGCCCGCGCGGGGAAGTCGCCGCATCCGGTTCGGGAACGCCGCCGCCGGGTGGCCGACGAGCTGTTCGACGGCCTGACCGAAGGCGGCTGCAACTTCTGGAACGACGTGTACCCGATGTTCATGAGCCGCGACCTGACGCGCGACGATCTGCGGGCGCTGATCCGCAAGGGGCTCACGGCGACGAAGGGCAGCTATCGCGGACTCCTGCAGCTGTTCGGCCTCGACGACGGGGACTACAAGCGGCTGCTCAACTTCCTGGCCTCGCACGAGTGCGCCATCGACTTCCGCGAGTTCAGGAACATCAAGCACGAAAGACAGGAACGAAGCGCCTCGGGCGCCGCATGACTGACCGCCCCGCGAAGCGGGGCAAGGAGACACTGCGCCGGCAAGGCGCAGCCGCGATGTCAGGCGGCGAAGCCTTGTCGGCAAGTTCTGGCTCGCGGCAGCTTTTGTTGCGACGTGGACCAGAGAAAGCCAGCGAAGCTGCGCACGCCGTTTCAGTTCCTGCGCGGCACCAACGTTGCTCTTTGCGTGGATGGTTCCAGGCCCCGTCTGCCTGGACGAAGGAGTGGCTGCGTGGATCGTCGTCGGCATGGGCGCTACCACACGGAAGGGTTCGCAGAAGTGCAGGTGCTGCGCGACGTGGACATCGTGCGCGCGAGCGCCCGCGAGATCACGGTCATCAGCCGTTCGCGCGCGGCCACCGGCGCGGAGATGCGGATGCGCGTCAGCGCGGCGGGCGGGCGTCAGGCGACGCTGCGCGTGCGCACCACCGGCAGCCAGCCGCAGCTCGTGGGCGGTCAACTGCGCTACCGGCTGTGGATGCAGGTGTTGTCGCAGGAATCCGAGGTGACACGGTGACGTGGTGGACCTGGCCGGGCCTGCGCGGCGCGGTGCTGGAACAGATTCCCGGCCGCCTGCTCGACATCGGCGCCGGCGGCTGCTGCCTCGAAACGCCGACGCGGCTCGCGTCGGGAACGTTCGGATTCGTCGAAGTCCAGGGCCCCGATGCCTCGATTGCCGAAGTGGCGCGCGTGTGCGACGTCACCGAGCGTCCGGGCGCCGCGGCGCCGTTCCTCGTACGTCTCGAGTTCCTGCCGATTGCGCTGCCCGCCGGCCTGGGCGTGAGCGATCGCCGGACACGCCAGGAAGGTTCGCTGGCTGCAGCCGCAGAAAAGGCTGGCCACAGCCTGACTCTCGTGCGGCGGCGCGGGAGCAACGGCGAGGTGGAGAGCGTGGGTTCGGCGCACAGTGCACCGGATTCGCACGGTTATGCGAAGCCGGAGCTCCCGGGAGAGCCCCTGGCAGAGCGATTGAAGAAGTAGCCGGGAGGAACGTGGCGCGCATGTCGCCACGACACCAACCGGTGCCGAATGGTTTTCAGCGCGCAGAGGCACCGCGTGCCATGTCGCGCTGACGACTGATTCGCAAAGAGGACAACAAGACCATGAAGCAGATCATCGCGAAGTTCATCGCCGACGAACAGGGCCAGGACATCATCGAGTACGCGCTCGTCGGTTCGTTCGTGTCGCTCGCCTCCTACGCCGGCGCCAGCGCGCTCGGCACCGCCTACGACCAGTGGTTCAAGGACATCGGCACGGCCGTGGGCAAGGGCTCGGCCAAGGCTCTGGCGGTCAAGTAAACCCTCGAAGGGACACGGCAATGAAGCAGATCATCGCCAACTTCATCGCGGACGAACAAGGGCAGGACATCATCGAGTACGCGCTCGTCGGCTCGTTCGTGTCTCTGGCCTCCTATGCCGGTGCCAGCGCGCTGGGTACCGCCTACGACCAGTGGTTCCAGGACATCGGAACGGCCGTGGGCAAGGGCTCGGCGAAGGCTCTGGCGGTCAAGTAAATCCCAACGGCCTCGTCACGCTGGTGACGAGGCCACCTTCATCACGAGATGGCCGTGAACATGTGGCTCCGCCTGCTGACCGAGGACGACGGGCAAGACATCGTCGAATACGCGCTGCTGGCGACGTGCCTCGGCTTCGCGGCGATCGCCGGCGCCGAAGTGCTGCGCGCGGCCATGAACGCGACCTACCAGACGTGGGACACCGCGATTCAGAGCGACGCGCTCGTCGAAGTTCCAGACCCGAAGTAAACCAATGATGACTTTTTCGACCGGAGCGGCTCTCATCATCGGCGCGGCGGCGTGTGCGACGGACCTGCACTCGCGCCGGATTCCGAACTGGCTCACGTTCGGCGCCACGGCCGCGGCGATCGCTTATCAATACACGACCGCGGGCCCGGCCGGCGTTCAGCTGGCGATGAGCGGATGGGTGGTCGGCCTGGTGCTCTTCATGCCGATGTTCCTGCTCGGCGGCATGGGCGCCGGTGACGTCAAGCTTCTGGCGGCGCTTGGAGCCTGGCTCGGCCCCGCCAACGCGTTCTGGCTCGCCATCTACTCCTCGATGGCCGGCGGCCTGATCGCCATTCCGATGGCGCTGCGCCATCGCTATCTCGGCACGGCCTTCTCCAACATCGGTGCGCTGGCGAAGTACTGGTGGTTCTGCGGCCTGCGCCCGCTCCACCGTGTCTCGCTCGAGGGCGGCACCGGTCCCCGGCTCGCCTACGCAATCCCGATGTTCCTCGGCATGGTGGTGACGCTATGGCTGCGCTGAGCACCCGCCGGCGGCTGCGCAGCGAGCGCGGCGCCGAAATCATCGAGATGGCGCTCGTCACGCCCATCTTCCTGATCATCATCGCGGCGATGTTCGACTTCGGCTTCCTGTTCCGCAACTGGGAAGTCGCCACGAACGCCGCCCGTGAAGGCGCCCGCATCGGCCTGCTGCCCGCCTACAAGTGCGACGGCAGCACGGCCGACGTCAAGGATCGCGTCGACGCCTACATGGCGTCGGCGGGTTTCAACGCCGCGGCCTACGTCGTGAAGCAGACCAACACGCCGGTCGCAACCGCCGCCGGCACGTTCAACGCCTGTGTGGTCTCGGTGGAGATCACCCAGCCGATGCCGATGCTGTCGACCTTCGGCGCGCTTTTCGGCGACGCCTTCGGCGACGTGCCTCTACGCGCGACGTCGGTCATGCGGACGGAATCGCAGGCGGCCGCCCCTTAAGTCACAACGGAGTCAGTGGAGCCCGAATCATGAAGCAGCAGCGCACTCTCATCGTGATGCTCGTCGCCGTGGCGACGGCCGGCGTCGCCGCCTTTGGCGTGTATCAGGCGATTCAGCGCATGCCCGTCCGCCAGGTGGAAATGGAGACCGTTCCGGTCGTCGTGGCCAAGCACGCCATCGCCGTCGGCACGCGCCTGACCACCGACGACCTGCTGGTCGCCGCCTACCCGGCCCGCACGCCGGTGCCGGGCGCGGTTGCCGATCCGGCGACCCTGGTCGACCGCGGCGTCATCGTGCCGATCGGCGAGCACGAGCCGGTGACCCTCACGCGCGTGGCCGGACCCGAGTCGGGCGCCGGACTGTCGCCGATCATTCCGGCCGGCATGCGCGCCATCTCGGTGCGCGTCAACGAGGTGGTCGGCGTGGCCGGCTTCGTGCTGCCGGGCACTCGCGTCGACGTGCTCGTGGCGGTGACCGACGACGGCGACGACAAGACGCGGCAGGAGCCGATGGCCCGCACCGTCGTCAACAACGTGCAGGTGCTGACGGCCGGCACGCGCTACGACGCCGAAGAGTCGAAGGACGGCAAGCCGGTGCGCTCGACCGTGGTCACGCTCGCGGTGCTGCCCGCTGACGGCGAACGCATCGCCCTGGCGTCGAACGAAGGTCAGCTGTCGCTCGTGCTGCGCAACCCGCTCGACGTCGACCCGGCCGACACCACCGGCATCAAGCTGGCGGCCCTGATGAAGGGCGGCACCGGTCCCGAACCGGTGCTCGACGTTCCCAAGCGAAAGATGGTGCCGGCCAAGAAGACGGTTGTGGAACCGGCGCCGCAGCAGCCCCTGATCTACAAGGTCGAAGCGATCCGCGCCGCGAAGCGGACAGAAGAGGCGGTTCACTAGTCATGCGAGTCATCCATCGGTTCGTCGTGCGCCACGCGGTCGTCGCGGCTCTCGCCGGCACGGCTCTTCTCTCGGCGGTGGTTCCGGCGCGGGCGCAGGAACAGCCGGCGCAGCCACGCGTGGTGCTGACCGCCGGACGCTCCACGGTGCTGAACACCGATTTCGACGTGACCCGCATTGCGGTGACCAATCCGGCGGTGGCCGACGCGACGGTCGTGCAGCCGCGCGAGATCCTGATCGACGGCAAGGCGCCGGGCACGATCAGCCTGATCGTGTGGGGCGGCACCCAGCGCCTTCAGTACGACATCGTGGTCGAGCAGCCGACGCCGGCGCTCGAGCAGCAGCTCAAGCAGCTCTTCCCGGCCGAGTCGATCGGCGTCGCCATCAACGCCGACGCCATCATGCTGTCGGGCCGCGTGTCGTCCACCGAAGTGATGCTGCGCGCCGCCGAAGTGGCGCGCGCGTCGGCCCCGAAATCGAGCGTCATCAACATGATGACCGTGCCGGGCGGCAACGGCGCGAAGCAGGTGATGCTGCAGGTCCGCTTCGCCGAGGTCAACCGCCGCGCGCTCACCGAACTCGGCGCCTCGTTCTTCACCGGCGTGAATGGCTACAAGAACTGGACGGGCCGCACGACGACCCAGCAGTTCCCGGCGCCGGACTTCGAGAACGACAAGCTGGTGTTCTCGGACTTCCTGAACCTGTTCCTCTTCAACAACAAGTACAACGTCGGCACGCTGATCAAGGCGCTGAAGCAGAAGGGCTACTTCCAGAGCCTGGCCGAGCCGAACCTGATCGCCTACGACGGCCAGGAGGCGAGCTTCCTGGCGGGCGGCGAGTTCCCGATTCCGTTCGTCACCGGCGGTCTCACCAACACGATCTCGATCGTGTTCAAGGAGTTCGGCGTTCGGCTGAAGTTCAAGCCGACGATTGCCGGCGACCTGATCCGGCTGCATGTCGCGCCCGAGGTCAGCTCGCTCGACTTCAACAACGGCATCCTGCTCGAGGGCTTCCGCATTCCCGCCATCACGGCGCGCCGCGCGGAGACGGAAGTCGAGCTGCGCGACGGACAGTCGTTCGCGATTGCCGGCCTCATCAACAACGAGGCGCAGACCGATTCGGCCGCGCTGCCGATTCTCAGCCAGATCCCGATCGTCGGCGCGCTCTTCAAGAGCAACGCCGAGCGCAAGGAGCGCACCGAGCTGCTGGTCATCGTGACGCCGCGCCTGGTGCGGCCGCTGAATCCGGATGAAGTGCCGCCCGTGCCGACGCTCGGCAGCCGGTTCCTGCCGGTGGGCGACGACATCGGGGAGCAGCTCCAGGGTGGCGGCGGTGTGGCCGACGCCCCAGCGGGCCGCAAGTAACGAGGCCACCGAAAGCGAAAGCCATGAGTGCTGACACCCGCACCCTTCGTATCCGCGCCGCTGACGAGCGTGGCGCCGTGATCATCCAGGTCGGCGTCGCGATCCTGGTGCTGACGGCGTTCGCGATGTTCATCGTCGATTACGGGTTGCTTTGGGTCAGCCGCCAGCAGGCGCAGAACTCGGCCGACGCCGGCGCGCTCGCGGGCGCCACGTCGCTCGCCCTCGACGACTTCAACGATCGCACCGCGACGGGCCCGGCAAAACTGGCGGCGCGCAGTTTCGCCGTCGCCAACACCGTGTGGGACGCGGCGCCCGACGTGCAGATGGCCGCCGACGTCCGCTTCTACCCCGACGCGCCGGCGGCGTTCCCGGCCTCGTGCGCGGGCAACGACTGCGTCCGGGTGGACGTGCATCGCACCCAGGCGCGCGGCAACCCGCTGCCGATGTTCCTGGGCTATCTCGTGGGGCTGACAAACCAGGGCGTGCGGGCGATGGCGATTGCGCAGGCCGCATCCGCCAACGCCAGCGACTGCATGAAGCCGTGGGCGATTGCCGACAAGTGGGAAGAGCACAACCCGAAGGTCGCGCCCTGGGATCCCGACCAGGACTACGACCCGAGCGGCGCGACGCCCGACGTCTACGTCCGCCCCGCGGTGGATCGTTCGTCGATGGGCACGAGCTTCACGGTCACGGGCCCGAACAACGACTACGGCCGCAAGCTGCTGCTCAAGGCGGGCGACCCGAAGGACGCCATCAATCCGGGCTGGTTCCAGGCGATCGACCTGAGCTGCCCCGGCGGCGGCGGCGCCGGCGGCAACTGCTATCGCCAGAACATCGGCGGCTGCTCCCAGAAGATCTGGAAGATCGGCGACATGGTGCCGAAGGAGAACGGCAACATGGTCGGCCCGACCAGGCAGGGCGTCGACGATCTCATCGACCTCGACCCCAAGGCGACGTGGAACCCCTTGACGAAGAAGGTCGAGGGCAGCTGCGCCGAGAACAACTCCTGCAAGGTCAAAGGGCTCACGCAGAGCCCGCGCATCGTGCCGGTGCCGGTGTTCGACCTCGATCTCTACATGAAGACAGGCGGCCCTGGGAACGGCACCGTCCTGATCGTGAACATCCTCGGGTTCTTCGTCGACAAGATGCAGGGCAACGACGTCGAGGGCTACTTGATGACGATGCCGGATCTGCTGGTGAGCAACGGCGGCGGTGTGGCCCAGAACGGCTCGTTCATCAAGGCCGTCCAGTTGGTGAGGTGAGCACGTGGTGAGTCAGGTCTCTTACGTATCGAACGACGAACGGCTGGCGGACACTTTCAAGGCCGGCGGCCTCAAGGCCACCAAGCTGACCGAGGCCGAGGCGAAGACGCTGGGCAAGACGTCCGACGCGCCCGCCGTGCTGGTGCTGGACGTGCGTCCGCACCACCAGCTCGCCCCCTGGGTCAACGACGTCCAGAAGAAGCAGCCGGGGCTCGCGATCGTCGTGATCGTCTCGACGCTCGATGCCCGGTTCATCCTCGAGGCAATGCGCGCCGGCATCAAAGAGTGCTTGGCGGAGCCGATCACGCCCCAGGCGCTCGACGAGGCGGTGCGGCGGCTGGTCGTCGGCGACCAGCGCGAGCGCGCCGGTCAGGTGGTGGCATTCGTCGGCGCCAAGGGCGGCGTCGGCACGACGACCCTGGCGGTGAACACGGCCGCGGCGCTGGCCAAGACGGCCGGCTCGCCGCCCCTGCTGATCGATCTGCACGTGGCGCGCGGCGACGCGGCGCTCCTGATGGGAGCCGAGCCGCGCTTCTCGGTGCTCGACGCCTTCGAGAACCTGCACAAGGTGGACGAGACGTTTCTCAGCGGCCTGGTCGAAAAGACTCAGTGCGGGTCGCATGTGCTGGCGTCGACCGCGCGGCCGGTGAACGTGGCGACGAGCCCGACCGCCACCCGGACGCTGCTGGAGCTCGCGGCCCGGCGATACAAGGTGACGGTGCTCGACGTTCCGCGCACCGACCCCGCCATGCTCGAGGCGCTCGATCCGGCGACGGTGATCGCGGTGGTGACGAGCCAGGAACTGTCGGCGGTGCGCGGCGCGGCCGCCACGGTCGCCACGCTGCGGCAGCGCTATGGCTCGCAGCGCCTGCGCGTCGTGATCAATCGCTACGACAAGAACGGCCCGGTCTCGGCCAAGGACATCGCCAAGGTCGTCGGCGAGCCGGTGGCCTGCCAGATTCCGAGCGACTACCGCGTGGCCGCCGAAGCCATCAACGTCGGCCGCCCGATCGTGTCGGAGGACGGACGGCTGGCGCGGGCGCTGCGCGCCGCGGCCGCCGAGCTCGTGAACGTGGGCACGAAGGTCGAGCAACCCAGCACCATGCTGGGCCGTCTCGCGTGGCGGCGCGCGTAAGCGTCGAGGATACCGAGCATGACACCCGTTGACACTCTGACCGAGACGAACTCAGCCGCCTACCAGTCGCTGAAGGGGCGGATCCACCAGGATCTGCTGAACCGGCTGAACCTCGACCGCCTGACGCGCGTGACCCGCGCGGAAGCCGAACCCGAGGTGCGTGCCGTCATTCGCGACATGCTCGACCGTGAGAGCCAGCGGGTGCCTCTCAGCTTCGCCGAACGCGAGTCGCTCATCGGGGACGTCCTCAACGAGCTGTTCGGCCTGGGCCCGCTCGAGGCGCTGCTGAAGGATCCGGAGATCTCGGACATCCTCGTCAACAACGCCTCGCAGGTCTTCATCGAGCGCAACGGCCGCATCGAGGACACCGGCGTCGTCTTCCGCGACGACCAGCACCTGATGCAGATCATCGAGCGCATCGTCAGCGCGGTCGGCCGCCGGATCGACGAATCGACGCCGATGGTGGACGCCCGCCTGCAGGACGGCTCGCGCGTGAACGCGATCATCCCGCCGCTGGCGCTCGACGGGCCGGCGCTCTCGATTCGCCGCTTCCGCACCGATCGCCTGGCCGCCGACGACCTGGTGACCCGTGAGTCGCTCACCGCGCCGATGCTGCAGTTCCTGCGCGCGACGGTGGCGGCGCGGATGAACATCATCGTGTCGGGAGGCACCGGCGCCGGCAAGACCACGCTCCTCAACATCCTTTCGAGCTTCATCGGCCACGGCGAGCGCGTCATCACCATCGAGGACGCCGCCGAGCTGACGCTGCGCCAGCGCCACGTCGTGCGGCTCGAGACACGCCCGGCGAACATCGAGGGCCGCGGCCACGTGAAGCAGCGCCATCTCGTGGTCAACGCCCTCCGCATGCGCCCCGACCGCATCATCGTCGGCGAGGTCCGCGGCGAAGAAGCGCTGGACATGCTGCAGGCGATGAACACGGGCCACGACGGCTCGCTCACGACGATTCACGCCAACAGCCCGCGCGACGCGCTGTATCGCCTCGACACGATGATCGCGATGACCAACCTGAACCTGCCCGAGCGCGCCGTGCGCCAGCAGGTCGCGTCGGCCATCAACCTCGTCGTCCAGGTGACGCGCATGGCGGACGGCACCCGCAAGGTGACCTCGATCTCCGAAATCACCGGCATGGAGCAGGACGTCATCACCATGCAGGAGATCTTCGCCTTCAACAAGACCGGCGTCGCGCCCGACGGCCGCGTGATCGGCCACTTCCGCGCCACCGGCGTCCGGCCGAAGTGCTCCGAGGCGCTGGCGACGACCGGCTGCCAGCTGCCGATGGAAATGTTCGAGCACCGCCAGCAGGTTGGCGGCGACCCGATCGGATGGAGGACCGCGTGATCATCGCGCTCGGCGTTTTCGTCGTCTTCTTCCTCGCCATCCTGGGCGCCTACTGGGCCTTCGTGGTGCGGCCCGAGGAGCGCGCGCGCGGGATCGTGCGCGGACGCTTGACCCCGAAACAGTCCCTGAAGACCTCGGTGCACCGCGAGCTCCTGAAGCAGCAGCAGCACTTGAGCTCGATCGGCGTGTTCGACCGCCTGCTCAAGAGCCAGGACACCAAGGCGCTCAAGGGGCTGATCGAGCAGGCCGGGGCCAAGGTGACGGTCGGCACCGTGCTGGCCGGCGCCGGCGTGCTCGGGCTGATCGCGTTCACCCTCGTGTGGAAGCTGACCGGCTGGATGATCCTGGGCGTCCCGGCGGCGCTCGCGGCGATCTGGCTGCCATTCGTCATCCTCAACCGCATGCGCACGCTGCGGATCCGGAAGTTCGAGGAACAGTTCCCGGAAGCGCTCGACCTGATCACGCGCGCGCTGCGAGCCGGCCACGCGTTCACGACCGGCCTGGAGATGGTCGCCACCGAAATGCCGGCACCGGTCGCCGAGGAGTTCCGGCTGCTCTACGACCAGCAGAACTACGGCATGGCGTTCCCGGACGCGCTCAAAGTGTTCGCCGAGCGCGTGCCCATCATCGACGCGCGCTTCTTCGTGACCGCCATCCTCATCCAGCGTGAATCGGGCGGCAACCTGGCCGAGGTGCTCGACAACCTGGCGAGCGTCATCCGCGAGCGCTTCCGCGTCAAGCGTCAGATGCGCGTGGTGTCGGCCCACGGCCGCATCACCGGCTGGATTCTCGCCGGCCTGCCGCCGGCGCTCGGCATCGCGCTGACCGCGATCAACCGGGAGCACCGCGAGCTGATGTTCGGCGAGACCCTGGGCATCCAGATGATGATCGGCGCCGCGATTCTGCAGGGCATCGGCGCCTTGATCATCCGCAAGATCGTCAACGTTCCGTACTGAGAGCAGGACGATGGACATCAATCTCGCCGTCACACTCACCGCGGTCTTCGCCACCGTTGCCCTGGTGGCGTGGACGATCGGCCAGTCGATCGTCGCGGGCTCGTCGCCGACGCGGCGCCGCCTCGCCGCCCTGTCCCGCTCCACCGACACCACGACGGCGGACACCGTCGCCAACTCGGGGCTGTTCGCGGGTCCGGCACGGAAGGCGACGTTCGTGCCGATGTCGCCGAAAAGCATGGGCCTGCTGCAGCGCCGGCTGACGACGGCCGGCTTCCTGCACCCTCGCGCGGTCGAGCTCTACGTGCTGTCGCAGCTGGTGCTGGTCGTCGTCCTCGGCGGGCTGCCGCTGCTCCTCATCGGCCGGTCGCGTGGGCTGTTCCCCGCGCTCATCCTCGCGGTCCTCGCCTACATGGCCCCCGGGCTGGTGCTCGACCGGAAGATTGCCAAGCGCAAGCGGCTGATCGAGAACGGCCTGCCGGACGCGCTGGACATGCTGATCGTCAGCCTCGAGGCCGGTCTCGGCCTGGATCAGGCGATCTTGAAGTCGGCGGAAGAGCTCGTCATCGCGCATCCCGAGCTGGCGGAGGAGATGCGCCTGATCAACATCGAGTCGCGCGCCGGCAAGCCGCGCATCGAAGCGCTCAAGAACTTTGCCGCGCGCACCAAGGTCGATGACGTCCGGGCCCTCGTGGCGATGCTGGTGCAAACCGACCGCTTCGGCACCAGCGTGGCGCAGGCGCTCCGCACGCACGCCGAGGTGTCGCGCACCAAGCGGCGGCAGCGCGCCGAGGAGCGCGCCGCCAAGATCGGCGTCAAGCTGGTCTTCCCCCTGGTGTTCTGCCTGTTCCCCGCGTTCTTCGTCGTCACCATCGGTCCGGCCATCATCAAGTTCGTTCACGCCTTCGGAAGCGGAGGCTTTGCTGCAGGAGGAAATCTGCCATGAGCACGTCACAGATCATCGCTGGGATTCTCGCCCTCGTTTCGCTGATTCTCTACATCCAGCGCCGTCGCGCCCGCCTGGATTCGCAGGAGTAGTTCCGTCCACTCAGGAGCGCTGGAGACCACGGTGCGAATTCTCATTCTCTCGGTTGCGCTCGTCGCGATGGCGGGTTGCGCGCAGCGGCGGTTCATCAACGTCACGCCCGATCGGCCGTCGCCGGATCGGACGGCGGCGTCGTCCGCTGGCGCGCCCGCCGATTCGCTGTCGGCCTACATGGCGAAGTTCCGAGAGATGGCGGCCAACGCCCGGCCGGAGGACCGTCCCGCGCCACGAACCGTCGAAGCATCGGATCCCGCACTGGCCGCCGCCCTGCTGGCGGCAACGGCGGCACCCTCTCCCGAGACTTATCGGAACGCGGCCGAGCAGTACCGGCGCGTGCGCGTGTACGACAAGGCGCTCGACTATCTGACGCGCGCCCTCAAGCTCGACCCGAAAGACGCCATGACGCACGACGCGATGGCGCGGACCTGGCGGGATGCCGGTTTCGCACATCTCGGCGTGGGCGACGCCTCCCGCGCGATCTACTACGCGCCGGGGTCTGCCGCCGCACGCAACACGCTCGGCACGCTGTTCCAGGCCATGGGCCGGCGCGCCGAGGCGCGCACGCAGTACGAGCTGGCCGCCCGCCTCGATCCGGTGGCGGGATACGCCCACAACAATCTTTGCTACGGCTGGATTCTGGACGGTGACGCGGCGCGGGCGGTGCAGGCGTGCCGCCGCGCCCTGTCGCTCGATCCCGAGTCGCCGATGGCGCACAACAACGCCGGGCTGGCCTACGCGCTGGCAGGCGACATGACGGCGGCGCGCGAATCGTTCGCGCATGCGGGCCGCGCGGCGGCCGCCTACAACAGCGGCGTCGTGAACCTCGCCACCCGGCAGTGGGACGAGGCGTCGAAGAACTTCCTGGATGCGCTGGCGGCCGATCCGGGCCTGCGCTCCGCGGCCATGCGCGCACGCCAGGCGTGGAGCATGAAGAACGGAGGAGCGCAGTGAGCACCGCGACCGCCACGATGACCACGACCCCGGTGTGCCCGCCGGCCCCGGCAACGCTGGCCCAGGCCGGCCTGTCGCACGACCTGGTATTGCAGCTGCTCCTGAAGCACCTGCACTTCGGCGCCGACTTCACCGGCCACGATCTGGCCCGCCGGCTCGGCCTCGAGTTCACGGTCATCGAACCGGTGCTCGAAACACTGCGCTTCACGCACCTGTGCGAGGTGGCCGGCGGCTCCGTCGTGGGCGGCCCGTCGTTCCGCTATCGGATCACCGACGAGGGCCGCCGCCGCGCGCTGCTCTTTCTCGAACAAAGCCAGTACGTCGGCGCCGCGCCGGTGCCGCTCGAACAGTATCGCGACTATCTGAACGCTCATGGCCGCGCGACGACGGCGCTGTCGCGGGCGCGTGTGCGCGAGGCGTTCTCGCACCTGGTACTGAGCGGCAAGGTGCTCGATCAGGTGGGGCCGGCGGTGGCCGCCGGCCACTCGATGTTCGTCTACGGGCCGCCCGGAAACGGCAAGACGGTCATCGCCCAGGCCATCCGCAACCTGCTCGAGGGCGACATCGCCGTGCCGCACGCCATCGAGGTGGAAGGGCACATCGTCCGCATCTTCGACCCGGTGAGCCACGAACGCGTCGCGGAGAACGCTCCGGCGCCGGGGCTGCTCCGCCCGCGCGCGTCCACCGACGGACGCTGGGTCCGCTGCCGCCGGCCGATGGTGATGGTGGGCGGCGAGCTGACGCTCGAGGCGCTGGACCTCTCGTATTCCAAGCAGATGGGGTTCTACGGCGCGCCGGTCCAGACCAAGGCGAACGGCGGCGTGCTCGTGATCGACGACTTCGGGCGCCAGCGGGTGGCGCCGCGCGATCTGCTCAACCGCTGGATCGTGCCGCTCGAGAGCCGGGTGGACTATCTGACGCTCGACACCGGCCAGAAATTCGATCTGCCGTTCTGCGTGATGGTGGTGTTTGCCACCAACATCAAGCCCGCCGAGCTCGTGGACGAGGCGTTTCTGCGCCGCATCCACTACAAGGTGTTCGCGGAGAACCCGACGCGGGCCGAGTTCATGGAGATCTTCGAGGGTGTCTGCCGCGGGCGTGGCCTGGCGTTCGATCCCGCGCTCGCCGAGGGCCTGCTCGGGACACTCGACGCGCGGAGCATCCGCTTCCGCGGCTGCCATCCCCGCGACCTCATCGACCAGGCGCTGGCGCACGCCGAGTATCTCGGCGAACCGCGTGAGCTGACGCCGGAGCTGCTGGAGGCCGCGTGCGCCGCGTACTTCGTGGACGACACCGAACGCGCGTAGCCATGACGTGGCTGCAGGCCTTCAGGCCTGCCTTGCTCGTCGCGTTCGCGCTGGTGTGGCTGATCGCGGGCGGCCCCGCGGCGGCACAGGAGCGGGTGTCGTCGATCCACATCACCTCGCCCACCGGGCGCAGCGGCCTGCCGGGACGCGTCCGCATCGTCGCGCGCGTCAACAGCGCCACCGGCGTCGTGCCGGCCGTCCGCTTCTACGTCAACGACCAGCTGCTGGCCACGGACGCCGATGGCCCGCCGTACGCCGTGGAATGGACTGACGAGAACCCGTTCGAGGCGCGCCGCATCCGCGTGGAGATGAGCGAAGGCGAAGGCGTCATCGAGGATCACGTCGATCTGAAGCCGTTCGAAGTCGTGGAAGCGACCGAGGTGCTCAGCATCAATGTCGACGCGTCGGTCCGGGACGCGAAAGGGCGCTACCCCGCCCAGCTGACCGCCGCCGACTTCCAGCTCTACGAGAACGACACCGCCCAGCGGGTGGACGCGGTGCGATCCGAAGCGATCCCGACCACCTTCGCGCTGCTCATCGACAGCAGCCAGAGCATGGCGCGCAACATGGACTTCGTGCGCCAGTCGGTGCTGCGGTTTCCGGCCCTGCTGCGCCAGGAGGATCTGGCCATCGTGGCGCCGTTCCGCGACACCATCACGACCGTGACCGGTCCGACGCGTGACGCGGCCACGCTCGGCGACGCGGTGACCGCGATCAAGTCCGGCGGCGGCACGGCCATCCTCGAATCGCTCTCGGCGGTCGCGGCCCGCTTTGGCGGCGAGCCCGGGCGCCGCCGCGCCGTCGTGCTCGTGACCGACGCCTACGACGAGCACAGCCAGATTCCGGTCGACAAGGTGATCGCCGAGCTGAAGGCGGCCAACGTCATCGTCTACAGCATGGCCATCGGCGGCATCTCGGGCGTGTCGATCAAGGGCGAGCACATGCTCCGCTTCATCGCCGAGCAGACCGGGGGCCGCGCCTTCTTTCCATGGAACGCGAAGGAAGTGGCCGAGGCCTGCGCCACCATCGCCGAGGACGCTCAGCATCGCTACGTCGTCACCTACACGCCGAGCAACCAGCGGCACGACGGCGCCTGGCGCGCGATCCGCCTGGAGACCATCGACCCGCAGTTCCGTGTGGTGGCCCGCGACGGGTATCTCTCGCCCGAGCCGGCGCCGGTCAAGGCCTCGTTCGAATTCACGGTGGTCAACCACTCGAGCCAGTACGTCGAGATCGACCGCGACAATCTGGTGGTCGTGGAAGACGGCGTGCCGCAGAAGGTGGAGTCGTTCCACGAGTCGGTGGCGCCGGTGTCGGTGATGCTGGCACTCGACGCGAGCGGCAGCATGACGAAGGTGTCGCCCGCGGTGATGGAAGCGGCGCACGCGTTCGTGAGCTCGCTCAAGCCCGAAGATCCGCTCGGCATCGAGCTCTTCGCCGACAGCGCCGAGATCTCGCACGACCTCAGCCCGGCGCGCTGGGTGTCCCACCGTCACATCCAGCGTTACGTCGCCCGCGGCGGCACCGCGCTTTACGACGGGCTGGTGGACAGCATGGTGCGGCTCGGCACCGTGCCCGGCCGCCGGGTCGTGGTGGTGATGACCGACGGTCGAGACGAGAACGCCACGTCCAGCGGGCCCGGCAGCACGCGATCATGGGAGGACGTGCTGGCAACCGCGCGCCAGACGGGCGCCACGGTGTATGCGATCGGA
>Ga0207645_10000819_pt1 | contig 26052 bp, 22 predicted proteins | sample KBSM53metaG_FD_184331 | JGI IMG/M metagenome (GOLD analysis project Ga0207645, IMG submission 184331) | Miscanthus rhizosphere microbial communities from Kellogg Biological Station, Michigan, USA - KBS M5-3 metaG (SPAdes) (version 2) | ecosystem: Host-associated > Plants > Roots > Rhizosphere >...
GGATTTGCGATGACCTGCGGTCATCTGTTGGACCTGAGGTAATGCGAGAACGAGCCCCCAAGACGATCCTTCGCGGTCCCGTCGCGCGCAACAAGGAGGACGACCAGGTCGTCTACATCGACGGCGACTCGGCGCCGCGTATCCTGTTCTCGGGCGAGGACCTGCTGCTCGAGGACCTGCCCATCGGGACGCGCGTGCTGTACCCGAAGCCGCCCATCGAGGGGCTGGCGAATCCGGGCGCGGCGATCCGGTACGCGCTGAACCACCCGCTGGACGCCGAGCCGCTGTACGCGCAGCTGGCGCCCGGCATGCGCGTGACCATCGCGGTCGACGACATCAGCTTGCCGCTGCCGCCGATGACGACGCCCGACATCCGGCAGACGATCATCGAGATCCTGCTGGAGCTGCTGGACGCGAACGGCGTCGACGACGTGCACATCGTCATCGCCAACTCGCTGCACCGCCGCCTGACCGCCGCCGAGATGAAGCGGATGGTGGGCGCGAAGATCTACGACGCGTTCTACCCGGACCGCTACTACAACCACGACGCCGAGGATCCGGACGGCATCGTCCACCTGGGCAAGACCGAACACAACGAACCGGTGAACATCAACCGGCGCTGCGTCGAGAGCGACCTGGTCATCTACGTCAACATCAACCTCGTGCCCATGGACGGCGGCCACAAGTCGGTGGCGGTCGGCCTGTGCGACTACGAGGCGCTGCGCCCGCACCACGAGCCGCAAACGATCCGCGACTCCGACAGCTACATGGATCCGAAGCGGTCGATGTTGAACACGAAGGTCGAGCGGCAGGGCGCGATCGTCGACCGTCACATGAACGTGTTCCACATCGAGACCGCGCTGAACAACCGCATCTACGCGGGCGCGACGGCGTTCCTGTGCAAGAACGAGGACGAGTTCACCGAGGTCGATCGCCTGAAGTTCGAGGCGATGCGGTGGACGCTGTCGAAGCTGCCGCGCGCGGCGAAGCGGAAGCTGTTTCATTCGATCCCGGCGCAGTACCAGATGGTCGCCGTGTACGCGGGCAAGACCGAGCCGGTGCACGAGCGGATCCTCAAGCACTGCTGGGATCAGTACGGCCTGCACGTGCGCGGGCAGGCGGACGTGCTGATCTGCCCGGTGCCGTTCATCTCGCCCTACAACGTGAACTCGATCCTGAACCCGCTGCTGGTGCAGGTGATGGGGCTCGGCTACTTCCACAACTTCTACCGGGGCAAGCCGCTGCTGAAGAAGGGCGGGGTGATGATCCTGACCCACCCCTGCTACGACGAGTTCGATCACGAGCACCACCCCAGCTACATCGAGTTCTTCAACCGCCTCTTGCCCGAGACGCGCGACGCGATGAAGCTGCGTCACAAGTACGAGGAAGAGTTCGCGAAGAACCCCAGCTACATCGAGATGTACCGGCGCGGCAACGCGTACCACGGCGCGCACCCGTTCTTCATGTGGTACTGGGGCGAGAACGGCCGCCAGCACGTGGGCAAGGTGATCGTCGCCGGCGCCGAGAACGCGCACGTGCCGAAGATTCTTGGTTGGGATAGCGCCGGTTCGCTGCCCGAGGCGATCGCGATGGCGAAGAGCGCCGTCGGCCCGTCGCCCGACATCACGATGATGCACCACCCGCCCATCGTGATGGCCGACATGGAGTAGGGCTTCCCCGCAGCCGCCGTGATGGCGACAATGACGGCGTCATGACGTCGCGGCCCCGCATCCTGATCAACTTCGCCGTCAGCCTGGACGGCAAGATCAACCCCGCCCCGACGCAACGGAAGGGCCGGTTCGTGATGTCGCGCGGCAAGGAGGACTGGCGGCGGATGCGGGTGGTGCGCGCGCAGGCCGACGCGATCCTGATCGGCGCCGAGAACCTGCGCGTCGACGATCCGGCGCTGTCGCTGGATCCCGACGAGCGTGACCGGCGGCGGGCGGCGGGGCAGCCGCTGCCGGCGCGGATCGTCGTGACCCGGCGCGGCGAAGGGATCCGCCCCGACGCAAAGATGTTCGATCGCGCGACCGGGGGACCGGCGTACATCGTCCACACCGCCGCCATGCCGGCCGCGACGCGCGGCGTGCTGGCCGGTGTCGCGCAGCTGGTCGAGATGGGCGCGGAGACGGTGCCGACGGAGGCGCTGCTCACCTGGATGCGCAACGACGTCGGCGCGGCCACCGTCGTCTGCGAGGGCGGGGGCGTCCTGGTCGCCGACCTGTTCGCGGCGCGCGCCATCGACGAGATGTATCTCACCGTCGTTCCTCGAATTCTTGGCGGCGCCACCGCCCCGACGCTCGCGGCGGGCGCCGGCTTCGATCCCGATCAGATCGCAGACGCGAAGCTCGCGTCGGTCGAACGCGTCGGCGACGAGCTGTTCCTGCGCTACGAGTTTTTCCGGTAGTCGACTAGATGGGAACCCTGGGAGGGTTCCCAAACCCTCCCGCGATGATTCGCGGCGAGCAGAGCTCGCCGGCTTCTCACGCGTAAATTCCGCGTTCTGAAGTACGCGGGTTTCGCGGCGATCGCTCGCCTCCCAATTGGCGCGCGTCGCGTGGCGTCGCCATCGACGCGCGTTGCACGCTTGTCGCTTTACTTCGTTTGTCCGCCTGCCTTAAAGAGCAAAAACGACTTTTCCAGAATCGCACAAGGAGAGCTCCGAAGAATGAAGACGCTCCGGTACCGCCTCGAGTTCCTGACCGCAATGACGCTCCTCGCCGCCGGCGCCTGCGTCCCCCCGCCCGATTCGGTTGCCGACATGGGCAGCATCACCGCCAGCCTCCAGCTTTCGCCGTCGACGACGCTGAACACGGCGAACTATTCGATCTCCGGACCGAACGCCTTCGCGCGGTCGGGCAGCATCGACGTCAGCCACAGCCAGACGATCTCGGTGACCGTGGGCGGCATCCCGGCGGGCGACGGCTACAACTTCGCCATCACCGGAACGGCGACGGACGGTCAGACGACCTGCAGCGGCTCGGCGATGTTCGCGATCACGCCGAAGATGACCACGGTCCTCATGATCCGGATCCAGTGTCGCGAGCCGGCGAGGACGGGCAACGTGTCGATCACCGGGACGGTGAACGTCTGTCCGGTCGTCGACGGGATCGGCGCCAACCCCGGCGAGGTGATGGTCGGCTCCTCGAGCGCGCTCAGCGCGACGGCGCACGATTCGGACGCGCGCCCGGCGGCGCTGACCTACTCGTGGGTCGCGACGTCGGGAATGCTCGCCGGCGCCGGTACGGCGAACCCGACGCTGATCTGCACCGCCGTGGGAACGTCGATGGTCACGCTGACCGTCAGCGACGGCGACTGCACCGACACCGGCACGGTCGCCGTGGTGTGCTCACCCCCGCCGCCGGCGCCGGCGATGGTTCGCATCAATGAGGTGGAATCGAACGGCGGCACGCCCGGCGACTGGGTCGAGCTGACGAACGTCGGCGGCACGACCGCCGATCTCACCGGCTGGGGCTTCCGCGACAACGACGCCACGCACGCCATCGCGCCGATTCCGGCGGGCACGAAGCTGCCGCCCGGCGGCTACGTCGTGATCAACGAGATCATCGCCGGCGCCGGCGAGTTCGGGTTCGGCCTGGGCGGGGCCGACTCCGCGATCCTTTACGACGCGACCGGCGCGGTCGTCGATTCGTACAGCTGGACGGCGCACGCGGCGAGCACGTACGGGCGCTGCCCGAACGGCACCGGCGCGTTCGGCCCGACCAGCTCGACGAAGGGCGCCGCCAACGACTGCGGCGGCGGCATGGGTGCGGCGGGGACGACGGGCGCGGCGGGGACGACGGGCGCAGCGGGCACGACCGGCGCGGCGGGAACGACGGGCGCGGCTGGGACGACGGGCGCGGCCGGGACAGGCGGCGCCGGCGGCGGGATGGCGGCGCTCACGCCCTGGCCGACCGACGATCCCATCGCCACCGTCGACGAGACGAACCAGTTTCCCAGCAACCTGAGCGGGCTTTTCTACCAGCCAGCGTCGGGCGGCGAGCCGGTCGTGTTGTGGGCGGTGCAGAACAGCCCCTCGTTGCTGCACCGCCTGGTCTGGAACGGCACGACCTGGGCCGGCACCGCCATCGACGGTTGGGGGGCGGGCAAGACGATGCATTACGCGACGGGCGTCGGCGGACCGGACTCGGAAGGCGTCACCAAGGCGGAGATGGATTCGTCCGCGATCTACGTCGCCACCGAGCGCGACAACTCCAACAACGGTATCAGCCGCCTGAGCGTCCTCCGCTTCGATACCGCCGCAGCCGGGAGCGAGCTGACGGCGACGCACGACTGGAACCTCACCGCCGACATCCCCGCCGCCGGCGCCAACCTGGGGCTGGAGGCGATCACCTGGGTCCCGGATTCGTATCTGCTCGCGAATGGATTCGTCGACGAGAGCACGCTGGCTGCCTACGATCCCTCGCGCTATCCCGGCCACGGCACAGGCATCTTCTTCGTCGGCGTCGAGGCGACCGGCGCCATCTACGCCTACGCGCTGGACCACACCATGGGCGGATTCCAGCGTGTCGCGACGCTGTCCAGCGGACAGGCGGGCGTGATGGACCTGGCCTTCGACCGCGACGTCGGGCAGATGTGGGCGTACTGCGACAACACGTGCGGCAACCGCTCGACGATCCTGCGCGTCGGTATGGGCCGCTTCCAGATCAGGGGCTTCCTTGATCGCGCGCCGACTCTCACGGACGCGAACAACGAAGGGATCACGTTCGCGCCCGAGGCGGAGTGCGCGGGTGGCCGCAAGGCGTTCTTCTGGGCCGATGACGGCAACACCGGCGCCCACGGGCTTCGCCGCGGCACGATCGCCTGCGGGCTCTTGCTCTGACAATCCTGTCAGGGTCGCGGCGCAACGGCGCGGCGCCGGTTCGCTGAAGCCTGCGATACCACTCGATTCGGGTTTGGTCCGCGGCTTGCGTGGGCACGACCGCATGCGACCAAATAGCTCTCTCTTAGTGGTCTGTCTTTCGGCCGCCGCTCTCGGCGCGTGCTCCGGCGTGGGGGCCGGCGCCAGCTCGCTAGGTCCGGGCGACCGTGGTGCGGGACCGAGCACGAGCTCGGGCATCGGCGCCTCGACCGGCGTGACCGGCCCCGGCACCGCGGGCAGCTCCGCCCCCGGGGGTTCGACCGGCGCGGCTGGCACGACGGGCGCGGGCGGCGGCATTCCGCAGTCGGGCCTGCTGACCGCCGGAAGCTGGGACGACAACCTCAACTTCGACTTCTACCTGAAGTACCTCAAGAAGATGGACGGCGCGCAGATGCCGGGCTTGCCGCTGATCCCGCGCGCGAACCGTCTCGAGATTCGCGTCACCGACAGCGCCGGGACCGGAATCAGCAACGCGCGTGTCACGGTGACGGGCGCCGACGGCACGATGCTGGATGCGCCTACCCGCTCGGACGGGCGGGTGTTCTTCTTTCCGGGTAGCGTCGGGGCGCAGACCAGCGCCGCGCTGCAGATCGCGGTGACGGTCGGATCGACGACCGCGACCGCGACCGCGCAGGTGGGCGACGCGAGCGTCTCCGTCGTCGTCGCGGGCGCGACGGGCGCGGCGCCGACGGCGCTGGACCTGGCGCTGGTGATCGACACGACCGGCAGCATGCAGGACGAGATCGACTACCTGAAGGCCGAGGTCAGCTCGATCGCGTCGCGCATCAAGACGGACTTCCCGAACGTCGCGCAGCGCTGGGCGCTGATCCTGTATCGCGACACCGGGGACGAATACGTCGTGCGCTCGTTCGACTTCACGGATTCGCTGACGACGTTCCAGGGCCAGCTGTCCCGGCAGGTGGCCGACGGCGGCGGCGATTACCCCGAGGCGCCTGACCAGGCGCTGTCCAAGCTGACGACGCTGACGTTCAGCCAGAACGCGGCGGCGCGCATGGCGTTCTGGATCGCGGACGCGCCCCACCACGAGGGCCGCGAGATGATGATGGTCAGCGACATCCTGCTGGCGCAGCGGCTGGGCATCCACCTTTATCCGATCGCGGCCAGCGGCGCGGACGACCTGGTCGAGTACACGATGCGCACCGCCGCCGAGGTCACGGGCGGGCGCTATCTGTTCCTGACCGACGATTCGGGGATCGGCTTGTCTCACGACGAGCCGACCATCCCGTGCTACTTCGTCACGACCCTCAGCCGCGCGATGAGCCGGATGGCCACGATGGAGCTGACGGGTACGAACATCGACGTCGCGCCCGCCGACGTCATCCGGACGGGCGGCGATCCGGTCGCGGGCAAGTGCACGCTCGCGGACGGCCAGGTGGTGTCCGCGCTGTGAAGCGCGGGGGCCGGCGCTAGCCGCCGTCGCCGAGCTTGCCGGCGTGGCGGATGTCCTTGCCCTTGACCATGAACACCACCAGCTCGCCCACGTTGGTCACGTGGTCGCCGATGCGCTCGAGGTACTTGGCGATCGACTGCAGGCGCGTCGCGCGGAAGATGTTGCGCGGATCTTCCATCATGTAGGTGAGCAGCTCGCGGAAGATCTGGGTGTAGTAGGCGTCGACGTTCTTGTCGCGGGCGATGATCCTCTGCGCGCGCTCGACGTCGGCGGCGACGAAGGCATCCAGCGCCTCGTGCAGCATCTCCTGGACCTCGCGCGCCATGTTGGGCATGTCGACGTACGGTTTCAGGGGCGGCTCGCCGTTCAGCTCCAGCACGCGCTCGCAGATGTTGACGCCCAGGTCGCCCATGCGTTCCAGGTCGGTGACCAGCTTGAGGGCGGTGGTCAGAAAACGCAGATCGGACGCCACCGGCTGGCGCCGCGCCAGGATCTGCATGCAGTGCTCGTCGATGTCGACTTCCAGCTGGTTGATCTTGCGGTCGGCCACGATCATCTGCTCGGCCAGCGCGCTGTCGCGATCCGTCAGCGAGCGGATGCTGCCGTGGATGATGTCTTCCACCTTCGCGCCCATGAGCAGCAGCTGCTCGCGCAATCGCCGCAGCTCGCCCTCGTATTCGCGATTGGTGTGCTCCCGCGATGTGCTCGACCTGATCATCCGAATCGCCCCGTTATGTAGTCTTCCGTCCGCGAATTGCTCGGCTTGGTGAACAATACGTCGGTGCGGTCGAATTCCACCAGCTCGCCCAGATAGAAAAACGCCGTGAAGTCGGCGACGCGCGCCGCCTGCTGCATGTTGTGCGTGACGATGACGACCGTGTACTCGGCCGACAGCTCGTTGATCAGCTCCTCGATGTGCGCGGTCGCGATCGGATCCAGCGCCGACGCGGGCTCGTCCATCAGCAGCACCTCGGGTTCGACGGCCAGCGCGCGCGCGATGCACAGGCGCTGCTGCTGCCCGCCCGACAGTCCCAGCGCGTTGTCGTTTAGCCGATCCTTGACCTCTTCCCACAGCGCCGCCTGTACCAGCGCGCGCTCGACGCGCGAGTCGATCTCTCGGGAGTCCTTGATGCCGCCGATGCGCAGGCCGTAGGCGACGTTCTCCTTGATCGTCTTGGGGAACGGGTTCGACCGCTGGAACACCATGCCGATGCGACGGCGGATCGCCACCGGATCGATGCCATGCCCGTAGATCGGTTCGCCGTCGAGGCGGACGTCGCCCCCGATCGTGCAGCCCGGAATCAGCTCGTTCATCCGGTTCAACGACCTCAGGAACGTCGACTTGCCGCACCCCGACGGGCCGATCAGCGCCGTGACGTGCTGGCCGACGATGTCGAGGCTCACGGGGCCCACCGCCTTCTTGCCGCCGTAGGCGACGGTCATATCGCGGACGGTCAACTTCGGCGGCTTGGCTTCGCTGGTGGTGCTGGTGTTCGTGTCGGTCATGCGGCAACTCCGGCGCGGCGGCGCATGCGCGCGCGCACGACGACGGCGGCGATGTTGAGCGTGAAGGTCAGGACCAGCAACACCAGCACGGTCGCGTAGAGAATCGGCTTGGTCGCGTCGACGTCGGGCGACTGCGTCGACAGCACGTAGACGTGGTAGCTCGGCGTCATGAACTGCGACGACAACCCCCGGGGGAGCAGGGGCAGGAAGTAGGCGGCGCCCGTGAACAAGATCGGCGCAACCTCGCCGGCGCCGCGGCTGACCGCCAGGATGGTCCCGGTCAGGATCCCGGCGCTCGCCTGGGGGACGACGACGTTGAACACGGTCTGGAACTTGGTGGCGCCGAGCGCCAGCGACGCCTCGCGAAGCTCGCGCGGCACGGCGCGCAGCGCCTCCTCGGTGGCCACGATGACAACGGGCAGCGTCAGGACGGCCATCGTCAGCGCCGCCCAGATCAGCGCCGGCTGTCCGAAGACCTTCTCGTTGTGGAAGAACGCCTTGTCGATCCCGGTGCCCAGGAACTGCACGAAGAACCCGAGCCCGAACAGGCCGAAGACGATCGACGGAACGCCCGCCAGGTTGGCGACCGCGATCCGGATTGCGCGCGTCAGCGGCGACACGGGCGACGCGTACTCGTGCAGGTAGATGGCGGTCGCGACCCCGATCGGCACGCCGGCGATCGTCATCAGGATGACCATCTCGACCATGCCGATGATCGCCGGGAAGATCCCGCCCTGGGTCATCCCCTCGCGCGGCGCCTGGGTGAGAAACCCGATCGAGAGATGCGGCGTTCCGTGGCGGATGGTGTCGAACAGGATCACGGTCAGGATCGCGAGCACCAGGAGCAACGCGGCGCCGGATGCGATGGCCAGCGCCCCGTCCGCGAGCAGGTTGCGGCGCGTGCCGACCAGACTCGGTCGGGGCAGCGCCGTACCCGGCGCGGTCGCGCCGCTCACGTCGCGTTCCCCAGCCGGCGCTTCATGCGGCGGATCACCCAGTCGCCCGCGGTGTTGATTCCGAACGTCACCAGGAACAGCAGCGTTCCCAGGAAGAACAGGACCGTATAGTGGCCGCCCCCGAACACGACCTCGGCCAGCTCGGCCGCGATCGTTGCCGCGATGGTGCGCGCCGAATCGGTCAGGCTCGCCGACACGATCGCCGCGTTGCCGGACGCCATGAGGACGATCATCGTCTCTCCCACCGCGCGTCCCAGGCCCAGCGCGACGCCGGCGGCGATCCCGGGGCTGGCGGCGGGTAGGATGACGCGGAAGATTGTTTGCCAGCGCGCGGCGCCCAGCGCGATCGACGCTTCGACGTAGCTGCGCGGGACCGCGCGCAGGGCTTCCTCGGACAGCGTGAAGATCACGGGGATCACCGCGAACGACAGCGCCACCCCTGACACCAGCGCGTTCAGCCGCGATTCCAGGTGGAACACGTCCTGGAACCAGCTGGCCATCACCATCAACGCGAAGAAGCCCAGCACCACCGACGGGATTCCCGCCAGCAGCTCGACCACGGGCTTGACGATCTCGGCGACGCGCGGCCGCGCGTACTGCGACACGTAGACCGCGGCGCCCACGCCCAGCGGCACCGACACCGCCATCGCGACCAGCGTCACCTTCATCGTGCCGATGATCAGCGGCCAAAGCCCGTACTTGGGGATGTCCGACACCGGCTGCCAAACCGACGACGCCTCGTCGTAGCCGGGCCACAGCTGCGGCCACCACATCTTGGCCACCGTGACCTCTTCACGCACCACCTTGCTGTAGAGGATCGGGGCCGCTTCCTTGGCGATGAAGACCAGGATCAGAACGACCGCCACGATCGCCGAGACGGCGAGGGCGTGCAGCAGCCACTCGGCGGCGCGGTGCCAGAGGGGCGCGCGTGCCAGCGACAGCCGCGGCGGGCGGGTGTGCTGGACGCTGACGCGCGCGTTCGATCGCCGCTTCTGCCGGCCGATCGAAATTGCGCCCTCGGGAGTCGTCACGGACTGCATGAAAACATCCGTCGTTGACGAACTTGTGCCGCGATTGTGACAACGGGGTGACAGCACCGCCTTTATTTCGCTATTCCTTGACGGCGACGACGGGAAACTCAGCCGAGAGGCGGTAGCCCGTACCCCGAACGGTCTCGACCAGTGATCCGGCATTGCCGAGCTTGTCCCTCAATCGCTTCACGTGCGTGTCGATGGTCCGGGTCGACACGTTGGGCTTGTAGCCCCAAACGTCGGCAAGCAGATCTTCCCGTGATCGCACGCGGCCCCGGTGTTCCACCAGGTAGACGAGCAGGCGCATCTCCAGCGCGCTGGCGTGCACTTCCATCCCCTCGACGAAAACGCGGTGACGAGCGACGTCGAGCTCGAGAGGACCGACGACGTACCGGCAGCTCGACCTGGCCTTCGCGTCGCTGGCCGGCGATGGGCGGCGCGCGCGCACGATTGCCCCCACGCGCAACACCAGCTCGCGCACGCTGAAAGGCTTCACCACGTAATCATCCGCGCCGATCTCGAAACCGACCACGCGATCGATCTCTTCGTTCTTCGCGGTCAGCATCAATACGGCCGGTTGCAGGCCGCGCGCCTCACCGTCCCGGATGCGACGGCAAACGTCCGTGCCGGGAATGTCAGGGAGCATCAGATCCAGCAACACGACGTCGGGCGCGAACGTCTCCACGGCCGCCAGCCCGCCGACGCCGGTTTCCGTCACCTGAACCATGAATCCCGCCGCCGTCAGGTTGTACGCAAGCAGCTCGCGTAAATCAGGTTCGTCGTCGATGACCAGCACACGGGCAGCCACGCTTTCGTCGGGAGACATCGCCGTCATCATTGACGGTTGCCTGTGACGGGCGCGTGACAGTCGCGGAAAATCGACGTGACTTGGGCCCGACTGGATCCGTAACGCAGTCGTGACGAGAGGTGGCGATGCCATTCGCTAAAGTGCGGAGCAAATGGCGCGCGTGCTGGTTGTCGACGATGACAGCGATATCAATCTGGCGCTGCGATCCGCGCTCGAGATCGCGGGCTACCAAGCGGAAGGCGCGGACAACGGTGCCGCCGCCCTGGCGGCTTGCGATCGATCGTCGCCTGACCTCGTCCTGCTCGATCAGATGCTGCCCGACGTCGACGGGATGGAGGTCTGCCGCCGCTTGCGCACCACGCCGGCCACCGGGCGCGTCCCGATCGTCTTTCTCACGGCGCGAGCCGACGAAGCAACGCGCCTGCGCGGGCTGGCGCTTGGCGCCGATGACTACATCGTCAAGCCATTCAGCACGCAAGAGCTGCTGCTCCGGATTCGCTCCATCCTTCGCCGCGCCCAGTTGTTCGAACTGGGTTTGTCGGCGTTGTGGGTCCGCCAGCGCGACCACTTTCACGTGTGGAACGGCTACGCCGAGCTCCACCTGGCGCGCGGAGAGTGGCGAGATTGCCTAGAGGTGTCCGGCACCATCCTACGGAACTGCGGGCAAACGCTGACGTCGGCGGAGCGATCACGGCTGTTCGAGCGCGTTTCGATCTGCTCCCGCCGGCTGCAAGACGGCGACGCAGGCGACGGGCCTGCCTACGATCCAGCCGCGATCACGCGACGCTGATTCAGGCCGACAGCAGGGGCCGGAACCGCGGGACGGCGCTCTGCGGGCGGCGCGCCGTAGCCGCAGCGAAGCTGGATGCGCCGCCGATCGTTGCCGGCGTAACCGATGCCGACGAAGAACGCGCAGCGTCCGCAGTCCTCGATCACGCGCGCATAGAACTGCTGGCCATCGTCGCTGCGCAGGTTGATCGGGCAGCCGATCACGCGCAGCGAGAAATCATCGTCGACGGGAAGCGAGCGGGTTCCGGCGCAGCGGCAGCGCCACGCGGTCAGGCCATGCTCGCGCAGCGTCCCCCAGCGGAGCGGTTCGTCGGCCAGCGTCTCGGCGCGCAGCACCACCAGCGGCAGGCCCGCGCGCGATTCGATCCGATTCGCCAGCGCGCTTCCGCCTTCCAGCTGGATCACGAGCTCGATCTCGCCGCGACCGTCGGTGAGGATCGCGTCGGCCCGCTTGCCGCCCGGCAGGTGGGCGTCGATGGTCACCCCCTGGATGGTGTCGTTCAGCGGCCGCCAGGACTTCTCGCCGCACACCTCGCAGTGGCGCAGCAACAGGGGCGCCGACGTGTTTCCGGCCAGCCAGTCCTTGATCACCCTACGCAGCGTTCGTTTTGCAGACGACATTGGCCGGCGGGGATTGGCACGATGCCACGAACCCGGAACGAGGAAGTAACAAATCTGTGACAAAACCTGGGTCGCGACTTCGCGAACAGTGCCCGAAGGTTAGCCGTGTTTGTCCACAGGCGCCTGTAGGGCAAACCCCGAATCGGACCGGCGGGTGCGTCCGTCAGCGCAGCGCCGCGCAGCTCGCGTCCATCAGTTGCTGGGCGTCGAGAGCGATCAGATCAGCAACCAGCTTCGCGACGCCGGGCGGGACGTCGACGCAGCCGCTGACGCCGGTCCCGCAGTCGGCGCCCGCGAGGAAGCCGCGGCCGTCGGCGCGCAGGAACTGGAAGATCGACCCGTCGTACGCGCGCGGATCGCGTCCGTAGATCGGCGGCGTGGCCGACGCCAGCGCGACCGCCACGTCGCTGCTGGCGATGTCCAGGATGATGTCGGCGGCGTCGATCAGGTTGACGCTGTTGCACGCCGGCAGCGCGGGGGAACACGTGATGTCAGGCGGGTCGGTGAAACGCGGCGAGCGGGTGTGCGTGTATGCGTTGGGCGGCGTGAGCGTGCTGGCGTCCTCGTAGGCGACCAGCCCGCCCGTGTACCCGAAGCGGTAAGTCGTGTCGAGGACGCAGGGCGGCGGCGGGCACGCGCGGTCGGTGCAGACCAGCTCGCCGCCGGCCGTGCATGTGCAGCTGTTGCATCCATCCGGCGACGGCAAGCTGGCGCCCGCCATGCAGCCACCGCTGCCACCGGCGCCTCCTGCTCCTCCCTTGCCGCCGCCGCCGCCGTCCGGCGACACCAGCGACGAGCCGCAGCCGATTGCAAACCCCACGAATACAGTTACGAGTGCCAGCGAGCGCATCCGCGCCCGACGTAGCAACGCGCGTGCCTTTCCAAACATGCGTCTCATCGCGTGTTCTTTCGGACGCAGCCTCGAAAATCTGATGTCACCACGCTATGTCACGACCGGCAGCACGAACCAGAACGTGCTGCCGCGGCCAGGCGTGCTCTCGACGCCGATCGCGCCGCCCATGGTCTCGACCAGGTGCTTCACGATCGACAGGCCCAGACCGGTGCCGCCCATGTCGCGCGAGCGTCCGCTGTCGACGCGGTAAAAGCGTTCGAACAGCCGTGGCAGGTGGCGCGGTTCGATGCCGGGGCCGGTGTCGGCGATCTCGACGCGCAGCCCACGCTCGGTTTTCTGCGCGCGCAGACGGACGCTCGCGCCGGCGGGACAGTACTTGACCGCGTTGTCCAGCAGGTTGGTGAACACCTGCTCGACAGCGCGGCGATCCGCGCGCGCGGGCGGCAGCTCGGCGTCGATCTCGTTGCCGACGTCGACCTTCTTTTCCTCGATGCGCGCGCGCAGCAGGGTCAGCGCCTGATCGGCGACGGTGCGCAGCGGAACGGGCATCGCCTCGGGCCGGTAGTCCTTGGATTCCAGCCGCGAAAGATCCAGCAGATCCTCGACCAGCGATCCCAGGCGCTGCGCGTTCCGGTCGATGATGTCGACGAAGCGTTCGGACGCCGCCGGATCGCCCGTCAGGGTCAGGCGCAGGGTATCGACCGCCGACCGTACGGCCGTGATGGGCGTGCGCAGCTCGTGCGAGACGTTGGCGACGAAGTCCTTGCGCAGCGTCTCCAGCCGCCGCGTCTCCGTGACGTCGACGAACACCGTGAGCAGGCCCTGGTGCTTGCCGTTGACCACCGGCAGCGGCGCCGCGTGCACCAGCAGCCGGCGCGCCCGCGGTCCGGTGGTTTCGATCTCGCCCGAGATCGGGCCGCTGGCCGCTTGCGCCCGCGCGAGGATGGACGACAGCTCGGCGTTGCGAATCAGCTCCAGCGCGGCCCGCCCCTCGGCGTCCGCCGGAATCCCCAGCGTCCCGCGCAGCGCCGGGTTGACCAGCAGCATGCGGCCGTCGTGGTCCAGCACCAGCACGCCCTCGCGCATCGACTGCAGGATCAAGCCCAGCAGGTCACGTTCGCCTCGCAGGGCGGTCAGCGTCGCGGCCAGGTTCGTGGCCATAAGATCCAGCGCCCGCCCCAGCTCCGCGGTCTCGTCATCGCCGGTCGGCCGCACGCGCACGGTCAGGTCACCCCCTGCCATGCGCCGCGCGACGTCCGTCATCCGGCGCATCGCCCGCGACAGCACCTGCGCCACCGTCGACGACGTCACCAGCGCGACCAGCAACGCGATCAGCAGCGACGCCCACATGATGTGGCGGACCGCGGCGACCGAGGCCGCGACCTCGTCGATGGGAACCGCCAGACGGGCCACGCCGCGGCCCCCGCCGGGCAGCGACATCGGAATCGCCGCGTACATGAGGCGCTTCTGGATCGTCGCGGAAAAGCGCATCGACGATTGCGTCCGGCCGGCCAGCGCCGCCGCGACCTCGGGGCGGTCGCGGTGGTTCTCGACGCGCTCGAGATCGCCCAGCGCGACCTCGGAGTCGCCGATCACCGTGCCCGCCGCGTCGATGAAGGTGACCCGCCCGCGCGCGCGCGGCGCCAGCTCGTTGGCGAGGGCGTCCCAGCCGGCGCGATTCATGTCGGTCTGCTTCGCGGCGTCGCGTTCGATCAGCGCCAGCCGCACCAGCAGATCGCCGCGGATGCGTTCCAGCAGATCGGCCTCCAGGGCGGGACGCAGGTAGATCTCGCCCGCGAGCAGCGAGAGGATGATGAGCCCGAAACAACCCGCGAACAGCTTGCCGCGGATGCCCAGCCTCATGGCGCGTCGTCGTCGCTGTTCAAACCGACGACGGACGCGTGGTCCGTCGCGGGGGTGAAGCGGTACCCGACACCCCGCACCGTCTCGATGTAGGGACCGGCGCTGCCCAGCTTCTCGCGCAGGCGCTTGACGTGCGTGTCGACGGTGCGCGTGGTGACCTCGCCGCTCATGCCCCAGACGTCGTCGAGCAGCGCCGGACGCGACTGGACCCGCCCGCGGCGTTCCAGCAGCGTCGACAGCAAGCGCAGCTCCAGCGCCGTCAGGGTGATCTCTTCCTCGTCCACCCACACGCGGTGCGCGTCGCGGTCGACGCGCAGCTTGCCGAACACCAACGGGCCGCGCGACGCGCCCGATTGCGCGGGCGCGCGCCGTCGCAACACGGCCTCGATGCGCAGCAGCAGCTCGCGCAGGCTGTAGGGCTTGACGACGTAATCGTCCGCGCCCAGCTCGAACCCGACGACGCGATCGACCTCGTCGCCCTTCGCCGTCACCATCACGATGGGCAGATCGCGCGTGTCGGTCTCGCTCTTCAGGCGACGGCAGACCTCGACCCCCGACACGTCGGGAAGCATGAGATCCAGCAGGACCAGATCAGGATGATGTTCCGCCACCGCGCTGATCGCGTCGCGCCCGCTGGCGACCACGATCGGGACGTGACCCGCCTGCCGGAGGTTGTAGGTCAGGACTTCCTGCAGGTCCTTCTCATCTTCGACGACCAGAATACGGGCCATGACCGGTTCGGGAGGGGTTCTACCATCCCTCCCGGCGCCGCGTGCGGCGGGGCGCTTAAATGTCGAGGATCTGGAACTCGGACGCCGCCGTCGCCAGCGTCGCCGCGGCGAACGCGAACGCCTCGCGCGTCGAACGCGCCATCGCCGACACGCTGGAGCGCAACCGCATGAGCCGCATGCGCATCGCGGCCGGGCTGCTTGCCAGATCGTCCGCCAGCTCCTTGCCGCTCTCTTGCAAGACGTAGCGGCGGTAAAGCAGCTCCAGCCCCTCGCTGTCCATGTCTTGCGCCAGCCGCTGGACCCAGGCGCGGGCGTCCAGGTGCGCCTCGGGGTCGGTGGGCGGTTCGACGAACTCCTCGATGTCGCTTTCGAACGAAAGCTCCACCTGCTCGCGCCGGCGCGTGCGCCAGTCGCGGGCGACGACATGGCGGACGACGCCGCGGGCCCAGGCGGCATAGCGCTCGGGATCGTCCGGCCCCTGCGTCATCAGCATGCGAACACAGGCTTCCTGGATGATCTCCTTGGCCTGTTCATCAGTCGCGGTCACGCGTCGCACGTATGCCCGCAACATCGGCAGCGCGCCGGTGATCAGTCGCCAGTTGGTCGCCCCCCGCGGAGATTTCATGTCGTTGTAAGGTCGTCACCGATTCCGTCTTCATTCGTGGAAAAGGATGAATCCCAGCGATTCAGGGGTAACCCCAACCATCGAAAGAGATCAGTGGCCGGCCCAGTTGTAAGATGACCGGCATGACGGCGCTCCGTTGTACGCGGCGGACCCGAACAAACGTTTCCTCGGCGCCGGTTTTGTGGTTGTTGCTGATGGGCGCGGCGTGCTCGAAGAAGGAGGCGCCGCAGCTTCAGCCCGCCGTGGCGCCGTCGGTTCCCGCGCCGGCGCCGGTCGTCGTCAGGGATGCCGCCGCCGACGTCGTCGATGCGGCGCGCGACGCGAGCGATGCGGGCGATGCGCGTGGCCACGGCGTCGCCAAGAAATCGGCGGGCGCGCCGGCGGGCGGCGGCGGCGGAATCAAGGTCGAGGGCAGCTTGTCGCGTGCGGATGGAGAGAAGGTGGTGCGCGGCGCGCAAGGGAAGCTACGCGCCTGCTTCGAGGCCGCGAAGACGGGCGGCAAGGGCCGCGTGTCGTTCAAGTTGACCGTCAACGAGCGTGGGCACGTCACGTTGACGCAGATTCCGACGTCGACGTTACCGGGCGGCAGCGAGGTCGAGACGTGCATGGTGCACGTGCTGCGCGATCTGCTGTTCCCGCGCGGCAGCGGCGAATCGACGATCAGCTTCCAGATGAGCTTCGCGCGGTGAGCGCGTTGCGTGGCTCGACTTGATTGAGCCGCGCGGTGACCTTGCGAATGGTGCGGCGCGATCCGATGCGCAGCAGCTGCAGGCCCAGCTTGGCGCGCCAGCCCGGCAGCGAGATCGGCTTGCCCGCCATCATCGCGCGGTAGGCGTGCGCCGCGACAGTGGTGGCGGAAGCTGCGCCGAGATGGAACAGGCGTGACTCCTCGTTGCCGGCGATGCGCCCGAACTCCGTGGCGACCGCGCCCGGGGTGCTGACGGTGGCGGTGACGCCGGTCCCGCGCAGCTCGTCGTGCAGCGCCTCGGTGAACGAGTTCACGAACGCCTTGGTCGCGTAGTAGATCGCCATCCCCGGGCCCGGCTGGAAGCCGGCCGTCGAGCCGAGGTTCAGGATGCGGCCGCTGCGGCGCGCGATCATTCCGGGCAGGAACAGGTGGGTGAGGTGCATGAGCGCCGTCGCGTTCACCTGCACCATCGCCAGCTGGCGCCCGAGATCCGATTCCGCGAACGGCCCGTTGGTGCCGAACCCGGCGCTGTTGACCAGGAAGTCGACCTCGATGCGCCGTTCCTTCAGCTCCGCGAAGATCCGTCGCGGGGCGATGGGATCGGCGAGATCCTCGGCGATGACGCGCGCCGCGACGCCGTGCTCGGCGGCCAGGCGCGTGGCGAGCGCCTCCAGATGATCGCGGCGGCGCGCGACCACGACCAGATCGTGCCCGTCGTGGGCGAACAGGCGGGCGAGCTCCAGGCCCAGCCCCGACGACGCCCCCGTGACCAGTGCGGTTTTTCCCATTTGCGCGCCCCGCGGCAATACTAGCCGCTCTCGCGCGCAGCGCGAGTGTGCGGCTACTTTTAAGATTACTCTTCCCGAAATGCGAGCCGCACCCCGCCGCGCGCTGCTGATGTGCCTGCTGCTTGGCGGTTGCGCCGGGCGGGGCCAGGAGAGCGCCCTCGATCGCATCCGCGCGCGCGGCGAGCTGACCTGGGGGGCGGACGAGCAGGGCGGCGAGCCGTTCGTGTTCGAGGACGCCGGCCGCGGCGGCGCGCTGGTCGGGTTCGAGGTGGACCTGGCCGATACGCTGGCGCGCGCGCTGGGCGTGCGGGCGCGTTTCGTCCAGAACGACTGGGCGACGCTGATCCCGTCGCTGGAGCGCGGCACCTTCGACGTCGCGATGAACGGCATCGAGGTGACGCCGGCGCTCGCGGCGCGCGTCGCTTTCTCGCGCCCGTACTACCGGTTCACCGAGCGCCTGGTGGCGCGGCGGGGCGACGCGCGCGTGCGCGATCTGGCGTCGACGCGCGGGCTGCGCGTCGGTACGCTGGCCGCCAGCCTGTCGTGGCAACTGGCGAAGGACGCCGGCGCGGACGCGGTTCCCTACGAGGGCGTCGACGAGCCGTTCGTCGATCTCGAGCACGCGCGCGTCGACGCGGTGCTGCTCGACGACATCATCGTCGCCCGCTACGCCGTCCGACACCCGACGCTGGTGGTCGTCGGCGACGTCGCGCAGGGCAGCTACGCGATCGCGATGCGCCCGCGCGACGACGATCTGCGCCAGGCGATCGATCGCGCGCTGGGCGCCGAGATCGCCTCGGGCGCGTGGCGGCGAACGCTGGCGCGCTGGCAGATCGACACGCCCGCCCAGGCGGCGCTGGAGGTCGCGCCTGCCACCGCGGTGGTGGCGCGGGCGGGGACGGTGCCCTTGTCGGCGCGGCAGATCGCGCTGTTCCTGCAGGGCGCGCTGGTGACGTTGCTGATCTCGCTGGCGGCGATGGCGCTGGCGGCGCCGCTGGGCCTGGTGCTGGCGGTGATCCGGATCCAGAGCCCGCGCCTGCGCCCGTTCGCGACCGCCTACGTCGAGATCGTGCGCGGCACGCCCGTGCTGCTGCAGCTTTACCTGCTGTATTTCGGGCTGGCCGACGTCATCGCGCTGAGCCCCTGGAGCGCCGCCATCATCGGGCTGGGCCTGAACTACGCCGCTTACGAGGCGGAGATCTACCGCGGCGCCATCCAGGCCATTCCGTCGGCGCAGTGGGACGCCGCGCTGGCGATCGGGCTGTCCCGGCGCGCGGCCTTGCGCCACGTCGTCCTGCCGCAGGCGCTGCGCATCGCGATACCGGGCGTGACGAACGACTTCATCTCGCTGCTGAAGGACAGCTCGCTGGTGTCGGTGCTGACGGTCGTCGAGCTGACGAAGCGCCTGACGATCGTGGCGGTCGACAACCGCGGCTGGCTGGCGCCCGGGGTGCTGTGCGCGGCGCTGTATTTCTTGCTCGGCTATCCGCTGGCGCGCCTGGCCCGACGACTGGAGAAGAGACGGCGCGTGCCAAGCCCGTCCTCGTAGTCGTCCTCGTCCTCGTCCTCGTCCTCGGTCAGGTCGCGCTACGGAATCTGCACGCGCGCGATCTTGTTCGCGCCCGTCTCGGTCAACCAGAGGCGGCCGTCGGGACCGACGGTGATGTTGGTCGGGCCGCTGTTCGCCGTGGGAATGCAGGCCAGCTCGGTCACCGCTCCGGCCGGCGTGATCTTGCCGAGCTTGCCGGCGAGGTTCTCGGTGAACCACAGGTTGCCGTCCGAAGCGGCGATGATGCCGTGAACGCCGCTGGCTGCGGTCGGGACGGCGAACTTCGTGATCGCGCCGGCCGTGGTGACGCGTCCGATCTCGTTGCGGCCGGCGTCCGTGAACCAGAGGTTCCCGTCGGGGCCGACGGCGATATCCAGCAGGTTGCCGCTGGTCGTCACCGGGAACTCGGTGAGGACTTCGTTGCCCGGTTCGTTCGGGACGACGCGGCCCACGAACGCGGCGCCGCCGCCGCTGGACGCGACCAGCCAGACGTTCGCGTCCGGTCCCGCCACCAGCGCCTGCGGCGTGGTCGACACCGGGACGGACGTCGCCGGCGTCGACTGCCGCCAGACGGAGTCGATGACGCCGAGGAACGACCCGCCGCTCCACAGGTTGCCGTCCGGGCCGAGGGCGATCGCCGCGCCCGACGAGCCGACGATGTCAGGCACGATGAACGTTCCAGCCGGCGTGATCGTGCCGAGCGCCGGCAGCTCGTACTGGGCGGCGTCGCGGCCCGTGAACCACAGGTTGCCGTCGGCGGCGGTCACGATGTCGTCGAGCAACAGCGGCGTCGTCCGGGGCGCCGCGCTGGTCAGGAAGGTCGTGACCGCGCCGGTCGCGGGCGCGATGCGCGCCACCGCGCCGACGCCCGGGGTCGCCTCGGTCGAGATGAACCAGAGGTTGCCGTCGGGGCCGGGCGTGATCTGCTTCGGCTGCGGGACGCCGGACGTGTACTCGGTGACGATCGACGCGCCGCCGGTGCACGTCCCGCCCTGGCACGCGTCGGCGGTGGTGCAGGCGCTGCCGTCGTTGCAGGGCGTGCCGTTGGGCGCGTTCGGGGTCGTGCACACGCCCGACATCGGGTTGCACATTCCGACGACGTGGCACTGATCGCTGGCCATGCAGACGACGGGATTTCCGCCGGTGCACATTCCGGTCTGGCAGGTGTCGGCCTGCGTGCAGGCGTTGCCGTCGGTGCAGGCGGTGCCGTTGGGCGCGTTGGGGTTCGAGCAGGTTCCGTTCGCCGGGTTGCAGGTGCCGGCGACGTGGCATTGATCGCTGGGCGTGCAGACGACGGGATTTCCGCCGGTGCACATTCCGGTCTGGCAGGTGTCGGCCTGCGTGCAGGCGTTGCCGTCGGTGCAGGGCGTGCCGTTGGGTGCGTTGGGGTTCGAGCAGATCCCGAGCGCCGGATTGCAGGTACCAGCCACGTGGCACTGGTCGCTCGGTGTGCAGACGACGGGATTTCCGCCGGTGCACATTCCGGTCTGGCAGGTGTCGGTCTGCGTGCAGGCGTTGCCGTCGGTGCAAGCGGTGCCGTTGGGCGCGTTGGGGTTCGAGCACACGCCGGTCATCGGGTTGCAGACGCCGACGACGTGGCACTGATCGCTGGCCGTGCAGACGACGGGGTTCGCGCCGGTGCAGACGCCGGCCTGGCAGGTGGAGGTCTGCGTGCAGGCGTTGTTGTCGTTGCAGGCGGTGCCGTTCGCGGCGTTGGGGTTCGAGCAGGCCCCCGTCATCGGGTTGCAGACGCCGGCGACGTGGCACGCGTCGCTGGGCGTGCAGACGACGGGGTTCGCGCCCGTGCAGGCGCCGGCCTGGCAGGTGGAGGTCTGCGTACAGGCGTTGTTGTCGTTGCAGGCGGTGCCGTTCGCGGCGTTCGTGAACACGCAAGCGGCGCTGACGCAGGCGTCGGTCGTGCAAGGGTTGTTGTCGTTGCAGTCGGCGTTCGATCCGCAGCCGAAACCGTCGTCGAACGTGAGCGAGCTGTCGTTCGCGATGAATAGGTCCTGGGCGGCGATCGCTCCGCGCGCGACAAGCCGATCGCCGCCCCGGACGGTGTTGCGTGCAACGACGATCGCGGTCAAGAGGACGTCAACCCCCATGGACAGCGAGTTGACCGCGCCGTCGATCGTTCCGTTGATGTTCAGGCGCAGACCGCCGGCTCCGGGATTCGCCGGCCCGACCAGATCGCCGCGATCCGCGATCGTGACGCCGGTCTGCACGCGGACGGTCGCGCTGGCGGTCGCCGCCACGCGCGCGTCCGTGCCGATGCGCAGGTTCTGGATGGTGTACGTCCCGCCCGACAGGTTCAGCGTCCCGTTGACGGTGACGCTGCCGTACGAGCCGGGCGCGAGCGTCTGCGTCTGGCCGCCGTTCACGGTGATCGCGCCGGTTCCGGGGGTGAAGGTTCCCGGCACCGGCGCGGCAGGCGGCGCGACGTAGGCCGAGCGCGGTCCCGTGACGACGTTGACACCGACGTTGATCGTGGTGGCGCCAATCTCGCCCGCATTCGTTCGATCGCGCAGCGTCATGACGGGGGCCAGCAACACCTCGCCGACGCCGACCCGGGAATCACTTCCGGTCGTCATCGAGTTGGTCGCGCCCGCGGCGACGCCGAGATCGCCGCCCACCACGCTGCTGCGGTCGCCGATGCTGACGGTGCGCGACGCGAGCACGGCGAACTGGGTCACCGTCGGGACCGGCACCGTCAGGGCTGCCGTCGAGTTCTCTCCGTCGGGCACGTCCTTGCGGCAGCCGAAGGCGCCGACCACCACGCCCAGCGCGACGAAGAGAAACCGTCCAGGTCTCGGCAGACGAGCGCCTGCGCCCCCGACGTTTCCGTCAACCAATGGCATTCGCCTTTCCTCCTGCCGGCGGCCGTATCCAGGATCCGGCTCAGCGGCGGCTCGCGGACGTGCGCACCCAGCTTCGTCAGTGCGTTCGGCGCGACAAAACGTAACGGTCGTTTTTCGATCTTTATTTTCGTTTTGGTTGCCTGATTGCGGCGGGCAAATTCGATCTTAACGGTCGGACGATGGCGACGCGGCGCCGGGAAACGATTCGCTATGGAATCGTTGTGAACGTTCCTTGCGCGATTGGTCTATCCATCGCCGCGCTGGTTGCGGGTTGTGCCCCGCGCGACGACGTGGCGACCGGCACGGCCGATGCCGGATCGCTGGGCGGCGCCGATGACGCGGGCTGGGGCGAAGGCGGTTCGGGCGGCGCGACCATCTCGTGCAACGGAACCGGCGGCGGCTGCCTCTGCATCCTCGGCGACAGTCAGCCCGGCCAGCTCGCGGTCTGCAGCCCCGCGTCGGTGGCGCAAGGAGCGATCGAACAGGGCGTGTGCTGCCTGGCGGTGTCGCTGTGCACGTGCATCCGCTACACCTGCCGATCGGATCCAGCGACGTCGTTCTGCCAGTGCGGTTCGGTGCTGGATTTGGCGGCGGTCACCATCGGAACGCAGGTCGCCGAGTGCCCGCCGCCCACCGCGGCGCAAAAATGCTGCTTTTCGCAGGACAACTCGACCTGCATCTGCGCGCGTCTCGCGTGCGCGGCGGAAGAGGTCGAGGTGCCGAACTGTTCCGCGGCCACGGCCGGGGCGTGCCCGAGTGGCGAGGAGATAGCCGCATGCAGATGACGAAACCCGCGTTCATCCTCGCCGCGCTGGGCGTCGCGCTGTATTGCCCCCGGGCGGGCGCCGCTGCGCCGGCAAGAGCGGACGAAGGAACAGTGCAGGGACTGGTCGCGCCTGGCGCGTGGAGCGAGAACCGGCTCTATCGCTTCAGGCTCGAACGCATCGAGCCGTGCGGCGCGGTTGGCGCCGGCGCGCTGCGGGGCGAGACCACCTGGGTGGCGGCATTCTTCACGGTTCAGGCCAAGGAGCCGGAGTTCTTCGCTACCCCGCGCGATCTCGAAATGCGGCGTGGCGGCGTCATCCTGTCCGCAAGGTTCGTCAACGCGCCGGCGTTGCCTGGATGCAAACCGTTGCTCCAGGCAAAACGATTGCGGGCAAATGAAACCGTATCGGGGTTTGCGTTGTTCGAGGTGCCGAAAGAGTTCAGGGTGAAGACCGCCGACCCGATCGTCGTCGTCTACCGTCCCACGCGCTGGGGAGGAGCGCGGCGGGCCGAGGTCCCGATCCCCGAGTGTCTCGATGCCTGCGCGAAGCCGTGGGTCGAGCGCGCGGGCCGGGCCTCTCGGCGAAAGTTCTAGGAATCGTTTTCATGCAAGGTGCTCCTGATTTGACGAGTTCCTTCAAATGACGACGTTACGGACCAACTTGCGCGGGGCACTAAGTAACGGGTGAGGATTTCATTGTCTCGAGACGGTGATTGCCAGGGGGCCTCACCCTCCGCTCGCACGGCGCAAACGGATTGCAACGGAAGGAGTCGACGATGAATTCACGACGGTTGGGGTTTGGAGTTGCTTTCGTGGTGTCGATGACGTTGGTCGTCGGGACCGCAGTGGCGCAGCTCAAGGACGTCACGCAGATCGGACCGACGGTCGCGGGCGGGGCAATCAACAAGTCGTTCGCACAGGAGATTGGCGCGGGGCGGGGTGATCAGTTCACGCCCAACACGTCGATCTTCACCATCAGGCGCGATCCGTTTCGAGCGATCCGGCGCGGGCGCCAGATCTTCCAGCGCAAGTTCCAGGTCGGGCAGGGCTTCGGACCGTTGACCAACGACGGTGTCGGCAACCCCGCGTTCATCGGCGGTGATCCCAGCGTCGCCGCCGGCCTCGTCGATTCCTGCGCCGGCTGCCACGGGCGGCCGCGCGGTTCGGCGGGCTTCGGCGGCAACGTCGTCACACGACCGGACAGCCGCGACGCGCCCCACCTGTTCGGCCTCGGCCTGCAGGAGCAGCTCGCCGACGAGATGACGACGGCGTTGCGGGCGATCCGGGCGGAGGCTCTCAACCAGGCGGCTGCGGACGAAGTGGCGGTCACGCTGCCGCTGGTGGCCAAGGGCGTGAACTTCGGCGCCATCACCGCCAACCCGAACCTCACCCTGAACACCTCGGGCGTGGTGGGCGTCGATCCGGACCTGCGCGTCCGTCCGTTCTTCGCGCAGGGAGGAACCATCTCGATGCGCGAGTTCCTCGTCGGTGCGTTCAACGCCGAGATGGGGCTGGAGAGCTTCGACCAGGATCTGATCACCGCGGCCAACGGCGCCGATGTCACGACGCCGGCCGGTATGGTCCTGAGCGGCAGCATCGACAGGATCGAGATCGCGCCGGTCGGATCTCCGACCACGGACGGCGATCTGGATGGGGCGTTCGACGAGATCCCGGAGAGCATCGCCGACTTCGAGGAGTTCTACCTCTTGCACTACTTCAAGGCGGGCACGCAGGTCACGCCGACCAACCAGGCGGCGGTGACGATGGGACGGGCGACGTTCACGGCGGTCGGGTGCGCGACGTGTCACCGGCCCACGCTGACGATCGCCTCGGATCGGCGGATCGCCGATCTCGAGACGAACTTCAGCGAGTTCACGCCCGCGATGCCGGCGATGTCGGGCAACCCGTTCAACCGGCTGTTCGCGGTGGCGACCACCTTCTTCGTCGAGGTGACCGATGTTCCCGGGAGCATGCCCGACGGGGGAACGCCGGTGCCGGGCCTGCCGACGCTGAAGAACCGCGTCGCCCACTCGTTCGTGGTGCGGAACTTCTTCGCGGACTTCAAGCGCCACAACCTGGGCCTCAACTTCGCGGAGCGGAACTACGAAGGGACGCTGACGAACCTCTTCATCACCGAGCCGCTGTGGGGCGTCGGGACCACCGCGCCCTACGGTCATGACGGCCGCAGCCCGACGCTGGAGGACGTGATCCTCCGGCACGGGGGCGAGTCGCAGGCGGCGCGGGACGCCTTCGCGGCGCTCTCGCCGACCGCGAAGGGCTTCCTGATCGACTTCCTGCAGTCGCTGGTGCTCTTTCCGCCCGATGACACGGCGTCGACGACGCAGCCGATCAATCCGGCTGCGGCGAACTTCCCGCAGAACGGGCACGGCGCGATCGCGCTGACGCCGCTGTTCAACAACCCGGCGGACCTGGAGTAGCCGGACCGATGAACGACCTGCCCGGGCGATCATTCGGGTGGCGCCGCTTCGCGCGGCCCGTCTGGATCGTTCCGGGCGTTGCGGTTCTCGCCCTGGGCGCGATCACCATCTGGTGGCTCGCCCGAGGGCCGGTCGCGGAAAAAGAAACGAGGAAGCGAACGGTCGCCGAGGCGGCGGCCCGGAGCGCTGCGTTCGCCGACCTGCTCGCGGCGTTGCGCGCCGATCCGGACCCGATGGCGTTCGTGCAGGCGCGCGCGGGCCGCGACGATTCTCAGGCCGTGTCCGATCTGATCCAGGCGTACGCGGCGTGGGCCTCGCGCGGCGACGCCCTGGACGCGCGGCGGGCGATCGTGAAGCGGTTCCTCGAGGGCCAGAACCTGAAGGGCGGAGTCGCCGCGCTGTTCAAGGCGGTGGCGCTGGACACGACGCCGCGCCGGCAGGATCCGATGTGGCGCGACCTCGTGACCGGGGTCTCCGGTCTGTGGAATGCGATGACGATCGCGTGGGGCCGCGATCTCGTCCACATCGAGACGGACCCGAAGACCAAGGATCTGCTGCTCGAGAGCCTGGCCCAGGTGTCGCCCCAGAAGATCGGTCCCGAACAGCAGAGCCTGCTGGTCACCGATCTCATCGACCTGTACCCGACCGCGGCCGCCGATCAGAAGCCGGCGCTGAACGCCGCGATCGCCGCCATGGCCGGACCGGACGTCGTCGAGATCCTGAACGGTCGGGGCATCAACGAGGGTGCCGTTCAACTGGCGTCGATCCAGAAGATCGACCAGGAGGTCCAGTCCAGCCGGGCGCAATACAAGAAGGTGCTGGAACAGATCGAGAAGGAAGAGCGCGAGGCGCAAGAGACGAACGCGCGCGAAGCCGCCAAGAGCAAGCG
>Ga0207645_10000820_pt1 | contig 26050 bp, 23 predicted proteins | sample KBSM53metaG_FD_184331 | JGI IMG/M metagenome (GOLD analysis project Ga0207645, IMG submission 184331) | Miscanthus rhizosphere microbial communities from Kellogg Biological Station, Michigan, USA - KBS M5-3 metaG (SPAdes) (version 2) | ecosystem: Host-associated > Plants > Roots > Rhizosphere >...
CGACATAATTTTGTCGCAGCCCTTCGGGAATTGCATGTTGGTATTTGCCCAACTTTGCGCCGATGTATTTGAAGCCGGTCAATGTTTCGACGCAGCGCAAACCGTAATGTTCCGCAATCGCCTTTTGCAGATCGGTTGTGACGAACGTCTTAATGATCACTGCACGGGACGCATTTTCTTTAGTCAACACTCCTTTTTCGAACAGCGTCTTCGTCCGGTACCAGGCTAGCATCGAACCGATTTGGTTCCCGGTCAGCAATTTCATACTGCCGTCTTTTGCACGAACGGCTGCGCCCATACGGTCGCAGTCTGGATCGGTGGCGACGACAAGATCGGCACGTTCTTTTTGCGCGAGCTCGATCGCCATCGTTAACGCCTCGGCATTTTCCGGGTTCGGCGATTTAACCGTTGAAAATCGCCCATCGAAGCGGTCCTGCTCGGCCACGACTTGGAAATTGAACCCGAGCCGTTTCAGCATGGGTTTTATGATTACGGCACCAGTTCCATGGAGCGGAGTGTAAATGATACGTAGCGATTTCGCCTCGTGAACGATCTGTGGATCGAGAATCAAACTGTCGAGCCGTTGCATGTACGCCCCATCAATCCTTTTCCCGATGGTCGTCACTTTGCCTTGCTGGTCGCTTGGTAGCGGCGTGAAGGTTTCGCTCGTGATCGAGTCTACTTTTCCTATGATCCCGCTCGCATGCGGCTCGATGACCTGCGCGCCGTCACTGAAGTAAGCCTTATAGCCGTTGTCGTGCGGCGGATTGTGACTGGCAGTGATGACGACGCCAGCGCTTGCTTTCAAATAGCGAACAGCAAACGAAAGTTCCGGCACCGAACGGGGCCCATCGAATATACAGGCGTCGCAACCATTCTCCGATGCAACTTTCGCAGCGAGACCAGCGAATGCCTTTGAGAAAAAACGCGGGTCATACGCGATCACGATTTTCGGTTTGGCTGAAATCTTTTCACGCCGGTTCCAATCGTGCAGGTAAGCAACCAGGCCGCGCGTTGCCCGACTGATGTTGAAGAAATTCATTGCATTGGTGCCAACGCAGGGGAATTCGGGCCGTTGATCTTCGGGCGAATCGCCGCGCTCCGCTTTCGTCACAATTTTCCCAATCGTGCGTCCGCGAATGCCGCCCGTCCCAAAGGCGAGCGTCTGATAGAAGCGATCGTTTAATTCCGACCATTCGCTGGAGTCGACAAGCTCCTCGACCGCGCGTAAATAAAGATCCGACGGCGCTCCAGCCAGCAGCGTGCGAATGTTCTTTGCCGCCGATTCCATTAATTGCCCATCAGTAACCGCGCGCTCGATTTTCGAATTTAGCTCTTCAACGTCAGCTGACATTGCTGCCAACTCTTCCGGCATGCTCCTGCTTTGCAAGCGTTTGTCTTGAATGACTTGGTGCCGTATGGCACAAAATCGAGGCGTGAGTCCGAAGACATTCTTCGGTGAATTAAGGCGGCGCAACGTTTACAAGGTTGCGATCGCCTACGCGGTCGTAGGCTGGTTGTTGACTCAGGTCGCGACTCAAGTCTTTCCGTTCTTCGAAATCCACAATTGGGCAGTGCGATTTATCGTGCTCGCGATCGTCATCGGTTTTCCTATTGCAATCGTAATCGCGCGTGGGCGTTTGAGCTGACACCGGAAGGTTTGAAGCGAACGGAAGCCGCTGATCGCGAGCCGACAAAACCATCTCGCAGCAAAGCGTGGATTTATGTCGTTATGATGGCGGCAGCGCTTTCGGTCGGTTTATTTCTTATCGGCCGGTCTGCGTTGCGAAATCAACAATCTGGCCAGGCAGAGATCACAAACAAATCGATCGCGATTCTCCCGTTCGAAAACCTGAGCGAGGAAAAAGCCAATGCCTACTTCGCCGAGGGTATTCAGGATGAGATTCTCACCAAGTTGGCTGTGGTCCGTGATCTCAAGGTGATTTCGCGCACGTCCACCGCAAAATATCAAAGCAAGCCGGATAACTTGAAGGCGGTCGCGAAAGAACTCGGCGTTTCGACCGTCCTCGAGGGAGCAGTTCAGAGAGCTGGCGATAAAGTGCGAGTCAACGTCCAGCTTATTGACGCTCGCACCGATTCCCACCTCTGGGCGAAGACTTACGATCGGGATTTCAAAGATGTCTTTGCGGTGGAGAGTGAAGTGGCGCAGGAAATTACGGAAACCCTGCAAGCGAAGCTTTCTTCGAGCGAATCGCATGCGCTCGCCTCCGTTCCGACCCAGGATCCCCAGGCGTATGACCTTTTCTTGCAAGGTGAGTTCCAATTACGCGCAGCCGAGTCGGCGCCGCTCGCCGAAACCTACGCTCGCGCCGAAGCATTATATCGGCAGGCGATCATGCGCGATCCGAAATTTGCTCAGGCTTACGCGGCCCTCGCCTACTGTTCGTTGTCAAGCCACTGGTTTCTGAGTCGAAGGACGCCGGCACAACTCGACGAAGTAAAGTCCCTTGTTGACCGCGCGTTAGAACTCGCTCCGGATTCGCCCGAAGCGCATTTGAGCCTGGCCATCTTTCATTACTGGGGCTACCGTCAGTACGACGCGGCGCTGGCCGAACTCGATCGCGTTCTCAATCTGCAACCAAATAACGCGAAGGCACAGCAGTATCGATCCTGGATTCATCGCCGACAAGGCAAATGGGAACAATCTCTTACTGAAGCGAAGCTGGCCCAGGAACTCGATCCGCGTGATGGACAAATTCCAGCGAACAACGCGCTCGGATACGTGACCCTTCGAGAGTGGAACGAGGCGGAGCGTTATGCTTCACGGGCTCTGGCCATTGATCCTAATAATTTCCTCGCCATTGCCGCTCAAATAAATGCACGGCTGAACAGTGGTGACATCGAAGGAGCCTGGCAGGCTCTCCATACAACTCGCATCCCGTTGCCGGTGCTTGGCGCTGGCGGTGTTGGGACCGCTGGGGCGGCAGGTAGCGCAAATGTTTCCGTCGTGATCGGTGGTTTTCCGGTCTATCTGTACGTGATCGCGCGGCGGTTCGCCGACGCGCTTACGTTTTGGGATACGGCTCCCGAAATCAAATCCGCCCCTCATTCCCGCCGGCTATCCGCGCGCGTGGCCATTCAGGTTCTCGCGGGACAGGACGCGAAAGCCGAAGCGGAAGAAGCTCGTGTTCTGCTTGAAAAGCAATTGAGTGAACGGCCGGATGATTTGTTTGGCCGCACGGAATTGGCTTGGGTTTATCTTGCACTTGGTCGCAAGGCCGATGCTCTTCGTCTTTCTCGAGAGGTGGCCGACTTGTTACCGATTGAAATGGACGCGATTCTGGGTGCGACGGCTCAGATTGGGCTAGCCGAAACCGAGGCCTGGGCGGGCCAACCCGAGGACGCGACGAACCGGCTCCGACACTTACTCTCGATTCCGTCCGTCATCTCTATTGCCCGCCTAAAGATCGACCCAGTGTGGGATCCGATCCGTAACCGTCCGGACTTTCAGCAGCTCTTGTCAGGTCCGGAGCAGATCGGACCTAAGAAGTAGTAACAGGAAGTGAGTCCTCGAACCTTCGTTGCCGAACTGCACTGGCATTCATCGCCTTCATTTTTCCTTGACCGCTCGATACACGAGCAAGGCCGCGGCAATATCTTCCACAGCCATACCAAGCGATTTAAAGATCGTCGTTTCGCTTGCACGCGACGGAAGCTTGCCCGCGAGCGCTTCGCCGAGCTCGGCATAAATCTTCACGCCCGAAAGAATCACGTCGCCGGATTCTTTCATCGCGGCTTCGCGCGAATCGACGAATACGACATTTTGCATCGCTCCATCGTCAAGCTCGCGCCAGTCGGGGCGGCACGCTCCGACCGCGTTGATATGACAACCAGGTTTAAGCCATGAACCTTTTAAGACCGCTGCCTTCGAGTTCGTCGCTGTGACAACGACGTCCGCGTTGCGAACTGCCTCTTCAGCAGACATCGCTTTCGCGCCGATTTCCCTCGCGAATCGCTCCGCGTGTTCGCGCGTAGGGCTCCAGGTGTGAATCTCTTCGAAATTCCGAACAATCCGGAGGGCTTCCGCGTGACTCCGCGCCTGCACACCACTGCCAAGAATAGCGAGAACCTTTGCGTCGGGCGGCGCGAGAAGCTTCGTCGCCGCCGCCGAGACTGCTGCCGTTCTCATTTCCGTGATTGATCTTCCGTCCATCACTGCAAGCGGCGTGCCCGTTTCCGGATCGACGAGAAAGATGGTCGCCATGTGCGTCGGCATTCCGCGCTCCGCATTCGTTGCGTAGAAGGTGACAATCTTTATGCCCAATCCCTCAGAAGTGAGCGCCGGCATCATTCCAAAGAATCCGCCGGGAGGATCGACCGTAATGACCGAGCGCACCGGCTGAGTTACTTTGGCGGATGAGAAATCGATCAGCGCTTTCTCCATCGCCGGGATCAATTCCTCCATTCGCAAATACTGCCGCACTTGTTCTTCGTCGAGAAAGAGCGCTTGACCCGTCTTCATTGGACGTTGGCCGCTGGACGTGGGGCGCCAGACTTGGTGGCGAGTACGTAGAGAGCGTTGGTTTCAATAGCGGAAATCTTCGCCTCGCGAATGAACGCCAGATTGGCGTCTTTTACTCTGTCTCGTTCCGACGCGTCTAACTGTTCGATCGTCCCGCGGTAACCCGACCCTAAAATGATTGTCCACCAGTCCTCTGCGGAGTTGATCAGGTGAAAGCGATTTTCAGCGGTGATTCTTGGTAATTCGACGCCGCCTTCGCTCAAAATCTTCTCCAGATTTGCCGGATCGCTGATTCGATCCCACGGATGAAAGCCTTTGTACAACTCAGGCCGCACATTCTTAATTGAGCGCCAAAATGCGGTGTTGGCCGGCTCGAATAGATTTGGACCCCATGTCGTCACGGCGAGCTGGCCGCCAGGCCGAACTAAACGCCAAAGTTCATGCACAGCCATCGACATATCGGGAACAAAGAAAATTCCGAACACGCATACGACCGCATCGAAACTTCCGCTTGGAAATCTGAGAGAGAGCATGTCACCGAGTTCAAATTGGATATTACCGAAATGTTGTTGAGCTGCCTTGCCTCGTGCCAATTCCAGAAGCTCTTTAGCTAGGTCAACGCCTATGACCTTTCCTCGTGATCCCGCCCGTTTCGCAGCTGGAAGCGCGGAAGCTCCGGTCCCGCAACAAACGTCGAGCACGCTCGATCCAGGCGGTAGCGAAAGCAGTGCAATTGTTTGCTCGCCGAAATAGTTCCAGAAGCTGAGCGGAGATCGGTCGTAGAAATCGGCTGCCGCATTGTACGTGAAAGCAGCGCGACGTTGTGCCTCGTCTGGTAGCTTTAGTGTCATTCGATTTCGGATCTTGAATGTATCGCGTTCGATTTAACCACGGATTGCACCGATAACACGGATGAAAAACAACAGTTCTGATTATCCTGCCTGAGTTCCTATCTATGCTATTCGTGTAATACGTGGTTCCTTAAGCGGTGGGGATGAATGAGCCGGAGAAAATGCAAACTCGCTGCCTGATTGCAGGCGGCGGCCCGGCCGGAATGATGGCTGGTTATTTGCTTGCGCGCGCCGGCGTGCAGGTGGCGGTGCTAGAAAAGCATGTTGATTTCATCCGCGATTTCCGTGGCGACACGATTCATCCGTCCACGCTCGAATTGATGCACGAACTAGGCTTGCTTGAGGAATTCCTGAAACAGCCACATCAAGAAGTGTGGGAGTTGCGGGGGGTGATCAACGGGCAAGCCGTGCCGATCGCCGATTTCACGAGACTCCCGACGCGATGCAAATTCATCGCGTTCATGCCGCAGTGGGATTTTCTTAATTTTCTCTCGGATCATGCCAAACGTTTCCCAACGTTCCAATTGCATATGGAAACCGAGGTGGTCGCTTTGCTTATCGAAAATGAGCGCGTGGCCGGCGTGCGCGCAAGAACCCCGCGCGGCGAATTAGAAGTGCGCGCTGATCTCGTCATCGGAGCGGACGGACGGGATTCGATCGTTCAGGCGCGAGCTGGTTTTAAGCGCCGCGAGTTTGGCGTTCCAATCGATGCGCTCTGGATGCGCATCTCCAAGAAACAGGATGATCCAGAACAATCATTTGGTTTTTTCCAGCAGGGTAAGCTGCTTGTGTTACTCGACCGCGGAGATTACTGGCAATGCGGTTTTGTCATCCCTAAAGGCGGCATCGACGAGGTTAAAGCGCGCGGGCTGGAGCAATTTCAAAAGGACATCGTCACCTTTGCCGGATTTCTGCGCGATCGCGTAGCCGAGCTGGACGACTGGTCGAAAATCAAACTACTCACCGTCCAGATCAATCGTCTGCGCGATTGGTGTCGCGAAGGATTGCTTTGCATTGGTGATTCTGCGCACGCCATGTCGCCAGCGGGTGGGGTTGGGATTAATCTCGCCATTCAGGACGCGGTTGCGACCGCGAACTTGCTCGCGGAAAAATTGCGGAGCGGCCCGGTCTCGGTGGACGATTTACGAAAGGTTCAAGCACGTCGCGAATGGCCGACCCGGCTGATCCAGGGAATGCAGGTTTTTATTCATCGGCGCGTCGTCACCGGTCGAGCGTCCTGCGACAAAGAGTCGTTGCCGTTGGTCGTTCGTTTGCTGAAATGGTTTCCTGTTCTCCGGCAACTCCCGGCCCGTTTCATTGGTCTCGGCCCGCGCCCCGAGCACTTCCGCAGCCCAAGCGCCGGATAAGAAGCAAGTATCGTTTCTGCGTATGCTCCTTTAGAATCGGGCCAGTTCGAGTTTTCGCCCGCCAACGATAGAACGAACCATGTCGGTAGACCTCAATTGCATTCGCGCTGCGCATGAGCGAATTCGTGCCTACATCACGCGCACGCCAGTGCTGACGAGCTCTCGGTTGGATGAAGCGAGCGGAGCGTCGTTCTTTTTCAAGTGCGAGAATTTTCAGAAGATCGGTGCATTCAAGGCGCGCGGTGCGACCAACGCGGTTTTTTTGCTCGACGACCCGATCGCACGACACGGGGTGGCGACGCATTCGTCTGGCAATCACGGGGCTGCAGTGGCGCGCGCGGCGAAATTGCGCGGCATCGCGGCGCACATCGTCATGCCGTCGAACTCGGCGAAAGTGAAAGTGCGCGCGATCGAGAGCTATGGTGCGCAGATTGTCTTTTGCGAGCCGACAGAGGAGGCGCGCGAAGCTACTTGTGCAGAAGTGATCAAGAAGACCGGTGCGACGCTGATTCACTCGTTCGAGAACGAAGACGTTATCGCAGGGCAGGGGACAACGGCATCGGAATTGCTCGAAGATATTGTCGATCTCGATCTTGTGATGTGCCCTATCGGTGGCGGGGGTTTGCTCAGCGGCACGGCGGTCGCTGCGAAATCGATGCGACCGACGATCAAGGTTATCGCCGCTGAACCGGAGAACGCTGATGATGCAGCCCAGTCGTTTCGCGCCGGACGATTGATTCAAACGGAAAAGAAATTCACGATCGCCGACGGACTGCGAACAAATGTCGGCGCGCCAAACTTTGCGATCATCGAGCGCTACGTGGACGGTATCGTGACCGTCAGCGAACAAGCGATTGTCTCGGCGATGCGCACCATTTGGGAGACGATGAAGATCATCGTCGAGCCGTCCGCAGCCGTTCCGTATGCCGCGATTGTGGAAGGCAAAATCGACACCACAGGCAAACGTGTCGGCATCATTCTCACCGGTGGCAATGTTGATCTCGACGCGTTGCCCTGGAACCTGTAGCGCCACCCGTGCCGGCTGCAGGGAAGCGAGATTGAATCGTGGAAACTTATCTCTTGTTTTTTGTGGCCAGCATCGTGGCAGGAGCGATCAACGCGCTGGCCGGTGGCGGTGGCCTGATCACATTCCCGCTGCTGATGCTGGTCGCAGCGCCGGTGACCGCCGACGCCACAAGCGCGGTCGCCCTCCTCTCTGCATATCCAATGGCCGTTTGGCGGACCCGCGGCCAGTTAGCCGACGTTCTGGATCGCGGATGGCTGTGGTTGCTTCTGATTCCGAGTCTACTCGGCGGCTTGTTGGGCGCGCTGCTGCTGAATCGCACGGGCAATCGTAACTTCGTCCAGTTCGTGCCGTGGTTAGTTTTGCTGGCGACTCTCTTCATTCTCTTGCGGCCCATTCTGGTTCGACGGAGAGAGGGCGAAAGCAGGCAACCCGACTTCGCGGCAGCGTGGTGGCCTGTGGTGATGGTGATCATTTTCGTGGTCGCACTCTATGGCGGGTATTTCGGCGCAGGCATCGGCATCCTGATGATCGGCGCTTTGAGCTTTATTTCGCCCGGCGATATCCAGCACGTGGTTGCGCTGAAAAATCTTTTGACGGGTTGCCTGCGCGGGATGGCAGTAATTGTCCTGGTAATCGAAGGTAATGTGGACTGGCGGTACGGCGTGCCCATGACGCTCGGCGGTTTGGTTGGCGGCTATATCGGCGGTGTGGTGTCACACCGCGCGAATCGCGTCGTTGTCCGCTCGATCGTCATAGCGATCGGTTTTGCAGTTGCAGCTTATTACTTCTGGAAGCTATACGGCTCAGCGGTCATGCGTTTAGGAGGCGACTGAAGCGGAGGCCACGTGTCGGAGATCAGAGCCCAAAAAGGCTCGACGGGGGCTAGCAATTCTGTCATATGAATTACTTATGAAAAAACGATTCATTCTTTTTTGCATGGCGTTGATCACAGCTACTCCTATCTGCTTTGGTCAAGCTAGCCCATCGAAGTCAGACAAATTCCCCACCAAAGAGGCAGCGATAACTGATTCGGAAAAAGCGGCCTGGGAGGCGTACAAGAATAAGCAGGCTGATGTGTTTAGAAAGTATCTCGCCACAGATTACTGTGGCCTTTACGGGGATGGGCTTAAGAATATGGATAAGGAGGTCGCGGACATGGAAAAGACCGAACTGCGCGACTACTCTTTGACCGATATGAAAGTCGTATTTCCGAGCCCCAACGTCGCTGTTACGACGTATAAGGCTACGCTGCAAAGCAGCTCCGGAGGACAGGATACATCGGGCACATACAACGTCGCCAGTGTCTGGGTTACAAAAGGCGGGAAGTGGCTCGTTATCTTTCACACTGACGCCAAAAGCCAGTAACGCCGCCACTCGCGACTAAGTTATTGTCACCCACGCCGGTCCATAGCTGCGCTGTTATGTCCGCAGTGGCGCGACGGCCCACAAGGCCGTGGCTACAGTGACGACGTATGGCTTTGATACTTGGCCCGGGCAGGTTGATCGCTCACGGGGAAGGAGTCCCACCGATCTCTAAACCTCGGTCGTAGCCCAAAACTTTCGGAACGCGTTTGGCCAGCTCCGGTCGATGACGCTTTGACGAGCGGAGTTGCCCATATGCTCCCGCAGTGCAGGATCAGTCGCGAGCGCGCGGATAGCGCGCGCAAAATCGTCAGCGTCATGCGATTTGGTGATAAGACCCGTGGTTTTGTCTTCCACTAACTCTTTGGGGCCGCCGGAATCGGAAACAACAACCGGCACGCCGGAAGCCTGCGCTTCGATGATAACGTTGCCGAAGGTATCGGTCGTACTGGGAAAAACAAAGATATCGGCGGATGCGTACGCCGTGGCCAATTCCTTACCGGTAAGGTAGCCCGTAAAAAATGCCTCGGGCAACGATTCGGCGAGCGCTTCGGAGTAGGGGCCGTGACCTACGACAAAAAGCTGCACAGGAAGATCTTCGCTCCGTAACCGCCGGTAGGCATCCGCCAAAACATCGAGGTCCTTCTCTTTTGATATCCGACCGACGTAAAGCAGGCGTACTTGAGCGTTTGTGGCGCCGAATTTTTCCCAAAAAGCCAGCTTGCGTCGCGCTGGGCTAAACAGATTAGTATCGAGACCACGCGGAAAAATTTTCAGTTTTGCGGGATCGAAGCCGCGCTTGATCCAGCTTTGACGATATTCTTCCGAGTTGACGAAGACGGTGTCGAGTTGGCCGTAGAACCAGTGCATGTAACGCCATGCAACGCTTTCGAGAAAGCCATCCTCGGTCAGGATGCGGACGTATTGCGGAAAATCCGTGTGATAAATGCCGCTCGTTTGCAGATTGAGCATCTTGGCCGCGAGGAGCCCAGTCAATCCGACGGGTCCTGGCGTGCTGACGATGATCTCAGTAAATTTTTCCCTCTGAATGTAATCGAGAATCTGGAGAATCGGCGGGAAGCTTAACTTTTGCAGCTCGTATTCGGGCAATTCGAACTCGCCGATCGGCTTGAAATTCTTGATCGGTATGTCGTCCGTTTGCAGCTCCCCGCGCGAAACGATTACGGTTAATTCTTTTCCAGCAGCTGCACCCGCCGCGGTCATTTTGCGAATCGTCGTCGCAACACCATTGACGTCGTCGAGCGTATCAGTGAACCACGCTCGTTTGTGATTCTGCAGCGCAGCCGGAACTTCACCGGTTAAATCTTTGAAAATGCCGCGAAGCCATTTTCGCGACGGCGCCTGGCTATGAAAGCCGTAGATGTATGGCGTAAGGATTACCAGGATCGGCGCGATCGCGCTGAGAGCTTGCATGCTTTCGACCATGTTGCCGCTGCTCAGCTGCTGAACGAATTTTTCGAAAAACCGAAAGGTGAGCTGTTCGGCGACCATATTTGCCAGGAGAAATGTGCGGCGCTCCGGTTCGCTGACGGCGTCTAATTGCCTGGCGAGTTTCGCCTTTACTTCAGGTCGCGCAAAATAACCGGATAGCTCTTTCCAGAGGGACACGTTTGCAGGCTTCAACAGTTCGAAAATCTTTCCAGACAAGACAGCCTGTCCGGCCAAGCCCGCTTTTTCGCCGAGCGTGAATTCCGTCGGATCGCGCCCCTCCATAAAACGCGAAAACATTTTTTCCAGCAACGCGGCGCTCGGCCCGATGTTTTCATGGAGGCGGTCCGCGATGAAACACACGAGCGTGTTGTAAAAACCGTGGGAGAGGGCGAGAGGAGTTCCACCGCGGCCTCGGGCGCTGCAATTGCCATTACGAATGGATGCAAGAAACTGTTCCGCGGAATTTGCGCCACGCGCTTCCGTAAAAGCCGAAGCCGCAAATTGGCCGCCGTGGTCATCCGAGCCACCGACGAAGATCTTTTTCCATGGCTCCGCGTGTGTTGGCGCAAGATTATGGCGATTTGCGAGCATCTCGACCTTGGCCGGCGTCAGTTGACTGAAAAGAGTCTGCGCGAGATCGCTCAAAAGAGCGTCGCGCAGACCGTTGATTCCCTCAAAATGCTTGAAAAGAAGGATGAGTCGCTCGAGATGGCTCGCCTCAAGTTTGCCGTTGACGCTATAAAGGGGATGCGCAACCGCGTGCGCGATTTGTGCGGTTTGGAGGTAGTGCTGGAGGTCAAAGATATTATCGCGGGCTCCTTCGATTTCCCGGTGTTGCTGCTCTGAAACTCCCCAAACGAGGATACTCAGCTTACACTGATCTTGCGGGAAATATGTCGTAACCTGCTCGCTGATAAATGTGTGCGGCAGATCTGCAATCCGCAGGCAGCCCTCGATCGTATCGTGATCGGTGATCGTCACATAATCCATGCCGCACTTGAGCAATTGCTGGTGCAGCTCCTTCGGATCCGAGTAACTATCTGGAAAATCGAAACGACGGAACAGCCATTCCTCGGAGCGCGCGCTATAACGCGAGTGGATGTGAAGATCGCATTTACTCATCCCTAGACTCCGCGTCTTAATCTTTGTTGAGCGATCCAGTCCTGGTAGGTGGTTGTTGCTCTTGATCCGGCCGCCGCTTCGATAAGATCGACAATCTGCCGCCAAATCGCCGGATAAGAATAGTCGTGCGGATGGATGCTTATGCGCAATAGGGGACTAGTCTGCAAAAGCCGGAAGAGCGTGGCGTTCCAAGCACGGCTAACCGCGCGCCGCCAACTGGCTCGAACGCTATAAACCAGTGATCGCGCGACGAATTCTTCGCCCGAACGCAGATCGCACACTGCGTGCAACCGCGTGGTGTATTCCAATTCGGCATCGCGTGCAGCACGCTCGGCTGCCTCGCTGAGTAGCCAGGCGGGGGCAACAAAGCCGCGCGGCGTCAGGCCGGCCGCCCGGAATTCATCGCGTGCATTCGTGATTCGCTGCAGAGCCTCTGCATAATCAAGGTCGTAAAACTCGCCTTCGTACTGCGTGTAAAATCTCGTCAAGAGTTTGTCGCGCAAACTTTCCTCCGGGCGGCGAGGACGTTCATGAAAATAGCCGTGGATGACAGCTTCATGACCGTCGACTTCCAAATCGCGCAGCCACGACACAAATTGTCGATCTTTTGTGAACAATCCTTGATGATGATAATCGGGCACAACGAGAAGCGAACAGACGCGCACCCCGCGATGGCCCAAGGTCGTGATCATTTGATCAACGAGCTGGCGACTCGCTGGGGCAACGTCGTGGATCGAGACCACCAGAAAATCGCGGGAAACGCTGGGCGCTGCCACCGCTGGCAAAAATTCCATTGTCGCTGCGGATTCCATCCTGCTTTCTTTTGTAGCAATTTTCGGCCTCGACGCAGATTCCAACAAGGCAAATTCGAGCAGATGACTCGCCTGTCGACCGGACGATCCACCTATCCCATGCTCATCTTTACAATCTCGCCAAACTCGGCTTTGCCTAGCGGCATAACCGACAAACGTGATTGTCGAACGAGCGGAATCTGCCTCAGTCGCGGCTCGTTTTTGATTTGGCGGAGGGTTACGGGTTGAATCAAAGATTTGATTGGCGCGAGATCGACGGCGCTCCAGTCGCCCTCTTTTGCCGTCGTGTCCGGATAAGCCGGTCGCGTAACTCTGGCGATGCCGACCACGGCTTTTTCCTCGCCGCTGTGATAAAAAAGCACTTCATCACCGTTTCTCATTTTGCGGAGATTATTTCGCGCCGTGTAATTGCGAACCCCCGTCCAAGCGGTTTCTCCCTCGGCCACAAAATCCGACCACGAATACGAGCTCGGTTCCTGTTTCACCAGCCAGAAGTTCTTCATGCGTTACCGTAGCTCCTTATTCGACAATTGCTTCCGCCTGTTTCACAATCGATCAAATGTCGCGGCTGCCATTCATCGCATTTGAAGGATCGGAAGGGAGCGGGAAATCGACCCAGGCGCAAAGGCTTGCCTCGCATCTTAAGCGATCGGACGTCCCCTTTTTGGTGACACGAGAGCCGGGTGGCACTACAATTGGCGAATCGATTCGCGAGCTTCTCCAATTTGCACCGCATAGCGCCGGCATGACACCGGAGACCGAACTGCTCCTGTTTGAGGCCAGCCGAAGCCAGCTTGTCCGCGAGATAATCAAGCCAGCTCTGGAGCGCGCCGTTTGCGTGATTGCCGATCGTTTCTTTGATTCTACGACTGTCTATCAGGGCGTGGCGCGAAGGTTAGACCGGCAAATTGTCGAGCGGCTGAACGCATTCGCGACCGGCGGCTGCGTCCCCGATGTCACTTTCGTACTCGATGTCGATGCAGCAACGGCGCGTTCCAGGATGCAACAACCGCGCAGAGCGGACCGAATGGAACAACAACCGGCCGAATTTTACGAGCACGTTCGCCAAGCGTATCGAGAACTCGCCGTGCGCGAACCGGGTCGCATTGTGCTGCTCGACGGGTCGCGCGAGGTGGGCGAGATCGAGAATGAAATTTGGGAAATAGTTTCTTCGCGTTTTCCGAGACTTGCTTCAAAGGCAAAATCAAAAATTTGACATGGCTTTTTCTCGCACAGCAGCGCTCGGCTATCTGCGACGGGCCCACGACCAAAACCGGCTCGCGCACGCCTATTTGATTTCCGGACCGCCCGGCAGCGGAAAACAGATGCTGGCGGCGGAGTTAGCGAGCCTCGTAAACGGAACAAACGCGGACGACGTCTTCTCCGCGAAAGCCCGGGAGATTTTCGTTGCCCGACCCGAATCGAAATCCCGACGTATTGTGATTGAGCAGATTCGCGATCTCGAGCATGCGCTGCAAATGCGCGCTACAAATGGCCGGCGCAAAGTCGCAATTATTTCCGATGCCGATCGGCTTCAACCGCAGGCGGCGAACGCGTTTCTCAAAACACTGGAAGAACCGCCGAAGGATTCCCTGCTGCTTCTTCTGAGCGCCTTACCCGAAGCTCTCCCGGATACAATTCTTTCTCGGTGCATTGCAATTCCGCTTACCTCGCAAGGCCAGCGTGAAAGGAAGGCCGCAGAAGAAGAAAAGCTCGTAAAACTCCTGCAACAATCCGCCCTCGAGCAGAACTGGAATATTCAGCACGCGTATCGACTTGCTCAGGAATTTCAGCGTCTGCTCCGCGTAATTCGCGAGCAAATTAAGCGCGAGACAGACGAGGCATTGAAACGGGAACAAGCGCGCTACAAAGATGCCACGGATGGCATTTGGCTGGAAGAACGCGAGCAATACTACAAGGCGTTGACCGAAAGTCTTTATCTGCAACGGCGCGCGGGATTGATCGAGACATTATTTGCCTGGTGGTCTGACGTTCTTCGGTCGAGTACCAATGTAGAGCGCCGTAATCTGCCCAGCGCAACCAAGGAGATCGGTGCGCTCGCGACCCGTTTCAAGAGCGCCGAGATTTTGCAACGCATCCGCCATCTTGAAGGGTTGCGCGATCATCTTGGTCGTAATATTCAGGAGGCGCTTGCCATTGAAGTCGCCTTCGTGGCCATATTTAGTGGTTAAACCAGTTCGTGTTCCATCTGCGTTAATGGATTCGGCTTGGCTCACCACGGCGTCTGCGTAATCTGCGGACATCCAAATGAGATTCGAAAATCAAACTGCGATTGTGACCGGCGCGGGGCGGGGGATTGGGCGCGCGATCGCGGTACGCTTTGCAAACGAGGGCGCGCGCGTGGCGTGCGTGAGCTTAACAGAAACAAATGCGAAAAATACCGCCGACGAAATCAACGCGGTGCGACCGGATACAGCGAAAGCTTACGCGGTGAATGTCGCTGATCATGCGGAAGTGCAGAGAGTTGGGGCGCAGATTCTCGAAGACTTCGGCCGGATCGACATCCTGGTAAACAACGCCGGCATGACACGCGACCTATTGGCAATGCGGATGTCTGTGGAAGATTGGGACGCGGTTATCAACACAAACTTGCGCGGCGCATTTAGTTTTACCCAATCGATCCTTCGTTCGATGACCAAACAGCGGAGCGGCCGAATCATTAACATCAGCTCGGTCATCGGGCTGATGGGCAATGCCGGGCAAACAAATTATGCGGCGAGCAAAGCCGGATTGATCGGTTTGACCAAATCGCTGGCGCGCGAATTGGCCAGCCGCAACATCACCGTGAATGCGGTGGCGCCAGGATTCATCACAACGGACATGACCGCCGGACTCTCGGAAGAAATCAAGAAAACGATTCACTCGAAAATTCCGCTTGGCAGAACCGGCACGCCCGAAGAGATCGCCAACGCCGTCGCGTTTCTTGCAGCCGCAGAGGCAAATTACATCACTGGTCAGGTACTCTGCGTCGATGGCGGCATAGTGATGTGATTGCAGATTTGTAGAGAAGGTGTCCCGCCTTCGCCTCGCTACGACCTACAGCCTCAAACGCGCAGAATGATGGTAATACGGGCCTCGGCCAAGAGAACGCCGCCGGCTGAAACCTGACATTCGTAAACAGTATTCGCCGCCTCTCCAAACAAACGATGCGCGCGAATCTGAAGTGGCGAAGCGACGTCATCCAGATGCATCGCGCATAGGTGCGCGTCTCGTAGAGCAGCCAGATAGCCGGGGGGCGCCGTTACGCCGGCCGAGCGGGCACGCAATCCACCATGCACGGCAGCCGCTTGCGCGGCGTATTCGAAAGCGTGCACTGCCGATAGCCGTCCATCGCGACGCAACGGATTCGCCGGATCACGATGCGTATTACTGATGCAGTTAATCGACCGATCGTCCCATCCCGTTACGCTATCTAATAGGCACATCGAACCCGAGTGTGGAATGAGAGTCCGGATTTCCGCTTTGTTAACCGGCGTATCATTGACCATTTTTAGAACTTTCACGGAGCGGTGGTTGATCCCAGAGCGAGTAAAAATTAAACCAGTTGTAAGGCGCAAGGCGCGCGTAATACTCCAACCGCTCGGCATAGCGTTGCACCCAATGCTGAACGTCTTCCGTGCGACGATCGCGATGAAAAGGGATCTCCTCGGCAAAATGCTCGAAATAGATGTCGTAACGCTTGTCACCGCGGTAGAGGCCGAAAAACAGGATAACTGGGCAATGCATAATAGCCGCAAGCAGGACCGGACCCGCCGGAAATGTAGCCGGCGCACCTAAGAACTGACATTGCGTTGTCTTGTCCCCGCTCGAGACGCGGTCACCTAACATGCCAACGAGGAAGCCCGCATCCAGGCTCTCTTTGACCCTGAGCAAGGTATCGGGTCGGTCCGGGACAATTACGGTGTTGGCAATTTTCGCGTTAAGCGCGTCGAGAAAGCGCGTGATGTTTTGGTTGTGGGAGGTGTCCATCAACACCTTGAGCGGAAAGTTCTGCTGAGTTACTCCGAGCGCCCGCAACACCTCGAAGCTACCTAAATGCGAGCCCAAAAGAATGCAGCCTTTGCCGCTTTCGATTTTCCGGAGCAGGATTTCCTTGTCATGAAGAGCCACGTCAAAGTGCTCGAACTCGCTCCTTAGCAGATAAAGACGATCTAAAATAGTAGCGGCGAAACAATAAAAATGGAGGAAAACATGCCACCAATGGGCGGAACGACCGCGGACGCGTCTTAGGTATTCGTAAGATACCCGCCGCGCTTCACGTGCGCTGATTACGAAATACAGGGTGATCGGATATAGCAGCAACCTCGTTGTCCAACGCCCGACGTGCACAGCAATCCAGGCAATCACGCGGAGCAACGCGGGTGTGCCGCGCTCCGGCAAGTTCCCCCAACGATCCGCGACCAAGGCTTCAGCCGCGAAAGGTTTCGGGGTCATTTGTGGTGATCGTGCTTTTCTGCGCAAATGGCGCCAGTGAAAAAATGCGGATAAATCTCACGAATGCCATCGATATCTGGTGCGACTTCGACGCCCTGAAAGCCTGCGCGCGCAAATGCGCGGCGCCAGTGATTCGCAGTGAGAAAGCCGGGATTTGGGCGAAATTCCGGATCTGTCTGGACCTCGGTAAAACTCTCCAAAATCTGAAACATCAGCTCCGGATAGATGGGCTGATTGGCATGCGGCCGCAGGCATTCGCCGATCACCAGCGAGCCATCGGCCTTCAGCGCAGAGAGCGCGTGATTCAAGCTAAACAAGAGGTCCTTCGAGATGTGCAGCACGTTGACGGCGTATACAAGATCGAACTCGCCAAAAGCGACGCCTTGAGTATCCCATGGTGAATTGATATCGAGTGCGCCCCATTCCAGAGGCAAGTCGGGATACTGCGTTGCCAATTCGCGTTGACCGCGACGCCGGAAAAACGCGTTCGGCTCTGTCATTAGATAGCGTTCTATGTGCGGCAGAATCCCGCGTTCATCAAAGCGGCGGAGCAAGGCTTCACTGGCGCTGCCAGGACCGGCGCCGACTTCTAAAATCCGCAGCTGGCGCCCCGTCGACAGACGATCAGCAGCGACCACTGCACTGACCCAGTTGTTGACCGCGTAAGTCAAATTGTCGTTGTTGAAATAATTCAACCACAACCCTATTCCTTGCGGTCCGATCACGCTGTGATCACCGCTTTGCTCGCCGCGAGCGACCGCGGGATAGAGACTGGTTGTGTAATCCAATAAATCCAAGGTCGCCGCGTTGGCGGGGCTAATAGCGAGCCCGACCGCACGCAACTGCGCAAGCTCAGGTTCCCACGGCGCCCGTCGTAGATGATACGAGCGCGTGTTACAGTCGACACGCGCTTCCATAAAACCGGTCTCGACCAGGCGTTCCAAGATCCAGCTTAAGGCGAAACGGAAACGCGGCTGAAACGAAAGCATATCACAGAGCTCATTCGCGGATAGCCACTCGTCGAGTTGGTCGATCACATCCAGGCGGCCCAACAAATCGATAGCCAGGTCGATGCTGTATCGCTCCATCAGTTCGATGCTCTGATACAGCTGTTCGCTGAACACTGGCGGCGGGTAACCTTGGAGCAAACGCCTCAGGCGCGGATCCTGCGGCGAAGCTGTAAACGTAGGCGCGTCAGATGTTGCCGCGTTCACGAAATCAATCTGAGCCGTAACAGACCTGAAGTCGACCTTCAACTATCACTCGATCTTCGGCGTGACAGCGAAAAGCAACCTGGCTCTCATCGTGCTCACTCGCGGCAAGACAGATAGTAAATGGCTGGTCCGGCTTCAAGGGCACAAGAAACTTCACTGTGCTAATGACGGTAACGTGAGAATCTTCACGCCACTCGGTCAAAGCTGCGAGGACTTCATCAAGAATTACTACGCCGGGCACAATCGCTGCCCCGGGGAAATGGCCGGGCAAGCCGGGATGATCCGCGCTGATCGTGCGTCGAACTTCAAGATTCATCTGATGAAGTTTAAGCAGAACTTGCAAACGCTAAGTCGGGATCGCGTCTGCTTTTGATGCCGGGATTTTGAATCCTTCGATTTGTTTCTTAATCTCATTAGCGAAGCTGGCCGCGCCGACGCCGTTTACGACGCGATGGTCGAAGGTGAGTGAAAGCGTGATGACCTCGGCGGTTTCATTTTTGTTTCTGTTTAAAATTAATTCACGGTGGGCGGTACCGACAAAAAGCGTGCCGACTGATGGCGGCACAACAATTGGAGCGCCGGCTTTCACACCGAACGCCCCTAGGCTCGTGATTACAACTGGCGCGTTCATGGCGTCAACGCGACCTCCGCGCGTAGCATCGACCGCTTCGTTATAAATCTCTACGAATTCAGGCCAATTCTTTCGGTTTGCATTCGTGATCACCGCAGTCGCCAGGCGATCGCCTTCGAGCGCCACCGCGATGCCCAGGTCGAAATCTTCATTCTGAACGATTTGATCGTCTTCGAGAATTAACCGGCGAAATGGCGGGTGTTTTTCCATAGCGCGCAAAACCGCCCACCCAATCATGACGGAAGGGGAGGGGGCGTTCTTTTCATCTTTCTTTTTAGCTGCATCACGCGCTTTTTGAATTGCCTCCCAGCGCGCATCGATTTGCAGGTTCGCAGGAATCACGTGGCTGAGTTTGCGCGTGATCGTAGGCGAAAGTGCCGGCACAATAGTTGACGCCGGGGTCGCTGACCCCGGTCGGGTGACCTCATGCTGGCCTGCCGAGCGGCTGCGGTCAGCGCTCGTAGTTACGGCGCCACCGTCCGGCGATTCTTTTGCAGCAGCATGAACTTGATCTGCAAACGAAGCTTCCTCGGTAAGAATGGTGCCAAGTTCCTGACCGATCTCCACCGTGTCGCCCACTTTTGTTTTCCATTCGCCCATCACGCCGGCAAATGATGACTCGATCGGGTAAACCGCTTTGTCCGTCTCGACTTCGCAAAGCGGATCGTCGAGGGCGATGGCGTCACCGGGTTTCTTCAAAAGCGAGACAATCTTCGCGTTACGAATTCCTTCGCCCATGATCGGAACGGTGATGCTTTGCGGCCGTTGCTTACTCGTTTCCGCTGTAGGCGGACTCACTGACCGCGGCTGGACATATTCAGGCTCCGCGATTCCTCGGCCGACGTCAACGCCCCCGGCTACAACCGCGCGTTCCTGTTCTGTAGCAACAGAACGACGTATTGCGGCGACGATCCGCTCTACATCCGGCAGCGCGGCGTACTCATAGATCGGGTTGTAACCGATCACGACGTTGGTTTTACTGACAAGAATCGGCGGGCTGATCATCTCATTCCAAAGCTTCGGTGTGCCTGTCACGTGCGAAATGAGCATCTGACCAACGCTGCAATTCTCAGTGTCTTCTTGAACGACAACAAGCCGCCGGGTCTTTCCGACCGATTCTTCAATCGTGGCGCGGTCCCACGGCACGATTGAGCGGAGGTCGATCAGCTCAACGCTTATCTCGTTCTCGATCTTCTCGATTGCTTCGAGAGATTTCTCGATCGTGTTGCCCCACGCGACAAGAGTAACGTCAGACCCATTTATGCGCTTGCGTGCCTGACCCAACGGTACAGTCCGAATTGGTTCCGCGTATTCGTGTTCGGCCCAAAGCAGATGTTTGGGAATCAGAAAGATCACCGGATCCTCCGCGTGCATTGCCGTCCAAAGCAATCCGGCCGCGTCCTCCGGCGTGCTTGGAATGACGACGCTCAGACCGGGGTAGTGCGCGAGGGCCGATTCGTTTGCCTGGCTGTGCCACAAGCTTCCGCCGGGAAGATAGGCGCCATAGGGTGCATAAATCACGGCGGGACATTTCCAGTTGCCGAACGATCGCCAGCGCAGGGTCGAAATGTTGGTTACGAGTTGGTTGAAGCCCGGGTAAATAAAATCAATGAACTGCACCTCGAAGACCGGACGCTTTCCGTACGCAGCCAGGCCGCAGGCAACACCAAGAATGGTCGATTCAGCCAGAGGCGAATTGAAGACCTGCTTCGGAAACTCGCTCGAGAGCTTCTGCGTAAGCCGAAACACGCCGCCTTTTGGATCTTCAATGTCTTCGCCAAAGATGATGCGTCGTGGATCTTCTTCGAGACCGGCGCTCAATGTTTTATTCACCGTGTCGCCAATGCGATATTTGCCAGTTGGCAGGATTTCCTTGTCGACGTGAGGTGGCGTCTTGGCGACATTGGCGAGAAGCTCGTTAGGCGACGGGTCCTCGGCTTTTTCTGCTTCGCTGTACTCGCGGCGAATACGCTCTTTAACTTCACTGTCGAGCTTCGCGAATTGATCGTCGGTGATGACGCCTTCTTCAATCAGTCGATCTTTCCAGCACTTAAGTGGATCAAATTCTTCCAAGGCCTCTAATTCTTCCGGTCTGCGGTAAAGTTTTTGGTCGTCGGAACTGGTGTGACTGGAGAGCCGCTCCATCTTCATCCAGAAAAACGCCGGTCCATTGCCAGCACGGATCTTCTCCATCGCCACGCGCGTTGCTTCATAAAGTTTTCCAACGTCTTGCCCCTCGATTTGTTGCCAGTCGCTGGCTTGCAGGACTCCGAGCGCGAGCGGATTTGTTTTCCGAGTCGGCATGCTAATGCCATAGGCGTTGTCTTCGACGACGAAGAGGATGGGCAATTTCTTTTCTTTCGCGAACGAGATAGCCTCGTAAAAGTCGCCTTGACGAGTGGCCGCGTCACCGACTGTGGTCACGACAACATTTTTTTTGCCATCGAGCTGGATGCCCCAGGCAATGCCACAGGCGGGAAGAAGCTGCGAACCGGTCGGCGTTGGCACACTCCAAATGTGCAAATCCGCATTGCTGTAATGAGACGGCATTTGCCGGCCGCCGCTTCCGGTGTTGCGCTTGGCGAAATATTCGAGGCCGAGCTGCCGCGTTGTCATACCCCGCCCGAGAACAAGACCGCGATCCCGATAATACGGAACGATGTAATCGTCCGGCTCCATGAGAAATGAGATGGCCGCTAGCGCCTCGTGGCCCATTCCGGAAACGTGAAAGTGTCCTTTGCCCTGACGATTTAAGTTCTGTTCGCGCAAGTCTGCATGGCGACTTTCCAACATCGTTTTGAGAAGGCGAAACTTGGTTTCTTTATCCAGTGAAGCCATACGATGCGAATAAGTCCGGCAGCCGCCGGATTGCTAAAGGAAAGAGATTCGGGCACTCTTTGCAAGCATGTCCGCGACATTAAAACGTTGTGGCCGCCTCGCTGTGTCGAGGCGCTTTGCCTCTTGTTCACGCGGCACGGCGACACAGCGCTGTGGCTACAACGCTCCGAGCCAATGAAATTTGAAAAGGGCAGGGGAGTCATCGCGCGCTATCGCGATTTCCTTCCGATCAGCGACAAGGGCCCGGTCATTTCGCTGGGTGAGGGGGACACCCCGCTGATCCATTGTCCGGAACTAAGTAAACGGATCGGCCGGGGCTGCGATGTTTTTGTCAAGAACGAGGGCGTTAATCCCACGGGCTCGTTCAAGGATCGCGGCATGACAGTGGCTGTGTCGAAGGCGATCGAACGCTGCGCACATGTGCTCATCTGCGCTTCAACTGGAAATACTTCTGCTTCCGCGGCTGCTTATGCAGCGAAGGCGGGAATTTCCTGCGCCGTCATTTTGCCTGCGGGAAAGATTGCGAGTGGCAAACTGCTGCAGGCTTTTGCGTATGGCGCAAAAATCATCGCCGTTGAAGCGAACTTTGACGATGCGCTTCGAATCGTGCGCGAGCTCGGCGAGCGAGGCGATTTTGTCATCGTGAATTCGATTAACCCGGATCGGATCGCGGGACAAAAGACCGCCGCGTTCGAGATTGCCGATGAAATAGGGGACGCGCCTGATTTTCACGTGCTCCCTGTCGGCAACGCGGGCAATATCACGGCTTATTGGGCCGGTTACCGTGGATATCACTCTCAAGGTCGATCGAGAACGCTGCCGGTCATGCTCGGTTTCCAGGCCGCTGGCGCAGCTCCGATTTTTCACAACCGGATTATCGAGCAACCTGAGACGATCGCGTCCGCCATTCGAATTGGTAATCCCGCAAGTTGGAAACAAGCCCGAGCGGCCATCGGGGAGTCCCGCGGCGCAGTCGACGTTGTCACTGATGAGGAAATTCTCGCTGCCCAGATGTGGCTGGCGCGGCATGAAGGAATTTTTGTCGAACCGGCGAGCGCCGCCGCCATTGCCGGACTTTTTAAATGCTGCGACGAAAACAAAGCCGTGTACTCATTCAGAAAAATTCCGGAAGGTAGCCGGATTGTTTGCACAGTTACCGGCCACGGATTGAAAGATCCCGATGTAATCATGGAACGCATGAGAGAATTGAAACCCGTTGCCGCGAATCTGGATGCCGTCCGACGCGCTATTGAACTCTAGCCGCTGGCGCCGGTTGCGGCTCCCCAAACTCGCCCAAAAACCTTCGCGGTTCGCGTTTTCTTCGGTTTAATGTGCATCTGACATGCGCCTGATTGTTCAAAAATACGGTGGCACTTCTGTCGGAACACCGGAGCGAATCCGTAACGTAGCGCGTCGTCTCCTCGAAACGCAGCGCGAAGGTTCCCAGGTCGTCGCTGTGATCTCGGCAATGGCAGGCGTGACCGATGAGTTGATCAAGCTCGCGCACCAGATATCGTCGCGCCCAACCGAGCGCGAAGTCGATATTTTGCTCGCAACCGGGGAGCACGCCGCCAGCGCCTTGACGGCGATGGCGGTTAACGCACTTGGCGGAAGAGCCATCTCGTTGACGGGCGCCCAGTCAGGAATCTTAACCGATCGCAATCACACGAAGGCGCGGATCGCCAACATCAGCCCAAAGCAGATTCATGAACTGCTCTCGGATGATTACATCGTCATCGTCGCCGGCTTTCAGGGTCAGACTCCTGAAGGAGAAACAACTACGCTTGGCCGGGGCGGATCGGACTTGACGGCAATTGCGCTAGCAGGCGCTTTGAATGCCGATATTTGCCAGATCTTTACCGATGTCGATGGTGTCTTCACCTGCGATCCGCGCGTTGTGACTGTCGCAAAAAAACTCGACGAAGTCGCCTACGACGAGTTGCTCGAGATGGCCAGCGCGGGCTCGAAGGTAATGCAATCGCGCGCGGTGGAGTTTGCCAAGAAATTCGGGATCGAATTCGAGGTGCGATCAAGTCTCCGAACGAGCGCCGGAACAATTGCGAAAGAGGAGACGCCCAGCATGGAGGACGTGGTGGTTCGTGGAATCAGTCTCGACCGTCATCAGGCAAAGCTCACAGTCGCAGGAGTGCGGGATGAGCCGGGCAATGCCGGGCGGATTTTTTCGAATATCGCCGCCGCCCACATCATCGTGGACATGATTGTGCAAAATGCGTCGATCGGCGGAACAACAGACGTTTCATTCACGATTCACGAGGATGAATTAGAGAATGCCCGAACGATTTTGATGCCCGTCGTCAGCGAGGTCGGCGCCAAGCGCTTGAACACGGCAAGCGGCATGGCCAAACTAAGCGTCGTCGGCATCGGGATGCGCTCCCATTCTGGCGTAGCGGCGCGCATGTTCGAATGCCTGGGTCGGGGCGGGATTAATATCCAGCTGGTTTCCACCTCCGAGATCAAAATCGCGGTCATCATCGACGAAAAAGACGGGGAGCGCGCCGCCCGGCTACTACACGCCGAGTTCGGTCTGGCGCGATTGATGCCCCCCGCCGGCGCCGCCCAGCCGCTTTCGACCTCTTAATCAACAACGGGCGTTGGCGCTGGCGCGTCGAGGCCGGAACCAATTGATCCCCCAAATATGCAGAGATCCACGGTTTGACCTCAAATCCAACGATAACGCCCACGTTCGGCATCTTTTTGCGCGGTTAGCGCATTTCTGTCCTTGCGAGCGGAATCGAGGTGTCGAAAACTGGCATTAGCGAGGGGTAATTTACGCGAGTCCGATTTATACGCTACCATAGGCACAAATATGGCTTGTGCCTATAACCCAACGAGTTGCAGCGAATTTTCGGATCGTAGTCACATAGATTTTAGTCGCGAGGATTCCGGTATCCCTCGGATCACTCGGTCGGCACGTCTGGATAGTGCCAACGTGGTTGCGACCGGACCGAAGGCGAACCTGCCATATGCCCGAAGGCTGGTGGACGCGGTAGCTACAGTGGCGCGTGTAGTACCGCAAATCGGAGCGTTAGGTAACCGGCATAACGCCTGTGGCGCTAAAAGCCCAGCGCTAGCCAAACTTGGGAACGGTCACGATTTTAGAGTTCAGGTTGCCCGACAACGCGTAAGTTTCCCGCAGAGAACGGCCAACGTAATCCTGTGCTAAGGGGATTCGCAAGATTTCCGTGGAATTGGCCGGGGAAACAGGAATTGCTGATGGACCGCCAAGCGACCGTCCCATATCTCTACAACATCAGACAATATGTGTCATATAAAGTCCAGAGGTATTGGGTCCGATTGGGATGAGGGCTGTCAGAGCTTGATGTTGATTTTGACGCTGCTCAGGCTCCCCTGGAGGTTTCGAAGCATTTCATGAGTGCGATTGGTGGCCTCATCAATTCCACGTCGAAACTCTGTCGTGTCGATGGGCGCGTCGCAAAAGGGACATTTCCGACTCTCAGCCTTGAGCCAGTTGACCGTCTCCTTGATCAGCTTGCCACATTTCAAGCATGTAATTTCCAGAGGTAAATTGTCGAAAAACATGGTCTCGTTTAGACAATGAACAAAACTTTTTGATTTGGCAAGTCCTAGACCGCCGCCTTCCTCTGAAAATAAGCTTGGGTCATTTCTACGACCTGTTCTAAGCTCCACGCCTTTTCCTCCAGTCCGCCGGCCACGGCTGGCGTGGTCCCTATCGTGTGATGTTTGCGCACGAAGTTATACACCCCGAAATGCAGCGCGATCGCCAGCTGGTGTATTTCCAAACTCTTGCTGTAGCCCAGCCCCTTACGCTGAAACCGTTTCAATTCCTGCCGCACGGTCAAAAAATGCGCGCTCAATGTGGCTCGTGGTAAGGCTTTCTAAGTCCGGCGAGCCTACCACTGCCGCACGTTCCGCTGTTTGCATCTTACGGACGCCTTCATTGCGTCCGAGACGTGCCAGCGTCCCATCAGACAGCTTCGGCTCGCCGAATACCTTCGTTTCGGTTCCGTAACTGTAACCGCTCGATCTCGGATTTGTTTCCTTCCAATCATCTCTTTCTACCTCCACAGAGGCACTTTGGCGTAAAGGCTGCAGGACGCCAACCGCGATTCCGGCAAAACTCGCGCTCAAAAAATTTCTGAAAAAACTATATGTCAGACAAAATCGGGTGCCGCTGGCTTCATAAACCCATTATCGTGGCTCATCAAGGTCGAGCTGGTAGTCGAAGCTGGCCAAATCCTTGCCGGATTGCTGGATGACGCTTTTCGGGAGTGGCGGAAACTTTGCAGCGGCAAGCGCTCGGCGGGCCGTCTCTTCTGCCCATCGATTATGGCTGCTCGAGACAACCTTCACGTTGTGGGGATGGCCTTGTCTGTCGAGTTGGAATGTACATTTCATGGACATGCGATGAATGCGTTCAGGATGCTTCACGAGCT
>Ga0207645_10000821_pt1 | contig 26045 bp, 23 predicted proteins | sample KBSM53metaG_FD_184331 | JGI IMG/M metagenome (GOLD analysis project Ga0207645, IMG submission 184331) | Miscanthus rhizosphere microbial communities from Kellogg Biological Station, Michigan, USA - KBS M5-3 metaG (SPAdes) (version 2) | ecosystem: Host-associated > Plants > Roots > Rhizosphere >...
TCTTACCAACAATGCGCTTTGTACGGATCGTAACCGTTGGTTCAAAACCGGGTACCTTTTGCTTGGCTTTTTCATTAACTGCATAAAAGGCATTATTATATAAATTCAATAACACTCTTCCCATATCCTGGGGAATGATACTGATTTTCCCGATGCTGTTATCAAATTCCGTTTTTATCGTTGCATTGAAACTTTTGTCTTTCGCTCTCAGGCCATGATAAGCCAATCGCAAATATTCATCACACAACGCATTAATGTCTGTTGGTTCTTTTTGCCCGCCGGTCGCACGTGAATGCTGCAGCATACCTTTTACAATAGCATCCGCTCTTTTGCCATGATGGTTTATTTTCTCCGAGTTGTCTCTTATATCATTTGCTATTGCTTTTACTTCTTCTGTATTCCCCTTGTCAGCTTCACCAACCAATTCAACAATCAACTCTTTATTCACTTCTGAAAAGTTATTCACGAAATTCAATGGGTTCTGTATTTCATGCGCAATGCCGGCGGTGAGCTCGCCCAGTGAAGCCATCTTTTCCGATTGGATCAATTGCGCCTGCGTGGATTGTAAATTACTAAGAGAGGTTCTTATCTCGATTGTTTGCCGCGCAACTTCCTCCTCCAGTATTTTTTGCTGGTTCATAGCCTGCAACTTTTTTTCTTCCGATAGCTGAATGACCTGTTGTGCATTGTCTTTCACTTCCTGTATAAACTCCCGGAACCGCAATGATACATAAGACAGTAATGACAATGGAAATGAAAGGTCAATGCCTGCAACCAACCCGATGTACGAAGGCTTTGACCAGTGGACGTTCGGCATATTGATCAGTAAAGCACAAACCGGTGGTATCAATACGCCGGACACGACGACCCATTGTGCGCCACCTAATGTTTTGCGGGAATTAATGATATAGTAAAGCGCAATGCCGATGGTTACTACGGCCCTGAATACACCGATGTTTGGAATATTAAACAATAAACTATTAAAACCAGAGACCAAAACCATTAATAGCAATCCGATCAAAAGCAAGCTGATCTTTTGCTTGAAAATCGTCACGATCAACAACAAGGATGAAATAATAGCAAATGATATCATCAAATTATTAATAAAGACGAGCGACGAAGAAAAGGCGAAAGAAACCTGCGCTTGTTGAGATAAAAGTGCGCAAATAGTCATACCGGAAAATATTGTTGTAACGCCGGCAATGTAAAACAGCTCTTTTTCGCTGCGGTTATGCAAGGCGAGCAACCAGAAAAATAAGCAAAGAATGATATTTACGCACGCTGCCAACGTCGGGTAAAAACGATTTTCCGAAACCTGGTTAAATACAATGGTTCTGTTTGCAGGCAATGCTAACGTAAAGAATTCACCAAGGCTGCCCCGGGATCGTAATTGGCGGGGCGGATGTGACGAAATATAATCTACAAAATGAATAGTGAATATATGTTCCTTTTCGTTTTCCAGGCGTATGGGAACAGATAATTGGTACCGGAATCTATTTTCTTTAAAAGGCTGACCGTTCGAACCTGTATTGCCAAACCGGTTTGTCAACACACCATCTGTGTAGATATCGGTGGCGGCCCAAAAGGGCATTGCTAATTCCAGCGGTATGTCATTAAAAAAAGTATCCAGCTTAACTTTTATTCTGAACCAGCCTTCCAGCTTCCCGTTTTCATCTGCCATGTTTTCGGTAAGCCCGACAGGCTTTAATTTTTGCCAGGTACTTGTGTCTGCATCATTTCGGGCAAAGACTGTATCGTTACCTTTTTTGAAGAACCATCCATCGGTGCCGCCTAACCGAATTACTGAATCAGCAGGATCAATCATTGATGGTGATATCCGTACAGCCGTAAGCTGGGTGTGGCCCTGGTTTAAAAGTAATAAACAGAAAGCAATAACAATAAGAGATCTCATTAGCGATAAGGTAATTGTATGGCGAATAAAGAACCGTTATTCTCTTTAGTTTCCACTTTCAATTCTCCACCATGCGCTCTAATAATATCATAGGACAATGACAAACCTAACCCGGTTCCCTGACCTGTCGGCTTGGTGGTAAAAAACGGCTGAAAAATCTTATCCAGGTTTTTTGCGGAAATACCAATGCCATTATCTTTGACCTTCACCTCAACATTTCCGTTAAGATGAGCTGTACTGATGATAACTGTTGGCTCGTATTCTTTCCCTTCGGTTTTCTGCCGTTGGCTCACTGCATAGAAAGCATTATTGATTAAATTCAGGATCACTCTGCCAACGTCCTGCGGTATAATATTTATTTTATCAATTGTATTATCGAAATCAGTTTCAAACTTCGCGTTGAACGATTTATCTTTTGCACGAAGGCCATGATACGCTAACCGCAGATATTCGTCGGCTAACGCATTAATATCTGTCAATTCCTTTTGCCCGCTGCTGGTTCTTGAATGTTGCAGCATTCCTTTTACGATAGAATCTGCCCGTTTGCCATGATGATTTATTTTCTCTAAATTCTTTTTTATGTCATCGGCAATGGCTTCAGCGTCTTCAATATTGCCTTTCTTTACTTCTTCAAGCATTTCTGAAATTAACTCTGTATTTACTTCCGAGAAGTTGTTAACAAAGTTTAACGGGTTTTGTATTTCATGGGCGATACCGGCTGTAAGTTCTCCCAGCGACGCCATTTTTTCTGATTGTACCAGCAGTTGCTGCGCTTGTTTTAAGTCCACCAGCGTATTATCCACCTGTCGTTTGGCCGCTTCCAGCTTGTTGAAGTCCTCATAACGGGCATAAGCAGTTGAAAATGCATCAGCCACCGAATGGATCAATTTCATTTCTTCTTCGCCAAACCTGATCGTGTTGCCTACGTAGAGCATTCCCTGCAGGAAGGGGAAGAAATGAAGATAAAATCCTTCGGTTGGCAATGCGTGGATATATTGTTCTCTCGTCGCTATCGCACCCAGCTTCACCAATGTGTCCGCCATCACGATATATTGTGGTTCGGTCCAATGATCGATATAGTTTTCGTTCCTCCGCCAGTGGTTTATAACTTCTGCCGTCAATTCCGTTGCGTCGTAGGGCAGGTGAAAAGCGGCAATGGCTTTCCCTTCGGGTGTAGCAAGAAAAGTGTGTGTGACTTGTTGCGCGTCGTCCATAATAAAAACGCCGCAACGGATGAAGGGGATACCAAGTATCGAAAGTTCGTTCCAGATCAACGGCGTAATTCTGTCAAGATCACTCACCGTGCGCATCGATGCGATGTCTGCACGAATGCGGTCAAGTGCTGCCTGCTTTACCGCTTCTTTTGCATTCAGCTCCGACTGCTGCAATTCCATATACCGCCTGAACGTGAGATCAATGATACCTGCAAATCTTTTTAGGATTTTTATCTCTTCACTATTGTAAGGAACGTCTGACCATGCATACAAACATCCGATGGAAAAAGAAAAGAAATTGCCATATTGAATTTGCCCGTCTTTCCAATCCGGAATATTTACCGAAAGCCCGGCCAATAACAGTTCATAATAAGATCTGAGCTGTTCGCCTGTCAATACCGGGAAATAATCTTCCTGCTGCTGCCATGACTGGTAAATTTTTTCCAATACAGGATGACCACTCAGCATCACCCATCCTACCAATGAAAGGCTGTCGCCTTGCGGCGATGAAGTAGCGGAATACAACGGTGCTTTCAGCGACTCATTATTCAGCAATCCTACACCGCACCGTATCGGTTTAATGCCAAGCTTTCTTAATTCGGTAAATACCATGCTGGCGGTAGCGGAAACATCATTGCTGTTGTGCATGGCCATTGCCCTTGCCCTTACCCGTTCCAGTGCTGCTTCAATTGTCGCTTCTCTTGCATTTGCCTCGGCCTTCTGCAAATCAAGGAATCGTTTATACGTCAAATCAAATACGGAAGCAAACCGCTTCATCACTTTCTTTGCTTCATCTGAAAATGCTGTATCCTGGAAAGCAAATAATCCACCGCCATGATACACGGCGACGAAGCAATGTTGTTCTTTTTCTCCGTTGACAGAAGAAACAAATTGCGATTCCGGTAATTCAAACTGTTCCTCCTTCACCGCCCTGTAATATGCATTGAGATCATCACCGCGCAACACATAATAAAAATCTTCCTGCCTCAGCCACGCTTCAAATGCGCCGTGCAACAGCGGATGAATATCAAATGATTCATCACCCGAAACCTGTATTGCGTGACCCTGTTCCGTTGCAGATGTTAACCACACATTACCGCATCTTTTTTGTTTATTTAGTACACTGATGCCGCAACGCAGTACACCCAAATTCAATTTTTCCAATTCTTCAAATACCACGGCCACAGCAGAATTGAAATCATCTGTCTGATGCATAGCCATCGCTTTGGAACGAACTCTTTCCAATGCCGCTTCTATCTGTGCTTCTCTTGCCTGTGCTTCTGCTTTTTGAAGATCCAAAAAGCGGGTATAGGCCTGGTCAAAAACATGAGAAAATCTCACCAGTATTGAATTCTCTTCGTCACTATATGGTATAATGTCATAATTGTATATCGCAAGGGCTGTATGCTTTGCTATAGCAATGGATCGAGCCATTCCTTTTCCGCTAAAGATGTATTGTTTTCTTTCTTCCGGTATATATTTTAGAATGGTGTGTTGAAATACGTGGTCAAAAAAACTATCCTTTTCCTTTTTTGAAAATGTATCGACAAAAAAAGCTTCTCCTTTATCCAGCCTCTCATAACTCCGGGTAAATATGGGATGATCGATATAGGGTATAATAATTTTCGCAGGATATTGTTCCTTTCCCGGAACTGAAATCCAAAGGTGCATATCAGGGTCTCTGTGAATGTCCAGGTTCACATCAATATTTGCACTGTCAATTTTGAATCCGAGGCGTTGAAACTGGTTGGCGACTTCCATAATCACATCCTGCACGTCAGTACTGACATGCATAGCCATAGTTTTTCCTCTCACTCTTTCCAACGCAGCTTCGATCTGTCCTTCTCTTGCCTGTGCTTCTGCTTTTTGAAGATCAAGAAAGCGGGTATAGGACTGATCGAATACTTTCGTAAATCGCTTAAGTATTTCATTGTCTTCTCCCGAAAAAGATCTTTCATGATGTCGTGTGATCTGGATGGCTATCTTATTTGTCATAGCCATTGAAATGCTTACCGCGTCACTTTCAAAAATAAATTTTTGACGTTCCGGGGGGGCGTGTTTAAAATCCGTTTGTGTAAAAAGATAACGGAACAATTGATTCTTTGCTTCAGCCTGATAAGTTGCTGAAAATATTTCTTTACCCTGCTCTTTAGTTTCAAACATTTCTTTCAAAATAGCAAGATCGGTGTATTCAACAAGGATCCTTGAATACTCTCCTTTATCTTTATTGATAAGCCACCATTCGGTATCACGTGAGTTTTCTTTGAAAGTAATGATGAATGCAGTGTTCAATTCAATATTCAATTCATTCAATCTATCAAAAACAGCTCTCACAACTGCCAGAATCTCTTCACTTTTATGCATAGACAGGGAACGGGAACGTACTTTTTCCAGTGCCGCTTCAATCTTTGCTTCCCTTGCCTGCGCTTCGGCTTTTTGAAGATCAAGAAAACGGATATACGATTGTTCAAAAACCTTTACAAACCGCTTTAGTATCCCGTTATCGTTTTCCGACAATAACCTGCCGGTATATGTACTTATAAAAATGCCTGAATGTTCGAGCCATGCCGATGAAACGCCGAAACCTTCGCCCGGTGCTTCCAGTATCCATTTCTTTACATCACCAGGCAATTGTTTATAACCGGAATGAACCAATGCCCATTCGAAGAATGATTTCTTTATTTTATCACTGTATGATCTTGCTATAAAATTTTCACCGTTTTCTTTCGCCTGCCAGAAATCGGTGAGCATGGGATGATCAGTATACGGAACAAGCACATTAAAAGCGCCACCCATTGGTCCCATGCTCCAATGCATGACATCTTTTGAGCTTTCTGTTAAGGTAAAAATGGTAGCCGACGCATCATCTGCTATAACGTTAAGCTCTTTTAATTTTTCAAATACTATTGTAACAACATTGCCCAGCTCGCTGCTGTTATGCATAGCTAACGAATGGCTGCGCACCTTTTCCAATGCAGCTTCGATCTGCGCTTCCTTTGCCTGTGCTTCGGCTTTTTGCAAATCGAGAAAACGGGTATAGGATTGTTCAAATGCGGTAGCAAAACGTTTTAATATCGCATTTTCTTCTTCTGTGTAGGGGATGGCATCCAGGTTTGCTATTCCCAGCGAAATAGACTTCATTAACACTTCAGAACCCGCATAGCCTTTACTGTTATATACCCATTTTTCTGCTTCCCCGGAGTTGCCGATTGTGTTTTTAAAAAAGTGATCGAAATAACTGTTCTTCTCTTCGAAACTTAATTGCTGTACTAGAAAATCCGCGCTGCTTTCTTTTGCCTGGATAAAATTGTTGAATAAGGGATGATCGAAATACGGTACGTGTATTTTGGAAACATCGGGACTGCCCGGTACTGCCATCCAGAGATCGAAGTCATTTGTTTCCTGGTAATTTAATGAGAAAGTTGCGGCGCCAATTTTAAAATCAAGGCTGAGTAATTGTTGCGCTACCACCTTAATCACATCCAGCAGCTCATCACTTTTTTGCATGCCCATGGCTCTTGCACGCACTCTTTCGAGCGCAAGTTCAATCTGCGATTCTTTTGCCTGCGCTTCAGCTTTCTCAATGTCAATATACCTGCGGTAAGAAAGTTCAAATACATTTTTAAAGCGCTTAAGAATTTCTATTTTTTCATTGTTGATGGCTTCAAACGTGGAAATGCCCAGCATGCCGGTACCAACCGAATGTAAATAAAAACACATGGATGTTGCAGCATCCAGCTCGGGATGAATACCCTGGTCCATTTCGTCCTCAACAGTTTTTCTCCATTTTCTCCAGGCTTTGAATTCCTTTCCCTTTATTTCCTTTTGATAAAAAGCTGAACTGGATCTCTTCATCTCATCCGCTATTTCCCGGAACAACGGCGAGGCATCGTAAGGAACATTATTGAACCGGTTTTGATAATGTTCAGAATATTCAACGCCGCTATAAATGTGTTTATCGTCATTTTCAATTGCAATCTGCACATTGCGTATGCGGTCAAATCCCAATATGATGAGCTGTTTATAGATTACTTCACTGATATCCATAAAATCTTCCGGTTTGCGCATGGCCATTGCAACGGCTCTCACTCGCTCCAACGCCGTTTCAATGTGCGATTCCCTTGCCTGTGCTTCTGCTTTTTCAATATCCAGGTAGCGACGATAGGATAATGCAAAAACATTACGGAACCGGTTGAATAAATCCTGTTCGCTCTTGCGCAAAGGCTCGTAGGATGAAATGCCCAATGCAACCGGCCCTAATGAATACCAGTAATAATTAAGTGATGTTGCTTTTGCCAGGTACTTATCGGCAAACTGGTTGGTTGTTTTTTGAAAATTATACCAATCCTGCACTTTTTTTCCTTTCAGGCTTCTTTTGAAAAATCCATTGGGTCCACTGAGCATTTGTTTTATAAATGCTTTCTGCATGGGATGATTCGTATAGTCTACTTCTGTAGTGAACTGTCTATTATGCTTTGCGTAGAATTCATAATTTAAGTAAGTGCCCCTGTGCTGATAAACAATAGCCGTTTGAACATTGCGGATTTCCGTGACGCCAAGAGATTTCAATTCAAGAGAAATTGTTTTGCATACCGCCAGCATATCAGCCGGTTCTTTCATGGCCATTGCAATGGCTCTCACTTTTTCCAACGAGGCCTCTATTTCCAGTTCCCTGGCCTTGTACTCCAACTCCGTCATTCTTCGCTTAATCTCATTGCGGAGAAAAGCGTTTTCTTTGGCAAGACTCTTTTCGGTTGCAGTTCCACGTTTTTTAATCGGTCTCATCCAGCGTTGATTAATAGGAAATTTACCGGAATTTATTCAAAAAGCCGGAGAAACCAGGTGCAGATTGGCGGCGCCGGATTGAATGTGCGCGGAATAAAGTATTTTCGAAAAACAAGCCCCGCCATACGTTTGAATTTTTTTCAAAAAATACGTAATGCTTTCACCCGCAACCGTTCCCCAAAGACCGTTCCCCAACACCGTTTCAGTAACACACTTAATCTCGAACAGGAACAACCGTACAGGGTGATCAAAGAATTTATAGATTATGACAAAGAAGTGCACCCGGCAGGCGAAACCTGGATTTATATCGGAACAGCATTTCTCCCTTATGAAGATGGCCTTTCTCTTTTTGTTAAAAAGGATGATGTTCAGATCATGTACAGGTTGCAATGGAGAAAGGAGGAGCAGGCGGATATTATTGACAATTTCAAAGACTATGTAGAGCGTTGTTAACTATTTATCGATCACTGTCCCTGCCCTTCACAATTATTTTATTCAATTCTTGTATAACATGGAAATTATCGGCTACTGCTTATCGGTTTTAATCGGTTTTTCACTGGGTCTTATTGGTGGCGGCGGATCCATTCTTACGGTTCCTGTACTCGTTTTCTTCTTTGATATCGAACCGGCACTGGCTACAACTTATTCTTTATTTGTTGTGGGCCTGGCAGCAATAGCGGGCAGCATCAACCATTACCGGATGCACAATATCAATTACAAAACGGTTTTGCTATTCGGCATTCCATCAGTTATTATACTTTTTATCATGCGGCATTGGCTGTTGAAGATGATGCCATCAATTATATTCCGGTCAGATAAATTCGTTGTTACAAAATCATCATTTATCCTCGCAATGTTTGCTGCCTTAATGCTGATAGCAGGCTGGACGATGATCCGTCAAAGAACATATGCGCCGTCAAAAGAAAAACAAAGTTTTACCCGTCTTATTTTACAAGGGGCAATTACCGGTGCAGTGACCGGCTTTATAGGGATTGGCGGAGGGTTTATTATTGTGCCTTCGTTGGTATTATTTGCCGGTCTTTCCATGAAAAAAGCGATCGGCACCAGCCTTGTTATTATTACGGTAAACTGTATCGTTGGGCTGCTCGGAAATATTGAAACCACTGCATCCATTGACTATGCTTTTCTGTTTATTTTTTCTGCGTGTGCCATTGCAGGTATTATTCTTGGCACGCAGGCCACACGGGTTATTCCCGATAAAAGATTAAAACCGGCCTTTGGATGGATCATTCTATTAATGAGCCTTATTGTTTTTGCGAGGCTATTCAAATAAGGAAACATTTATGACTTCACCCGGAAATCACAACATGGTATGATTTTTAGTTCATAAAAACTTTACACTATAAATAAATTGTTATGATCATCGTTCACGACATTTTTATTGCCAAACCCGGCAACGCTTCAAAACTGGCTAAGAAGTTTAAAGAAGCGATGAGCAAAAGTGAAGAACTTGTCAACATTATGACAGACATGACCGGTCCGTATAACAAAGTGGTAGTAGTAAGTAAATTTGAAAACCTTACTGCTTATGAAAAGAGTTGGGAAAAATACAAGGAAGACACCGAAGAAATGAAAAAAATGTCCGAAGCAATGGCCGGTTATCACGAGATGTATCTTAGCGGATCCAGGGAAATATACCAGGTGTGGTAACAACTGTCGGGCCGGTAACGATCGGGTCGATATTCAATAAACAAATACCGGTTTTAATTGTCCGGCCTGACCGATAATCTATCCGCCAGGCCGGTTAAAATTATTAACTGTTGTGGAAGACCGGCTGCGGCAAATCACTCAACACTAAACGCAACCACATAATCTCCCTGCTTTGTTTTTAATTTACCGTGACCACCCGCAGCGATAACTATATATTGTTTACCATTTATTGAATAACTCATCGGCGTTGCCTGTCCTGCAGCCGGCAACTGGTATTCCCAAAGCAATTCACCGGTAGTTGTATTAAAAGCTCTGAAATAACCGTCAAGTGTAGCCGCAACCAAGGTTAGATTTCCTGCCGTGGTAATCGCTCCGCCAAGATTTAAAGAACCCCAGTTTTTTGCATCGGGATATTTGGCAGGGTTCAACATAAACCCAAGAGGAACTTCCCATTTCTTCATGCCATTTTTCAAATCGATGGCGAGCAATGTGCCCCAGGGTGGTTTGGATTGTATGACGATACCATCATTGTTTATTGTAAAAAGATAATCTCTTTTCAAAATGTAAGGCGTTCCCTCCTGCCTGCCGGTTTCTGCTCTCAAAATTTCCTGGCTTTCCTTTTCCGCCTGTGAAATCTGTTCCCTGGGTATTAATCGTATGATCGCCGCTAACCGGTTAATATTTGTAATCAATAATCCCCGTTGCGGATCGTAACACATACCTCCCCAATGAATACCCCCCACATTGCCGGGTGTCACCAGCGTACCATCAAGGCTGGGTGGTGTAAATATTCCTTTATTGACAAATCTTGCTATCCTTTTTTCAGCTTCAGCTTTTGCTTCCGGTGTTAAACCCCAGGCATCTGCAGTAGATATACTTTGTAAACCTAACGGTGCCGGTAAAACGGGAATGGGTTGGGTGGGAAAAGACTCTTCCCCTGCTACAGTAGATGAAGGAACAGGTTTTTCTTCCACCGGGAATAATGATTCACCGGTTTCGCGGTTCAATATGAAAATATGACCCATCTTGGTACCTACAGCGACCGCCGGAATATTTTTTCCATCCCTGGCAATGTTGATCAACATCGGTTGTGCCGCAATATCATAATCCCACAGATCATGATGTACCACCTGGTAATACCAAACTATTTTTCCAGTTGATGCACGAAGCGCTACGATTGAGTTACCATATAAGTTTTGGCCGAGGCGTTCACCGCCATAATAATCCGGGCTCGGACAACTGGTGGGAATAAAAACAAGATCACGGTCAGCATCAGCCGAAATCGGTGCCCACGCATTTGCCGCACCGGTTTGATGCGCTTTGGTCCCTTTCCACGTGCTCCATGCTTTGTCAGTCGAATCTTCCGGTATGGGATCCCAGCTCCATTGCAACTTACCCGAAAGAACATCATAGGCTCTTACAGTGCCTTTGGGATAATTGAAACGGCCATTATCGCCGAGCGATGAGCCAACGATCAGCCTGTTTCCGATTATGGCGGGCGGCGATGTCACGCTCAAATCTTTGCCAATGCCTTCTTTTAAATCTACTGTTCCTTCCGCGCCAAAACCGCCTATTGGCTTTCCTGTCGCAGCATCGAGTGCAATCAATCTTCCGTCGATAGTCGCGACAAATATTCTGAGTTCATTCTTGCCCGACCATGCAGAAACACCACGTGAACTTATTTCCGAGTAATCTTTTTTTAAGTTGACTTTCGGATCATACACCCATTTTTCTTTACCGGTTGCTGCATCAATTGCAATCACCCTGCATGTTGGCGTACTGAAATAAAGTGTCTGACCAATCATCAGCGGGGTAGCTTCAAATGCCGCTTTTTCCATAGTGCGTGTGCCTTCATATGTTTTCAATTCGCCTGTCTGATAGGTCCAGGCAGGTTTCAGGTTTTTTATATTACCGGTATTAATTTGTTGCAATGGAGAAAAACGATCCCCGCCGGCATCATGACCATAGGCTTTCCATTCTCCATTAATTTTATCCTTTTTTTTACCGGAAGATGGTTGACCTGATACAAATTCTATGACACAGGTGCAGGCGAACAGCAGAAATAGTTGTAAACGCATAGGTAAATCAATTTACAACAAACCTACCGGTTCGGCATGGCGGGTAACAATTTGTTTGACCAATAGACGTACAGCAACGGTGAATGGATAGAAATCTTTATTTATTACCTGCTATCATTAACCGGCACATCTATATTATATGGGACTGAACCTGAATTTTATTTGTGAAATATTATTTATCAGCTTACTTTAAAGCATTGGAATTGTCTTTTAAAAGTCTTTATCATGAAAAAACTGCTTACCGCTTCTTTGGTTATCATTGTTATTTTTTACGGTTGTTCCGACACAAAACAAAAAACCGATCGTCTCTCAAAAGCTTCCCGGGAAAATAAAAATGGCTGGATTTATGTTCATCTCGAAGGATCGCCCGCAGATATAGGCTATCAGCACGGCTACCTGCTGGCCGATGATATTGACACGAGTATACAAGCCGTTGCTTATTTATTTCAACATGAAACAAAAAGAGATTGGCAATTTTATCGTAATGCGGCTAAATCTTTTTTATGGGATAAACTTGACCGTGAGTATAAAGATGAAATAAACGGAATTGTAGAAGGATTGCAGGCTCAACATAAAAATTATGACAGTCTTGATATCACCGCGTACAACGCATTGGAAGAATTAGGATATTATTACGTGCCGACGCTGGACAATCTAGCAAAACCCGGTAGCGGAAATAATAAAGCACCGGGTAACTGCAGCGCATTTATCGCAACCGGCAGCTATACAAAGGACGGAAAAATCGTTATGGGGCATAACAACTGGACTTCCTATATCATCGGCCAGCACTGGAATGTCGTTGCCGATATTGTTCCGCAAAAAGGTAATCATATCATTATGGATTGTATGCCCGGTTTTATTCATAGCGGCGATGATTTTGCGATAGCTGATAATGGTATCCTGATTACAGAAACAACAATTACAGGTTTTAACCTTTTTGATACAGCAGGTGTTCCCGAGTTTATGCGTGCACGGAAAGCTTCTCAATACAGTAACAGCATCGACGATGTAATTAAAATATTTACAACCAATAATAATGGCGGCTATGCAAACGATTGGCTGATCGGTGATACAAAAACGAACGAAGTCGCCAAGCTTGAATTGGGGTTAAAAGAGTATCGTGTGTGGAGAAGTAAAGACACCGCGATTATCGGCTCCAATTTCCCCAGTGATCCAAAGCTCATAAAAGCTGAAACAACATTTGATGTGAATGATTCAACTACATCACCCAATGCCCGAAGAAAAAGAATGGAACAGTTGGTGCAGGTGGATCTGAAAGGTAAACTGGACGCAGCCACAGGCAAGAAAGTGGAAGAAGACCATATAGATGCATTGGAAAATAAAGCGCTGAACAATCGTTGTGTTGTTTGCGGGCATATTGATGAAGATGCCAAAGGTTGCGCGGAGTGGAGCCTGGGGCCTTATTACCCCATGGGGGCGGTGCAGGGAAAAGTAACAACTGCCGATCTTGCAAAAGATATGCAGTTATGGGCACATAGAGGGCATCCCTGCGGCGCTGATTTTATCGGCGAAAAATTTTATAAGCTTCATCCGGAATACGCCTGGCAAAATAAATACCTGTCAAATATGCTGGCTTATCCCTGGACATTATTCTCTGCAAAAAAATAATCCCCTATTATTTAAGTTTTATACATCATTGCTGCTTTTTCCTGTCATAGAATCACTACCCGGCAGGTAACTCTCACCATGACATACAAACAGGGTTTTGCTCTATTTCCGGGCATGGAAAACTGGCTTTGCTTTGCAGTTCCATCCTGCCCGCCCTTTCCGATTATCACAACCAACTAAAACTACCTGTAATGAGCAAGATTAAAAAACATATCGCTGTAATTGAAGAAACTAATCTGAAGAAGATCGATGGCACTGATAAATACCGGCTGGTACTTTCCGTTTCTTTTTTCGATAACAAAAAACCCCATTTATTGAATTACGAAATTGACAGCCTGGTAAATCTTCAGCATAAATTTGAATTTTCTGAAGTTGACCTGAAAAATCAACGGATAACAAATATTGAACAACGGAAATGCATCGTTAACGACGTTAACAACGTGTATAGTTTTGGCGATTTTATCTGATTAGTCCGGATTAATCATTTCAATTCAGCAGGGCGTTGACAGAACTATGCAGTGTGTCTTTTGTAAAAGGCTTGGTCAGGAAAATATGTGCCCCGTTTTCCAACGCCAGATCCTTGACGGCTCCGTCTTTTCCGGATATCATAATAACACGTACAGAAGGGTAATTCGTTTTGATAAACGGGAGGAAATCGAGACCTAAACCATCCGGTAACCGGTTGTCGAGCACAATCAGGTTGGGCTGCTCCGTTTCAAGGAAATCCTTTGCCGCTTGCAGATTTTTTACATGCTCGATAGATGTCTTTCCATCAGTCAGTATTAACTCGAGAAGTAAGCATAAATCGCCTTCATCTTCCACGATCAATATTTTGTGTTTGGTTTTTGCAGCATGTACAGCACTCATATAACAGCATTTTTCCTTTACATTAAAATTCTGTGCCAACATTCGCTGAGTTCATCTTTTACCATCTGCATAGTAAAACAGGCGATTCACGAATCATTCCTGGAATTTCAAGATCGCTGCTTATAACTTGCGGGTCATTGTTTTACTATTCAAGATTAAATAAATGCTCGAGATAAGACCAGTCTGTGAAAATTGTGGCAAAGATTTACCACCTGACAATACCGAAGCCATGATTTGCAGTTTTGAATGCACATTTTGTGAAAAATGCGTGGATACAATATTGCATAATGTATGTCCGAATTGTGGTGGGGGCTTTGAAAAAAGGCCGGTGCGGCCAAAAGAAAAATTAATTAAATACCCGTCAAAAGCAGAGACTTACCATAAGCGTGTTGATCTTGTAAAGTTTGAACCGCTCCTGTTAAAAAACAAAGGTGTTCCCCCGGCAGATCGCTGAGGGCCCCTGCTGCCATAATAATTCAACAATCATTTCGCTTCGCCTGTTTGTATATTTATGTAAATGTCGGCGGGAAATCAAAAAACAATCTTTGTAACAGGCGCAACCGGCAGGCAGGGAGGCGCCGTAGCAAGAAGTTTATTAAACAGTGGTTTTAACGTTAAAGCACTTGCAAGGAATCCTGCATCAGCCAATGCACAAATCCTTGATCACCTCGGGGCGGAAATCATAGAAGGCGATTTAAACAACCCTGCTTCATTTTCCAACCATATTAAAACCGCAGACGGGATATTTTGTGTGCTGACATTTAAGAATGGTACTGCACTTGAAATAAAGCAAGGATTTACTTTAGCAAACCTTGCGAAGCAATACAATATCAATCATTTCGTGTACTCTTCTGTTATTGCTGCAGATCTGCACACCGGCATTTCCCATTGGGAAAGTAAATACCGGATTGAAAACCATATAAAAGAAATAGGGCTGCCCTATACTATCATCCGGCCAACTTCACTGTATGAAAATTTTCTTATTCCGCAGGTAAAAAAAAGAATTTTAAAAGGCAATTTCCCCTCGCCTATTGATAAAGAGAAGGTGCAGCAATTCATAAGTGCAAAAGACATTGGAGAAATAAGTGCTGCCATTTTTAAAAACAAAGACAAGTATATTAATAAAACATTTGCCATAGCGGCAGAGCAAATGAGCATGGGTGAGGTCGCCAAAACATTCTCAACCGCGTTGAACAAAAAAATAAAATATCAGAAAATACCAGCGATAATAGTACGGCTTATCTTAGGTAAAACAGTTTTCAAAATAGTGAAATGGGTAAATGATCACGATGGTGTATTTGTTAAAGACATTGCAGCTTTCAGGCATGAATTTCCGGGGATGACCAGTCTTGAGGACTGGGTAAAAATTAATTTCGCATCTCCCTGACTTCGGTTAGGCATCACTGATACCATTTTTAGGAATGGTGAAGTAAAAAATGCTTCCATGACCCGGCTCGGAATCTACCCACAATTTGCCACCGTGCAATTCAGCCACTTTCAAAGAATGGGCAAGTCCGATACCAGTACCCGGATAATCTTTGCGCGAATGCAGTTTTTGGAATATAGCAAAAATCTGGTCATGATATTTCTTTTCAATACCGATACCATTATCCTCGATGGCAAATCGCCATTCTTTCTGCAACGTGATGGAAGATATTTTAATCCTGCACCGGGCTTCAGGATTTCTGAATTTGATTGCGTTACCGACAATGTTTTGAAAAATCAACCTCACTTCGGGATATCCTGTTATCATGGGCAGCGGGTCACGTTCAATTTCTACATTATTTTCCTTTATTAACACGGTCATATCGGCAAGAACATCATCCACCATCTTTTCTACATCCAGTTGCACCCTGGTTTTATCCTGCCCCAATTGCGAATAGTCAAGAATTCCTTTAATAAGCAGCTGCATTCTTTGCGTTGCGCTGTTAATCGCGTCGAGGTATTTCTTTTGTCGCTCGTCAAGCGTTGAGGCGTAATTTTCCTGGTACAAGGTGGCATAACTGGAAATGGTTCGCAATGGCTCCTGCAAATCGTGTGAGGCAACATAAGCAAAGCGGCTCAATTCATTATTAGAATTAACGAGTTGGGTGGTCATTGTATTTACTGCTGTTGCTACCTGTCCTATTTCATCTTTGGAGTATACGGCAGCCCGCTCGCTCAGATCGCCTTTACTGATTTTATCCGTAGCACGGATAATTTCATTAAGACCTCTGGTAATACTTCGGCTAACCGATATGGTTAGAATGAGCCCGGTAATCTCCACAGTCAAGGCCACAGAAAATAATAATTTAAGAATAAAATTTTCCAGCCATCGCGAGCCTTCACCGAGAGTAAAGGAAAACTCATCTTCAAGCAGTGTCAGTTCATGATTCAAATGGTCAATGTTGCCGATGAAGAAGTTTAATCTTTCCCCGTTGAAACTGTTTGAATTTATTAAGGCGTGAATACTATCGCCCATTGGTAATATGCCGCTGATAAGCGAATCGCCACGCGACCAGGTGCCAATTGCTTTTTTTATGTATGAAACATTATGAAACCGCCTCAGCAGGCTGATTATTCCATCAATGTCACTGGCGTGCATACGTCCTTCCAGGAAGCCGGCACGTGCAATACTGATATCAGGGTCCTTTTTGCTTAGCTCGAGTCTTGTTTTGCGATCGCCCAATGGAACTTTCATAAATTCCAGAAATTCCTTGTAGTCAGATTCATTACGGGTCTGGGCATATTGAACCAGTTTATAGATCCCATCTTTCTGAGCTTTTGAATACAATCCTTCGCCCCCTACAAGGGCACGAACAGAAGACAATGTATTGATTGCAAACCACAGCGTAAAAAGTTCAGCAGCGATCAGTATGGCCATCGCGCCAACAATTAAATACAGCTTCCTGGATATTGATGTGTCTTTAAACAGTTTCAATCTATTAAATGATAAACAGCGGAAATACTATGTACAGGCTAATGCTGAATAGTGAATGCTGATTTCAAAATACAATTCACAGTTGCCAGGTTCTAACAATAAACAACAATAGCCAGAGAGGTTGCTAAAGTAATAATTGTATTGAATAAATTAAAATTTAGGTGGAAGCACATAGCTGCAACGACCAACAGAACAGGACCGTTTCAAGCCGTGGTGAGTATCCCGGACAAAAGCCATCTTGCATCAGACAATGGATCGTTTTTACAATTGGCCCGTCAACAGAGCTAAAGAAACCTGCACAAAGGAAGAGAATAATATTTTTACATTGCAGACCAGGCGTTGTAAGAACGAGCAAAATGATTCCTACTTTACTTTTGCCAAACGGGAAAAACAAAACTTAAGCCATGACCAATCTCACTTATATATCACCGTTTTTTATAGTTGCGGACTTGAAAATTTCAAGCGCATTCTATGTAGATAAACTGGGGTTTGAAATCCGGTATATGGGTCCGGACGACGATCCATTTTGGGCAATTGTTGGCCGGGATAATATTTCCATAATGCTTAAGGCGATTGCGCCTGATATAAAGCCCATTCCCAATCACACACGTCACGAATGGGCTGCATGGGATGCATACATTTCTACAGCAGAACCGGATTTGTTGTATGAAGAATATCGTTCAAATGGTGTACTATTCAGTAAGCCGATCCATAACAATAGCGACGATTTAAGAGGTTTTGAAATAGAAGATGCCGATGGGTATGTTTTATTTTTCGGACGCCCGAATCTATAAACGTTCAATAGATCCTCTCAACAAATTATCAAACGAAGTATCATGCCTTATTTTCCAAAAGCTGGTTTCTTATTTCTGCCGCTTTAGACATCTCAGCCGATGCGGTGCCAACAGTAATAAAATGAAACAGCCATTCACTAATAATCATGCTCCACCCCTGCCTGCACATTGCATAACACTCTTTTGAGGGAACAAGCCCTTCATGGGTAAACTGAAGCAACGTTTTATCGCCTTTGGCAATTATTTCAAATATCATTTTTGTATTTGTCCATTCATGTTTGTCTCGTTGAAGCCAATCGAGTGTGCTATCCGTCACAAGCCATACAATTTTTTCATTGGGAACCACCTCAATCAATTTCTGTTTTGAATAATGCTGACCCGGGTGGTTAATAATAAACTCATCATTAAGTTTTAAGCTATTGCCGTCAAAATCTTCGTTGTTCCACCATTTCCACACCTCCTTAATTGCGTTGAAAACAACCAATGCCGGTTTTGCAACTTCTATTGTTGTTGTGAAACTTTCATTTTTCATACCTGGTTTACTTTTATATTTAATGGTGTTTTTAAAAAAATACTCCAACGCCGGGATTCATTTCTTTGCAGGATGGGTCAGAAATTACCTCCAATGGGTTCCGCAACTGTACAGTCATTTTTTAATTGCAGTTATTAATTCTTCAAAACGTGCCAGGCATACCTTCCATCCGTTAGTATGGTTAAGAATATCTTCCAAAAATGTTAATCCGCTGTGCTGTAGTTGAAGTTCGGTGCCGTTTTCTTTCGGTACCAGTGTCCACATAACTACTGAACTAAATTTTCTTTTCCGGTCATTTGTGCTTCCGTTCCATGAATAAGAAAGTTTGGTAAAAGGAATAACTTCCAATACCTCACAGTAAACAATGCCCTCGTACCTGCTGTTTTCTTTCGGTTCGAAAGTGAATCGGAATTTGTGTCCGGCAACGGGTTGAAAGTCGGATTTCATCAGCCATTGTTCAATCAGGTCGGGTTTTGTCAGGTATTCCCAAACTTCCTTCGGCGATTTTGTGAAAAACCAGGCTTGCTGAATATCTTTTTGCATAACGGGTAACTTTTAAGTTACCCAAATGTATAAGTAACTTTCGAGTTACGCAATATTTTTTAAAAATATTTTTTGGCACCGGTAAATTTTTTCTGCAGTTGTCATTTTTTTTCAAAAAAACGTCGCAGCAGGTAGTCCGTAATTCTAATGGAGACGCAGGTATTCTTCGATTTCTTTATATTTTTCTTTTGCTTTAATATCCTCCGCTTCCGTTTGCATATATTCTGCCCATCCTTGCGGAGTGCCTCCATATACTTTATCTTTCAAGTCGAGCCTTGCCCCAGCATTTACAAGTACCTGTACTGCATCAAGTGATGCTGAATAGATGGCCTGGTGCAAGGCAGTAGCATGTGAATGAAAGTTGCTTGTGTTGTCTAAATATTCATTTACGTCAACGCCGAGATTAACAAGGAATGAAAGCATCCCGGCTTTACCATAGAACGCGGCAACAATAAGGGCTTCTTGTTTTTCCTTCTTCGTTGCCTGCTGTGCCAAACGTTCGATATCCTCTTCACGGTCCAGGCCTATAGCTGTAGCCAGATCAAGTTTGCCTCCCTTTTCAACGATGTATTCGGCCGCCGCAATATTTCCATTCGCCAAAGCACTCAATGCCTCACCGGGTTTTACTCCTGCATCAATCAACACATCCATCAGCTCAATTTGCACAGCACATTCCCGTGGAATGCGACCAGTTATCACCAGACCAAACGTATAATCAATTTGTTGCTGAAAACTGCCAGGTGATTCCTGCTTAACACGCTGTATAAGAAGTCTTGTAATATCTGCTATGTTAACAGGCAATTTATCGTGCCGGATAGGGTTATCCGCAATAAACCAGATAAGATAAGGATGCCGGAAATAACCTTCTTCAGGAATATCAAGTCTTTCACGAACGAGATGAGGATGTTGATCCAATAATTTCTGAAGGACCGTTATATTACCGGAATCAATTGCCTCCACCGCTTGCCGGAATAGAGGATTTGTAATTTCTTCGTTCGTCATTTATATTTTGTTCGTGTATTAGGTTTGTTATAGCGATGAAAGTTCAACACTGACCGTTTTGCGGCGTGCAGCCAACCATTTACTATGAAAATAACACATGTGGTTCAAGAACTTCCAACCTTCAAGGTTCAACCCTCAACATTTTTTTTCCATTCAGCGTACATCGTTTCCTCCGGAACATCTGTACTGCTTTCAAAAAACAGCCTGTATCCATCTGGATCTGTTAAAGATGTTACCCACATATTATTTCCGACAAAAGGTTCCGTAACAGGCAAACCTCTTTCAAGAAATTCGTGATATAACACTAATGCATCGGCGCAAATGAAGTTAATGGACACGCCCACTCCTACTTTACCTTCCTGCAGCCACATACCAGGTCCCGTTGTCCGGAATTGCTGTAACATAAGATGCCCATTGTCTCTTTTTAATGCGCACCACTCAATCTTTCGTTCCGGTATCCATTTGTTTGTTATTTCAAAACCCAGGCCGTCCACATAAAAAATAAGCGATGCTTCCATATCAGAAACAGCAAAAAATGGAATCGTTTGGCGGATATTCATCTCCATAAAATATTTGTCATTTTTTCATTTAATATCATGGTCGCAGGAAAAGGTAATATGAAAACCATTAAGGTCTTCAAATGAGATTTCTTTTCTGCCATAGAATGTCTCTTCTGTTATTCCGACAGTTATTTTTTCCTGCTTTACCTTTTCTTTAATCTCATCAATCGCCTCCATTCTGAAATAAAGACTGCTGTCTTTTTCTCCTGAATTACTTTTACGTTCATCAGGGCCAATCATAAATTCCGCACCTTCAAGTTTCAATTGCGCCCAGTTGATTTCACAATCCGGTTCCCATACGCGGTTTGTCGCTGTACATATGAATCCGATCCGTTCATACCACCTTATGGTTTGCGAAATATCCTGAACGCGGAGAAAAGGAATACATTCTGCCATATGAATATTTTTATCCTCCTGCTTAAATATAGCGAAGCCATTTTTGCCTGGGATGGGTCTTTTTATAATTCGCATACCACCGGCATAGAAAGTACAACACTATCACGTCAATTATAAATACGAGATACAGCAATCCCAATGTCCATCGCTGTGCTTCATCAAAATAAACATACGGTGCAGTGGCATACCATTCCTGGTGCATTTCACCAACACGTATCTTATTAACCAAAAGAGCCGTAACATGAATAAGCGGAATATGCAGGAGGTAATAGAAAAAAGGAACACGGCCGAATATGCCAAGCACTCCCGCAAACCATCCTTTTACATTTTCTGTGTAGGGTATAAGCGTAATTAATGGTCCCAGTGTCATCAGTAAATACAGCAAGGAAGCGGGGTACTTTCGTTGATTTAATAAACGAAAGATCAAGGGAGGTGAATCTGCTTCAACCGGTTGGCGGAAAATCATCATTGACCCGATAATCAAAAAAAGCAGTATCGATGATAAGCCAATCCACAAGCAAATTCTTCTCCTGGTGGAATGATCCTTTAACAGCACAGCGCCGAATGCATAACCTGCCGCCATTACACCGATCCATGGTACCAATACATAAAGCACGGTGATATGCGGTGGCGGATCAAACCCGGAAGGATAAACAAATTCCCAAAAGCTGTGTAATGAAGACGGTAAAATTTTGGGGACATATTGAAACAGTTGTTGTCCTGCAATGATCACGATTCCTATTATTCCTGCCACTATTGGTGTTAACCAGATAAAAGCCGCCATCAATATCATGCACCATCCAAGCATCCAGATTACTCCCGCGAGGATAAACTCACTATAATTAAAATTAAATGTCCAGAAAAAACGAATCAGCGTAAGCTCGAGCAAAACAAGAAGCAAACCCCTGCTAAGCAGGAAAGCCGCAAGCATCTTATTGCTGTTGATTTTATTACCATAAAGAAAAATGCTGGTGCCCGCAAGGAAAACAAAACCTGGCGCACAAAAATGAGTGACCCAGCGTGTAAAAAAGATTCCGGCAGTCGGGCCACCTGCAGGCAATCCTGAATATACCCGAACATGATCAATAGCCATTAAGACCATGATGGCGCCACGCAATATATCAACAGATTGTATGCGGGAGTTGGTTAGGTTTTGTTGCATGGGCGATTGCTTTTTAGTGGCCTGTTATTGTATATGGTAACATAAAGCAACGACAAACACTCAATACCGGATAATCAATGCTTAATGTTCAATGACAAGCATTCTTTACTAAACAAAATTGAAATCATTGAGTGCCGGATATCCGATAATATCAACTATAAACTTAGCCCGGTTAATTTTTCTTCACCCTGTCAAAAAATTCGTTTTGCAATTGTAATGTTTTCTTATCAGCTTTTACATCTTTGATCGCGGTCACCAATTGAGAAATTGTATGTTCGGTAATAAATTTACCCAGGGCGGCAGTTGCTTTAGCTCCCTCACCTGCATAGTGATTGGGATAATCGGCATACCACCAGATGGCTGTATACACATTGGGTATATTGAGACGATTTAAATTATTACCCGGCTCATTGGTTGCACTATCCATCTTCACCAGGTCGGGCCGAAGGTATAAAAGCGTTGATGTTTCTCTTTCACCCGCATGCTGATCGGTAGCCTGGTCTGACTTATGAAGCGCATCTAACTGTTTCCTGTATGCGGAATCCGCACTGGGCTCAAAAAAGTAAACGGCGTAATTACGCTGTTTTTCAAGGCGTGTCTGAATAAAATAACGGATCATCTGCGGATTACCCCCGTGTCCGTTGATGATTAATATCTTTTTGAAACCATTTCTCCCTATCTCATCACAGGTTGCTTCAAGCAGGTCCCAAACCACCCGTTCCGGTAATGCGAATGTGCCATATTGATGTCTTGACTCGTTGATTTGCCCATAATAAAAATCGGGGAACACAACGGCATATTCTTTCTTTGTTGATCTGGCCGCCCATTCGCGTACGTGAATAAGATCAGAACCGATGGGAGCATGTGGCCCATGTTTTTCCAAAATACCGATGGGAAGTATACAGGTGGAATCGGATTGCTTCAGGGCCTTTGGCCATTCGCTGGCCGTAAGTTCATCCCAACGGCTGTGCAGTTCCTGTGCATTCACAAATCCTGCAATAAATAATATCATAACGGGAAAAACAAAAAATTTTGTACTGATCGATTTCATACTTATTAGTTTATAGATTGTTGCGAGCGCCGCTTGTATGTGCCCAGAAAGTGATTCTAAAAATACTGAACTTTATTTTTCGCAGATGAAATAAACGCTACAACTGAGAAATTTTTTTGAAAAGGCAGATGATTTTATGAAATGCTGTCGAGACCTACACAATTTTCAAAAAGGGTTTCCGCCCGCTGATATAGAATTTGAAATGTTTTGGTATACCCTTTGGATGAAAGAATATCAGCAGCAAAATTATTAAAGGGCCCGCACCGTATATCACCGTGTCATTCCAGATATTCGAAAAGATATTCACTTTCGCATCAGACGGATTATTTTTTTGATAAAGCACAGGAACAATTTCTCCTGTTTTATAAATAGTATTGTCTTCACTGTCGAACCAGATTGTATCTCTGCCGGCAATAAAACTTATTTCCGAATATAAATGAACCAGCTGCCCGGTATAACTTTTACCTACGAAACGCATTATACCGTCAGTTTTTTCGGAACGGGAAAGCCAGATCATCTTCGGAATAAGAAATGGTGCAGCGACTATTATAAATAATACACTGAATAAAGCATTCCGGGATACAAGCATCGATTCTGATTTGCTGAAGAAAATGAAAATTGCCCGTATCGGGAAACGGAGAGTAACGTAAGAAAATTGCCATCCCCTATTTTTTTAAAAAATATTTCACCAAAAATGAGTAAGCAATTACTTACATGTGTATATTTGTAAGCGATTACTTACATATCCTAAAATGTAAAATTATGAGAAGAGATGTTTTCCAGGCGATAGCCGACCCGACAAGAAGGGAAATTATAAACCTGGTCGCTTATCAATCACTAAACCTGAATGCGATTGCGGAGAATTTTGACGTGAGCCGCCCTGCTATTTCGCAGCATATAAAAATATTGACTGAATGCGGCCTCATCATCATAAAAAAACAGGGACGTGAACGATACTGTGAGGCAAAGCTCCAGCAATTAAGTGTAGTCTCCGACTGGGTGGAACAATACAGGAAAGTATGGGAACAACGTTTCGATGCCCTCGATAATTTATTAGAAAAGATGAAGGCCGACGCAAAAAAGAAAGGTCGAAAAAAATAATACTCACGTTTCTTACACAAACAAAATTCGTTAACAACTTCAATAATTAAACTTATGGCACAAAAAAATCAGACTAAGATCATCGCCGAACAAGGCAAGCAGGAAATATTTATTACAAGAGAGTTTGAAGCGCCGAGAGAACTTGTTTTTAAAGCACTCAGTGATCCCAAACTCGTTATACAATGGCTTGGTCCAAGAGACCTTTCCATGCGCATTGAAAAATTTGAACCAAAGAGCGGCGGCTCGTACCGGTATTGCCATACCGACGATAAAGGAAACGAATTTTGGTTTCATGGCGTTATTCATGAAGTAACTGCTCCCGAAAGAATCATTCAGACGTTTGAGTTTGAAGGTTTGCCTGAAAAAGGTCATGTCGCCATGGAAACAGCAAGACTCGAAGCTTTGCCGGGCAACCGAACAAGGTTTACGGCTCATTCCGTTTTTCAATCTGTAAGCGACCGGGATGGTATGATAATGTCGGGCATGGAACGGGGTGTAAAAGATTCGCACGATCGCCTGGATGAACTCTTTGAAAAGATAAAATAAACCGGTACCGTTGTCAACAGGTAAATTATCAGAAGAGATTGTTTTATAATCGCAGCACGAATACATGCAAAAGGTATAGCAGCGGCGCCACTATACCTCTTTGCAGATCCTCGTCCTATTGTAAGCAATTTCTTTTTTGAGCTGTATAAAACTAATTGTTCAGTTTTATAAACTTAAATGATCTTACTTCTTTACCCGTATAAATATTTATAAGATATACACCGCTGTTCAGATCGCTCAGGTTGATTTGCATGTTATCCTGATGAGCTGCAAGATTGATCGTTTTGAGCAAAACTCCCTGCGACGAAAATATTTTTATTATTGACGATGTTTCTGCGTCACCGATAGTCACATTCAACTCACGCAATACCGGGTTAGGGAATATTCCCGTTATTGCCTTCACCGTTTTTATTACCTCGTTCGCAGATGTGTCTGGCATTCTTCTCTCCTCTCCTATACCCGGACATTCTTCTGTAAAAAACACATTTGCCTGCAGGTTAGTTAAGGTCGTATTTCGTTTCAACACATCGGAAAATTTTGTGCTGATTAATTTATTTTTTGTCCTTGTCGGCAGGTACGGGTCATTCAGATAAAAATAATAATCTCCGTCCCGCAGTTTCTCAAATTGCGTTCTGAGAATTTCGTGCATCGTGCGGCCGACAGAAGTATTCGGTAAATGATCTTCGGCAAGGATGCCTGTCCATAGATCAATGTTATCGACGGTGCCGTACAAACCTCTTAAAGAATCGGCCAAAACAGTATTCGTAGTGATTTGCGAAAAACTGCTGATCCGGCTTCCTGTGTAATATTTACGTACGGTATTATAATCCGGCAAACCATGATCTCTTCCCCGCTGAATATTCAGGCTGCCGAGGTCTATACCAAAGCGAACAGGATCGTTTGGACTTCCAAACAAAAAATTCCGCAATACGCTATTAATCTTTGTGTCCGTTTCATATTGTGTATGCGCGGCAAATCCTTTGAGGAATGCTTCCGGCGTATATGTAAATAAAACTTCGGGTGTCCAGAACACATCCACAAGATCCAGTTCACCCGGTTCTATTTCATTACATTGATTGTCTATCAGCAATAAATCATCGGCTACCATTGTATGACCGATCCGGTAACCAGCTGTCGCAAATGTGTTGGTAATATCCGACCGTACACTTTGCCTGTACCCATAGTATTTATTCAGTTTAATACCGATCGCCGGTAAAAATTCCTGGTAAGTAATCGCCTGTATCAACGCACCGACTTCCTTTCTTGCCATCTGGTAAATGAT
>Ga0207645_10000823_pt1 | contig 25996 bp, 26 predicted proteins | sample KBSM53metaG_FD_184331 | JGI IMG/M metagenome (GOLD analysis project Ga0207645, IMG submission 184331) | Miscanthus rhizosphere microbial communities from Kellogg Biological Station, Michigan, USA - KBS M5-3 metaG (SPAdes) (version 2) | ecosystem: Host-associated > Plants > Roots > Rhizosphere >...
GGTCGCCGCCAGTTTGCAAGCGCCGGTGATTTTCACGATCGCGAATGATCTCACGAAAATGCAAATCGACGCCAACGTCGCCGAAGCTGACGTCGGTGCGGTAACGGTAGATCAGAATGTCAACTTCAGCGTTGATGCGTTCCCGAGCCGCACCTTTCACGGCAAGGTGGTGCAAGTGCGTAACGCGCCGATCACAGTGCAGAACGTGGTCACTTACGACACGGTCATTGGCGTGAATAATGCCGATCTGAAACTCAAGCCGGGAATGACGGCGAACGTCTCGATCGTCATCGCGCACAAGGATGATGTGCTGAAAATTTCCAATGCGGCGCTGCGTTACCGGCCGGCAAACGCTCCCACTCCGGAGCGTTCGGCGTCTGGTCAAAATCGCGGGGGGACTGGTGGCGGCGGGTCGGCTGGTCCGCGGGCGACGGATCGCACGGTTTATGTTTTACGCGGGAGCAAAGCCGAGCCAGTGCAAATCAAAACCGGCATTAGCGATGGAACGACCACGGAGGTGTTGCAGGGATTAGCCGAGAAAGATCGTGTGATCACCGGACAACTCAACGCGCCCAACACTGCCACTTCGCCGCAGCAGGGAAATCCCTTCGGGGGACCACGACGCTTCCCATGATCACATTTACTTGGTGGAGGGACGATCTCCGTATTGTCCAAATAGGTTAAGAGGCGGGATGAACAATGGCGCGGTCGTTAAATTAATCGACGTTCACAAGACCTATCGCACCGGCGAAGTAGAAGTGCAGGCCGTGCGCGGAGTGTCGCTCGAGATTAAGCGCGGCGAATTCGTGGCCCTGATGGGCGCGAGCGGCTCCGGAAAATCGACCCTTATGAATCTCCTTGGCTGTCTGGATCGACCGACCCGCGGACAATATCTCCTCGATAACACCGATGTCTCGCATTTGAATCGCGATCAGTTGGCCGATATCCGCAACGGTAAACTCGGGTTTGTTTTCCAAAGCTTTAATCTCCTGCCGCGTACTTCCGCGCGCGAAAACGTCGAGCTTCCGTTGCTCTACGGACAGCATCAGCTCAGCAATCAGCAATTGCGTGAGCGGGCTGACCGCGTCCTTGCTTCCGTGGGTTTGCAAGGCCGCGAGGAACATCATCCCAGTCAGCTTTCGGGCGGACAGCAGCAGCGCGTCGCCATTGCGCGGGCGCTCATTAATGACCCTGAGGTTTTGCTCGCGGATGAGCCGACCGGCAACCTCGACAGCCGAACCAGCATTGAAATCATGGGAATCTTTCAGGAGCTGAACGGGCGAGGCATTACTATCGTGATGGTCACCCACGAGTCGGACATCGCCGCCTATGCCCAACGCAATGTCGTCCTGCGCGATGGCCTCGTCTTAAATGATTTTACCGTAGCAGAGCCTCGCAACGCGGTCGTCGAAATGGAACGACTTGCAACATCGGTAGGGGATGAGAGCGAATGAACCAAACTTTGTAGCGGCGGTTTATGACCGCCGCGACAGCAAAAGATGAGAGTTGGATCCACGATCAACGTCGCGTTTCGCGCCCTGCGTCGGAACAAGCTTCGTTCCGCGCTCACCGCGCTCGGCATTATCATCGGCGTCGGCGCGGTCATCGCCATGGTTGGTATTGGCTCGGGCGCGAAAGCTCAGGTGGAAGCACAGATTGCCAGCTTGGGAGAAAACGTCATCGTGATTTCATCGGGCAGTACGACTTCCAGTGGCATTCGCACCGGCTGGGGCGGGGCTGGAACCTTGAAAATCGAAGATGCCGAAGCAATCCGGCGCGAAGTGCCAAGCGTTATTGCGGTCAGCGAAGAAGTTCCGTCCACCGCGCAAATCGCGGCCGGCAACCAGAACTGGTTTACCCGGGTGATGGGCGAATCGCCGGATTATTTCGATATTCGGCAGTGGCCGCTGGCGGACGGCGCTCCGTTTACCGCGCAGGACGTGCGCAGCGCCAATAAGGTCTGCGTTATCGGACAAACGACAGCCACGCAAGTCTTCGGCAACGACGATCCTGTTGGTCAAACCCTGCGGATTAAGAACGTACCATTTATCGTTAGCGGTGTGCTGACCCCGAAAGGACTCAGCATTCAGGGGACCGACCAGGACGATGTCGTGGTCATGCCTTACACCAGCGCGATGAAGCGCGTCGCGGGCGGTACGACGTTGCGCAACATTAATGTGCAGGTGGCAAGTGCGGCCGATCTCGAACCGGCACAGCAGCAAATCACTTCATTGTTGCGCCAGCGACACAACATCAGGGCCGGTCGCGATGACGACTTTACCGTGCGCAATCAACAGGAAATCGCGGAGGCGGCAACGGCGACGGCCGACGTCATGGCTGGATTGCTCGGTGCGATCGCGGGCGTATCGCTGGTGGTTGGAGGCATTGGCATCATGAACATCATGCTGGTTAGCGTAACCGAACGAACCCGTGAGATCGGGACGCGGATGGCAGTGGGCGCGCACGGTCGCGATATTCTCACCCAGTTCCTGATCGAAGCGGTTTCACTCAGTTCCGTCGGCGGATTGTTGGGCATTATTCTCGGGATTGTGGCCTCGAAAATTCTTTCGGCGATCAAACATTGGCCTTCGCTGATTTCGCCCGGGTCGATCGTGCTGGCATTTCTTTTCAGTGCAGCGGTTGGAATTTTCTTCGGCTTTTATCCCGCGCGGAAAGCCGCCGCGCTCGACCCGATCGAGGCATTGCGTTACGAATAAATGATAGGGACGCATCTCCGAAGCGTCCCTCGAATTTAATTTGGGAGATTAAAATAAATTGGGGACGGCTCGGAAATCCGTCCCAACCAAAAAAATGAAACACGCTCGATTCGAAAGACTGGTCGCCGATGCGAAGAGAAATATTCAGGAAATTTCCCCGCAAGAAACCGCCGCAGCATTGGAGCGTGGCGACACGTTGCTCATCGACGTGCGCGACCCCGATGAATGGCAGGAAGGTCACATCCCCGGCGCGAAAAATTTCAGTCGCGGTACTGTCGAACTGGAGATCGAAGAAGCCGCGCCCGATCTTTCAACGCCGATCATTACTCATTGCGGCGGCGGTGGCCGTTCCGCCCTCACTGCCGAAAGTTTGCAGCGTATGGGCTATACTAACGTAAAATCCATGGCCGGCGGCTTCAAAGCCTGGAAAGCGGCAGGATTGCCGGCGACAAAATAACGGGAGCGTCTTGGGCGGGCGAAAAAGCCGCTGAAGACTTCTGAATCTAAGTTATCCGCCTACGGCCTGATAATGGCCGAGTCCGCGCTTCCACATGAATTGTGCGACCGCCCAAGTAAGAATGAGCCAGCATGACTGGATGGCGAGCGCCTGAACCAATTCGGCACCCTGCAGGCGGCCCAGGAAGATCGCGATCGGACAAAATAGCTCGTAATAAAATGGCAGCCATTTCATCGCTGCTTGCACGGCGATTGGCATGATATCTATCGGAAACATCTGGCCGCCGAGGAAGTATTCGAATGAGTAGACGATGAAAATGATAGTGGAGATTTCCAGTATCCAAAACGCCATCATCGCCAGCGAGTAGGTGATGAAAAACTGAATGAACGCGGCCATGACGAGCGAAGTAATCGACAGAACGTAGGTAACTACGTTTGATGGCAGTTGAACGTAGTCTCGGAAGTAGAAAAAAATCAGGGCAATGGGAATAATAGTCACCGCCGTATAAACCAGTCGGCCGGCCAGAAAAATGCCGGTGCGATATCCGAGATAGTTTAGGGGTTTGGTCAGAAAGGAATTAATCTGTCCCTCTCGGATGTCGGCGGCGATCTGCCAGTCGTCCTCCGTTGGGGTGACGAGGTTGGAGACAAGGATCGTTAGTAAATAATAGTAGATCATAGAGCCGTAATCGTAGCCGCCAAAACCTCTACCGCCCGGCTCTTCAAAGATGGCGCGCCAGAGAAAGACCGTGCCGGCAAGTGGGATCAAGCCGAAAAGCGCGCGCAGGAAGTAGTTCCAGCGGTAAACAAAGGTATTCTGGAGACCGATGTTAAAGACGCTCAGGTATTTGGCGAGATTCATGACGAAGTGGGAGCGGTTAAGCGATTAATCGCGCGATCCTGAACCCGCGACAGCAAAACGAGGGCGGCAATAGCGCCGAGCAGGGCGCAAAACATGTCTTCCTGAGTATCCCAGGGGTCGCCCTGGGTGCCGAGAAAGCTAATGGCGGCATCGCCGCTAAGCAGCGCGGTCCACCATTCACTGAGCTCGTATAAAGCGCTAATGGCAAGGCAAACGCAAACAACTAGAAAAGGCTGCCAACTTGTTCTTTTTAGGATGTGCAAGCGAAGAAACACTTCGCGCGTGAGGATGGCGGGAACAAAACCCTGCATGATATGGCCGAGGCGATCGTAATGGTTGCGATGCCAGCCGAAAATTGGTCGAAGCCAATCGAACAGGGGCACGCGCGCGTAGGTATAGTGACCGCCGACAAACAGCACGCACATGTGCAAGGCGATGAGGGTGTAGGTTAAAGTCGTGAATTCAAAGCGACGATAAGTCGCGAATAGAACCACCAGTGCGGCCAGCGCCGGCAAAACCTCCAGCCACCAGGTCACGCGGTCGTGCGGTTGCCATGCTGACCACGCCAGAACGACAACGACACCGGCGAGCAAAATGAGATGCGATGGGGAAATTTTCTTCATTATCGCGTGTTCATCTTAGGAAAAGAGGCCCACTAAACACTCGAAAGGACACGGAAAGGGGTGCGATCAACCGCGAGAGCTTTCGGGGTTGGCCCCAGAGCCAAGATAGCTGTGCTACGACTTGGTTCGTGTGTTTCCTGGGCAAACATGGCTAAGTCTGCTTTTGCGCGAGCTCCGCGGCTAGATTGATCGCAGCGATCATACTATCTGGGCGCGCGATGCCTTTGCCGGCGATATCGAAGGCGGTGCCGTGATCGGGACTGGTGCGCGGAAAAGGCAAGCCGAGGGTGACGTTTACGCCGGAATGAAAGGCGTGCAGCTTCAACGGAATCAAGCCTTGATCGTGATACAGACAGAGAGCGGCGTCCCATTTCTCGTTAGCGAGATGGAAGAAGAGAGTATCAGGAGAGATGGGCCCCTCGAAAATTGCTGATGGCTGATCACCGATGGCCGATTGTAATTCGCGCAGGGCGGGAGCGATGATTTCGATTTCTTCGCGGCCGATTTTTCCGGATTCGCCCGCGTGTGGATTCAAACCGGCAACCGCGATGCGAGGAGTGGTTTTTCCACGACGGCGTAGGAAATTGTCGAGAAGGTGGCCGACCCGGACAATTTCGGATGTCTTGAGCGAGGCGGGAACATCCCGCAATGGGACGTGAGTTGTGACGAGTGCGACGGTGATCGTGCCTCCGGTCAGGAGCATGGCGTAGTTTGCCGTGCCGGAGCGCGCCGCGAAGAATTCGGTCTGGCCCGGGAATTCAAATCCAATGTCGGCCATCCGCGCCTTGTGAATCGGGCCGGTAACAACGGCGTCGATTTCCCCGGAATTGGCGAGCAACGCCGCTTCTTCCATGGCGGCCAAGGCCCCCCGGGCGGAATCGGGCGATGGAGCACCGACAACCACCGGCCCAACCTGACCGATTACTTTATAGTCGATATCATTCGCTAGTTTGCCCGACTCAAGGGCGGAGCGGACGATTTCCGGCCCTATGCCTGCCGGATCGCCAAGAGTGATTCCGATACGAAGGGGCATCGCGCATTGTCTCGGAAGTTTCTGCGATGCGCAATGAGCCCCTAGTCACGGGAACATAAAAGTGATCCGAGTATCGTAAAAAGGCTACTCAACTCTCAAACCTCAATACATCTTTATGTAGGCTTTCTGACGCAGACTAGTCAGCCAGCGTTCCTGCTTGGCCTGCGCTTCTTCCGCGACCAATTTTTTCTCGATCTCGTCGCGGACTTCGGCGAAGGGGCGGGTGACGCCGCCGCGTTTATCTTCGACTTTAAGAATGTAATAGTTGCCGGCGAGCTGGATGATGTTGCTGATTTTTCCAGATCGCAGGTTAAACGCGACCTTCTCGAGCGGCGCGGTCAAGGTGCCGTGATCGACCCAGCCCCAGTCGCCGCCAAGATCACGGGTGCTGTCTTCGGAATAAATTTGCGCCATGCGCTCGAATTCGGCGCCATTAACCAGCTTGCCCAGAATCTCCTCCGCCATTGCCTTCTGTCCCGCCGGATCGGACGTGCCGACCGGGATCATGATCATGCGCAATTTAACCTGCTCTTTACTGGTGAACTCGGAGGCATGCTTGCGATAGTAATCCTGAATTCGGTTAGGCGAGATGATGGTATTTATTTCCACATTCTTGTGCCGCATCGCCTGCACCATCATCCTTTCGCCCTCCATTTTTTTGAATTCTCCGAGAGAGTAGTTTTGCGCCTGGAGAGTCTTGATGAAGGTGTTACGATCGCCGTTGAAATTCTCGCGGATCATATCCTGAATGCGTTGATCGAGGAAGTGATCAGGAATCTGGAAGCCTTCTTTTTTGAACGCCTGAATGATCAGCTGCCGATCGATCAAATCCTTGAGAGCGGCGGCGCGGGCTTCTTTGACTTTTGTGAGCAACTCCTCACCCCGGAATTGCTCGCGTAGCAACTTTTCTTTGGGAGCGGCCAACTCGCGCACTTCCGAATAGGTAATGACATCGGTGGTGTCATTGCTTTTGACGACGGCAGCAATGCCATTAATCACTTCGGGGTCAGCCGCCAATGCTCCGCGACAGAGCGATGACAACGACAGCAGAACCGCCGTGAACACGATAACCAGGAGGGGACGAACCATATTTTCAGAGTTTGCCAAGCAGCCCGAGAATTTCCTGCAGCCGCTTTTCGATTTCCGGGGCAAATAAACGAGGGAATTTGCCCCCGACAAGTATAAAATCCCCCCGCCGGGTCAACATCAATTTGTCCTCTCGGGTTTCGACCCTGCTGATTTCCTGTATGGCGGCGGCGAGTTTAATTTGGGCGAGGGTAATCAGGTTTTCTACAGCCTTGGGGAACGCGCCAAAACGATCGCGCCATTCTTTGATCAAGCGGTCCAATTGTTCCGCAGTGGTGATCTCCGCGATCCGCCGATAAGCCTGAATGCGCAGGGAGGTGTCGTTAATGTAGCTGCGCGGGAGAAAAGCGGAAACGCGGGCGTCACCGTGAACAAATTCGGCTTCGTTAGTGGCAACGAAATCGAGTCGCAGCTCTACCTCGAGGCGCCAGCGCGGTTTTTGTCCTTTAATCTGAGCGACCGCTTGCTTGAGCAACTGACAATACAGATCGAAACCCACCGCCATGATGTGGCCACTTTGAGCGGTGCCGAGAATACTGCCGGCGCCGCGAATCTCGAGATCACGCATGGCAATGCGAAAACCGGCGCCGAGGGAACTGTATTGTTTGATAGCGTTGATTCGTTTGCGCGCGGCGCCGATCATCATGAGCTCGCGCGGCAGCAAAAGGTAAGCGTAGGCTTTGTGCTCGGCCCGCCCGACCCGCCCGCGGAGTTGATATAAATCAGCCAGGCCGAAGCGATCGGCGCGATCAATGATAATGGTATTAGCGTTTGGAATATCCAACCCGCTCTCGATGATAGTGGTGCAGACCAGGACATCGATTTTTCCCATGACAAATCGATGCATCACCGCTTCCAATCCGTCGGAATCCATTTGACCGTGGCCAAACTGCACCCTTGCATTCGGGCAAAGTTCAGCGATCCGATCGCGCACTTTCTCGATTGAGTGGACGCGATTGTGCAGAAAAAAGACCTGCCCCTGCCGCTCCAGCTCGCGATTGATGGCATCGCGAATAATCCTCTCATCATAACCACAGACGACGGTTTCGACCGGAAGCCGGTTTTGCGGTGGCGTCTCGATAGTCGACATGTCTTTGACCCCGACTAACGAGAGATAGAGAGTGCGCGGAATCGGCGTGGCCGAGAGAGTCAGGACATCGACGAGTTTGAACAGCTCTTTGAATTTTTCCTTATGCAGAACGCCGAAGCGTTGTTCTTCGTCGATCACAACTAGGCCGAGGTCCTTAAAACGAACATCGCCGGAAATGAGGCGGTGCGTCCCGATAACAATGTCGACCCCGCCTTCGAGCAATAGCTGTAACACTTTCTTTTGCTCGGCCGGCGACCGGAACCGGCTCAGCATCTCGATCCGGATCGGATAATCTAACATTCGTTGCCGAAACGTTTCGAAATGCTGCTGCGCGAGCACGGTGGTGGGCGCGAGGACCGCGACTTGTTTGCCTTCCATTACGGCTTTGAAGGCGGCTCGGATCGCGACCTCGGTTTTGCCGAAGCCGACATCGCCGCAAATTAGGCGATCCATGGGCTGCGACTGTTCCATATCGGTCTTGGTATCGATGATCGCGGTTAGCTGATCGGGGGTTTCGCGGTACGGAAACGAATGTTCAAACTCCGCCTGCCATTTGGTGTCTGCGCCAAAGGCGTGGCCTGGGTTGGTCTGGCGCTCGGCCTGAAGCGCGAGCATTTTTCCGGCATAATCAAAAATGGAGGCGGTCGCGTTTTTCTTCGCGCGTGCCCATTTCGCATCTGCGAGCGAGCTCAGCGGCGGCGACTTTTTCCCGACGCCAACGTAACGTGAGACCAAATAGGCTTGCTCCAGCGGAACGTAGAGTTTCGCGTCGTCGGCGAACTCCAGAACGAGGACCTCCTGTCTCGCCCCCGACGCTTGTTTTGGAGGGCGGAGCTCCAACGCCGGCGGGCTCGCGGGAATTCGCTCCTCCATGGCCGGCATTTCGATTAGCCCGAGAAACCTTCCGATGCCGTGCTCGAGATGGACGACAAGATCGTTTTCGTTGAGCTCGCTGAAATCAATTTGCGCGCGATTGCGTCGTTCCCCGCGACGCAAACGTCGTCTGCCGTGGATGGGAAAACGCCCGAGTAGTTCGTTGGCCGAGAGAATGACGAGATTGGCGGCGGGAAAACAAAAGCCGCGGCTCAATGTACCTTCGAGCAGATCGATGCCAGCCAGTGCGTCGGTCGAAATGATCTCGCGAAAACGCTCGATCTCGCCCTCGGTTTGAAAATAGATCGCGACGGTTGCGTGTTCGTTGCGCCATTGCGTCAGCCGGGCGATGAATTGCGCCCGCTTCGTTTCTGCGAGCATGAAATCGCCGATGGCGAATTCACCGATGTCGCATTCGACAAACGCACTGGAAAAATCTTCCGGCACCGCGTCGTCGTTTTCGATCCAGCTTTCGCTAATTTGAATGTGGCTTGGAGGGGCTGGCTGCGGCGAGCCCGACGTCGCGGGAGCTCCGCCCTCCAGTGCGGGCTCGAGTTCAATCAGGAGGGCATCCTGGGTGATGTAATCCCGAACGCGGCCACCGGTACTGTCAGCCGCGCTCAGCAGCACGCTCGCCTGTTCGCGAGTGCGGACGGACGTCTGAGTATCGAGGTCGAACTCACGCAGCGATTCAATCTCGTCGCCGTAGAATTCAATTCGCAGCGGCAGGGAGGTTTGCCATGAAAAAATATCGACAATGCCGCCGCGGACCGCGAACTGGCCCCGGGTCGTGACCTGGGCGACGCGTTCATAGCCTGCACCGGACAATGCGCTCAACAATGCAGGCATGGCCATGTTCGACCCGCGTTGAATTTCAAGCGAAGCCGAGCGCAACATCTCGCGGCTGGGAGCGGGCTGATCCAGCGCCGCTCGGGTCGTGACGACTAGTTTGGAGGCGTTCTCCTTTTCAATTTGAGACAGGAGCGCCAGCCGCTCCGCTGCAATCTCGGGATCCGGCAAAATGTTTTCGACCGCTGCGAATTCCGCTTCTGGCAAAAACGAGGCATTCGAATTCCAATTCGATAAGCTTTCGAAAAAAAGCTCCTGTGCGCGTACAGTCGGGCAGATGACCCAAATACTGCGGCGATCATGTTCGGCAATGGTTGCGACGAGAAACGGTTGTGCGCTCTCGATCACATGAGAGAAGGAAACTGGAAAATTGCCCGCGCCGATATGGCGAAGTTTACGTTCGATCGGTTCAGCTAACGCGGCCAGCCGCAGGAATTCTGCGTTGTTTTTTTCCACTAGAAGTTGTCGCCGAAAAGTGCCTGAACTTCAATGAGCCGGCCCACGGAGGGGCGAGCTCCGGCGAGCCCCGGCGTTGTAGCACAGCCGTCCTGGCGGTGGATAGGCCGGGCGTCTTGCCTGGCTCCTTCCGGCTAAGATCAACAGGCAAGATGCCTGTGCTACTGGCTCGCCCGTGACGGCATTTGAGAACAAACAGCTAATTAGTGATTGTGATTGGCGTGCCGACGCTGACCGACTTGAAGAAATTTTCCGCCATGAATTCCGGCATCCGGATGCAGCCATGGGAAGCGGGATAGCCAGGGAGATATCCGGCATGCATTCCAACTCCTCCATGAATGCGCATAAAATAGGGCATGGGTGCTCCTTTGAAATGAGTCCCGGGCGGCTTCGGATCGACGCCCAACTCGACATTTGGTTTTACCACATTATCAGCGGCATCAACGTAATCACCGTATTTGGACGAGACGTGATTAACGTCCTTTTGCTGAATCGCGAAATGTCCGATAGGAGTATTTAACCCTTCGCGCCCGGTGGATAGCTGGGAGATGCCTGCCAGCTTGCCCGCTTTGTAAAAATAGGCGCGCTGTTCCCCCAAGCTGATTTTGACGCTCGGTTTTCCGTCTATATCATCACCGTCCCAATAGGAAACGTTGTCCTGAGGGGCGCTGGATGAGACTGGGCCGGGGCCATAAACCCCTCCTAGATACTGAGTTTCGTTGGAAAAACGGGCATCCTCGCCGCAGCCGACCATAAAGATCGCGCAAACTGCCGCAACCAGTCCCGCAATTAGCGCGCTGTTCCTCCGCTTCATCAATCGCAGAGGACGTTCCGTAGCGGGCGTTTAAAGTCAAGGAATGGCCGGTTCGGACCGCCGGCAAAATGCCGAAGCTCGGCACGCTGGTGGGCTTGAATTTTGCTTTTGAACGCATCTACTTTGCAGCTCCGCGATCTTCCAATGCCAACTTACGAGTATGCCTGCCTCAAATGCGGGCAACACTTCGATGCTTTTCAATCGATGCGGGACGAACCGTTTCGGGAATGTCCCAAGCATCTTTGCCGGCTGGAAAAATGGGGCCACGGCAAGGTGAAACGGCTGCTGGGCAAGGGCGCCGGAATTATCTTTAAAGGTTCGGGGTTCTATACCACCGACTATCGCAGCGACTCCTATAAAGAGTCGGCGAAAAAGGAAACGCCGGCTTCGGAAAAACCGAAAACCGAGACAAAGGCGGAAAAACCCGCAGTTAGTAAGCCAGAGAAAAAGAGCGAATGAAAACAGCAACCCCGATTCAACTAACGTGCCCGGAATGCCGGCGCGATAATGAACCCGAGCGCATCTATTGCCACGACTGCGGGGCCCGCCTTGACCGTTCCGCGTTGGCGGGACGCAAGACGGGGAAGATCGAAACCTCGGAGGAATTGCACAAGCGGATGCGAGGGATGTTCAGTCAGCGCCGGATTAAAGCGCAATTGTTTTTTTTCCAGAGCGCCAAGTTGATCCTCATTGCGATCGCCGCCGCGGCGCTCTTGGTGATGTTAATTGCGCCTGAGGTTCCGCCAGCAGTGAAATCCGAAGAGTTCCCACCGCAAATCAACCTGAACTTGGAAACACTGACGGAATCACGCCAGCCGCAGACGATGCAATTCTCCGAAGAAGGTGTTAACGCTTACCTGGCCAGCGCGCTGAAGCGCAAAAAGGAAAAACTGAATCATCCACTAATTAATTTTGAGCGGGCACTGGTTGCTTTCAGCGAAGGGAATTGCCGGGTCACCATCGAGCGTTCCATTTTTGGTTACTCGATCTTCACTTCTGGCGATTATGGCGTTCAGATCGAAGGTGGAAAGGCAAAGACGTCGCCAAGAAGCGGAGCCATTGGAAGGATGCCAATTGATCCTAACGTTATGCCATTCGCTGGTTTTCTATTCAGCGACGTTGTGGCAGCAATGGATCGCGAACATAAGCTGCTTAATAAGGTCGGTTCGATCCAGCTGCACGAGAAAGAGATCGCGGTTACCTCGGCGCAATAAAAGTATCTCTTTAGCGTTTACGCGATCTTTTGCCTCTCCCTTGGCAAAGGGAAAGATGAAAGTGAGGGATTTCTTGTTCCAAAGTTGCCTCATCAAATGAGCATCGGATCTTTCGACTTTTGCTCCCCTGCTCCAAGAGCGCGAGAAGAGGCCGTTTCAGTGCGCGTTCGTGCCAAAACAACTGCTGAACATGTACATCAAAAGCCGGCGGCTTGTTTGCACAAATGCCGCCGGCCGGTGTGAGTTAGTTTTCTTAAGCGATGCCCATTGTCGCCAGGAGACGGCGATCAATTATTCCATCAGCTGGCAGACCATGTCTCCGCTCATAGACCCGAATCGCATACCGAGTCCGCGGACCCATTACGCCATCGATTGGGCCGCGATAATATCCAGAACGGGCGAGCCGTTCTTGCACGCGCGCAACAGTTGATCCGCTGGAACCGCGATAGACGCTCCGGTTATAGTAGGACGGATAACTCGAGCCATAATAGTTGGCCCCGTATCCGTAAGGGTAGCTATAGCCGTACGAACCGTACGGATAACCGCCATAATAGGAGCTGCCGTAGTAGGGGTACCCGCCGTAATAAGAGTAGCCGCCGTAATAGGGAGTGCCGCCGTAGTATCCTCCATAAAACGGAACGCCTATTCCGACATTCCAAAATACGCTGCTACCGCTACGAAAGCGATCACCACGCCAATGATTTCTGTGATTGCTAGTGTTCGTTACAAGCGCCTGGCCGTTTCGCGTTTGGACAACGCGCGTCTTGGCGAACGCGGGCGTCGTCAGCGAAAGTGCGACAACGGCACTGAGAATTAGTAATTTTGCCTTCATATCCTTATAAAAATTAGACGGCAGGGGACATAAATTCTTCAATTTTTCCGTAAACTTCGGAACTGCTTTTGTGTGCGGCGGTTACAGTCAGCGCAGCTAACGCGGTGTTCAATTTGGCCCCGGAACCAGCGCTCCAAGAGTTCGTCCCACACCAAACCGGAGCGCCGAGAAGCGCTTCATTTCCGTCGCCTATTACACAAAATCCTTCGTCCAACGAAGTGGCTACAAAGCTTTGTCTATGCTGGTTATCAACGGTGCTAAAGGATAACATCGGTCGGTCGTGTCTAAATTAGGCAAAGCAGCAGGAGTCTTCGGTTTTATCCTGATTTGTAGCGCCCTCCCGGCCGCGCCACTCGAGCGAAGCATTAGCCCCTCCCGGCAATTCATCATTTTCGGGGGCAACAGGATTCTGCGTAGTGCTGTCTCCGATGCCGCCGAGCGAGTGAAATCAAAATTACTCGCGCTCCTGCAATCGCGCGACCAATGGTCGGTTCCTATTTTGCTGAACCTGCAACGACCCCAGGCCAACGCACCTGAGGTCCCGGCGGTTCTGCTCAACTTTAGCCAAACCGGTGCTGGACTGAAAATTCAACTCGACCTTTTGGTCGACCGAGATTTTCAGCCCCCAGTTTTGCAGCGGGAAGTCTTGCGCGCCCTTCTACTGGAACTGAGCTATCGCGCCTTGCCATCCTTACCGGCAGGTACCCCCTACGTTGCGCCCCCAGATTGGCTGGTCGATGGAATTCTCACTTTGGACAACGAGAGCCCGGAAGTATTTGAGGGGCTCGACAGCGTTGCTTCGAGTCCGCCGGCGCTGAAAATTTTTCTGGCTCAGAACCCCAGGTTGCTTGACTCCCAGTCGCGCGCTCTTTACCGCGCTTGCGCCAGTGCCCTGGTGAGAATTTTGCTCGAGCATGAAAATGGGCGCGTGCAACTCAACCGTTACATCGCCGACTTGCCGCGTGCTTCGGTCGACGCGCTTTCGGACTTGCGGGCGCATTTTCCATGGCTCGGAAAGGACCCGGATTCGACGGAAAAGAATTGGCGCGAAAACGTTGTCCGGGTGGCCAACGAACGGCGGTTTGCGCTTATCACGTTTGCGGCCACTTCAGAGCAGCTCGACGAATGTTTGCGGACGAAAATCGCGCAGGAACGGGCGAAAAAGAATTCGCTCAATCTGGAGGAGACCGTCCGCGCCAGCCGGCCGGACATCGATACCAAGGCCGCGACCGAATTAGGGCAGCGTTTGACTCTTTTGGGTGCGCGCGCGCATCCTTTGCTGCGCCCAGTGGTGGTTGATTATCAACTGGCGGCGGAATTGCTCGCTCGCAAGAAGAGGCACGGTCTGGCCAAGCGACTCGCGGGTAGCGCAGCTTTGCGCGAAAAGATCGCAGCTCGTATGAGCGAGGTGGATGATTTTATGAATTGGTATGAGGCGACGCAGGCAAAGACGGCGAGTGGAGCTTTTCGCGATTACCTGCACGCGGCTGACAGTAGCGAACAGGTTCCGCGTCGGCGCGATGCTCTTTCGGTTTATTTGGACGCTCTTGAGACGCAGCTGCAGTGATTAGGTCCGGCGCGTGATTTGCTCGACTGAGGCTTGGCCGTTATCCTGCTAAGCGCTTTGGCGCAATATCACATATGCAAAAGATTGGATTTACCGAAGCGCTCGATTCGATTGTGGCGAGCGACCCACGTTACCAGCGGGAGGCGTATATTTTTCTGCGAGACGCGCTCGATTTTACGACCAAACAACAGAAGAAGCTCAAAGGTGCGGCGATTCGGCATGTCGCCGGGCCGGAACTACTCGAAGGTGTCCGCCAGTACGCGCTCAAGGAATTTGGCCCGATGGCATTGAGTGTTCTTTCTCACTGGGGCGTCGCTCGCTGCGAGGATATTGGGCACATGGTCTTTAATCTCATCGGGGCCGGCATTTTCGGAAAGACCGATGAAGATTCGATGGATGATTTCAAAGCGGTTTATGATTTCCGCGATGCGTTTGTGAAACCGTTTCAGCCCGAGCCTGCCGTTACCGGCAAGAAATTGTCACTAGGTCTGCCCGCCCCAAAGGCCAGTTGAGCCGCCGTTGCTGCGAGGCGGAGTTTTCTTTCATGCTTAACCGCGCAAACCTCAAAGGTGCCGCGACGATGGCGTCGCCGGCAATCAGTTTTCCGCCAAACACGGCGCAAAGGTGGACGCTGGCGAATGGCCTGACCCTAATCGTGCAGGAAGATCGCAGCGCGCCAGTGGCCAGTGTGCAGGCGTGGTGCGCGACCGGCAGCACGACCGAGGATAAACATCTAGGGGCCGGCCTTTCTCATATCCTCGAGCACATGCTCTTCAAAGGAACCAAGACCCGATCGACTAATGAGATCGCGCAAAAAATCCAGGACGTCGGCGGTTACATCAACGCCTATACTTCATTCGATCGCACTGTTTTCTGGATCGATGCGCCGAAGGATGGCGCGCTGACTGCGCTCGATATTTTGGCGGACGCGATGATGAACTCGACTTTGCCCGCACAGGAGTACGCCAAGGAACAGGAGGTCATCCGGCGCGAGTTCGCGATGGGGATGGACGATCCCGATCGCACGATAACGCACCTGCTTTTCGCAACCGCGTATCAGCGACATCCCTATCGACTGCCGGTAATCGGGTTAATCGATATCTACAATAACCTCACCCAGGAGCAGGTGATGGAATATTACAAAACGCGCTACGTCCCGAACAATCTCACTTTTATCGTGGTGGGCGACGTTGTGGCCGCGGAAGTGCGGGAAAAGCTGGAAAATTTGTTCAAGGATCAGCCGGCAAAATCTCTGGCCCCACTCTATATCCCACCCGAGCCGCTCCAACTTGGATTACGCGAAGTTCACCAGGAATTTGCCACTGAATTAACTCATTTCGCGATGGCCTGGCACGTTCCAGAAATCAGCCATCCCGATGTTCCAGCGCTCGATCTTTTGTCGGTAATTCTCGGTGAAGGCCATAGCTCGCGACTTTATCGCAAGGTGCGCGAGGAATCGGGGCTGGCCTTTGCCATTTCCGCATTTTCCTATACTCCAGGTGACCCCGGGCTTCTTGGTGTTGATGCGGTCCTGGATCCAAAAAATCGGAGCGCGGCCCAGAGCCTGATCCTGCAGATCATTGAAGAAATCCGGCACAACGGGGTGACGGCTGAAGAACTGGCCAAGGGTAAAAAAATCGCGCTATCTCAGGAGCTCGCTTCTCTCCGGACCATGCGCGGCCAGGCGACCGATCTCGGAACAAATTGGTTTCTCACTCGCAACCTAAACTTTGGCCGTGAATATCTCGAAAAGGTTCAAAAGGTAACGCTCGATGACATCAAGCGAGTCGCGATTCAATATCTGAGCGAAGAAAATCTGACCATCGTTTCTCTAAATCCGAAAGGGTCGTTAATCTCGAAGAGTGACGTCGCTGCGGCTGCCGCGACCAGTGAGATACAAAAGTTCGAGTTGTCTAACGGACTGCGCATTCTGGTGCGGGAGGATGCGCGGCTACCGTTGATTGCGATGTCGGCGATATTTCGATGCGGATTACTGTGTGAGACGGAAGGGAACAATGGAATCACCCGGCTAGCGGCCAAGACGCTGTTGAAGGGAACGAAGACGCGATCGGCCGAGCAGATCGCCGATCAACTGGAAGCAGTCGGAGGCGAAATCACGTCCCAGGCAGGCAACAACAGTTTCGCCGTCAACCTCGATGTTACTCAACCGGATCTCGCGCTCGGCACCGACATTTTGGCCGATGTGTTACTAAACGCGACCATGCCCGCGAAAGCGGTCGAGCGCGAAAAAGAGATCCAGTTGGCCAAGATCAAAGATGAGGACGAAAAGCCGACTTCGGTGGCGCGCAATCTGGTTAAGCGCGCTCTTTTTCCGGGACATCCGCTGGGACTGCGCCCGGAAGGGACGCCGGAATCGGTCTCGCGTCTGAATTCAAAAGATCTCCTCGCTTTTCGCGATCGTTACGTCGTGGCGCAGAACGGTGTCATCGCCGTATTTGGAGATGTAAAAGCGACCGAAGTAAGAGATTTATTTGAGCAAAAGCTGGGCGCGTTGCCTTCGGGTGAGCTCGCTTTACGTAATCCGCCACCCTCGCCGCAACTAACGAAAACGAAAATTGTGGAGACAGAACGCGAAAAGGCGCAAGCGGTTTTGATCGCCGGGTTCCGTGGCGCCGATCTCTTTAACCCCGATCGTTATGCGCTCGAGTTAATCGATGAAGCGAGCAGCGATCTGGGCTCCCGTCTATTCATTCGTATACGCGAGCAAATGGGTCTCGCCTATTATGTCGGTGCCGCCCAAGTCCAGGCCCTGGTCCCGGGCTTTTTCGCGTTTTATCTCGGCACTGATCCGGAGAAAATAGAGCCAGTTAAGCAGGCTTTTCTGGATGAGATTCACAAACTCTCCAGCGAGGGTTTGACTGCGGCCGAGCTGGCGCGGGCGAAGAAAAAGCTGATCGGTCAGCAACAAATCCAAAACCAGAGTAACGACGTGTTTGCCTATATGACTGGGCTCGACGAACTTTACGGACTCGGCTTTAATCACTATCGGGAACTGGAAGCCAAAGTGAATGCTGTGACACTCGACAACATCAAGCGGGTAGCGGCGAAGTATTTTGGGAAGCAAGCCTACGTGCTGGCAATTGTCCGACCGCCAGAAAAGCCCGCAGAATCGAAATCCAAGTAGCATGGCCGAGGTTCAAACCAGCACTAATTCCGGGGAATTGGCGCAGCGATTCATCGAGTTTGTCATGATGCAGGCGCAAAACGCTGCTCTTTTTCTTGGCCAAATTCCAAATCCGCAGACCGGAAAGGGCGAAGTAAATCTCGAGGTTGCGAAAATGTTTATCGATCAACTGGCGATGATTCAGGAAAAAACGCGCGGTAACTTAAGCAACGAAGAATCCGCAGTGCTGCGGAACACGCTTTCGAATTTGCAGCTCGCGTATGTTGAAGTTTCGCGCGGAGGCGCTTCGGCTGCTCCCACTGAAAAAAAAGCTCCCGAGAGCGCGCCCCCTGAGGAACCGGTTACGCCAGAATCGCCTACGGCCGGTCCGGAAGGGGAGTCGCGCAAAAAGTTTACTAAGAGTTACGGCGCGGGTTAGTTTCGGGAGCATGGACATTTCGGGTCAGTTAATTGGCGGGACTGAACCGCAGCTCCTCGTGTGTGTGGGCTGACTGACATTTACATTCGCGTTCACTTACGCCCTTAGGCCGGGGGCGGGTGGAAGTTAAAGCGCACGCTCAAGAAAGCCGTTTCAGGATTTATGGGTGCGCCCTTTTCCCCGGCGGCATTCGTATTACATGCGTGGCGGTCCAGGCTCAGAAGACCAAACAAGATAACGGTAAGCTGGCGCAGATAACCACTGATCCGGTGGAAGTCGCGGAGGAAGCCGGGCTTCGTTACGTCAGCGACGAGCAACCCGGTTACACTCGAAAACGCAAGGGCAAATCATTTCAGTACTTCGATACGGCGGGGAAGTTGATTCGCGATGAAACGCGCTTGCTTCGAATCCGGCGCCTCGTCATACCACCTGCTTATCGCCAGGTTTGGATTTGCCCTCTTTCCAACGGTCATATTCAAGCAACCGGACGCGATGATCGCGGACGAAAACAATATCGATATCATGAACGTTGGCGTTCCATTCGCGATGAGAACAAATACGATCGCATTTTGGTCTTTGCTGCGGCCCTGCCAAAGATTCGGCGGCGGCTCGAGGCCGACCTAAAGTTACCGGCGCTCAAACGGGAGAAGGTCTTGGCGACGGTAGTTCAGTTGCTGCAAAGCACCTTTATTCGCGTCGGCAACGAAGAGTATGCCAGGCAAAACAAGTCTGTCGGTCTGACGACGATGAAAGATCACCATGTGCAAGTGCGTGGAATGAAGTTGCGCTTCCGATTCCGCGGCAAGAGCGGAATTCAACATGAAGTAGATATAAGCGATCGCAGAATCGCGAAAATTGTGCGGAAGTTACAGGATCTGCCGGGACAACAGCTCTTTCAGTATCTCGACGACGACGGTAAACTTTGCGAAGTCACCTCCCAGGATGTGAATAATTATCTGCGGGAAATTACCGGCGAAGATTTTACGGCCAAGGATTTCCGGACTTGGGCTGGCACGGTTCTGACCGCGATGGCACTGAACGCGCAGGGGGAATTCGAGTCGAAGAAGGAGGCAGCGATGAGCGTCAAAGCCGCAATTGCGGCGGCGGCAAAACTACTTGGCAACACACCGACGATCTGCCGGAAATGTTATGTTCATCCGGTGGTTTTGGAATCGTACCACAGCGGCCACCTAATTGAAGGACTACGAACGAAAGCTGACCTGGCTGAAGAAGCTCACGACTTCAATGAGAACGAAAAATCTGTCCTCAATTTCCTTCGCCATCAGGCCGCCGGACCCGGTCTAAATAAAAAGACCGCGTAGGAAGCTACGCGGTCCTTTCGAATTAATTATCGATGGTTACTTTCCCGATCGCCGGCGTGCTGCCCAACGTGCCTTCATCATATCGCTAAGTTTCTTCCGGGCCGCGGCAGACATGCGACCGCGCCGAGGTGACTTTTTGCCCCCGCCTCCGGCCTTACGTCCACCTCTGACTCGAGCCCAACGGGCGCGTGCAGCCGCTGCGATTTTAGCTCGCGTGGCCGCGGACATAGTTCGCCGTCTTCGTTGCCTACCGCCGCCTCCGGTTTTCGCGCCCGCGCTGGTAGTAGCGCGCCCGCCGCCAACTAACCCCGCGAACCGCCGCTCGAGAGCATCGATCTGGCGGCGTAAGGAAACCGCTTGTTCCAACTGCCTAAGTGATAAGTCCATGACAACTTTCCTAGCAGTCCGCCAGCTATGTGCAAACTAATTTCGCAACTATTTTTAACCTTACTCTAGGCTAGCGCGAAGCTCGGCGAGCAGGTGTTGGACTAGGCCGTGGAGATCGGGCTCCTTTAGCAGCTCTAATATTCTGTCCAGCCGGAGTTCCCGGTTGCGCATTCTCCGGATACTTTTTAGTGCTTGGCCAGATCAGGCGCCATGGTTCCGATTTCAAAGTGGCAGTGGCTTCCTTTACATTCTCTCCGCTCGCCTGAAGGGACGGTCCAAGCGAAGTGAGGGTTGACTTTAACTTTTCCGAAGAAGTACGGAAGTTCTGCAAGGTTACCGCGATGTTGTCGTTCTTGGTCAGATCGCCGGTAAGTTGCTTCAAGTTCGTAAGTGAAATGGAAAGCGCGCCCTCCGGACCGGTCAATTGGTTAAGATGTTCGCCGAAAGTTTTGAACTCAGTAAGAGCAAGATTGAGTTCCGAGTTTTCATCGGTGATGTGGCTAAGGTTTTCCGCCGTCAATTCCAGTTGCTTAAAGGTAGCAGTAGCCTCGGTCGCGACTGGAGAGATAATATCAAGCATTCGGGCGATAGCTTCGCCAAAATCCGGTATTCGTTCGCCAGCGAAGATCTCGCCGGAATTAGCCCGGCCTGATGCCTCGGTTCCTTCGGTGAAGTCAATCGCAACTTCGCCCAGAAGCCCAAGAGTAATCATGCGGGCTCTGGAATCGCGATAAAGTTGAGCACTTCGATCGACCTGGACATCGATCCGAACCTCATAGCGTGGTGGTTTCTCGGGAGCGGGAGTTGGGTTCGCGTCCGCCGCGTGCAAGGATTTCGCGACTTCTAGTGCGCGCTCACTTTCTTCCTTCGAAACCGGAGAATAAAGTTTTGCGACCTGTCCGATCTTTCGCCCGGCCAGCAACACCGGCGCGCCCAGCTTAATGCCGGCAGCATTATCAAAATATATCTTGTAAGTCGTTAGCGGACGGAAAAGTCCCGGCGCCCCCAACAGCACCAGGATCCCGGTCAGGACCGCGAGGGTGGCGACGACGAGTATACCGGTGAGAACTTCGTTACGTTGTAATTGCATCCTTTGTTTCTTCCAGAATGGGGCCTTCGGTGCTGCCGGTTAAGAATTGAGAAACCACCGGATTACGTGATTTCTTCATTTCCTCAGGTGTGCCTTCCTCAATAATCTTGCCGTGATATAGCATAGCCATGCGGGTGGCGATGCGAAAGGCGCTATCCATTTCATGGGTCACAATAACGCAAGTGACCTTCGACTTTTCGCTCAGGTTGATAACCAACTCGTCAATTACCGAAGCCATCACCGGGTCGAGCCCCGCCACAGGTTCGTCGAAAAGGATCAGTTCCGGCTCGAGAACGAGCGCGCGGGCCAGGCTAACGCGTTTTTTCATCCCGCCGCTTAACTCCGAAGGCATCAGGTTCTTGGAATCCTTCATTCCCACCAGCTCGAGTTTTTCGTCGACAATTTTGTCAATCTCTTCGCGCGATTTGTCGGTCAGTTCTTCAAGAGGAAGAGCGACATTATCGCGGACAGTGCGTGAACTGAGCAAGGCCGAGTACTGATAAACCATGCCGATGTGACGCCGAATCCGCTGCAACTTGCGCCCGGGCAAACGCGTGATTTCAAATTGCTTGAAGAAAACAGAACCCTCGTCCGGCATCAAAATCCCGAGGATGAGGCGAAGGATGGTACTTTTGCCGCTGCCGCTCTGACCCAGAATGACGAGGCGCTCCTGATGGCGGACGTTCAATGAAACATGGTCCAACACTGTTTTTTCTTCGAATCGCTTCGTCACCTCACGGAGTTCGGCAATGTAGGAGTTGGCCGTGCTCATGTGGGAAAGAAGACGGTGTAAACGATGTTATACATGGTATCGAACCCAATTACCGTGGCGATGGAGGTGACGACGCTGGAAGTGGTGGCGGTACCGACTCCAGCCGCGCCGCCCTTTACACTAAGGCCTCGATAACAGGCGATTCCACCGATGAGCAAACCAAAGAGAAAACTCTTCAGCACGCCGGTGACGATGTCACGAATGAGAAGAGCGTCGCGGACGAGGTCGAGAAAATAGACAAAGGCAATGCTGAAATAAGCGCGAGAGACGAGACAACTGGCGAAGATCGCAGCCAGATTCGAAATAGTCGAGAGACATGGCATGAGAAGAAAAAGTGCAAGCAACCGTGGTGCGACCAGAAACCGGAGGGGGCCAATTCCCATCGCTTCGATTGCCTCCACTTCTTCGGAGACCTGCATCGTTCCCAACTCAGCCGTAAAAGCGGCGCCGATGCGGGCCGCCAGCATGATTCCGGTAATTAACGGACCTAACTCACGCGTAAAAGCGATTGCAACCAGTCCGGGCACGAGACGCTCGGTGCCGAAGCGCTGCAATTGGTATCCGGTTAGCAAAGCCATGGTCAGGCCGAGAAAAAATGAAACCAGACCGACCAGCGGAACCGAGCCAACACCGGCTCGTTGGCAGTGGCGGAAGAAACTTGAGGCACGAAATGGAACACGCCCATCGCGAATCCGCTCTACTGTTTCGTCCAGTGTCTGAATCATGAACCAGAACAGACTTCCCACTTCGCGCATGAATTCACGGCTGAGATGCCCTACACCTTGAACTACGACGACCGGATTTGCCGGAATGAGCGGCGGATCGTTTTCAGAATCTTCGGTCGGCATGTTTACGGAACGTGCCTTACTTCCTCAGGCGGAAAAGAGGAAAATGCGATACAAATGCTAGCGCGCACTCGCCACGCTCACAGGCTTTCGAGGAGACGTTCGAGATTTTCACGGCTGACAATCATATCGGCATTCTCATACGGTCCCGAAAAGGATCCCGATCGCTGTGCTTCCATTACTTCGTAGGAGAGCCCGGCAACTGCGGCGAGCTGCCAATACCAATCACGATAGCCGGCGCGGGTACTGATCTCCACCACGCGCGTTCCCGGTTTGCAAAACACGATGTTGGCCAGCGCCACGCCATGTGGCGCGACAATCACACTCGCGCCGGCGAACAAGTTTGCCTGTTCAGGCCAGGAAAGATTTTCGGCTTCGACAATTTCGAAATTCCGATGCCGCAAGACCTCTGAGATTTCGTTTTCATTCGCGATCCGGCGAACTGCGGCGCGTGCCCGCGAAAGATAAAGGCGGCGATGCTGATTTTGTTTGCCAGAAAAAGGGAGGTCGCGTAGTCCGTGAACCTTCCATGGAGCAATAACGTTGATGTCCATGGAAGGAAAAACAGCCGATGCGATTTGGAAACGTTCGCGCGAATCAACATAGCGAATTTTCTCCGGGGGCACTCCAAGCACGGCCAGGATTTCGCGTTCGTAATTCGCTCGCGAACCGTTGAGCAAGAGCGCGTCGTAGTTGGAAAAATTTTGGGCTGCGTGTTTGAGCAAAAGAACTCTCGGCACCAAATCGAGCAGCCAGTGATAGTAATTTCCGCTTGCCTCCGGCGTGACTCCGATCGCGATTCGACCGCTGAGCAACCGCGATTTTGGCAACTGCCAGCGCGAATAAATTGGATGGTTCGCTGGACCCCAAACCTCCGGAGAGAGATCGGCCAGCACCGCGTTGTCAGCGGTAACGACAGCGCCGCCATAATAACCCCAAAAGTTCACGTTCGGAATTTCGAAAACAAAAGCTGGGCCAACTCTTAGTTCGCCAGACGATGTCTGTGTTCGGAAGGGATGGGGCGGCAAACGCACTACTTCGGCAGGGTGAATTTCGCGCACACTAATTTCCGTGTGAGTGTTGGCATATATCAAACTTGATGGCTCAAGACGCAGGATGGTTCGTCCAAAAAATGGCCCGATGAACTCGACCGCTGCACGTTTCATGGATCGCGCCGGCAGAATCAGTCGCTTGAGGGAACGAAATCGCCACCTCTGGCGGCGAAGAAAATTTCGCCCGGCCACCGAGATTGCGCGCGGATTAAAAACAATCACGTTGTTTCGTTGGATATGGTGAAGTTGACTTGCCTGGCGATCCGTTGTCTTGCTTTCGCTCTTTGCGGAATGGTCGCGCATGCGCAGGAAATCTCACCAAGAATGACCGGGCAAAAATTCCAACTCGTGGTGCATGGTGGCGCCGGCACGATCGAGCGAAGCAAAATGACGCCGGAGAAAGAGCAGGAATATCGCGCGGGATTAGAAAACGCGCTCCGGGCGGGCCGCGAAGTTTTGCAGGGCGGTGGCTCGAGTCTTGATGCCGTTGAAGCTGCGGTTCGGGTGCTGGAGGACGATCCGCATTTTAACGCCGGCAAAGGCTCATATTTTACGAGCGCGGGAACAAACGAAATGGATGCCGCGATCATGGATGGAAAAACCTTGGCCGCGGGTGCGGTTGCTCAGATCGAGCATGTGCGCAATCCAATTGTGCTGGCACGCGCCGTCATGGAAAAATCCAAGCATGTGATGATGGTCGGAGCCGGCGCTGAGGAATTCGCCAAACGCAACGGGATCGAATTGGTCGATGCGAAGTATTTTTTCACGCAGGATCGTTGGGACGCGTTGCAGAAAATGAAGGCGGCGGAGAAAGCTGGCGCCGACGGCAGCAAAAAATTTATCACCTCGGATCTCGAACGTCATGGAACGGTGGGCGCAGTGGCGCGAGACGCTCAGGGAAATCTTGCGGCCGCGACGTCGACCGGCGGAATTAACAACAAACTTCCAGGTCGAGTAGGTGATTCGCCAGTGATCGGTGCGGGAACTTACGCCCACAACGCGACCTGCGCCGTATCATGCACCGGCGATGGCGAATTTTTCATTCGCGCAGCGGTGGCGCATCAGGTTTCTGCGTTGATGGAATTGCGTGGAATGTCCCTGTCCGAAGCGGCCGAGCGCGCTCTGGCTCGCGCCGAAAAGCTTGGCGGGACCGGTGGTCTCATTGCCGTGGACAAAAATGGAAATGTGGCACTGCCATTTAATACCAGCGGGATGTATCGAGGCCATGTCCGCGAGGACGGGAAGTTCGTAATCGAAATTTACAAATGAGGTAGCGCGAGCTAACAGCTTGCGAATTGCGTAGTCACAAGCGAGACGCTTGGGGCTACTTCCATTCATGTTTCCTGCGATTTCCGTTGTCATTCCTGCCTTCAATGAGGCAGTGCGCATTGGCGATACGCTGGCGACGAGCATAGCTTATCTGGAAAAAGTAAGCCCAGGTAGCGAATTGATCGTGATCAACGATGGCTCAACGGATTCCACTGGCGAAGTGATTCGCAAAGTTGCCGCGGTGCCGTCGTCGGTAGCAATTCAATTGCTCGAAAATTTTCCGAATCGCGGGAAAGGTGCGGCGGTCAGAAGCGGGTTGTTGAGTGCTACGAAACCGATCGCGGTTTTTTTCGACGCCGATCTTTCGACGCCGATTGATGAGCTCCCAAAAATTGTTGAACCGATCGCGCGGGGTGAAGTGGATATTGCCTTTGGTTCGCGCGCGCTCAATCGCAAACTAATCGGAAACCGGCAGCCGTGGCGACGCGAACAAGGTGGACGCGTTTTTAATTTGCTGGTACGCGTCGCGACTGGTCTGCCTTTTTGGGACACACAATGCGGCTTCAAAGCGTTTCGGATGGAAGCGTGTCGACCAATTATCGAACCCGCGAAAATCATCGGATTTGGCTTTGACGTGGAGTTGCTTTTGCTCGCGCAACGAGCGGGATTGCGGCTCAGGGAAATTCCAGTGCGGTGGAATCATCATGAAGGTAGTAAGGTGCGATTTGTTCACGACAGCGTACGGATGTTGCGAGAAGTGTTATCGTTGCGCGCGAACAACGCTGTCATCTCAAAGGCCGTATCCTTCACCGGTGAGAAACCTGACAGCCGGTGAGTAATCAGAAAAAGTTTGTTTGAGATTGTGCGTAATAGCAGCGTCATCCCGAGCGAAGTGAGGGACCTCTCAGTTGCTGAGAGATCACACAACTTTGTGTGACACTGCCACAATTGTGAGATCCCTCCCCCCGAAAGCGTTCGGGGCTTGGGACAACAGGATTGCGTGGTCGCAGTGGGCTACAACAAAACGGCGCGCAATCTTCAAATGCGCGCCGGTTGAATTTCGAAACGCTACTTATTTCTTCTCGATCTCTGCGTTCTCCAGCATGGCGATGCCACCGCGCTCAGCCATTTTGCCTTTGACCGTGATCGTTTTGCCCGCGTACTCGGCGAGTTGATCGTTCATCGGCTTATGTTCACCGACGATTAAATACGCCTTTCCGTCGG
>Ga0207645_10000824_pt1 | contig 25986 bp, 24 predicted proteins | sample KBSM53metaG_FD_184331 | JGI IMG/M metagenome (GOLD analysis project Ga0207645, IMG submission 184331) | Miscanthus rhizosphere microbial communities from Kellogg Biological Station, Michigan, USA - KBS M5-3 metaG (SPAdes) (version 2) | ecosystem: Host-associated > Plants > Roots > Rhizosphere >...
CGTGTTCTGCGCACGCAAATGTCGCAGCTGGATGAGCGCCGCCAAAGCGGTGGCGGTAATCACAAGCAACGTGATGGCGTTGGTAAGTAGTGACCATTTATCGATCGACATCGCCTGTAGCATAGCGGCAATAACGACTGTATGGGAAGTCTCGGGATCGGACGCGGCATTGCTCTGAAGCTAGCGGAAGCTGGCGCAACAATCGGTAGGGCGATGATACAATTTGCCAGCGACTGATCGACAGCGGATCAATCGCTAGTGAAACGAACTCTTGCCCTTTTCTCCATCGCCGGCGCCTTCGCGAGCTGTGGATTCTTTGGACCGCAAGAGCAGGTCCGACAGGAACCCGGCCGGACGACTTATCGCGTCCCTGAGGACAATTCGCTAGAGCGTCCTGACATCACACCCGTTCAAGAAAAAGTTCCGGGTGAATCCCGTTAAGTCCGAGCCGGACTGGCATTGAGCACGCCGGCATGCCCATCGAAATTTGAATTCACGGCCCATTCGCAAATGTACCAACTCCAAAACGACTCGGGAGCGAGCCGTTGAGCTATAGGCCAATCTATCTGACTATAGTAGCTTTAAGAGACACGCCTGCTTGCCGCTCGCGAGTTGGGGACTTACCTTCATAAAAACAGTTGTATGAAGCTCAAGTTTTATGGTACACGCGGATCCATCCCCATCTGCGATGCCGGTTTTCAAAAATTCGGCGGCAACACCACCTGCCTGCAAATCACGTTCACCGATACGAACCGCATCGCCATCTTTGACGCAGGCACGGGACTGCGAAATCTGGGCAGAGACCTCCGTGCCATCGGTCACAAGCAGGAACAAATTCTTATCGTCTTCACGCACTTTCACTGGGACCACATCCAGGGCTTTCCGTTTTTTGCCCCGGCTTATGATCCCGGGCAGAAAATCACGCTTCTGACGCTCGGCCGGGACCAGACCGTTCGCAATTTGCGGGAGATTTTCGAAGTCCAAATGCAGGCCGAATATTTCCCGGTGCAATTGGATTGCATGGGGGCCAATTTCGAGTTCCTCCAAGTTGCTGATGCCAGCAAACACTTCACCGGCATCAACAATGTAGAAACCGTTCTTACCGCTCAAAGGCATAACCATCCCGGCGGAGCGTATAGTTTCCGGATCGAGCGAAATGGGAAAGTGCTCGTCATTTGCACGGATGTCGAGCATGGCGAGCAGATCGATGCGCGGCTGGTGGAGTTGGCCCGCGGCGCGGACTTGTTGGTGCATGACGCGCAGTACACGGCCGAGGAACTACAGAAACGGCGCGGATGGGGACACAGCAGCTTTGATCAAGCCTTGCAAGTTGCGGAAATGGCCGGCGTAAAGCGCCTGGCCCTCACGCATCACGACCCCGAACACGACGACGAGTTTCTTGAGCGCATCGAAAAATTATGTCGAGAACGCTTCGCCAACACGGTGCTTGCCCGCGAGGGAATGGAAATCCAAATCTCGGAGGCACCGGGCACTATGTCGCGTTCCCCAGGCAGGTTGTCCCGGCGAACGCGATTGACTTCATCTCGGCGAAAGTAAAGTCGCAATCCTAGCGCGGCGCTTTAGTCATGGCGCCGTTTCTCATAGCGCGTGATTCGAATACGTACTCCGATTGCGTAAACCAAATAGTAGCCGATCAAGCCGGCAGCGACTGCGACAGAAAGTTGGGTTCCGGAAGCCGACCAAAGCCAATGTTGATCGCTGGCAGCGCTGCGATGCATCGTGTGCCACCATCCGTAGATAAGACGCGCTGCGATTGCCAGCATCACGAGCAGGGCAAGCCAGCGGCTGGGCGTGTAGAAGAATCCCTCGGGGTGGCTTTCCCACCGCGTCAATACCATACCGAGCAACCCAAGAAGGCCTCCAATGGCCATACCAGCCAGGGCAAACCGCAAGGTCGGGCCAAGCCAGAAGGAGAGCAGGAAGGTAAAGCAAAGAAAGAAAGCGGCGGAAAAACTGGTCGCCCACACATTCACGGTAGCGACCCAACGCCGGCCTTGCCGCCGTGCGGTGCCGGCGCGGTAGCGCAAAGCAAGCGAGAGCACAATCACGCCGACAAAGGCGAGGAGAACAAAAAGCAGCAGAGCGAAAAGGATGATCGGCACCCGCTGAGGTTAGCACGAGTCCGAGTCGGACTGGCATTTGAACAGAGAACAGAGATCGGAGGTCAGCGCCCGAGACCACGCGGTTGCAATTAACTTCAGTGTTGCTAAACGGGTTTCATGGACGCCGCGGACGAAGATCATCCCAAAATTGTGGCGTTTCCGCCGTTGCTCTGGCTGATCGGTGCAGTGGTGAGCGTGCTGGTCCATTATTTTGTTTTTTCCATTCGGATTTTGCCGGAACCACTGGCGATGATTCTTGGGATTATTTGTCTTCTGGTTGGCCCTTCGCTGGCGTTGCCCGCGTTATTCACCATGCGCGCGGCCGGGACCCATGCCAATCCTGCCAAGCCGGCTCTGCTGATTGTGCGGGGTGGGCCTTACCGGTTCACTCGCAACCCGATGTATCTGGCCCTTTGTCTGGTGCAGGCCGGGATCGGGTTTTTGCTGAATGATTGGATAACGCTCTTGTTTGTCGTGCCACTTGCATTGGTCCTGCATTTCGGCGTGATCCTGCCCGAGGAACGGTATCTCGAAGCGAAATTCGGTGAGCAATATCTTGCCTTAAAGCGCAAGGTGCGTCGCTGGATTTAGGAACCTGCAAGAGAGTAGTATGAAGGTACTTGGGATGATCGGTGGGACGGGGCCGGAATCGACGGTCGAATATTACCGTCGATTGATCGCGGCTTATCACGCGCGCGTTTCGGAAAGTGGCGCACCGCCGGTCATCATCAACAGTGTCGATAATAAAGACCTGGTGAAATGGTTTACGGCGCACGATCTGGCGCCGGTTATCAATTTTCTCGCGGCGGAGATCGAACGGCTCGCACGCGCGGGCGTTGATTTCGCGCTAATTGCGGCGGTCACGCCGCATCTTGTCTTCGATGAGCTCCAGCAGGGGGCGCGAATTCCGCTGCTCAGTATCGTGGAAGCAACGGCCGATGCCGCGACGAAGTCCCGATTGCGTCGCCTGGCGCTTTTCGGGACGCGATTCACCATGCAGGCAACGCTATTTCCGGAGGCGTTTGAGCGTCGCGGGATGACGATCGTGGCGCCGAATGAGAAAGAACAGGAATTCATCCATGAGAAATACATGGGAGAGCTTTTCGTTGGGGCAATTCTCGATGAGACGCGCGCGGCGTTAGTCGACATCGTGGCGACAATGAAACAGCGCGACAATGTCGATGGCCTGATCCTCGGCGGGACAGAGCTGTCGTTAATTCTGCGCGAACCGACAGCTGCAGGCCTGCCGGTTCTCGATACCACGCAGATCCACGTCGAGACCGCGCTCGAGTGGATGCTGCGCGAATGAAGCGCCGAGCTGAAGAGCGCCGTTATTGTTTCGCGATCGGAGTGCCCTGATCAATCGCGATCTGCCATTTCCCATCGCGCTTAACGAAGACATCGAGCCATCGATACTGGCCGGTGATGTCCTTACCCTTATAAGTACCCTTATCGTCACTGCGATAGACCACCACAGCCATATCGGCCTCGGCCACCTGGACCTTCATATCGGACAAGTTCGAGGATTCGAGCTTCAAGCTCCCGGATTTAATGTCGGCCAAGAGCTCCGTTTTATTCTGTGTGACTCCGTCCGGGCCGATGCCCAGATAGTCGCTGGCCAGATATTTCTCGAAAGCAGAGGTGTCAGACTTGACGATAGTGTCTGATAGCTCCTGCTCGATTTTCTTAATCGTAGCTTCAACGTCGGCGGTCGCGCCTGTCCTTTTCTCCTTCGCCAACGTAATTGTGGGAAGGGCGAGGACGACTGTCAGAGTGAGAATGAGGTGGTAGTATTTCATGCCGGCGAGGCTATGGCCGACGTAAACTTCGAACAAGCTGAAAGTGGAATTCCTTGCTGCGCACACGTACTGAAATCGTTACCTTTAAGGTTTCGCATCGGGATCCCTCGACTGACGCTCGGGATGACGAGGTTCCATTTTGTTGATGTTTGCTCGATTTTTTTCGGCCTGGTTGTTATCGTGCCGGCGTGATTGAGCCGGCGAGGAAGTTGAAACTTTCAACGATCTTTATCGCGGCAATCGCCGGTCTGGTCGGTTTGGGCGTGTTTTTTTTCATCGGCGCGTTGATTGCCAGCTTTGCCGCGGGGCCGCTTCACATCTCAACCATGGAAGGCGCGCGCGGGTATTTCGCTGCGCTCGTCGGGATGATTGCAGGTGTGATCGGATTTATCGGCGCGACCTGGCTGGTTTTGCGCCGGCGTGGGGTGCGCGGCGTGAGAGTGGCGCTTGGCGGAATCGCGGCGTTCGCTCTGATTATTGTTTCCGCCGCATCCGCGGTCGGCATCTGGTATTCGATGCAACCGCACGTCCTCAATCGAAACGGCCCGGAGCCGCTGCTGCGCCTGGAGATACGCGCACCACAAAATATCGCGATCTTTGCCGATGCTACGGCCGAGCTAACGACTGATAGGAACGCGGCCGACGTAGTTCTGGAGAAAGCAGACGAAACAGCAACTCGCCGCGGGTATGTTCCACTGTATTACCGCACATCACAACGTTTGCTCGCGCTTAAGTTTCCAAATGGCGGTGCGCGTCTTTACAATGTGCGATTGCCGGCGAATCCGATGCCAAAGAAGTATCACGACTGGTCGGAGTGGCAGAAGCCGGACTTCGTCGATGAACCGGGGTCAACCGGACCGAAACGGGCTGGTGACGGTCCGGACATCGAAGTTCGCTACCACGTCGAAACTGCCGACGATTAGTCCGAGCCGGACTGGCGGTCCAAGCCAGAGGGACAGAGGTGAAAGGACGGCGTTGTCCGAGGCGGCGAGCCAAGAAAGTCGGAGACCAGAGGCCGACTCCGGTCCCCGTACGACGTCGAACGTCCAGCACAAAGTAAGGAAGAATCAGGCCGCCGCGGCCGCCTTGGCCCGAAGCCTCGCGTTCCATTCGGCACGCAAGAGTTTCATTTCCGCGCTGACCTTGACCATTCGCGACCCGACGCCCTTATATTTTTTGATGACGCCCGTAACGGTTCTTGTGACCGCACCCTGGCTGACGAGGCTCTGCAGCTTTTCGTAGGTGCGCAGGCGCAGCATCTCTTCGCCGCCGCTGGCAGCATTCCGTTCCCGGAGATTGAGAAAAATGACATCGAACAGGCCCTTGAATTCAAAGGAAGCCTTGGAAGAAAGCACGGCTACAAGCTCTTCCGTGATGTTGTCGGGGGCGCGACGCGAGAAGATTAGTTTAGACATCAATGACTGTAGGCGAAATCCCGGAAATAGCCAGCCCGGAGAGACTATAGATGAGAAATCAGAGAGGAGAAAACAGATCAGAGTGAAGTTTTCAGAATGCGGATGACTTCAGCTATCGCTTCGGGATTGAAAAGCGATTCCAAACTCGGCGAATTAGACGATTAATGCGTAATGGTCTTCTGACGGGCACCCAAACCAATGAAAGCAGTCGTCATCACATCTTATGGCGGAGTTGAGGGAATTGGTGTGCAAGAGGTAGAGACGCAACCGGCGCCGACGGCAGATCGGGTGCGGGTGCGAGTTCATGCGGCGGGCCTGAATCGCGCCGATATTTTGCAACGACGCGGACATTATCCCGCGCCTCCGGGTTATCCTACGAACATCCCGGGTCTGGAGTGCGCAGGCGAAGTGGAATCAATCGGCCAAGAGGTTCGCACTTGGAAAATCGGCGATCGCGTTTTTGGAATAACCGGCGGCGGCGCGCAGGCTGAGTTTGTCGTCGTGCCGGAGAGTAATCTCGCTCGTATTCCGGCGGAGCTGGACTGGGTGCAAGCGGGCGCGATGCCGGAAGTTTTTATCACCGCACACGATGCGCTCTTTACGCGGGCCAGCCTCCACCTGGGCGATCGCGTTCTCATTCACGCAGCCGCGTCCGGAGTTGGCACGGCCGCCATCCAGGTTGCCCACGCCGCCGGCGCGACGGTTTATGGCACCTCACGCACAGCGGACAAGCTCCAGCGGCTCCATGAATTAAATCTCGGACTCGATCAGAGCGTGGCAGTGGGTAGTGAGCCGGGGAATTTTGTGGAAGCGGTGCAAAAATGGACGAATGGCGCCGGCGTAGATGTCATTCTCGATCTTGTGGGCGGCAACTACCTCGCGCCAAATCTCGAAGCGCTCACGTCGCGCGGCCGATTAATTTGTGTCGGCACGACGGCCGGCGCGAAATCGGAGATCGACCTCGGACGGCTCATGCGAAAACGGGCGACGATCATCGGCACGATGCTTCGCGGGCGCTCGATCGAGGAAAAAGCCGAGGCCACGCGGCGCTTTGCCTCTTCCGTTCTCCCGTTGGTGTCACGCGGCGCGATTCGTCCGATCATCGATCGCGTTTATCCAGCAAACGAAATCCGCGATGCGCATGAACGGATGGAATCGAACGCCAGCTTCGGCAAAATCGTGCTGACATTCGCCTGACAAACTAGATTGGAAGGCAAAAGAGTATGGAAACGAACGAATCACCCCAGCTGGACGCCCTCTTACTTGGCGAAATCCAAGTTCTCCTCTCCGAGAAACGAACTGCGCTCTCTTCCATGCGCACTGGTATCGCCGTCTTCGCTTTGCCTCTGTCTGTCCTAAGCGTGCTAATCGCGACCTCGCGCTATTACAGCATCGGGAAGGTGATGCCGCTGCCCATGCCGCTGCTGCTTTTGAACCTTGGGCTGGTCGTGCTCGGCACCTGGCTCGTCTTCCATTCGATCGGCCGTCTTCACCACTACGATCCGCATCCGAGAGCTGACCCAGAAATATCGGTCGCTCGCGGAGGTTGTCGATTAACGCAAACGAACGTGGCAGCCTTCAGCGCGGTGGGAACGAGTCGTGTTCGTGAATTGGGGAATAAAGGAACGTTGGCAAGCGGGAGCGCTTGCCCTGCAGGATTGCTCTTCAATTCCTCCGCGAGACGCCGAAGTTGGCACGCGGAGCAGCGAGACTCAGGCTAGCGCGGCCTTGGCCAGAGTTCGCTTCTTCCACTCGGCACGCAAAACCTTCATTTCCGCTTTGAGCACGAGCAATCGCGCAGCAACTCCTCTATATTTCTTAATGACCCCGGTCGCCGTTCTTGTGACCGCCCCCTGACTCACGAGACTCTGAAGCTTTTCATAGACGCGAAGGCGTAGCATATCTTCGCCTCCACTGGCAGCGTTTCGTTCCCGGAGATTGCGGAAGATGATCTCGAACAAGGCTTTGAACTCATACGAGGCCTTGGAAGAGAGCACAGCCAGGAGCTCTTCGGTTACGTTATCGGGCGCACGACGCACAAAAGTCAGACCGCGTTTCTTAGACATCGAATAACCTACCATAAATTCCAGAAATAGCGAGCCGAGTCCGAGCCCGACGGGCCGTTCGTGCGCTACCCAATCCGCTCGAGCTGAGCCGGCTGTTTCTTCCTCGTATAGTTCGCCCCGGATTGATCCCGAACCGGGAGTGTGAACCAGAAGGTGCTCCCCTTTCCCGGTTCGCTCGCAAGCCCGATCTTCCCATGGTGCGCTTCCACGGCAAGCCGGCAAAAGGCGAGTCCGAGCCCGGTGGAATGCCGATGTTTGCCGCCACTGTCTGTTTGTCCAAATTTTTCAAAGACGTGTTTATGCTGCTCGCGCGGTATCCCTTCGCCGTCGTCACTCACTGAGAGGGTCGCAGCGGCCGCGTTGGACTGAACCCGCACCCGGATCGTCCCGGTTGATTTTGTGAACTTCAACGCATTGCTGATGAGGTTTTCAAGAATCCGACGGATGACATGGCCGTCACAAGAGACTGAGACCGGCTCGGCTGGAACCTCGCACCGGAGGGTGCGACCCCGAAGGACCGGGGTAAATCGATTGGCAGCTTCGCGCGCGATCTCCGCGAGGTTGTAATCTTGTAGGCGCAGTGGCATTTCACCGGCCTCCAAGCGACTGACGTCGAGCAGGGTCGTGATCATGTCGCGCATGTCGACGGCGCCCCGTTTTGCTTCGGCGACGCACTTTGCTTCGTCCGGATTCAGTTTATCGGAAGCCATTTCTTCCAATGCATCGACGTAGCCGGTCACCGTAGTTAAAGGGGAACGTAGATCGTGAACGATCATGTGCGTGAGATCGTCTCGCGTTTGCAAGGTTGATCGAAGTTTGGCTCTCTCGACGCGAACGAATGTGAAGTCTGCGACCAGGCAAAAGAGAACGTTCGAGTTAAGTGCCAGAAGCGGGGCAAGACACGGAAGATAAAGATTTTGATGATTGTAAAACCAAAGCGCGCAAAATGGTGCAGCGCAGTCGATCGCCCCAAGAGCGACCAAACGCAGCCAAGGCAACCGAATTCTTGCCCAAAGACCAAATCCAACCAAGGCCGCCAAAATTGTGACAGCTCCTCTGGGAAACGGTGAAAGGTCTTTCAGAAATTCGCCGTGGAGCAAAGCATTTAGTGCGTTGAGGTGGACCTCAGCCCCCGGCATAGTGCCAAATGGCGTGTTCAACTCGTCCTTCTGCCACCTTCCTTCCGCCCCGACGATGACGATTTTGTCCCGGATCAGTTCGCCGGAACCGTAATTGTGCTCCCAGTATTCCGGAACAAAGATTTCGAAAAGAGGCCGCGGGCGGAAACCCTTTCGCGGCGCTCCGGTGAAGCGAATGAAGTGCTCCGCGAGATCGTTTGGAATCAGTTCCGGGTACCCGCTTTTTGAAACGACACGTGCCGAAAGGGACAGATAAGTTGCCATCGACGCCCCGGGCTCACGGAAATCGACTTTATATTGAGCGCCGCGCACAATTTTGTTTTCGTCGGCAAAAAAATTGGTGAATCCGACGCGTTCATCGGGCATCGGGGTCTTTGGGATTAGCGTTTCGGTAGGCCGGTCGTAACTGGAAGGAATTTTGGAAGATCGATTGACGTTCTCGGGAGAAACGAAATTACTTCCGATAACCGCGCGAGGCCCGAATCGCTCCAAGGCGGCGCGAAAGGCGTCATCGCCCGGCGCCGGCTCAGGAAAGAGGCAATCGAAAGCGACAACCTTTGCCCCAGCCCCGACGAGCCGTTCCAGAATAAGGGCGTAAATTTCGCGGTTCCAAGGCCAACCTTTGCTCATGATCTCAAGGGCGCGACGCGACTCGGGATTGCCGGAGCTGGACGAGAACAACCCTTCGAGGTCAAGCGTTTCATCCAAACTCACCGAGTCGGAATCGATGGCGAGGAAGAGAAGATTGGGATTAGCCGGCGTCGTGCGGCCGGAACGGGCGATGGTATCGCGGAGTCGAGATTCAGTTTGCAGGTAATAGCTCGGAGAGGTGAGGTCGAGCAAATCCGCCGCCGTTGCACAAAGGGCTACCAGCAGGATGGCTACGACGATGCGGCGGAGGGGCATGATTTAAGAAGCAGCGGGAAACATGCCCCCGGAGAGATAGTTAGGCTTCGATCGAGGCGTATTGGGCTCAGCGATTTGTACGAAAAAATTTCCGTTTGACGATCCTATTGTAATTATGGTATTTATGACAAAGGGGAGAAATATCTATGCTGAGAATCAAATCCGCTATAGCTGTTGTCGGGTTCTATTGCGTCTTTTCAACCAACCAATCAATCGCCGGCCCGCTCACATCGGCCGAGGTCACCAAGATCATCAATCGGGTAAGCGTGATCGACCCTGCAAAGGGCACTCATCCCGCCATGCTGCGCGATGTCATCAAAGATAATCTCGCTCTCCAAACAGGCGCGAGATCTAGATCGGAGTTGCTTTTTCAAGATAACACCCTGACCCGCATCGGTGCGGAGACGTTCTTCAGTTTCAAAACCGGAACGAGGGACATGACGCTGGAGAAGGGATCAATGCTTCTGCAAGTGCCGAAGGGATTGGGCGGAGCGAAGATTTACACGGCGGCGGTCACTGCGGCGATCACCGGCACGACGATCATGATGGAGTATAGCCCAGGTCAATACCTGAAAGTCCTCGTGCTCGAAGGCAGCTTGCGCTTATCACGGAACGGATCCTTCGGTAATTCATTGGTTTTGCATGCAGGAAAAATGGTGATCATGCGACCCGATGCGAAAAGGATTCCCGACCCGATTGACATCGATCTGGCCGAGATCGTTAGGACATCGACCCTGGTAAACTTTCCCGGCAGCGAAGTTTTGCCTAGCATGCCGCTCATCCAGGCGGCGATTAGCGACCAGGCCAAAGAGATGGCAAAAGGAACCCTTGTTCCGACAAACCTGGTCATGGGTCATGGGACCAAGGTAGTTTTGGCTTCAAACGATCAGCTGGCCAAAACCGTCGGCCAAGTCGGACTCTTAGGCACGAGTCTTAATGGCGGTCCCGTTGCCGGCTTAAAAGGCACGGTCCCGCTTTCGACAGTGGGTTCGGTCACGGCAAACGTTTCCAGCAACGCGACGACTGTCGTAAATAATCTTCTCGGCTCGGGACCTGCCGTCTCCGTCTCGAGCAGTACCCAAGTTCTATCGCTCCTGAACGCCGCGCCGAGTTCAGGCGGAACAATAACGATCACTCCAGCCGTTGTTAACACCGGCGCAAGTGTGGCGGTCGCCCCAACTGGCGCGGTGAGCGTCAGCGCCGCAGGTGGCACTGTGAGCGCTGCCGTCCCGTCAACTGGCAATATCTTGCGGACGACCTTGACCGGCACTGGGACCGGAACGCTTCCCGGCCAGGGTGTGCTCGGTCCGCCGCCGGGGCATTAGACCGAAGTCAGACCAGGGCAGCAAAAGCGAGACCTGTTGGCGAACGCCGTCAATACGTCAATTTCCGTCAGGCGAGCGTGAACCGCTCCCGTGGACAATGTGGAGCCTGACCAACCGTGCGACGAGTACGGTGAGATAAAGCTGTCCCATTACGGCCTCGAGCGCAGCCATCAATCCTTTGGCTCGTCCGCAATCCGAAGCACAAGCTTCCCGCGTGTGTGGTGCGTCTCGGCCTGTCGTTGCGCTGCGATCGCTTCGCTTAGCGGCAGAACTTCCGTCACAACCGGCTTGATTTTCCCGGCGTCGATCAGGCGCGCGATCTCGGCGAGGTCTTCGGCATCCGGGTGAACGGAGATGGCTGCTCCACGAATCCCGCGTTTCTCGAGCTCGACCGGGTCGGGTCGCGCAACCAGCGACATAACGATGCCGCCCTTCTTCAGAACGCCGTAAGATCGTGCGAGCGTTTCTTTGCCGACCGGATCGAGCACTGCGTCCACATCTTTGGCAACGTCTTCAAATCTTGTCTTCGTGTAATCAATCGCGACGTCGGCGCCGAGTTGCTTGAGCAGGTCCTGGTTTGCGGTCGATGCGGTGGCGATGACGCGCGCGCCCCGCGCTTTGGCGATTTGCACCGCGAAACTACCGACACCGCCTGAACCGCCGTGAACGAGAATGGTTTGTCCCGGCTGCAATTGCGCCGTGTCCACCAACGCTTGCCATGCGGTCAATGCGCCCATCGGCACCGCTGCGGCTTCGGCAAAGTTGAGCGTTTTTGGTTTCGCGGCCACTTCCCATTGCCTGACCGTGACGTACTCCGCCCAGCCACCTCCGAAGGTTGGGTAACCGTAAACTGCATCACCCGCTTTAAGTTTTGTTACTTTCGCGCCCGTTTTCTCCACGACCCCAGCGATGTCGTAACCCGGAATCAGCGGCAGATGCGTCCCGAATTCCCGGGCGTACTTGCCGCTGAGGGTGAGCGGATCGGCTGGATTGACCCCGCTTGCAATTACGCGCACGAGAGCTTCATCTTCCTTTTTGGGCCCTGGGCGCGGCACTTCTTCGAACTTCAACACCTCCGGCGCGCCATACTCATGCGCGACTACCGCTTTCATCATCGGTTTTTCGCCGGCGCGGACGAAGTGAACTGCGAACGCCAATCCAACTTGGACCAGAAACGCAAGTAACCGATGGTCAGGAACAAATTTCATTCTGCGGCTGACACAGCCGCCTCTACAGCATACACAAACCAAATCTGAAATCTAAAATCCGACTTTCTACGGCTCTCATCGCGCACTCGAGCTTGCTCCTGATCTTCGCGTTTAGCGATTGTTCGAAACAACCAGGTTCCGGTGGATTGGCCAGGCTCAAACCATGCCGGTTGCCGGGAATCGATGAAAAATTGCTCTGCGGTCAGTTAACTGTTTTTGAAAATCGGCTGACTCGGGCCGGACGGACGATCGACCTGAACGTAGTGGTGCTGCCTGCGTTCGATCAGAAAACGAAAGCGGAACCATTATTTGATCTCGCCGGCGGACCTGGCGCGGCCGCAACCGAAGGTGCGACGTTTTATGCTGGCCAAGGCAAAGGATATCGTCGCCGCCGCGACGTGGTGTTGGTCGACCAAAGGGGCACCGGGAAATCAAATCCGCTTTCGCTGCCGGGAAAGAGAACTCCCCAGGATTATCTCAGCGAGATGTATCCGGTGGATTACGTGAAGAGATTACGGCAAACCCTGGAGCGGCGCGCCGATCTCACGCAATACACCACCTCCATCGCGATGGATGATCTCGACGATGTGCGAGCCTGGCTCGGCTACGACCGGATCAATCTCATCGGCACATCCTACGGGACACGGGCGGTGCTGGTTTATCTGCGGCGGCATCCGGAACGGGTGCACACAGTCACACTCATTGGTGTGGCGCCGACTTATCTGAAGATGCCGATGTATCACGCGCAAGCGGCTGCTCGGGCAATGGAACTGTTGTTGCAGCAATGCGAGCAGGACGCGCAGTGTCATGAGGCGTTCCCACAAATTCGCGACGATTGGACGAGCGTGCTTTCCCAACTAGGACGCGAACCAGCGCGGGTGGAGTATTCGCCACCCGACGAAAGCGCTCCCGTGAACCTTGAAATCCAACGAGACATTTTTGCCGAGAAAATTCGAACGTGGATGTATGGGCGAGACCAGGCGAGCCGCATTCCGCTAATTATCCATCACGCCGCACAAGGCGATTTCGGGCCGTTTCTGCGCGAGGCAATTCGCCCATCAATACCGGATTTCATCGCCGACGGGATGTACCTTTCCGTGACCTGTGCTGAAGACATTCCGTTTATTAATCAAGAGGAAGCCGCCAAGCTGAACGCGGGCAATCCATTCGGGAACTATCGCGTGTTTCAACAAACGCGGGCCTGCAGCATGTGGCCACAAGGCAAAATACCGCCCGACTTTCGTGCGCCGGTTTCGTCGAATGTTCCTGTCCTCCTTTTTTCCGGCAACATGGATCCGGTGACGCCGCCTCAGCGCGGCGAAGAGGTCGCACTTTACTTACCCAACAGCCGACACGTCATCATTTCGCAGGCCGGCCACGGCTTTGACGGCCTGGCGGAGCCGGAGTGCGCAGATCGGATTATCATCGAGTTCCTGGAGACAGGTGAGGCAAAGAATCTCGATGTTGGTTGCCTCGAGCGAATGGTTCGGCCGCCCTTTGAAAAAGATCCCACCAATGATCGCGCTGCAAATGGCGGCGCGCCGGACGACAGCGGACGAAGTCGATCACGGGCGGAGCACTTTGATTTTGCGAGGTCACCAAATCGACCTTGTCATCCTAAAGCGACACGATAAGCTTCCCGCTCCACTGGAGTCTGCATGTCGCTGGCTGAGCTTCTTTCCGCTGATCAAATCATCCCTGAAATGAAGGCGACCGAACGCTGGGACGCCATCGTGGAGCTGATGGATTTGCTGGTCGCGCGTGGCCAAATCAAAGCGGAAGATCGTGAGGGAATTCTGGCTTCGCTCAAACAACGCGAAGAAACGATGAGCACCGGTATCGGCTTCGGGATTGCCATTCCGCATTGCTCATCGGACCGGCTGGACAAAGTGGTGGCGGCGTTTGGCCGATCCAGCACGGGAATCGAGTTCGACGCGCTCGACAACGCCCCGGTGAAGTTTGTGGTCCTTTTCATCGTTCCCAAAAATCAATTTCAAACGCACCTGCGTACCCTCGCCTCCATCGCAAAGTTTTTGAACGACCGGAGCGTCCGCGATCAACTCGCCAACGCCGGCTCGGCGAACGAGATTCTTTCAATTTTCCGCGCGCGCGCCCAGGCGACGTCGTAAGTGTTGTCCTTGTTCCTTTACCCTCGCGCATGGCGAAGCCGAGGTGGGTCGGCCGCTCCGCGGACGATGCTCAAGTAGCTGCCCCGAATCCTTCGGGCCAACATTAACATCGAGGTCCGAGCCGGACTGGCACTACTGCTCGATCCACCTTCTCGCTTCGCCCACTGAAGCGGCTACAATCAGAACCCGATGGAAACATTTCAGTCGCAACTCACGCGCAAACTTTCCGAGGCGTTATCTTCGGCTGGCTTCCCGCTCGCCGGCGAAGTGAGCCCCGCGACCGATCCGCGCTTTGGGGATTATCAAAGCAACGCTGCGCTCGTGCTCGGGAAACAGCGCGGTGAAAATCCGCGCAAAATAGCCGAACCCATCATTGCTAACCTCGACATCACGGACGTTTCCGAGCAGCCGAGCGTTGCTGGCGCGGGCTTCATTAACTTCACACTCAAACGCGAGGCGGTTGAGACAAAAATCGCGGCGCTCCTCGGTGACGAGCGGCTTGGGGTTGAAAAAGTTTCCTCACCGCGAAAAATCGTGATCGATTTCGGATCGCCGAATGTGGCCAAGCCGATGCATGTCGGTCACATCCGCAGCACTTTTTTGGGCGATGCCCTCGCGCGCATCGCGGAATTCCTCGGGCACGATGTTATTCGCGACAATCACATCGGCGATTGGGGAACGCAGTTTGGCATGGTGATCTGGGGTTGGAAGAATTTGCTCAACCTTGAATCGCTGAAACGCGATCCCATCGCCGAGCTGGTTCGCATTTACAAAGAGACCAACGAGCGCGCTACCAAGGATAAAGCCGTGCGCGAAGCCGCCCGGGCCGAACTGGTGAAATTGCAGGCCGGCGATCGGGAGAATTACTCGATTTGGAAACAGTGCGTTGATCTTTCGATGCAGGAATTTTCGAAGGCCTACGAATTACTCGACATCCATTACGACATCGTCCGCGGCGAAAGTTTTTATAACGACCGGCTGCCGGCGGTGGTTGATCGTTTGCTCAAAAGTGGGTTGGCTGAAATCAGCGAAGGCGCGGTCTGCGTTTTCTTCCGCGATATTCCTGAGCTGGCGGATAAGCCTTGCATCATTCGCAAAAGCGATGGTGGCTACAATTACGCCACCACCGATCTGGCAACGGTTGATTACCGGATCAAGGATTTGAAGGCCAATGCCGTTTGGTACGTGGTGGGCGCGCCCCAGATATTGCACTTCAAACAAATTTTCGCGATCGCTCGGCGAGAAGGTTACGCCGCCGATTTTCATCACGTCACTTTCGGCAGCATCCTCGGCGCCGACCGCAAATTGATGAAAACACGCTCGGGAGAAAACGTACCGCTTCGCGACTTGCTCGAGGAAGGAATAACGCGCGCCCGCGCGATCATTGCGCAAAAGAATCCGGAGCTGGCCGAATCGGAGCGAAATGAAATCGCCAGGATCATCGGACTTGGCGCGATCAAGTATGCCGATCTCTCGCAGTACCGGATGACCGATTACATTTTTTCCTGGGACAAAATGTTATCGTTGCACGGAAACACCGCGCCCTATTTGCAAAACGCCTACGTCCGCATTCGCTCGATTTTCCGCAAAGCTGAAGGTGCGTCTCTGTCACCGGCGCCGGTGTTGGGTGAGCCGGCCGAGCTCAATCTGGCGAAACGCCTCTGCCAGTTCGCCGAGATCGTTCCACAAGTCCTGAATGACTTTCGTCCGAACATTTTGGCCAATTATTTGTTCGAGCTGGCGAACAGCTTTCACACCTTTTACGAAGCCTGCCCGGTTTTGAAAGCGGACGAACCGGTGCGTTCATCGCGGCTGGCACTGTGCGATCTGACCGCGCGCGTCCTGCAACGTGGCTTGAAATTGCTCGGCATCGATGTGCCGGAAAAAATGTGATCGATAGGGTGGCGCCGATACGTTGTAGGGCAACCGCTCCCGGTTGCCATTCTTAAAGTCGGCAGGCGGCATGCCTGCCCTACAAATCTCGACATGACAAAAAGGCAAAGTCGACCGCGGGATTGCAAAGCGTGTCATGTTGAGCGAGCGAAACATCTCTCGATTCTCTGATCGGCCAGCGAGAGATCCTTCGCTGTCGCTCGGGATGACAGCTCTGTCATTCCGAGCGAAGTCGAGGAATCCCGTTGCGTTAACGTAAAGGTTGCGCAACGGGATGTCTCGGCTTTCGCTCGACATGACGACCGTACGCATACCGACCGCGACCTACCGGCTGCAGTTCAACAAGAACTTCACCTTTCGGCAGGCGCGCGAAATCGTGACTTATCTGCACCATCTCGGGATCAGCGATGCTTACGCCTCACCCTATTTCCAGGCTGGTGCCGAAAGTTTGCATGGCTACGACATCACCGATCACAACAAGCTCAACGCCGCGATCGGGTGGCGTAAAGATTTCGAGGCGTGGGTCGCCGAGCTGCACGCGCACGGCATGGGACAAATCGCCGATTTCGTCCCCAACCATATGGGGATTAACGATCCACAAAACGTCTGGTGGCAGGATGTGCTCGAAAATGGCGCGAGCTCTCTTTACGCGCCCTACTTCGATATCGATTGGCGCCCGCTCAAGACCGATTTGCACGATAAGGTGTTGCTCCCGATTTTGGGCGATCAATATGGCCGCGTGCTCGAGCGAGGCGAGCTCCGGGTGCGTTTCGATAGCGGCTCGTTTTCGCTCACTTATTTCGATCACGTTTTCCCAATCGCGCCCGGGACCTACCGCTACATCCTGGAATTAGCGCTGGAAAATCTGGCCGAGTTTCGCGAAGAAGATTTTTATGCGGAATTTCAGAGCATTCTGACCGCGCTCGAATATCTGCCCCGGCGGACCGAGACCGACCCCGAGCGAATCAAAGAGCGCGCCCGTGAAAAGGAGATCATCAAGAAACGCCTGGAACGGCGTTGTGCTGAAGCGCCGCAGGTGCAGCGGGGGATTGAAAAAGCGGTCGAGACCATCAACGGGCATATCGGCGATCCGCGCAGTTTCGATCGGCTTGACGAATTGCTAAATGCGCAATCCTACCGCCTCGCTTTCTGGCGGGTGGCGGCAGAGGAAATCAATTACCGGCGATTTTTTGACGTCAACGATCTGGCCGCTATCCGGGTGGAATTGCCGGAAGTTTTCGACGCTGCTCACAAACTACTTTTCGAGCTGGTCGCCAGTGGCGCTGTCACGGGCTTGCGCATCGATCACCCCGACGGCCTGTATCGGCCGCTGGAATATTTTGAGAAGCTGCAAATGCGCTGCGCCAAGGCTTTGCGCGTTCCATTACCAAAGGATGGGCGCGCGATTTATCTGATCGTCGAAAAAATCCTGACCGGCGAGGAACAATTGCCGCAAAATTGGCCAGTCCACGGTACCACCGGTTACGGTTTCGCTAATCAAGTGGCCGGGGTGCTGGTCGATCACAACGCAGAAGGCGCTATCACCAAAATCTTCAAGCGATTCATCGGTCACTCCCTCCATTTCGGCCATCTCGTTTATGCCAAGAAGCGATTGGTTATGCGCATTTCCCTGGCCAACGAAGTCAACGTTCTCGGGACCATGGTTGATCGGTTGTCGGAACAGAACCGTTGGTTTCGTGATTATACTTTGGAAGCACTGGCGCGCGCGGTGCGCGAGACTATTGCCTGTTTTCCCGTCTATCGCACTTATCTCGAACCGGGGAAACCAGTGAGCGAGGAAGATCGCGCCGTGATCGAACGCGCGGTGGCGGCGGCGAAACGGCGCAATCCCGCGATCGAGGAATCCGTCTTTAATTTTTTGCGCGATCTTTTGCTCTTTCGTTTTCCGGAAAACCTCGACGAAGAACAACGCGCCGCGCACGCGGAGTTCGTTCTCAAGTTTCAACAATTCACCGGACCGATCACGGCGAAGGGACTGGAGGACACGGTCTTTTATATCTACAACCGTTTGGCGGCGCTGAACGAAGTCGGCGGCGAACCGCAGCTCTTCGGTCTGAGCGTGGAAACGTTTCATGAGCGCAACCTTCGGCGGCAGCGCGACTGGCCGGCCAGCTTGCTTGCCACGTCCACCCACGACAGTAAGCGCAGCGAAGATGTGCGCGCGCGCATGCTCGCCATCTCAGAAATTCCACCATTGTGGGGGCGCTCGCTGCAAAAATGGCGAACCACCAACCGCCGATTCAAAAAGCAGATCGATGACGCTGAGGCGCCCGATGCGGGCGAAGAATATTTGCTATATCAAACACTGCTGGGGACCTGGCCGGTCGATCTCGATGGTGCGCCAGTTCCCTCGGTCGGGCCGAAATTCATTGCCCGAATCCAGCGTTACATGGCCAAGGCCTTAAAAGAAGCAAAGTTGAACACAAGCTGGATTCAACCTAACGAGAATTGGGATGACGCCATGCAGGAATTTGTGGCCAGGATTTTAGAAGCCGGTCCGCGCAATAAATTTTTACCGGCCTTTCTGCCGGTGGCGGCGGAAATCGCGCGCCTCGGCGCGATCAATTCGCTCGCCCAAACCGCGATCAAACTGACCGCGCCAGGCGTGCCCGACATTTATCAAGGCACGGAAATTTGGGACGACAGCCTGGTCGATCCTGATAATCGGCGCCCAATCGATTATGCCCGGCGCCGCGAAATGCTGACGCAGATCGAAAATGTGCCGGCGAACGAATTGATGCAATGCTGGCCGGACGGGCGGATCAAAATGCGCCTGACCCAGCGATTACTGCATTTGCGTCGCGAAAATCCGGAGTTGTTTCGCGAAGGAATCTACGAGCCGATCAATTTCGGAGGCGCCTTTGCCGATTGCGCGATCGGTTTTGTTCGGCGCCACAGAGACCGGGCGATCATTGTGATCGTGCCGCGATTGTCATCGCGCGTCGGTTTTCCGCCGATTGGCGATCGGTGGCAGGACACCCATGTGGTCCCGCTAGCCGGTGTGTCTAATTTGCGGGATGTCTTCAGCGATCGCAAGGTTCGCGTCGAGCATTCGCAGTTAAGATTGGCGGTGGCGATGTCGCAGCTGCCCTTTGCGGTTTTCAGGAATTGGTAGGCGATAGATAGACGAAACATTACGCGCGACGCGATCTTGTCCGGGGAGCGCAGGCAGCTTGCCTGCGCTCCCCGGAAATTGTAGCGGCGGTCTGTGACCGCCGAAAAGCAACCCTATTGACCCGGCAAATTCAACGGCCACGCCATGGCCGGCCGTAAACTGATTCAGCAATTCGCCGACCCACTCCGAGAAACTTCGCAGATTCGCCACCAGATCAGCCGCGAAACTAGCAAAAGTAATTTGCGGCGATGCGATCACGAGCAAGGCGCTCAAAAGCAGCAGGTTCATCACATAAATAAAAACGAGGGAAAAAAATGTTCCGTGATCGCTCAGATCGGTCTGGTTCTTTGGAATCATCCAAAAGGTGAACGTGAGGTGAAAGGCCCAGGTAATCCCCAGAATCGCGTAGAGGAGTTGGCCGTAGGGGGCGACGTTGAAGAATAAACTCGCGATCCCGTAAACTGCGATCGCCAGCACGCTATAAAGTGGAAAAAAATAAGGGGCGAGCGCGATCAAGAAATTTGTCCGATTGGTCACGATATGGCCGCCCTCACCGCTGACCCGAAATTTGCTCACTCGTCCGCCCATTAACCAAACCCAGAGCACGTGCGTCAGCTCGTGACCGAAAACGTAGATGATGACTGGTCGAGGCAACCCGAAGAACGCGATCAGCCAAAGCACCGCCCCGAGGGTGAAGAACCAAAATTCCGCGCCGGCCCAGAGTTGCTGGTGAATCGTCGCGCGGGTGAAAGCGGTGAAGAATGTCTGGGTCAGAATCGCGCACCACGGCAGCAAAAAGAGTGCGATGATATTTTTCACCCAGCGCGTCGGCACTGTCAGTGGCATCGGACGACCAGGCGCGCGTCGCGTCGTCGGCACGACGTAGGGCACGACTTTCACGCGCGTCCGCTTTCGACGATGACGTCGGCCGGATGACCTGCGGGGCGGCATGAATTATTTTGTCATGTCGAGCGAAGTCGAAACATCCTTAATTTCATCGATTTGCGGTGTTGAACTCGATCTTTTGGCCGCTTTAACGTTTCAACGTCTGCACCGATCACGCGCGGCCCATGTAGGCACCGGTGCGAGTATCGATCTTGATGGTTTCGCCTTCTTTGATGAAGAGCGGGACATTAATGGTTTTACCGGTCTCGAGTTTCGCCGGCTTTGTCACGTTGCTGGCGGTATCGCCGCGGACGCCTTCGGCTGACTCGATCACTTTCAGGCTGACCGACGCCGGTAATTCCACCTGCACCGCTTTGCCTTGGGCATAGAGAACCTGCACCGAGAGATTTTCCACCAGGAAATCTTTTGCTTCGCCCAGCAAATCTTCCTGTAGATCGACCGTGTCGTAGGTCTCAGGGTCCATGAAATGGTATCCGTTGTTGTCCTTGTAACTGAACTCGACTTGCCTTCGCTCGATATCAACCAACTCCACTTTGTCGGTGGACCCAAAACGCACGTCTGCGCTTTTGCCGGTGTTGATATACCGAATGATCGCCTGAACGAACGCCCGCAAATTTCCCGGAGTGCGATGATGCACTTCGAGCACAATGGCAGTGTTGCCATTGTATTTAATCGCCATTCCTTTTCGGAGATCGTTTGCCGCGGCCATTGGGTTCGTTGAAGGGTTAAAGGGTTATCGCGAGCGCGGACGTTACGCGGCTTGTGCTGCAAATCAACCTGGAGGGACACGCGCCGTCGTGTCCCATACCTTGAGCGCCGACAGCGCGGCGCCCTCCATCATAAGAGTTTAAGCCGCGTCAGATCTTGTGAATCCACAATGCCGACCGGCGCGTTGTTATCGTCAACAACGACGAGATCATCGATGCGATGGCTTTCCAGAAGATTGAGCACTTCGACGGCCAGTTTGTCCTTATGTACACTCACCGGATTCAATGTCATCAGATCGGCCACCAAACGCTCGCCTACTTTCGGATCGTTTTGAAAATGCCGGGCGAAATCGCCATGGGTAAAAATACCGAGCAATTTCCCATCGGTATCGGCGATCACGGCGGCGCCAGCGCGCACTGCCGTCATCGATTTCAGCACGTCGCGAATCCGAGTATCCGACGCGACCAGCGCCAGCGCCTCGCGCGGCCGCATTACCTGATGGACCCGCATGAGCAAACTACGCCCAACCATGCCGGCCGGGTGAAATTTGGCGAAATCTTCCTTCTGAAATCCGCGCGCTTCCAGCAGCACCATCGCCAGCGCGTCACCCAGCGCCAGCATCACCGTCGTGCTAGAGGTCGGCGCCAGGTTCAAGGGACATGCTTCCTGTTCAATGTTCACATCGAGAAAGACGTGCGCGTTCTTTGCCAGAGTGGAATCGGCGTCACCGCAAATCGCGATGATCTTCACCTGAAAGCGCGCGATCGCCGGCAAAATCCGCAACAATTCCTCGGTCTCACCGCTCGCGCTCAGCGCCAAAACGGCGTCACCGTCCGCCACCATTCCGAGATCGCCGTGCAAGGCATTAAGCGAATCGAGCACCACCGCGGGCGAACCGGTGCTGGTGAGGGTTGCGGCGATTTTGCTGCCGATGTGTCCCGACTTTCCCACCCCGAGAACGACAATTTTTCCGCGCGCATCAACCGCCGCCTTCAGCAATTCGATTGCGTCACCGAAACTTTTGCCGAGACGCTGCCGCAATCTTTGCAGCTCAAAAATTTCGATTTCGAGGACGCGTGCGGCCTTTTCAAGGTAGTCCATCAATATATAATTGAGCCGGAGGATGAAACCGGGCAAGATTGTTCGGTGTTCAATAAGAGGAGGTAGTATTATGAAAAAAATATTTCCGGTAGTGGTAATGACCTTGATGGCTAATTTGGCGTTCGCCGAGACTTTCACCGCTCCGATGGTTCCGCGGAAGGCGCCTCCGCACCAAAAGCCGCCGCCTCTTCCTCCGCGCCAAACCGGCGGAGTGATTCCGCGTGCGATTCGCGGTGGTAATCCGCTGCAAATGTTAAATCCACTGGCGCCCGCGCGTTATGGCACCGCCCAGCAGAGCGTCGCCCTGAAACCCGACGGGTCGGGAAAATGGGACGGTATTAAGCTGTTCGAATTTACTTTTTGAACCGAGGAGCCCGGCCTTCGGACGTCCCGGTGGTCGCGTCGTACTGCGCAACCTTTCTGAAGCCGGAGATGCTGCACATTTACCGGCAGATTACCTCGCTCAGACGAGTGCGGCCGGTGGTGATCGCCCAGAAACGCGAAAACGCTGATCGTTTTCCATTCCAGAATATTCGGGTCGTAAAAAAACCGGCGCTGCATTTCTTGCGACGAACCTGGTTCAAACAAATTGCGGACCGGCCATGGCAAATCTCTCCCGCTGAAGTTCGCGCGACCGAGCGCGCGCTCACGGAAAGCAATGCGGAGTTATTACATATTTATTTTGGCCACATCGCTATGCTGCTGCGGCCGCTGATTCGCCAATGGCAAAAACCATCCTTGGTTTCGTTTCATGGCGCGGATGTTCTGGTGGATATGCAAAAACCAGCTTATCGGCGCGCGACGGAGGAAATGTTATCCTTGGTCAGACGCGTTCTGGTTCGTTCCGACTCGCTGCGGCAGGCGGTGATCGATCTCGGTTGCGCCCCGGAGAAGATCGAAATTCAACGGGCCGGGATTCCGCTGGCTGATTTTCCGTTTCGCGAACGCAGCATTCCGGGCGACGGCCGATGGCGGTTGCTGCAAGCGGGTCGGCTGATTGAAAAGAAAGGATTAAAAACGACCTTGCGCGCGTTCGCCAGATTCCAGAAAGAATTTCCAGCCGCGAGACTCACCATTGCCGGCGAAGGACCGCAACTTGAGGAATTGCAATCGCTCGCCCGCGAGCTTCAGATCGACGGCCCCATCGATTTCGTGGGCTTCGTTTCGCAGGAAGAACTACGCGAGCTTCTTTATTCTTCGCACATTTTTCTGCATCCGAGCGAAACGGGTCGCGACGGAAATCAGGAAGGTGTTCCCAATTCCATGTTGGAAGCAATGGCGAGCGGGCTGCCGGTCTTCGCGACCCGCCATGGCGGAATTCCCGAAGCAATCGAAAACAAGGTTAGCGGTATTCTGGTAAATGAACGCGATCATCGCGCGTTAGCCGATGGGCTGATCGAGATTGCGAAAAGTCCGGATCGCCTTCGGGCCATGGGACACGTGGCTTCGGAAAGCGTCGCGAAGAATTTTAACCAGACAGAACAAGCACGCCTGCTCGAGGAGATTTACCTCCGCGAGATTGGTCGTTAACCGCCCAACTTGTCATTCCGGATGGATAAAACAGAGCAGATCGCGCGTTAGTCGATGTAGCTGCCGCTGTCATCAGCGGCAGATTCCGGATTTTGCCAGAACGCTTCTAGGGCAGAACTGAACTTCTGCCGCCCGATGACGGCGGCAGCTACATCTCCGCAAAGAAACGCGCGAGAGTTTCTCGACCCGCGCGAAAGGAAAGTTTTTCCTTTGCGATCTTGGTCGCGCGCTCGGCCACGGCTCGTCGCTCGTTCTCGTTCGTCAGCAAACGCTGCGCGATTTCGATTAACTCGGCGTCGCCACGTTTTTCCCCACACGTTTCCGGAAACGCGATCCGTTCAATGGCGCCATCGCCGCCGACGCAAACGGAGCGGCAGAGGAGGGCATCACCTGCCACTTGCCCCGGAACACGACTGCGGTCGAGCTGGAAGATAATTTTGTGACGCGCCACTTCACCCAAATAGGCGCGATATCCCATTCGTTTTTCGTGTACCCGAATTTTTCGAAAGCCGATTTCGCTGATGAGCTTCGTCCCGCGACGCCGGTCGAAATTGAAAACTGTTACTGGCTCTTGGGTCGCATCGCTCAGCTTTTTTACAGCGAGAAGAGCGGGGAGATGATTCCGCGTAGGTACCGCGAACTCACGCGTGCCCACGAAAATTCCGGAACGATTTTCCATTGCCCAATTCCAGTTCTCGTCCTCGATCGGATAGGGCGTGGGAAGATACTCGATTCCGTTATCGCGAAATAAGCGAAAGAAGTCGGCAACCTCCGGCGTGCTCGCGACGCAGCCATTCGCGGTACGCACCATCCTGACAAAGCGAGCGAATCGTGTCGGATCGCTTAACTGTTGTGCAACCTGATGCGCTCCCGTTTCTTTCAATGCCACCACAGTTTTGCGTTTCGATTTTTTCAATTCCGCCAGGGCGCGCTCGCTTGCGCGAAAATCGCCGCGCAAGAGGAGCAATACCGGCCATCCGCTCGCGATCGCGCGCTTGAGGTCGCGAAAAACGGCACCGTGCGTGCAAGCCGCATACGCATGAAAATTCACCGGCGCATGCTCGTTAGCCGGCGCGCTCCGGTTTTCAGCAAAATGTTGCTCGTGATCGCGCCCGGCTGGATTCAGCACCGCAAGCCGAAAAATTTCCGCGTCCGCTGACGCCATTCTAATTGCTTTCGTCTTCGTCCGCTGGCGTTGCCCGGCGGACTTCTGGCTCGGAAGCTTGGGGGGTTGGTCGCACTACGGGAATCGCGCGACGGACCTCGACGGGCGAACCGGACGGCCTCACCACCGTTGTTATCGTGTCGGTTGGGACGGGTGCAGGACTCGGCGCGCTCGCTTCCTTTTCTCCTGGTTGCACCGGTATTGCTTTCAAAATCGGCTTTGTCGGGTCAGGCATTTCGTCCGATGTCGGAGCGTTTTCGGCTTCGGGCGAAGGCGCAGGCTTCGGATAGACCATCGCGTGCACTGAATTATATGGGTCGCGCGTGGCCAGGAGTGTCGGCCCTTTCGGCGTCACCGGCGTCACCGCGGTCGTGTCAACCGCCAGGGCCGCTCGCGGAAATTCCGACGGCGGCAGATCGCGTGTGAGCGAGGCGTGCAGTTCTCCATGAATATTGCACGGCTCGCTCGGTTTCTGGTCGGATGTCGCGAGCTCGAGATAAGTTGTCTTCTCTTCCGCCTCGCCCTCACTCGTTTTGATTTTCTCAACGCATTTATCGGTCGCAAGCAACCCGGATTTCGCGCAGATGTTTACTCGCTCCAGACCGCGCGGCTGGGAAATGTCCTTCGGCGGATAATGTTCGGCCGAGGCGTTCATCACATCCACCCATACCGGCAGCGCAATGTCGCGTCCGAACGCGCCGCGAAAAATTCTCTGCGGCTTGTCGAACCCAGCCCAGACCGCGCAGGTAATCGCACTGTCGTATCCTGCGAAAAGAACGTCGGTAAAATCGTAAGCGGTCCCGGTTTTTCCGGCTGCCTCCATTTTCTTCAGACCGAAGTCCGTGCGCGCGGCCTTACCGGTGCCTTTGTCGAGCGCGTCAACCAAACACGAATGCACTTCGTATGCGATCTCGGGCTTGATTACGTTCTGTTTGCCATAGTCCCGTTGCGCGTGCCAAACCGTGCCGTCCTTTTCTTCGATCCGTTCCAAAACGTGAGGCAGCTTGGATCGCCAACCGCCGTTGGGGAAAATGGTGTAGGCCAGCGCCAGTTCCGCCAAAGTAACTTCGCTGCTTCCAAGAAATGTCGCCGGATAGGGCCGCAACGGCGACTTCATTCCGGCGTTGTGACACAGCTCGACCACGTTATCCACTCCGGGATTCATCCCCAGGCGTACTGTCGCGCCATTTTTCGATTTCGAGAGCGCCTCGCGCGCTGTGATTGGCCCTTCGTAACGGTTCTCCGCGTTCTCAGGTCCCCATTCACCGAGAATGCCTGTTGTGCCGCCAATCATGACGGCGCGGTTGTCGAGCGCCGAATCCTCCACCACTGATCCGGGGAACATTCCCTTCTCAAACGCGGCGGCAAAAACAAAGGGCGTCATCGCCGTTCCCGCCGGACGCCGGGCCTGCAAAGCGCGATCGTATTGGTTATGCT
>Ga0207645_10000825_pt1 | contig 25969 bp, 25 predicted proteins | sample KBSM53metaG_FD_184331 | JGI IMG/M metagenome (GOLD analysis project Ga0207645, IMG submission 184331) | Miscanthus rhizosphere microbial communities from Kellogg Biological Station, Michigan, USA - KBS M5-3 metaG (SPAdes) (version 2) | ecosystem: Host-associated > Plants > Roots > Rhizosphere >...
CAGGCCGATGCCGCCGAGAAACGCGGCCGCCGTCCCCACCGCCCACGGCAGTAACACCTGGCCCAGCGTCTCGCCCGCGACGGTCAGCGTCGCGTCGACAAGCTCCGGCTCCTGCTCGACGGTGCGGAACGGGCCGGCGTCATGGCGCGGATCGAAAAGCGTGCCCGCCGCGTCGAGCTCGTCGCCCGGCTGGATGGCGATCTCTTCGACGGACAGCACGCCCGGAAACCCGAACGCGCGCGCGACCGCCAGCGCGCCTGGCGATCCCGGGCGGTGCAGCGCCGGCTGCGCCTCGATGCGGGCGCCGTCCGGCTCGACCAGGATGCGGACAGGACCGCGCTCGGCGTCGCGCTGGCCCCAGACCAGACGGAACGATTGCGACGACGCCATCTCGTGGACCAGCTGGCTGCCCGCCGTCAGCCGCTCGACGATGCGCAGACGCCAGTACACGCACGGCTGATCGGTGACCGGCGAACGCAGGACGTCCGCACCGGGTTCGACCTGAGCGCAAAACTTCACGAACGATCGCATCAGCGTTCGTCCTCGCCGGGACCCGTGCCGGTCCCGCTCGCGTTGTACTCCTCCAGCTTGCGGTACAGCGTCTTGCGGTCCAGCCCCAGCCGCTGGGCGGCGCGCGTCTTGTTGCCTCCCTCGGCAGCGAGCACCTTCATAATGTAGTCACGCTCCAGCTCCGACAGCGTCAGCCCGCGCGCCAGCGCGGCCGCGAACGGATCCTGCTCGCTATCCCCTTGCCCTTGCGCTGAATCGGCCGGACGCCGCTCGCGCCCCGACGCCGACGGCATCGGCGGCAGATCGTCGAGGCGCACCAGCGGCCCCTCGACCAGCGCGACCGCGCGCTCGACGACGTTCTCCAGCTCGCGCACGTTCCCGGGCCACCCGTAAGCGAGCAGCGCCTTCTTCGCGGCTTCGTGGAACGCCCGCACGTCCTTGCCCGCCTTGGCGGCGCTGCGGATCAGAAAATGCTCCGCCAGCGGCAGGACATCGTCGGCCCGATCGCGCAACGCCGGCAGGTGAATGTGAATCACGTTCAGCCGGTAGAAGAGATCCTGCCGGAAGGCGCCGCTCGCGAGGTTCTCTTCCAGATCCTTGTTGGTGGCGGCGACGATGCGCACGTCGACCTTCTGGCTGCGCGCCGCGCCCAGCGGGCGGACCTCGCCTTCCTGCAGAACGCGCAGCAGCTTGGCTTGCAGCGCGGGCGACAGCTCGGCGATCTCGTCGAGGAAGACGGTTCCGCCGTCCGCCTCGACGAACAACCCGGCCCGATCGGTGCGCGCGTCGGTGAACGCGCCCCGCTTGTAGCCGAACAGCTCGCTCTCCAGCAGCGTGTCGGGGATGGCGGCGCAGTTGATGGCGACGAACGGCCGATCCCGGCGCGGGCTGTTGAAGTGCAGCGACTTCGCCACCAGCTCCTTGCCCGTCCCGGACGCGCCCGTCACCAGCACCGACGCAGCCGAACCGGACAGCCGGCGAATCAGCGCGAACATCTCCTGCATCGCCGCCGACTTGCCGATGATGTTTCCCCAGCGGTAGCTGCGCTGGACCTCGTCGCGCAGGCGCGCCAGCTCGGAACGCAGCGCGCGCTCGTCCAGCGCCTTCTGCACCGACAGGATCAGCTGATCGACGTCGAACGGCTTGGTGATGTAGTCGAACGCGCCCAGCTTGACCGCGCGGATGGCGGTGTCGATCGACCCGAACGCGGTGATCGTGATGACGTGCGGCGACGGCGTGACCGCCTTGATCTCGCGCAGCATGTCCAGCCCGTCGAGGTCCGGCATCTTCACGTCGGAGATGACCAGGTCGACGCCGCCCTGCTTCACGCGTTCGATGCCGGCGCGGCCGCCGCCCACGTCCTCGACCGTGTAACCGTCCTCCTCCAGCGCCTCGCGCAACATCGCGCGCATCGCCCGATCGTCCTCGACGATCAGGATGGTGGCGCCGCGCCCGCTGCTGGTCGGCTCGGGGGTCGGCTCGGAGATCGTGGGCGCCGCGTCAGCCATGCGTGGTCACGGATTAGCCTTCAATCCTTGCCCATCGACTCCGCTTGTTCAACCCCTGGTTGACTCGCCGCCTCGCTCTCGACGGCCGCGGCCGGCTCATCCGCGCGCGCCGCGGTCGCGCACGGTAGATACACACGGAACACCGCGCCACCGGACACCGGGCTGTCGACCTCGATCCAGCCGTCGTGGTCCTTGACTATCCCGTGGCTGACCGCCAGGCCCAGGCCGGTCCCCTGCCCCGCGTCCTTGGTCGTGAAGAAGGGTTCGAAGATCTTCTCGCGATCGGCGGCGGGAATGCCGCGCCCGGAGTCGGCGATCGCCAGCACCACGTACTCCGCGGGCGGCGACAGGTCCAGCCCGCCCTTGCGCCGCACCACCGTGTCGGTCGTGATGCGCAGCGTGCCCCCGTTCGGCATCGCGTGAATGGCGTTGGTGATCAGGTTCAGGCACACCTGCTGGATCTGATCGGGATCGCCCGGAACCTCGGGCGGCGCCGGCGCGTTGCCCAGATCGACCGTGATGCCCAGACGCCGCGCCGTCTCGGCGACGAACGCCAGCGCCTCGGCGACGACCGACTTCAGCTGCACGCGCGTCAGCGTCGGCCCGCGCGGCCGCGAGAAGTTCAGGACCTGGTGGATGATCTTGGTGATGCGCGCGACCTCGTCGCTGATGATGGCGGCGTTCTTCGCGACTTCGCCGGCGTCGCCCGCCTTCTTCGTGATTGTCCGCGCGCGCCCGCCGATGACGTTCAGCGGTGTTCCCAGCTCGTGCGCGATCTCGGCCGCCATCTGGCCGATCGTCGCCAGCTTCTCGGCGTGCCGCAGCCGTTCCTCCAGCGTCAGGCGCGCGCTGGCCGCCCGCTCGCCTTCCTCGCGCGCCTCGCGCAGCGATCCGGTCATCGCGTTGAACCGCCCCGCGATGGTGCCGATCTCGTCGTCGCGTTCGGCCAGGATGACGCGCGACAGGTCGCCCTTGGCGACGGCGTCGATGCCCTCCACCAGCCGGCGCAGCGGCCGCACCACCGTCTGCCGCAGCGCGAACCAGACGACCAGCGCGACGCCGACCACGACCATCAGGAACACGGGGACGACACGGCGCGCGGTCGCGGCGACCTCGGCGTCGATGTACGCGGTGTCGCGGCGCATGCCGATGACGGCCACCGGCTTGCGCGCGGGGTGGCCGCGCGGCAGCTCCAGGCCCATCGGATCGTACAGCGGGACCGCCATCGCGTACGAACGCGACCCCGTGGCCGAGTCGAACAGCCGGCCCACCGGCGCCGACTGGATCTCGGCGGCCTGGATCAGCAGCAGCCATGCTTCGTCGTCGGTCTTTTCGTCCGCGCCGCCGCTCAGCACCTCCAGCTGGAAAACCTCGTTCGGCTCGCGCGCGGCGCGGATGCGCCCGTGCAACATCTCGCTGAGGGCGTCGCCCTTCGCGGTCACGGGCTCGATACCGGCGCGCAGCGCGGTCGCGATCTCGAACGCCTCGCGGCCCAGATCGGCCTCCAGGTTCGCGCGCCGCACCTTCAACGCGGCGTACCCTGACCCCGCGAGCACCGACGCGATGACCGTCGTCGTCACCAGCGTCACCCGCGTTCCGAGAGTCATGGCCAAGGTCGAGTATAGCGCCGGGGCAAACCGCCCCTGCGTGCTATATACGCGGGCGGAAAGCGTTTTGGCCAGGCGACGACCATGACACCGGACGACATTCGCACCCGCATCCGCGCCGCCTTGCCCGACGCCGACGTCAGCGTGCGGGACACGACCGGCGGCGGCGACCACTTCGACGCGACCGTGGTCTCGGCGGCGTTCGTCGGCAAGGGTCCGGTCGAGCGCCACCGGCTGGTCTACGCCGCGCTCGGCGCCGCGATGTCCGGACCCGCGGCGCCGATTCACGCGCTGGCGTTGACCACCGCGACGCCCGAAGAATATCAACGCAAGTAAAGGAGCTGAACCGTGACTGACGAACTTCGCAAGCGCATCGGCGACACCATCGCGCGCGGACGCGTGATGCTGTTCATGAAGGGCAACCCCGCGATGCCCCAGTGTGGATTCTCGGCGGCGGTCGTCGGCATCCTCAAGCAGACCGGCGTGCCGTTCGACTCCTACAACATCCTCGCCGATCCGGATCTGCGCGAGGGCTTGAAGGAGTATTCGAGCTGGCCCACCTACCCGCAGCTGTATGTCGACGGCAAGCTGATCGGCGGCGCCGACATCGTGCGCGACCTGCACGCCAAGGGCGAGCTACAGCAGATCCTGACCTCCCAAAGCTAGTCGCTCCGCGCCGCAGGCGCGGTCTGCGACTATTGTTTTTTCAGGCAGCCGCACTCGCGCGTTTTACGCGCGAGCGGCTGAGCCGCGACGGCGTACAATGGCGGCGTGATACGCCTGCCCTTGCGATCGCTCGGCCTCCTCGTCCCCCTCATCTTCTTCACGGCCTGTAGCTCCGGCGACGATGCCGGTCCGGGTGGCGGCGGAAAAGGGGGCGGCGCGGGTCGAGGCGGCAACGGCGGCAACGGCGGAACGACCGGCGCCGCGGGCGCGTCCGGCACGTCGGGAAGCGCGGGCACGAGTGGTGGTGGTGGCAGCGCGGGAACGAGCGCCGGCGGCGCGGGAGGCGCGAGCGGAACGACGGGATCGGGCGGCGCCAGTGGAGCGAGCGGTACGGGCGGCGCGACAGCGGGTACGGGCGGATCAACCGGCGCTGCAGGCGCGCGCGGCGGCGCCGGAGGCGGCGGAGGAACCGGCGGGAGCAGCGGCGCCGGCGGTTCGTCCGGCTCGGGCGGAACCGGCGTTGCGGGGAGCGGCGGCGCGGCCGGCCGCGGCGGGACGACCGGCGCCGCCGGCACGGGTGGCACGACCAGCTCCAGCCTCAAGCTCGAGTACCAGAACAGCTCCGCGACGGCGACGCAGTTCGCGGTCCGCCTGACGAACAACGGCCCGTCGACGCCGCTGATCAGCGCGATCAAGGTCCGTTACTACTTCCGCGACGACACCAGTCCGACGCGCGACGCGACGCCGGCGGTGTCGGCGGCGACGTGGAAGCTGGGCGGCACGACAACGATGATCGATCTTCGAATGGCGCCCGGCTGCTCGACGACCGCCACCTTCGCGACGCCGCCGCAAAGCTCGTACGTCGACTTCGGCTGCGGCCTGACGTCGCCGATGAACGCGCAGGACACGATCACGTTTTCGATCGTCGTCAACCCGACCACGCAGGTCGCGTCGAACGACTACTCGTACGCCGACACCGCCGGCGCGTTCGCCGCGAATGACCGCCTGCTGGTGCTGGTCAACGGCGTCGTGCAGTCGGGAACACCGCCGTGACGCTGCTGGTATGAGCCTCACCCTCGGCACCGCCGACCTCGCGCGGTTCCTGGCTGAACCCAACCTCGATCCCGAGGAGATCGAGGAGTTCAAGCAGGTTTATGCCGACCTCGATCGCTTCCTGAAAGCGCGCGGGCTACCGGGTCACGTCGAGCCCGAGACGTTGCCGCCCTTCAAGTCGCACTGCAAGGTCGGGAGCTTTTCATATCGGTCGTTGCACCAGCTTCGCCGCGCACGGGTCTATCAGCACAAGGACCTGGCGTTCGTGGCCGCGGGAGACGACCAGCGGGACCCCGTTCTCACCGCTGAATACGAAAGCCCGACATTCACCTCGCACCTCGTCCACTTCTCGGATTGCGAGGGGTTCTACGTCCCGCTCGATTTCGAAGAACCGCTTTACGCGAACGACGACGAAAAAGTCCTGGGCGGCGCGGTCGGTTCCAGCCCCCGCCTGCGTGCCGAGCTGGTGACGGTCGCCCCGCTGCTGGCGATCCCGCTCGCTGATGCGCGACTCGCCCCTGAGGTGGCCGCGGAGCTGGGCGACTACGAACGGCAACGCGAGCATCCGCTGGGCGGCGAACGCCTGATCTGGCTGGCGCTGTTCGAGGCCGCCTGCCAGAGCGTCGAATTCAAGAGCGCGATCCGCCTCGGCTGACGTTCGACGCAACCCCGGAGGTCGGTTCCTGTAACGGCAGCATGATGGACAGGAGCTCGCGGGCCGTCGTGGCCTTCATGGTGGCGCCCCTCGCACCCGTTTGCCTCTTCACGCTGTACCTCACGGTTCTGTCGGGGCGAACGGGTGGTTCCTGGGTGGACGTGGCGAGCGTCATCTTATCGATGTCGCTTCTGGTGACGCTGCCCATCACCTTGATCGTGGGCGTGCCCGCCTACATCCTGATCGAGAAGGACGCGCCGCTCCGCCGCGCGCAGGTGCTCACGATCTCCGCGGTGGTGGGGGCCGTCGTCGGGCTGGGCTTCCTGGGATCGCCGCACGGTGGCGCGCTGCTCGGCCTGAGCGCGGGCGTCACCTTCTGTCTCATCTGGTACAGGGCCCGAGATGAGCGGCCGTTCTGAACCGGGTTCGTGATCGCCTTCGGGGACCGCGGGAATTTGGTCGAGCCATGAACGGATCGCGTGCGTCCGCGAATGCGCGCCCGATGGCGGACGCGCGGCTCGCCGCGGCCATCCTCTCGACGGTGCTCGCCTCGGCGACGGCGTGTGCGCCCGAAGCCGCCGGTGGAGGTACGGCCGGCGGCGGCGGGTCGGCGAGCGCGGGATCAGGCGCCGCCGGCGGAACGGCGGGGACCGGCGGGCCAGGCGGCAGCGGCGCAGCCGGGATCGCCGGAAACGGCGGTGGAACAGCCGGAACCAGCGGCGCGGCCGGTACCGGCGGCGTGACGGGAATCGGTGGAACGGCTCCAGGCGCGGGCGGCGCGAGCGGAACGGGCGGAACCGCCGGTGCGGCCGGGCGTGGCGGTGCGAGCGGAACGGGCGGAGCCGCCGGCGCGGCCGGGCGTGGCGGCACGAGCGGAACGGGCGGGGCCGCCGGTACAGGCGGGCGCGGCGGCGCGGGCGGATCCGGCGGAGGTGCCGGTGCAGGCGGGCGCGGTGGCGTGGGCGGCGCGGGCGGAACCGCGGATCCCAATTTCATGATCTTCCTGCTCATCGGCCAGTCGAACATGGTGGGGCAACCGCAACCCCAGAGTCAGGACAAGGTCCAGGACGCGCGCGTCAAGGTCCTCGCCTACGACAATTGCTCGGGGCTCGGCCGGACCTACAACAAGTGGTACACGGCGTCTCCGACGCTGCACAACTGCGATGCGGGCGTCGGGCCCGGCGACTACTTCGCCAAGACGCTGCTTCAGAGCTTGCCTGCCGACGCCACCATCGGGCTGGTGCCGCTGGGCGTGAACGGGGCGCCAATCGACGTTTTCCGCAAGAGCGTCCCCCGCCCCGGATGGACGCTTCCGCCCGACAACCACTGGGCCACGGGCTACGAATGGATCATGAGCCGCGCCAACGAAGCGCAGAAGGTGGGCGTCATCCGCGGCATCCTCTTTCATCAGGGAGAGTCCAACGATGGCAGCGCGGACTGGGCGAACAAGGTCGCCGGCCTGGCTGCGGATCTGCGCGCCGACCTCGGCATCGGGGACGCCGCGCCCTTCATCGCCGGCGAGCTGCTCTACAGCGGTTGCTGCGCCAGTTACAACGCGCGCATCAACATGCTCCCCAGCCAGATACCCAACGCCAAGGTGGCGTCCGCCAGCGGTCTGGCCGGCGTGGACATGTACCACTTCGATCTCGCAGGCCAGCGCCAGTTCGGCATGCGTTACGCCCAGGCGATGATCGCGGCGTTCGGCCTGTGAGGCAGCGGCCAACTTGATTCGGCGGATGTTGCTTCTCGCGGGCGCAACCCGCGTCGCTCGGACCTGTAAGGAGGGTCATGGAGGACCAGGCGAAACGTGCTATCGCGGCCTTCGCACTGGCGCCCCTGGTCCCGCCGCTGGTTTACTGGGCATTGGGCCCGTCGCACGACGCGGATTCGCTGGTCGCCGCGGTCCTCGTCGGCGGGTTCATGGTCACGTATCCCGTCACGATCGGCGTCGGCCTGCCCGCCTACGTCCTCATCACGAAGCACGGGACCTTGCGCCTCTGGCACGTTCTCGCGATCTCCGCGGCGACCGGGTCCGTTGCCGCCGTTCTTCACCGATGGGCGCCGCCGTCCGGCGCCGCCCTCGGCGCTAGTGCTGGGCTCACGTTCTGGTTGATCTGGTACCGGCGGCGCTAGCGGCTCGTAAATCGCGACAGCAAGTTCGCGGCCAACTTGATTCGGCGGATGTTGGTTGCGAGCGATGCAGGCGCAACCTTGAAGGTCGGCTCCTGTAACGGGAGCATGATGAACAAGACCAGCCGGGCGATCGCCGCCTTCGCCGTGGCACCGTTCGTGCCGACGTCCCTCTACTGGGCGTTCTACAAACTTCAGTTACCTGCGCCCAGGCACTTCCACCAGACGCACGTCTTCTGGAACACGGTCGATGTCATCTTCTGGACGTCAGTCGTCGTCACGCTCCCCCTCACGCTGGCAATCGGACTACCGGCTTACGTGCTGATCCAGAAGCACTCGACGTTGCGCAATCGCCACGTTTTCGGCATCTCGGGGGCCGCCGGCCTCGTCCTCGGGCTGCTCGCAACCGCGCCGGTCGGCGGTACGTTGCTCGGCCTCAGCGCCGGACTCACGTTCTGGTTGATCTGGCACCGCGACCGCGACGAGAAACAGCGTACCTGATCGCGAACGCGGCGGCGACGATGGCGGGCGCGGCCAGCAGCGGCGCGCGCAGCGACGGCGGGGGCGGCCACACGTCGGCGAGCTGCAACACCAGCGCGATCAGGACGCCCAGCGGCGCGGCCACCAGCAGCTTGAAGAAGTCGGGCAGCTTGCGGCGGTACGCGAGCACGTACGCGGCCGCCAGCGCGGCGAACGCCCACGCCTTGGTCGCCACCGAATTGTCGATGGGCGTGCCGTGCTGGCGCGCGAGCGCGGGCGGCCACTGCGGCGGGCACGCGGCGGCGGCGGACAGCTCGGCGACGGCGTAGACGCCATCGCCGCCCGACGCCGTGAGGCGCAGGTATCGCCCGCTGCCGCGGAGATCGTGCGCCGCGCGCGGCTGCATCCCGGGATAACCGGCCGGCGGCGCGGTCCACAGCGGCGCGAACGTCACGCCGTCGGTCGACAACGCGACGGTGTACGCGTCGTCGCCGTCCGCGTCGACGGCGGCACACTCGATCCGCGTCTCGGCGCCCAGGTCGTAGAGCACGAACGCCTCCGGCGACGCGAACAGCGCGGTCAGGTCGGTGCGCGGCGGATCGTCGGGGACGGCGCCAATCCCGTCGGTCAGATGGTTGGGGTGTGACACGTGCGCGGAACGCAACGGCCGCTTGCCGCGTAGCAGTCCCGCTTCCGGACCGGGCTTGCCACCGATGCTGGTGGCGAGGGGTGTGCATCCCGCGGCCGCCAGCGCCACGGCCAGAACGAGCCGCGCCGCGGCCGGGCGCGACGTCATGCGCGCGGGCCCAGCGCCGCCGCCAGCGCGTCCACCAGGCGCCGCATCACGAACGCCTTCTCGGGCATCACGTCGATGCGCACGCCGCGCGCCGCCAGCGCCTCGTCCACGATCGGCCCGATGGCCGCGACGCGAACGCGCGCCAGGCCGTCGCGCAGGCGCGCCTCCGACCCCGCGGCCGTCGCCACCTGCCACAGGCGGTCGACCTGCGAGGCGCTGGTGAACGCGATCGCGTCGACGCGCGCCTCGGCCAGCGCCGCGATCAGCTCGACGACCGCGGCGTCGTCGCTCGCGGACGCGTACACGTACGGCGCCACCGTGCGGACCTGGGCCCCGGCCCCGGTCAGGAAGTCGACCAGCGGCCGGTTCGGTTCCTCGCCGTAAAGCTGGACGCCGACGCGCCGCCCTTTCAGGTCGAGGGCGCGCAGCTCCTCGATGATGCCGGCCGACGTCGGCACCGCCGCCGGCAGGTCGGACGAGAGGTTGACCTCCTTCAGGGCGCGCGCCGGCTTCGGCCCGCGGGTGATCTTGCGAGCGGCCGCGAGCGCCGCGATCACCTGGGCGCGCAGGTCGATGCGCTCGGCGGCGGCGAGCAGGCGGCGCAGACCCTCCCCGGTGAGAAAGACGACGTCGTCCATCTCGCCCGCGGCGAGCGCGCGCAGCCACGCCTCGACCGGGCGCTGGTCGGGCGCATCCTTGATCGTGATCAGCGGACAGCGCAGCGTGGTGGCGCCCTCCTCGGCCAGCAGCTGGGCCAGACGGTCGAGCTCGCGGGTCTCCGGAAGCGCGATGGTACGGCCCGACAGCGCTGCCATGATCTCGACGGCTTTTTTACGGTAAGGTGCCGTCCCCAGCAAGGAACAATCCCCATGGCCACATCCCCGAAGTCGAAGAAGAAGGCAGAAACCGCAGACGAGCACGTGCACGACCACGAGCACGAGCACGAGCACGAAGACGAAAAAACACCGAAGAAGGGCGCCGCCAAGAGTGAAAAGGCAGTGGCGGAGGCGAAGGGCAGGCTGGGCGCGGCGGGCCGCAACGATCCCTGCCCCTGCGGATCGGGGAAGAAGTACAAGAAATGCCACCTCGCGGCGGACGAGGCCGCGACGATCGTGCCGCCCACCGAACCCGACGCCAAGGAGCTGCTGACCAACGGCTGGCGCCTGTTCGAGCAGCGCCGGCCGGGCGCCGCCGAGAAGGAGTTCAAGGCCGCGCTGGCGGCGGACGCCACGCTGCATGACGCGCGCGTCGGCATCGGCATGGCACGGCTGTCCGCCGGCAACGCCGAGGGCGCGAAGGAGGAGCTGTCGGCCGTGATCGCGACCGGCGAGGCGCAGATGGCCAAGTTCGCCAAGCAAGGTGGAAAGGAAAAGAAGGATGCGTTCGATCAGCCCGAGTATCAGCCGTTCATCCGGGCCGCTCACGCGCTCGGGTGCCTCGCCTACGACGAGGAGCGCTACGCGGACGCGGTGAAGGATCTCGAGCGCGTGCACGCCGTCGACGACGGCGCGGTCGGCATCGAGGCGCGCCTGATCGCCGCCAAGGCGCTGATGAAGCTGGAGAAGCCGGCGGACGCCGTCGCACTGCTGGAGCCGGCGGCCAAGCTGGAAGGCGGCGAGGGACGCGCGAACCTGGGTCTCGCCCTCGCCCACTTCGCGGCGGGCGCCGAGGCGCCGGCCCGCAAGGCGCTCGACACGGCGCTCGCGGCCAACGCCCACTACGGGAAGACGCTGCTCGGCCGCATCCGTCGCCGCGTCGAGAACGTGGCGGGCGCGCAGCCGGGATCCGTCGAGGAGGCGCTGCTTTACGCGCAGACCTACGGCGACGTCTGGACCGACGACGCCAAGAAGTTCCTGGAGAAGGCGCTGGCGGACAGGCCGAAGGCGGAGCCCGCGGCACGCGCCGAAGAAGCCGACGCGGGTTAGTCGCGTCAACTAGAATGGGAACCCTCAAAGGGTTCCCAAACCCTCCCGCGATGTTACGCGGCGAGCAGAGCTCGCCGACTCCACACGCGATCGCGCGAAATACTTGACCGAGAAATCGGCGCGGCGAGGGACAGGACCTCAGTCGATCCTGTACCCTGACTCCTGACTGCTCACGGAGGGCCGCGAAATGGGCGTCGTCGTTGCCGGTCTCGTCCTGCCAAACGTCCAGAATCATTCGCTGGCGGCGCTGGGAAGCGCGCTGCGGCGGGCGGAGATCGCCTGCGAGGTCGTCCCGTTTCGCGGCTGGCGCGACATCGAGGCGGTCGTCGCGCGCGCGCGCGCCGCGGACGATGCCGGCGACGCGGTGTTCGGCGTGTCCATCCAGAACACGGAAGCTGCGCTGGCGTCGATCACGCTGGCGCGCGTCCTGCGGCGGCGTGGCTTCAGCGGGCGCATCGTCTGCGGCGGACACTTCGCGACGCTGAACGCCGCCGACATCCTGAACGAGGTGCCCGAGGTCGACGTGGTGGTGCGCCTCGCCGGCGAGGACGCTCTGGTGGGCCTGGCGCGCGGCGCGCGCACGCCGGAACAGCTGGCGGCGCTGCCGGGGGTGGTGTTTCGCGGCGACGACGGCGGCGTCCGATTCGGCGCGGCGGCCCGCCCGGTCAAGCCGGTCCCCGGCGACGGCCATGACGGCGAGTTGCCCGTGCACCTGGGATTTCGCGCCGCCGATCTGGTGGGCAGCACCGGCTGCGAGGCGAGCTGCAGCTATTGCTGCGTCGCCGCGACGACGCGCCTGGCCCGCGCGGAGGCGCTGCGGGGCGGCGCGCCGGCCAACGACAACGTCGCCGAGGTGTCCGGGGTGACGCGCTGGACGAGCGAGCGGCTCGCCGCCGAGATCGCGTCGCTCTACCACCTTCAAGGGGCGCGCGTGTTCACGGTGATGGACGACAACCTGCTGCCGCTCGCCCCCGAGGAGGCCGAGGCTTTCCTGCGCCGGCTGGCCCACGAGCTGCGACAGAACCGCGTCGGGCCGATCGCGCTGTCGTTGCAGCTGCGCGCCGACGTCGTCACGCCGGCCGTCGCCGACGCGCTGGTGGCCGTCGGCCTGATGCGCGCCTATGTCGGCGTCGACGGCTACTCGCGCCCGCAGCTCGCCCGCCTGGGCCGGAACGCGCCCGCCGACGCCGGCGCGCGCGCGATCGCGCTGCTCACCGCGCGCGGCGTGTTCGCGGTGTGCAACGCCCTGCTGATCGGGCCCACCATCCCGCTCGAATCGATTCGCGCCGAGCTGGACGGGATGCGCGCGATCCGGGGCGCGCCGCTGCACCTGCTGCCGATCGACGTCCGCGCCGGCACGACCTACCACGCGCGCGCCCAGCGCCGCGGCCTGCTGGAAGGAAATTTTCTCTGGCGGCACTACCGCTTCGAAGACCCGCGGACCGCCGTGCTCGCCGAGGTGATCACCGGGTTGCCCTCGCGCCTCGAGGACCATTCGGTGCCGCTCGCGCTTTACGATCTCGCCTACAACCTGGGCGTCGCGCGCCGGCTGCTTCCCGCGCTGCCGCTCGCCGGCGAGGCCGCGACCTACGCGCGCGTCAGCGACGCCTGGAACGCCGACCAGCTCCGCATCCTCGAGGCGGCGGTGCGGATCGCGACGGAAGGCGATCTGGAGGCAGCGCGCCGCTTCGTCACCGACGAGGACCCGCGCGTGCGGCGGTTCGATCGCGAGCTGATGAACGAGACGGACGCCGCGTTGCGCGCGGTCGAGGCCGCCGTGCGCGCCAGCGGGCGCCGCGACGCGCGTGTCCACAAGCGCGGCCAGCTGCTGTCCGCGGTCGCGTTCTCGATGGCGCTCGCGGGCTGCAGCCGGCCGCTCAGCCCGGTCGACGGCGGCGGCGGCGGCGTCAACGGCAACCGCGACGCGAGCATCGCGCTCGATCTCGGCATCATCCAGGACGTCGGTTCGTACGACTACCACTACACGCCCCCCGAGATTCCGGTCCGGGACGCGTCCTGCGAGATGTTGCCATCCGACTCCACCGACGCCGCGTTCCGCTTCGAGGACAGCATCTGCTTCAATTCCTGCGGCGGACAGACGGTGTCCGCCCGTTTCGACGACGAGGGGCGCGTGGTGGCGATCGACGGCGTCGACGGCAGCGCGATCGCCTCCGACATCGCCGCCTGCCTGCTCGGCACGCTCAGCAACACCTGCTATCCGAACCTCGCCGGCTCGACCCAGACGCTGAGGGGTCACTGCTGGATCGCCTGAAGGCGCCCGTCCCGACGTAAGGCGATACAATCCCCGCGATGCCCGTCGTCGAGGCGGAAACCGCGGCGCTGGTGACGCGCGCTCTGGAGGCGCAACGCATGCGCACGGCGCGCATGCTGTCACTGGTGCGCCTGGTGGGCGTGGCCGCGGCGTTCGCGCTGGGGCTGTTCCGCACCTACGCCGCCGGCGAGCAGGACTGGCGCGTGCTGGTCCCCATCCTGGGCACCTACGCCGCCGGCGCGCTGTTGCTGTTCGCCGCGGTGCGCGTGTCGCCGCGCGCGGCGCGCTGGGCTGGCCTGGGGGTCGCGTTCATCGACGTGCCGATGGTGTTCCACGCGCAGTGGCTTTCGGTTCCCGTGTCGCCGTCGCCGGGCGGCGTCGCGGGTTTCACCCTCGGCATCTTCGTCCTCCTGATCCTGCTGGGCGGTCTGTCACTCGACGTGCGCCAGATGCTGCTGGTCGCGCTGACGGCCGCCGTCTGCGAGGTGCTGCTGCAGCGCGAGGCGGGCATCCGCGCCGGCGCGTGGGCGGCGTCGGTGGTCGTGATCGGCTGCACCGCCGCGGCGACCGCGCACCTCATCGGCCGCGTGCGTTCGCTGGTCGGCAGCGTCGCCGTCGAGCAACGCAAGCGCGAGCGCCTGGGGCGCTACTTCTCGCCGGCCGTCGCGGAGCGGTTACAGACCCAGGCCGGCGGAAGCGGCGCCCCCGATGCACAGGAGCTGACCGTGCTGTTCTCGGACATCCGCGACTTCACGACGATGTCCGGCGCGCTGCCGCCCGCCGACGTGGTCCGCCTGCTGAACGAGTACTACGGCCACATGGTGGAGAGAATCTTTCAGCACGGCGGCACGCTGGACAAGTTCATCGGCGACGGGATCATGGCGTACTTCGGCGCGCCGCTGCCCGACGCCGATCACGCCGCCCACGCGCTCGAGTGCGCGCTGGCGATGCTCGACGAGCTGGCGCGCCTCAACACCGAGCGCGCCGAGCGCGGCGAGGCGCCGCTGCGCATCGGCATCGGCCTTCACACTGGCGTTGCCGTCGTCGGCGACATCGGCTCGCCCGCGCGCCGCCTCGATTACACGGCGATCGGCGACACCGTGAACATCGCCTCGCGCATCGAAGGGCTCACCAAGCAGGCCGGCACGCCCGTGCTGGTGTCGGCGGCGACGCGCGATCGCGTGGGCGCGCGCTACACCTGGCGCGCCTTCCCGCCCATGAGCGTGCGCGGCAAGGCCGAACCGATGGCGCTGTTCGCGCCGGAGCGGCCGGAATAAGCGAACGTCGCCCGAAAGCGGCTTGCCCTCACCCCGACCCTCTCCCGCAAAGCGGGAGAGGGAGAATTTTAGTTGTGGATGACGTCGTGGTGGGCGGGGGCGGACTTGTCGCCGCCGTGCAGAAGCTGGTGGGCGTGCCCGATCATCTCGCCGAGGAAGGTCGCCAGCGCGCAGAACTCGATCGCCTTCTGGTCGGCCGCCAGGTGAACGCCCTTGTGAATGAGCGCGCGCACCAGCGCCAGGTTCGAGTCGGCGCCGCGGCCCGCCAGCTCCGCCAGCAACGACGCCAGCCGCGCCTCGTGCTCCTTCTGCAGGTCGTCGATGGTCGCCATGCCGGTGTCTACTTCTTGGCCGCCTTGACCTCGGCGAGCCACGCCTCGACCTTCTTCGTCCGCTTGTCCATCTCGGCGGTGACGTCTTCCAGCGGCTTCTTGTCGCCGCCGAACGACACCGACAGCGCGTCGGGATAGCCGTTCGACAGCGCGTCCAGCATGACGTCGTAATCCGTGACCACGTTCGAGTTCCCGCCCTTCGGATCGATCGTCATCATCTTCTTGCCCGTGGCGTCGATGTTCTTCTGCTGCGCGGTCCGGATCTTCTCGACGTCTTCCTTGCTCTTCGCCTTGGCGTACGCCTCGCGTGCCTTCTTGATCCCCGCCCACACCTGCTGGTGGATCGGCAGCTTCCCCTTGTCGTACGCGAGCAACCGCTTGTTCTCGGCGGCGGCGTTCTCATCCGCCAGCTTCTTCTCGTCCGCCTTGCGCTTCGCGATCCGGTCGGCCAGCGACAGACCGTCCGTGGGCGCCACCATCTTCGTCTTCCGGGGCGAGTTGTCGGCTGCATCGACCGCTGGGGCCGCGGCAGCCGCGGGCGCCGGCGGCGGGGGCGGCGCCGGCGGGGCCGCCGGTGGCGGCGGCGCCTTCGCCGGTTCCTTCTCACAGCCGATCGACAGTCCCGTCCCAATTGCGACCACCAACATGAAAGTCAGCGCTGCTCGCATCGAAGCCTCCCGCGCCGAAATGCAAAAAACTGCCGGCGACGCGCGCAGTATTGACAAGGCGCGGCCCAGACGCAACCCTGGCGGCGCGGTTAATGAAGTTAACGGGTGCAGCGTGGTGTGTCGTCGTCGCGGCGTCGCTGGTCGGGGGCCCGTCCGCGATCGCCGCGGGCCCGACGCCGTCGCCGGGGCCGCCGCCGACCGAGAGCCAGCTCGCGGATGCCAAGCAGCACTACGCCGCCGCCTCGAGGCTCTACGACCTCGCCGAGTACGACGGCGCGCTTCGCGAGTTCAAGGAGGCCTACCGCGCCGTCGACGACCCCGCGTTTCTGTTCAACATCGCGCAGTGCCACCGCAAGCTCGGCCACGCGCAGGACGCGATCACCTTCTACAAGAATTACCTGCGCCGCGCGCCCCACGCCGCCAACAAGGCGGAGGTCGAACGCCGCATCTCCGAGCTGGAGCGCGCGCCGGCGTCGGCGGCGCCGCCGGCCGACGAACCGACCGCCCCGGTCTCGCCGCTGGTGCTCGATGTTCCCGCGCCCACGCCGGCGAAAGACCGGCCCGCGGATGCGACGCTGATCGCCGCGCCGAGCCCCGCGCCGGCCCCCGTCGCTGAGACGCCCTTCTACAAGCGCGGCTGGTTCTGGATCGCGACCGGGGCCGTGGTCGCGGGCGTGGCGGCGACGGTGATCGTGCTCGGCACGCGATCCGAAACCACCCCCTTCTGCCCCGACTGCGCGAGCACGGCGGTCATCACGCCATGACGCGGCGGCGTGCTCTCGGGTGCGCCGCCGCCCTGGGCGCGACCCTGGCGCTGGGCGGCGCCCTCCCCGGCTGCGGCGACTCGTCGCCTCAGACCGGCATCGTCGTCGAGATCACCAGCGACCTCGCCGTTCCGGACGAGCTCCCCGCAGTCCGCGTGATGATCATGAACGAGACCGGTGCGACGCTGTACGACCATCCCTTCAATCTCGGCCCGACGGGCTTGATCAACACGTTGCCGCTGCGGGTGGGAGTGCAGCCACAGGGCGGCGCCAACGCGCCGATTCGGATCCTGGCGGTCGGGCACCGCAGCGCCCAGGTCATCGTGTCGCGCAGCGCGACGCTACAGTTCGTCAGCGGCCGCGTCCTCTTGCTGCGGTTACCGCTGCTCGCGACCTGCCAGAACGTCAGCTGCCCCAATCCGACCGACACCTGCCGCGAGAACGGCACGTGCGGTTCAGACGTGGTCGATCCGACGTCGCTGCCCGACTATCACCCGGGAAGCGACGCGGCCGCGCCACCCGACGCGCGCGACGGCGGCACCGGGGCCGGCGGTACCGGTGGTGGCGGTGGCACGACCGGCGGCGGCGGCGCGAGCGGAACCACCGGCGGCGCGGGCGCCGGCGGTACGAGCGCGATCGGCGGCCGCGGTGGCGCGGGCGGCACCAGCGGTGGCGGCACGGGCGGGACCGGCGGCGTGGCGGGCAGCAGCGGCCGCGGCGGGACCGGCGGCGGCGGCACCGGCGGCAGTGTGGGTGGGACGGGCGGCGCGGCCGGAAGCAGCGGCCGCGGCGGTACCGGCGGCACCGGCGGCGGTGCGGGTGGGACTGGCGGCGTCGCGGGCACCAGTGGCCGCGGCGGGACCGGCGGCGGCACCGGTGGCACCGGCGGAACTGGTGGTGGCGCCGGCGGCGGCACCGTGACCACCTTGAACGACGGCCTGATCGGCTACTGGGCGTTCGACCAGGCGGGCAACCCGTACCCCGACTACTCGGGAAACCACAACAACGCCAGCGCGCCGGCAGGCACCTGGACGGCCGCGGGTGAGGTCGGCGGGGCGCTGGATCTCACCAGCGCGAGCTACTTCGCCGCCGGCGCGCCGGGCTCAGCGTCGGTGAACACGATCACCAGCCAGGTCAGCATCGCCGCCTGGATCATGCCGCTCGCCGCCGGCGCCGTGCACACGATCATGTCGCGCGTCATCAATATCGGGTACTGGAAGCTCACGCTGAACATCACGGGCGCCCTCAGCTTCACCGCCGGCACCCGCGTCGTGGCATCCCCGGGCATGCCCGGCGACGGCACGAAATGGGTTCACGTCGCCGCCAGCTACGACGGCGCGACCGCGCGCGTGTACATCAACGGCGCGCAGGTCGCGCTGGCGACCTTCGGCGCGATCTCGCTCCTCGGCGGCCCCGTCGACGGCGGCGCCGGCGGCTACGGCCCCGACATCGGCGGCACGTACGACGGCACCAACGCGTTCGACGTCGACATCTACTACGGCCAGATGGACGAGATCGTGCTGTACAACCGGGCGCTCACCGCCGCCGAGGCCGACGCGCTGGCGCGCGGCGCCCTGCCCGCGCGCCGATGATTGAATTCCCTCAGCGCTTCGCGGCCGCCGGGTAGCTCACGCGCCAGATCGAATTCGAACCGTCGTCGGTGACCAGCAGCGCGCCGTCCTTCGCGACCGCCACGCCCACCGGCCGTCCCCACACCTTGCCGTCGGCGGTGATGAAGCCGGCCAGGAAGATCTCGTAGTCACCGACCGCGCGCGTGCCCCGCATCGGCACGCGAATCACGCTGTAGCCGGTGCGCACCGCCTTGTTCCATGACCCGTGCTGGGCGGCGAAGATGTCGCCCGTGTACTCGGTGGGGAATTGCTTGCCGTCGTAGAACAGCATCTGCAGCGAGGCGCTGTGGGGTTGCAACAGCACGTCGGGAGCGATCGTCGTCGCCTTCAGCTCGGGGTGCTTGCCCGCGTGTCGCGGATCCTGATTGCCGCCGATGTAGTACCAGGGCCAGCCGTAAAACCCGCCCTCCTCGACGTGAGTGACGTAGTCGGGGACCAGGTTGTCGCCCAGCTCGTCGCGCTCGTTGACGGAAACCCACAGCTCGCCCGAATGCGGATGCACGGCGATGCCGACGGCGTTGCGGATGCCCGACGCGAACACGCGCCGCCCGCTGCCGTCGGGCGCGAACTCGAGCACGGTGGCGCGATCCTTCTCCGCCGGCGTCTTGTCGGGGTCGTCGACGTTGGACCTCGATCCCACCGACACGAACATGCGCTTGCCGTCGCGCGAGAACGCGATGTCGCGCGTCCAGTGTCCGCCGCCGCGCAACCGCCCGCCGCCGGGCAACTCGGCCACCACGGTCTCGGCCGCGCCGCGCGCCTGCGTATCGCCGTTCTTGTACGGGATTCGCACGACCGAGTCGGTGTTCGCGACGTAGAGCCAGCGCGGATCGCCGCCCGGCGGATAGAACGCGATCCCGAACGGTTTCTTGAAGTCCTTGGCGAACGCGCCCGACCACGCCGCCTTGCCGGAATCGAGCAGGCCGCGCACGACGCGCACGACGCCGGCCTCGCTCTCCACCACGAACGCATCGCCGTTGGGCGCGACGCGGATCAGCCGCGGCTCCGACAGGCCGTCGGCGTAAAGCTGGACCTTGAATCCCGCCGGCGCCTGCGGCCAGGCGTCCTTGGGCCGCTTGACCACCTGCGGCGAGTTGTCGACCGATCGGGTCGCGCGCGGCGCGGGCAAATCGGCCGGCGTGATCTTGACGCGCTTGCCCGGGCGCTCGGTCGTGTAGTCGGTGAACGGGCTCGGGCCGGGCGCCTTCGCGGCCGGCCGCTCCGCCGGCGCGGCCGGCGCCGCCGGTGGCGGCGTGGGCGGCACCCCAAAGGCCATCGCGGCGATGGTGATACCCTTGATCCAGCCGGCGTACATGGTGGGCATGTCCGTGACTTTATCGACCAGGTCGCCCTCGGCCGGAAGCACTCATTGACTATGAAGTTCTCAACTATCTTGGTCGCCTTGGCCGCCTTCGCGGCGCTGGCCGCGGGCTGCGACACGCGCAGCTTGAGCCCGAAGGTGAGCACGGGCACCGGGAACACAGGCGGCAGCATCGGGCCGGGCGGTGCAGGTGGCGGCGGCACCTTCGTTCCGACCCGCAAGCTGGACATGCTGTTCGTGATTGACGACTCGTCGGAGGTGCGGCTGCCGCAGGACAACCTCATTCGCAATTTTCCGAGCTTCCTGACCAGGCTGATGGATCCGCCCGGCCTTCCGGATCTCCACATCGCCGTGATCAGCACGGACATGGGTGCGGGCGACGGATCGATCGCAAGCTGCGACGCGACCGGCGGCAAGAACGGAGTCTTCCAGCACACCGCGCGCGGTACGTGCATGTCGACCGGCCTCGATCCGGGCGCGACGTACATCGCCGACAACGGCTTGGTCCGCAACTACACCGGCAACCTCGCGGACGTGTTCACCTGCATCGCGGCGCTCGGCGAGCAGGGCTGCGGTTTCGAACACCAGTTCGCGGCAACGTTGCGCGCGCTGGGCGCCGACGGCCGGCCGGCGCCGCTCGAGAACCAGGGATTCCTGCGCGAGGACGCCTACCTGGTCATCATCATGCTCACGAACGAAGACGACTGCTCCGCGCCCGCATCGACCTTTTACGACACGACGACGAACGCGAATCTCGCGTCGCCGCTCGGCCCGGCCCAGAACTTCCGCTGCAACGAGTTCGGCCACCTGTGCAACGGCGTGAAGCCGCCGCGGCTCGCCCCGAACGGCAGCGTCGACGATGCGGTGACGCTCGACGGGTGCGTTTCGGCCGAGAGCGCCGGGATGCTGATACCGGTTGGGGATGTGGTCGCGGCGCTCCGTACCGTCAAGCCGTTTCCCGATCAGCAGATCGTCGTCGCGGCGATCGCCGGACCGCCCGCGCCGTACACGGTCCACTGGCACGCCCCGTACGTCGGCACCGACACGGGGCCGTGGCCGCACATGACGCATTCGTGTAACGGGACGGACGGATCGTTCGCCGATCCGTCCGTCCGCATCGCGCAATGGGCCGGATCGTACGGCGACAACGGCATCTTCCTGTCGATCTGCGACACCAACTGGGCCCCTTCGCTCGACCGGATCGCCGCGTTGCTGAGCCCCTCTGCGATGCCGACGCCGTGACCCACCGCCACCTCGCGTACGCACCGATCGTCTTCGCGGCGCTGGCGGCGGGCTGCGGCCGGCTGCCCGTGTACGCGGACGGCGGCACGGGCGGGCGCGGCCAGGCGGGCGCGGGCGCGGGCGCGGGTGGGACGGGCGGGACGTTCGTCCCGACGCGCAAGGTGGACATGCTGTTCGTGATCGACGACTCCAGCTCCGTCCGTCTGCTGCAAGACAACCTGAATCGCAACTTTCCGACCTTCATGAGCCGGTTGGCGGACCCGCCCGGTCTCCCGGACCTGCGCGTCGCCGTCATCGGCATCGACCTGGGCGCGGGCGACGGATCGATCGCCGGCTGTAACGCGACCGGCGGCAAGAACGGGATCTTCGAGTTCACCGCGCGCGGCACCTGCGCGTCGACGGGCCTCGACCCCGGCGCGACATACATCGCCGATTCCGGCACGACCAAGAATTACACCGGCAACCTTCCGGATGTCTTCACCTGCATCGCGGCGCTGGGTGAACAGGGGTGCGGCTTCGAGCACGTGCTGGCGTCGATCACGCGCGCGCTCGGCGCCGACGGCCGGCCCGCGCCCGTCGAGAACCAGGGGTTCCTGCGCGACGATGCTTTCCTGTTCATCGCGATCTTCACCGACGAGGACGACTGCTCGGCGCCGCCCGGATCCGGCCTGTTCGACACGCGCACCAGCACGAAACTCGCCTCGCCGCTGGGACCGGTCTCGAACTTTCGCTGCAACGAGTTCGGTCACCTGTGCAAAGGCCAGAAGCCGCCGCGGCTGGCGCCGAACGGCAGCGTGAACGACACGGTGACGCTCGACGGATGCGTCTCGGCCGAGGGCGCCGGCATGTTGATCCCAGTGTCGACGATCGTCGCGCAGCTTCGCGCGCTCAAACCGTTCCCCGATCAGCAGATCGTGGTCTCGGCGATCGCGGGTCCGACCACGCCGTACACGGTCGTCTGGAAGAACCCCTCCACGGCGGACACCGGCCCGTGGCCGGTGATCGGGCACTCGTGCACCGCTCTCGACGGCAGCTTCGGCGATCCCGCCGTGCGCATCGCGCAGTTCGTCCAGACGTTCGGCGCGAACGGTCTCCTCATGCCGGTCTGCGAGACGAACTACGGTCCGTCGCTGGACCGCATGGCCCAGCTGCTGAACCAGGTGATGCCGCGCTGACCGTCAACGCGGGTCGGGCACGCGCGACGCCGAACGGCCGGTGATCACGCGCGCGCCGTGGCGCGAGATGACGTAGGCCCAGATCCAGTTCGTGAACACGGCCAGGCGGTTGCGGAAGCCGACCAGGTACCAGAGGTGGACGAACACCCAGGCCAGCCAGGCCAGCAGCCCCGACATGCGCAGCCGACCGAGCTGCGCGACCGCCCGCGCGCGCCCGATGGTGGCCATGAACCCCTTGTCGAAGTACTCGAACGTCCGCCGCGGGACGCCCGCGACGTCGTCCAGGATGTTGCGCGCGACCAGGCGCGCTTCCTGGATCGCGACCGGGCTGATGCCGGGCAGCGGCGCCGACGCGCCGGCCGGCGTGAACGACGCCATGTCGCCGATGACGAACAGCTCGGGATGGCCGGGCACCGCGCAGTCGGGACCGACGATCACGCGCCCGGCGCCGTCCATCGGCACGCCCAGCGCCGCCGCCAGCGGGCTCGGGCGCACGCCCGCGCCCCACAGCACCGTCCCCGCGTGCACCGTCTCGCCGCCCACCCGCACGCCGCCGGCGTCGATCGACTCGACGCGCACGCCGGTTCGAACCTCGACGCCCAGCTCCTCCAGCTGGGCGCGCGCCTTGTCCGACAGCGGCGGATCGAACGGCGTCAGGATGCGATCCGCCATCTCGACCAGCACCACGCGCACCGCCCGCCGATCCAGCCGCTTGAAATCGACGGCCAGGATGTCGCGCGACAGATCCGCGATCGCGCCCGCCAGCTCGACGCCCGTGGGCCCGCCGCCGACGACGACGAACGTGAGCAGCCGCTGGCGCTTGGCGGGATCGGACGCGCGCTCGGCTGCCTCCAGCGCGTTCAGCACGCGGCGCCGGACCTCCAGCGCGTCGTCCAGATCCTTCAGCCCGGGCGCGAACCGCGCCCAGTCGTCATGCCCGAAGTAGCTGGTGCGCGCGCCCGCCGCCATCACCAGGTAGTCGTAGGGCAGCGTCGCGCCGTCGTCGAGGCGCACGCTGCGCCCGGCGACGTCGACGCCCGTCACCTCGGCGAGCAGCACCGACACGTTGCGCTTGCTGTGCAGCGCCGCGCGGATCGGGTAGGCGACGTCTGTGGCCGACAGCCCCGCCATCGCCACCTGGTAGAGCAGCGGCTGGAAGAGGTGGTAGTTCAGCCGATCGATCACGGTCACCTCGACGGGGCTGCCGTCGTCCGGCGACCCGAGCGTCTTCGCGCAATGCAACCCGCCGAATCCGGCCCCGACGATGATCACCCGTTTGCGATCCATGACTGTACGGCTCCCGCGTCGATACTACCCGACGGCCCGTCGGCTTGTCGGCCGTCGGCCCTTCGGATTGACGCCTCGCCTACGCCCGATCAGAGCCGCGCCAGCGCCGCGCGCATCGCCGCGCGCCCGCTGTCGACGACGCGCCGGTAACCCGCGCCCAGCTCCATCACCTCGGCCGGCGCGACCGGCGGCGGATCGATGCGCACCTCGCGCAGCGGACACTTCATCGTCGCGTCCGTGAAGATCGGCTGGCCGGTGACATTGACCGCGAGCATGTTCGCGTCGGGGAACGCCGCGCACGCGTCCTGAACCGGCGTGGCGGAGACGCGGTCGGATCCCGGATCGATGGGACGCCCGGGCCCGATCGCCAGCGTCGAGAAGATCATCGGGTTGGCCACGCTGGCGCCGACCGCCGTCGAGATCGGTCCGCGGTCGGCGCGCCGGGCAACGACGCCCGTGTTCGTCGCCTCCTGATAGAAGGTCACGAACGGGATCGGCAGCCCGCCGTCGATGCGACGGCCGTGCAGGAATTCGTCGAGCACCCGCACCATCCGATCGTGCTCCAGCTTCTCCGTCGCCAGCGCCCCCAGCGCCGCGCCGGCGGCGAACGCCACCGCGGGCGCCGCCTTGCCGCCGACCTTCGCCGCGGCCAGGCCGCCGGCGACAAGCCCCACCGCGATGCCGTTGCGCACCGTCTCTTGCTTGGTCGCGTCCGCATACGCGCCCACGAACGACCTGAAGCGCGTGTCCAGGTCGTCGCTGGGCGCGGTGGCGTAAAGGCTGCCGACCAGCGCCCCCATGCTGTTGCCGACCACGCAATCGACGCGGATGTTGGCCTCGTCGAGGGCCGCGATGGCGCCGATGTGCGCAACGCCGGCAGGACCGCCGACCGACAGGACCAGGCACGTGCGTCGCGCCTTCATGTCGAAGCGGGGTGGTCCCTGGTGGGCGCAACCGGCCGTGTACGTGTAGAGGCAGAGAACCGTAAGCAAGATCGCGCAGCGGTTCGCCCTCACCGTAAACAGCGTAACAGAAGGCATCGCTTGACTGCCCGGCCTCGCACACACGAAAATGGAGACGGTTCGCTCTTGAGATCGATCGCGATCTGCGTCCTTGCATCGTCGGTGACAATCCCGGTCGCCGCCACCGCCGCCACCCCGGCCCAGACCGCCGACGTCGCGGCGGCGGACGCGCTTTTCCGTGAAGGGAAGGCGCTGCTCGACCAGAGAAACTTCGCCGCGGCTTGTCCCAAGCTGGCCGAGAGCAACCGGCTGGACTCCCAGGCGGCGACGCTGCTGGCGCTCGCGACCTGCCACGAGGGTGAAGGCAAGACCGCCAGCGCGTGGGCCGAGTACAACGCGGTCGCCGACCGCGCGCGCCAGGAGGGCCGCGGCGACGGCGAGCAGGCCGCGCGCGCCCGCAGCACCGCGCTGGAAGCGAAGCTGTCGAAGCTGACGATCTCCCCTTCCGCGATGGCGGCGGCGACCGTCGGCTTGATCGTCAAGCGGAACGGCGTCTTCGTCGCCGCGCTGCCCGCCACCGTACCCGTCGACCCTGGCGAGCAGTTCGTGGAGGCGACCGCGCCGGGCAAGCGCCCGTTCATGGCGACCGTCGTCGTCGCATCGAATGGGGACACGAAGGCCATCGAGATCCCGCGGCTGCAGGACGACTTCGAAGGGCCGGGAGGCGGTACGCCCGGGCTTTACGGTCGCGCGAGCGGCGCGCGCCTCTCGCGGTTGCAGATCGGCGGCATCGCCGCCGGAGCGGCCGGCCTGGTCGCGATCGGCGTGGGCAGCTACTTCGGGCTGCGCGCGATGAAGCTGAACGACGACTCGAAGGCGGGGTGCGACGGCGACGCCTGCGATCCGGACGCGAAGCAGAAGCGCCTCGACGCGCGGACGGCGGGTAACTGGTCGACGGTCGCGTTCGCCGCGGGCGGCGTGCTGGTGGCGGGCGGCACCGCGCTGTTCGTTCTCGGGCGATCGAAAGAGACCGGCGGCAGCGGCGTCAACGTCGCCACGGTCGCGTCGTCCGACGGAGGCTTGCTGCTCGTGAGCGGACAATTTTGAAAGTGAGCCTCCGAAAACTTGCCGTGGCGGCGTTCTTCGTCGCGCTCGGATGCAACCAGATCCTGGGCATCAAGGAGCCGACCGATCGCCCGGGCACGGGCGGAACGACCGGCGCGGCCGGCGACGGCGGCGACAGCGGCGCCGGTGGCGATATCGGCGGCGTGGGCGGTGACACCGGCGGGTCGAGCGCGGGCGCCGGCGGCGACGTCGGCGGATCCATGGCCGGCGCCGGCGGTGTTACGGGGGGATCGAGTGGCGGCACCGGCGGTAGCGCTGGCAGCGCCGGCACCGGTGGCAACGGTGGATCGACTGGCGGCAGCGCCGGCACCGGCGGCGTGGCGGGCACGGGCGGCGTGGCGGGCACGGGCGGCGTCGCGGGCACCGGCGGCAGTGGTGGAACCGCGGGCAGCGCGGGTACTGGCGGCGTCGCTGGTACGGGCGGCGGCAGTGCCGGTACTGGCGGAGCGACAGGCGGCACCGGCCAGGGTGGGACCGCGGGTGGCGGTGGAACCAGCGGCGCCGGTGGAACGGGCGGCGCCGGTGGGACGGGCGGCGCGAGTGGTACGGGCGGCGGCACCGGCGGCAGCGGCGGAACGACCGG
>Ga0207645_10000826_pt1 | contig 25958 bp, 22 predicted proteins | sample KBSM53metaG_FD_184331 | JGI IMG/M metagenome (GOLD analysis project Ga0207645, IMG submission 184331) | Miscanthus rhizosphere microbial communities from Kellogg Biological Station, Michigan, USA - KBS M5-3 metaG (SPAdes) (version 2) | ecosystem: Host-associated > Plants > Roots > Rhizosphere >...
CCTTAAAGTTTAAACGACCGCTTTGGAGCAACGAGGCGCGTGACACCGCGGAACAAGGGCAAGCTGCTCGGTCAGAAGCCCCCGCTGGAGCTGAAAGAAATCTGGGCCATTCGGATTCGGCTGCAACTGGATCATCGAGCTCCAGAACTAGCGCTTTTTAACCTGGCGGTCGACAGCAAATTGCGCGGGTGCGATCTCGTACCGTAGGACCGAAAACCTGCGGGCAGGGCAACTTCTGCTTGGCCACGGCAAGCTTGAGAGCACCGTCAGATACCTTGGAACCGAGGTCGACGATGCGCCGGAGATCGCCGAGCAGACCGAGGTGTAGACCGTGCGGCTGGTCGCGACCGCCGAGTCCGACGGTGGCAGACCGGCCAATAGCACGTACCATGTCATGGCCCGCGCATCCGCGCGGCGCACAATGCCCCGACTCTGCGAGCGCAAATCCTGCCGGATGGCGCGCCGCGGCCTGAACGAACATCCGGTATTGAATTCTTCTCACGAGGCAGTAACGCGTCGGTGGCAGGCGCCGCCTTGCTATAGTCACCATTTACTGCGTGTTCAAATCCCCGACAGGAATGTAAGGAATCAAATTGAGAATACTTCGCGACTTCATGTTGTACGGCGCCGTCGCAATAGCGACTACATCAGTTACTGCGTACGCGCAGGCACCCGATTACTCCCCCAACATTCCCGCGAAGATCACCACGCCCGATTCGGTGCAGACGCGCATCGGCACGCTTCGCTTCAAGGATGGCACCCCCGACCCAGCAACGGTACAACTCGCCTACGACCAGCTCGACTTTGGCCGCGGCATCGACGCCTTCCTGAAGGGTATTTCCGCAACCTCGGTTCATGCACTGTGCGCTGGGCTCGAGCAGGCGGGCGTGAAACTCAACCAGGGCATAGGTATCACGGAAGACCTGCTGGACGCACGCTCGTTGTTACTGACGCCCAATACCACGACTGTCTACACACTCTTTTGCATCGACCTCAAAGATGGGCCTGTCGTCGTGCGCGTGCCGCCGCGCGTGCTCGGTCCCGTCGATGACGCCGATTTCCGTTGGGTGACGGATGTGGGAATTACCGGACCGGATAAGGGCGCAGGCGGGGATTACCTGTTTGTGCCCCCGGGTTACAAGGGCGCGTTGCCGGCAAACGGGTATCACGTTGCGAAACCGCGCACCAACCGGTTGCTGGTCTTCTATCGTGCTTTCGTGGAGAAGGGCAACATCGCGGCCGCGGTAGCCGGCGTGAAGGCCAAGGGTGCCGTATTTCCGTTCTCCCAGGCCGCCAAGCCTTCCGCGACCCAGTTCGTCAACGCTTCCGGTGTCAAATTCAACACGATCAGTGCCAACGATTTCAGTTTCTACGAAGAGTTGAACGCCGTGGTGCAGAACGAGCCTGCGGACTGGGTGGACCCCGACACGGCAGGTTTGTATGCAGCGATCGGCATCCGCAAGGGCAAACCGTTCGCGCCGGACGCACGGTTGAAGGGCATCCTGACGGAGTCCGTGGCTGTGGCGAATGCCATCGCGCGTTCCGACCTTTTCGCTTCACGGGATTCGCGGACGCGGATTTACAACGACCGGCAGTGGTTGACCCCGTTCGTAGGTGGCAGTTACCAGTTCCTCGACAACGGCGCGCGTCTTCTCGATGCTCGGGTCATGTTCTTCTACGCCGCCACGGGCATCACGCCCGCGATGAGCGAGTCGAGACCCGGCACCGGGTCGGCATATGCGTTCGCGGCGCGCGACGCGAACGCAGCGTATCTGGACGGCAGCCGGACATACAAGGTCACGCTCGCCGGCCCTGTCCCGGCGAAGGATTTCTGGTCCTTCACGGTCTACGACAACCAGACCCGTTCGCTGCTCGCGACCGACCAGAAGTTGGCAGGCATCGACAGCACGCTTCCGGGGATTAAAAAGAATCCGGACGGCGGAGCGACGATCTGGTTCGGACCCAAGGCGCCAGCCGGCGAAGAAAAGAACTGGGTGCAAACGATTCCCGGCAAGGGCTACAACGTCCTGCTGAGGCTCTACGGACCGCTTGAACCGTGGTTCAACCAGTCGTGGCGACCAAGTGACTTTGAACTGCAGCCGTAGTGGTGCACCCAGGAGGATGGCATCGCCCGCGACGTAGTTCGGCGGACTTCTGGAGGACGGCTAAGAGTCGATGCAGCCGGTCAGTACCCGCAACAGCAGGCGCGCGCGTAGACCACGCTTCCACGAGCCATAGTTGGATGATCCATCGACGCGCCGCCGACGGCCAGCCTCAGCCTCTCGGCGGCGTCTTCGAATTCGGCGATTAACGCGTCCGCGAGCGCGCATCGCAGCAGGTAGCGATGTAATGCCAGCGCAGGGACGATTCCCCCCGAGGCAATGGCGTCCCGTCACGCGGCCGATTTCGGCGCGCAGTTCCACCGATTGACGCCCATCGCGTTGTCAATCCAGCGCGAACTGGCGCGGCTCTTTCGGCGCAATCCTCGCCTGAGCCACGACTTCGCGCCAACGGTTCAGATCCCTCTCCATCCTCTGACGGAGCGCGTCGGCGCCGCCGGGCTCTGCGCGGGCACCATTGCTCTCGAGGAGTTCGACCACCTCCGGGTCGACCAGTACCTCCTTGAGCGCCTGATTGAGGCGAGCGATGGTGGCCGCAGGCGTACCGGCCGGTGCGAAGAGCCCGTACCACTGCCCAACGTCCACCCCGGTGACACCGAGCTCTGCCAGCGTCGGCACGCCGGGCAGCGCCCTGAGGCGCATCGGTCCTGCGACCGCGAGGGCGCGCAGTTGTCCGGCACGCAGGAAGGGGTAGGCCGTGAACAGACTGGGGAACATGACCTGCGATCGACCGTTGACCGTGTCGGCGATTGCCGGTGCGGCGCCCTCATGTGTGATGCTTGCCATCGAGGTTCCGGTGCTGAGCTGGAACAGTTCGGCTGCGAAGTGCGGCGGTGTCCCATCGCCGGCAGACGCGTAGCTGTAGGCGCCCGGCGCTGCTTTCAGGCGGGCGACAAGCGTGTGCACGTCAGGCGCGCCGGTCTCTGGATGTGTGACCATCAACGTCGGTGAAGACCCAACGAGCCCGATCGGCGCGAAATCGTCGATCGGGTCGTAATCCAGTCGTTGCAGCGCCGGGTTCATCGCATGAGTGCCAACGTAGCCGAACATCAAGGTATGCCCGTCCGGCACGGACGCCGCCACGTATTCGCTGGCAATGGCGCCGTTGGATCCAGCCCGGTTGTCCACCAGCACTTGCTGGCCGAGCAACGGGCCCAGCCTGGCGGCGACGATGCGAGCCATGACGTCGTTGCCGCCGCCGGCGCGCGTGGGCACGATGATCGTCAAAGGTTTATTCGGAAAGTCCAGTGGCCGGCCGTCCCCGGCTTCCGGACGCGAGAAGACGTAGTCGGGCAGATGTAGCTCGCCTTGCATGATCTTCCGCGCGGTGCGTACCAGTGCCGCGCGCTCCACCACGACAGCGTCGTCCCTTCCGCTCAACTCGACCTCCACGTCGATCTGACCCGCCGGATGCAACACGACGAGCTTGTGGCATCCGGCCGCGCGCGTCGGCCCGCTCGCGACCGTTCCCGGCAACGCGAACGCGCTCGCGACGCCGATCGCGCCCGTCACCGCGTGCGACGCATGGCATTTGCGGGGGGTGAAGTAGCGCGACGTGATGCTGTCGTCCGACACGCCGCCGCTGACCAGCACCGGCTTCGGTATTACGCTTTCGGACACGTCGCCGAGGCCCATCCGGCGCCCCGCTTCGAGGCGAAGGCGCTCCAATCGCCCGAGGAGGGCGGCGTTTCCATCGAGCGCCGCCGGTTTCTCGCGTCCCGTGACGCCCAGATCGCCGGCCTGCACGATCATCAGCGGCATCGCCGCGTCGATGCAGGTGACGCGCACCCCATCGATCGTGTCGATGCGCTTGCCGGTCGGGAACACGTGCCCGGTGACCGCACCCCACGCGTCAAGGAAGTTGAGCAGGATCGGCGCGGCCGTGCCGGCGACCCCATCGATGCGGGCGTCGCCTTCATAGGTGACGCGACCGCCAGGCGTTCGCACCGTCACGTCGATTTTCGAGCCCGTGTTGACGTTATAGACGCGAACCTTGGTGATGCCGTCCATCGCAGAGACGAGACCCTGTTCGATCGCGAAAGGCGCCACGCCGGAAAGCATGTTGCCGCAATTGGGCCGTGTGTCGACCGACCGGTGACCAACGCCCACCTGCGCGAAGAGATAGTCGATGTCGCAGCCGGGCTGGGAGGACCGCGACACGATGGCGACCTTGCTGTTCAGCGTGCTGCCGCCGCCCACGCCGTCGAGCTGAAGCGGGTCGGAGGCGCCGATGGCGCCGATCAGCGCCTGATCTCTTGCTTCGTCGCCCGCCGGCAACCACTCGCGCAGGAAAAACGGGCCGCGAGACGTGCCGGCACGCATCAGAACGCAGGGGATCGAACTGCTCATCTCAATCCGCCGAGATTTTGGTGGCCTGGACCACCTTCTTCCACTTGGTCTGCTCACCTGCCACGTACGTCCGCATCTGGTCCGTGGTCATGGTCGAGACCTCGGCGCCATGATCTTCCAGACGCTTGATCACGGACTTGTCGGCGAGCACGTCGTTCAGCACCTTGTTGAGCTGCTCGACGACCGCCTTGGGCGTCTTCGCTGGCGCGAAGAAGCCGTACCACTGGGAGACCTCGACGTCGGCGATGCCTTGCTCTCGGAGCGTGGGTACGTCCGGCAGGAGCGCCGAACGCTTGGGCCCCGCGATTCCGACGGCCGTCAGCTTGCCCGCCTTGACGTACGGCACGGCCGTAAAGACACTGGGGAACATCACCTGCGTCTGCCCTCCGATGGTATCGGCAATCGCCGGTGCTGACCCCTTGTAAGGGACGTGCAGCATGCTGGTGCCCGTGGAAAGCTTGAACATCTCCGCGGCGAAATGGGGCGCCGTCCCGTTCCCGGCCGATGCGTAGTTGACCTTGTCCGGAGCGGCCTTGAGCATCGCGACGACTTCCTTGGCGCTGCCGGCCTTGACGGCGGGATTCAGCACCATCACCGTTGCCGACGATCCGATCATGCCGACAGGCTCGAAATCCTTGATCGGATCGTAACGAAGCTTTTGCATCGCCGGGTTCATCGCGTGGGTCGCGATATAGCCGAGCATGAGCGTGTAGCCGTCGGGCGCCGCGCGCATCACGAATTCGCTGGCGATGGCGCCATTGGCGCCGGCCTTGTTCTCGACGATGACGGGCTGTTTCAAAATGGCTGACATCGCCTGGCCGACGATGCGTGCCATGGCGTCGTTGGCGCCGCCTGCCGTGGTCGGTACCACGATGGTGATCGTTTTGTCGGGGAACGCGGCGACTGCAGTGCCGCAGGCCAGGAACGCCGCCAATGCAACGATGGTAAGGGTGCGCATCTGCCGGGTCTTCAAATCTGTCTCCTCCTGGAATTTGTGGAAAGCGGGATGTGGGCGGCCCGTGGTGCCTTGGTCGCAGTTTCCCCCGGCACAGTTATGTTGTGAATTGCATGTTTGTGAACGATTGATGCACACTGTGGATCGGTAGATTCCCGTCGAACCCGTCTCCCATGGCCATCAACTTCAACCTCAACGATCTTCAGGCGTTCCGGGCGGTGGCGGAGCTCAACAGTTTCCGCAAGGCCGCCGAGGCGTTGCATCTATCCCAGCCGGCCTTCAGCCGGCGCATCGAAAAGCTCGAGGAGGCGCTCGGCGTCCGACTGCTCGATCGCACCACCCGACGCGTGAACCTGACCTCGGTGGGCCGCGACTTCGACCGCAAGGTGCAGCAGCTGCTGGACGACCTGGACCACACGCTGCTGGGCATCCGAGGGGTCGCGGCCACGCGCATGGGCGAGGTGACCATCGCCTGCGTGCCGTCGACCGTCTACTACTTCCTGTCGCAGGTGATCTCGCGCTACCACGAGCGCTATCCCAAGATCCGGGTGAAGATCCTCGATGCCGGCGCGAATGAGGTGCTATCCGTGGTGGCGAGCGGCGAGGCGGACTTCGGGCTGAACTTCGTCGGCGGCGAGGAGCCGGACATCGACTTCAAGCCGCTGCTGGAGGAGCGGTTCGTGGCGGCATGCAGGCGGGACCATCCTCTTGCCGGAAAGCGTCGCGTGAGTTGGACGGAAATGGCGCAGTACGACTACATCTCGGTCAGCAAGGTGTCGGGCAATAGACTTTTGCTCGACCAGGCGCTCTCGGGCCTGCGTGGCCGGCCGCAGAGCATCTACGAGACCCAGCACGTCACGACGATGTTGGGGCTCGTCGAGGCGGGCCTCGGCGTGGCAGCCGTGCCATCGATCGCCATGCCGGATGCGGACCATCCGCTGCTCGTCAGCGTTCCGCTCGTCGACCCGGTGGTCACCCGCAAAATCGGACTCATCCGGCGCAAAGGTCGCACGTTGTCTCCCGCGGCGCAGCAGCTTTACGCCTTTTTTTCGGAGATGAAAACGAAGCGCGGCAAGCCACGGGCTGCCGGGCGGTAAGTAGAGTGTCTTGCGCCGCGCTGCCTCATTGCACCGGGCGAGCGTGGCCAAGCGCGACGGGCAAGTCCCCCGCGCCGTCTTCGAGCTCACTCTCGGTGTTGGCATAGTTTGCCGACAGTTCGCGTCGCAGGACGTCCCGGTCGCAGGCATTTTCCCAGATTGACACCACGACGCAGGCCACTGCGTTGCTGACGGTGCTGGTGAGCGCTCTTGCCTCCGACATGAAGCGATCGATTCCGACGATCAGTGCCACGCCGGCGACGGGCAGCTCCGGCATGACAGTGAGTGTGGCGACCAAGGCAACGAATCCGCTGCCGGTCACGCCCGCAGCGCCCTTGGATGTCAGCAGCATGATGCCGAGCATCGAACCGATCTGGAGCCATGACAGCTGGATGTCGCATGCCTGGGCGATGAACATTGACGCCAGCGTGAGGTAGATCGCCGTGCCGTCGAGATTGAACGAATAACCGGTCGGGAGCACCAGGCCGACGACGCCTTTCTTGCAGCCTAGCCGCTCGAGCTTCAGCAGAAGGCGAGGAAGCACTGGTTCGCTGGAGGAAGTGCCGAGCACGACGAGCAACTCTTCCTTAATGTAGCGCATCAGCTGCCACAGCTTGAACCCGTGCAGGCGGGCGAGGATCCCGAGAACCACGAAGACAAAAAAGAGGCAGGCTACATAGAAGGTGCCGATGAGCAGTCCGAGCGATCCGATCGACTTGATGCCGTAACGTCCCACGGTGAACGCCATTGCGCCGAAAGCGCCGATCGGCGCCAGCCGCATGATGATCCCGAAGGCCGCGAACAGCATGTGCGAGAAGCCTTCGATGGCTTCCAGCACCGGCTTGGCGGCGCTTCCTATCTTCGTAAGACCGAATCCGCAGAGCACGGCCAGCAGCAGCACCGGCAGCACTTCGCCCTCAGCGAAAGCGCCGACAAACGCGTTGGGAATGATGTGCATCACGAAGTCGGTGAACCCGTGAACATGCACCTGGTTGGCGAACCGCGTTGCCACGGAGGCGTCGAGGTTCTTCGGATCGATGTGCATGCCGGCGCCAGGCTGAATGAGCATGACGGTGGCGAGGCCCGTCACCAGTGCGATGATCGTCAGGGCGTAGAAAAGACCCATCGCCTTGAGCAGGGTCTTGCCGATCTCCTTGGAGTCGCCGAGCGAAGTGATGCCGCTCACGATGGTGCAGAACACCACTGGGGCGATCATCATCTTGACCAGCTTGACGAAGCCGTCGCCGAGCGGCTTGAGGGCGGCGCCGAACTCCGGCCAGTAGTGACCGACGGTGATACCCAGGATGAGGCCGATAAGGACCTGCACATAGAGCAGCTTCAGCAGCTTTCGGATGTTCACGTGGTTGTCTCCATTATGAGGGCGCACGGATGCGAGCCGGTCTGCGCCGGTTCGGGCAGGCGTTTGGGGGGATGCACTCAGCGCCGGGCGCCAAGCACCCGATCGACCATCACGCCGGCCTGTCCGAGGTGGTTGGCCGGATCGCACATCGCATCGAGCTGCGCTCGCGTGACGTGCTTGTTGATTTGCGGGTGTGCGGCGAGGATCTCGATCAGCGGCCGATTTTCGGCGAGTGACTGACGGCAAAGATCGTAGACGAGGTCGTGGGCGTACTCGCGGCCGATGTAGGGCCCCAGGCCCATCATCACCGCCTCGGACATCACGAGGCCGTTGGTCATGTCGATGTTGCCGCGCATGCGCGTCGCGTCCACCTCGAGGCCCTTGAGGATGAACTTGGTCTGCTTCAAGGCTCCCGACATCAAGCAGAAGATCTCCGGCAGCGACACCCACTCTATCTCCCACGGCCCCGTGGAACGCTCGTGGTCGGCCACCATTGCGTCCATCAACGCCGCGGCGTGCTGGCGCGCGACCGAGATGTTCGCGTGGATATACAGGCAGGAGATCGGATTGCGCTTTTGCGGCATCGTCGACGACGATCCGCGACCGGGTGCAAAAGGCTCGAAGACCTCCGCCACTTCGGTCTGCATCATGAGCTTGACGTCCATTGCGATCTTGCCGAGCGAGCCGCCGACCAGCGCCAGGAACGAGCCGACTTCGGCGATGGTGTCGCGCACCGTATGCCAGGAGATGAGCGGTTGCGCGAGACCGAGCTCCCGCATCAGTCCGGCCTGCGTCTCCATGGCCCCTTGTTCGAGCGAGGACAACGTGCCAGACGCGCCGCCAAACTCGCCCATCAAGACGCGCGGCTTCAGCTGTTGCAGGCGCTCGCGGTGACGATCGATTCCCGCCAGGATGCTCGCCATCTTGTAGCCAAAGGTGATGGGGGTGGCCTGCTGCAGATTGGAGCGGCCGATGACCGGCGTGTCACGGTACTTCGTCGCCAGCACGCTGAGCGCGTCGCCGATCTCGTCCAGATCCTGCTCGACGAGCGCCAGGCCTTCGCGCATCTGGAGCACTGCGGCCGTGTCCGTGATGTCCTGCGTCGTCGCGCCCCAGTGGCAATACTCGCCCAGCTTGTCGCGGCAGTTCGCGTTGATCTGATTGACGACCGCGATGATGGGGTAACCGATCTGCTCGGTCTTCGCTTTCAGCTTGACCCAGTCGATCTGCGCCAGGTTGCAGTTGCGAACGATCTCGTCAGCGGCTTCCTTTGGGATGATGCCGAGCTCACCCTGAACCTTTGCCAGGGCGCGCTCGATGTCCAGGTACTTGGCGGTGCGGTTCTCGTCAGACCAGACTTCCCGCATGCGAGCGTCGCTGAACATGTCGCCGAAAATGCGCGAATCGATGATGGTGGAGGCCATGGTGCTCGTCTCTCTGCTGTGAAAGTTGCGGGAGGGTTAGTTGCGGGCAAGGGCCACGGTGCGGCGGGCGTGCAGCACGACCGGACGGTCGATCATGCGACCATCGAGCCGGGCGACACCGGGCGATGCTGCATCGGCATCGAGAACCCGCCGAGCCCAGTCCAGCGCGTGCGCGCTCGGGCGCAGCGCGGTGTGGATCGGCTGCACCTGGCGTGGGTGAATGCACAGCTTCGCGCCGAAGCCGAACCGCCGCGCGTCGGCAAGATCCGACAGCAGACGTTCCTTGTCGTCGAGTTGCGGCGTGACCCCTGCGACTGGCGTCGGCAGGCCAGCGAGCCGCGACGCGATCGCGATGCGGCTTGCCGCATAGGCGAGGCCGGACGCGTCCGTGGAGATGTCCATGTCGAGGTCGAGCGCGAAATCGAGCGTGCCGAACACCAGGCGCTGCACGCCGGCGGCAGCGATATGGTCCACCTCGGACACCCCTCGTGCGCTTTCAATGAGCGCAAGGATGCTCGCGTCGGGCACCGCATTCCGCGTTTCAGCGACCTGCGCCGCGGACTCGGCCTTGGGCAGGAGCACCGCAGCCGCGCGCGTTTCGGCCAGGGCTGCAAGATCTTCGGCGAACCAGCGTGAGGCCGCGTCGTTGATGCGCACCACGATGCGCGACGCGTCGATGGTCGTTGCGCCCTGCATCCACGTTGCCACGGCGCTGCGTGCGCTGGCCTTGTCGTCGGGGCTCACGGCGTCCTCGAGATCCAGCACCACCCGGTCGGCGCCGCTGGCCAACGCCTTGTCGAAGCGTTCCGGGCGCATGCCCGGTACGAAGAGGTATGTCCGAGCCGAAGGCAGTGATTCGAGTGTCATGGCGGCCATCTCAAACGGCCTTGCGCGTGCGCAGGTCCGCGATCTCTGCCGGGCTGTACCCGAGCTCCGCCAGGATCGCTTCGGTGTGCTCGCCGAGCGCCGGCACTGGATCCATGCGCGGGCCGGTATCCCAGGTGCCGGGGGGCAGCATGGCCGGCACGAGACCCGCGGGTGATCCGACTTCCGTCCAGCGACCGCGCGCCCGCAGCTGCGGATGCGCCCATACATCTTTCATGGTATTGACCTGAGCATTGGCGATCTGCGCGAGTTCGAGCCGCGCGACCACCTCTGCGCCAGTCAACGGCGCGAAGGCGTCCACGATGATCCGGCGCAACGCCGTGCGCTCCGCGACGCGCTTGTAGTTGGCGGTGAAGCGCTCGTCGGTCGCGAGCTGGGGCTGTTGCAGCACCTTGGCGCAGAAGCTGGCCCACTCGCGCTCGTTCTGCAGGCCGAGCATCACGGTCGCGCCGTCGCCGGCGGGGAAGGGGCCATAGGGATAGATCGTCGCGTGGCTGGCCCCGGTACGCGGCGGCGGCGCCGCGCCTTCGAAGGCATAGTAGAGGGGGTAGCTGGTCCACTCGGCCAGCGACTCCAGCATCGAGATGTCGAGGCGCTGTCCCTTGCCGGTTTGCGCGCGTTGCAGCAATGCGGCGAGGATGTTGCTGTACGCGTACATGCCGGCCGCGATGTCTGCGATGGAGGGTCCCGCCTTGCACGGCTCTTCCGGCGTGCCGGTCACCGAGACGAAGCCCGCTTCGCTCTGGATCAGGAGGTCGTAGGCCTTCTTGTCCCGGTACGGCCCGGGGTTGATCGGGTCGTCGCCGTAGCCTGAGATGTCGCACACGATCAAGGCTGGCTTGGCGCCGGAGAGCTTGTCGTAGCCGAGGCCAAGGCGTGTCGCGGCGCCCGGTGCCAGGTTCTGCACCACGACGTCGGCCTTCTCCATGATCAGTCGCTCGAGCACCCGGGCCGCCTCAGGATGTTTCACGTCAAGCGTGAGGCTCTCCTTGGAACGGTTGGTCCAGACGAAGTGTGACGCCAGGCCGCGAACTCGCTGGTCGTAGCCGCGAGCGAAGTCACCGGATTCGGGACGTTCAATCTTGATGACGCGCGCGCCCAGGTCGGCCAGCTGTCGAGTGGCGAACGGAGCCGCGATCGCGTGCTCCAGCGTGACGATGGTGATGCCCTTGAGTGGCTGCATGAGTGTGTTTTTGGCCGATGGGGGTGAGCGGTCAGCGCAATGTGGCGGTGGCGTCCATGGTCAGCCACCCCTCGTGATCGGAGGCCCAGAGACGGATCGTCTTGCCGTCGGCGTGCGCCTGGCCGCTGACGTGGAATGGGTTCAGATCGAAGGTTGGCCGCACGGCCTTGAACCGAAAGCTCGCCACGTCTGCGTCAGGCATCTGGCGTCGCAAGAGGTCCATCAGCAGGGTGGCGATCAACGGGCCATGCACGATCAGGCCCGGATAGCCTTCGACCTGCGTCACATACTGGCGGTCGTAGTGGATGCGGTGACCGTTGAAGGTGAGCGCGGAATACCGGAACAGCAGAACGTCGTCGGGCACGATCTCGCGGCGCCAGGTGGCGTTGGTCGGCGCTGGCTGCGGCGGCGGCGCGACGTCCGTCGGGCCTTGTGCCGCCCGATAAACGATGTCATGGAATTCGATCAGCGCCGGCTCGCCGGCCTCGTTGCAGCGGACCTCGTGGCGCACCTTGACGAACACCAGCTTGCCGCTGCGCCCATCCTTGACCGTGACGTCGTCGATGATCGACGTTCGAGCAACGCGATCGCCAACGCGGATCGGTGAGCGAAAATCGAATTGACTGCCGGCCCACATGCGCCGAGGCAGCGGAACTGGCGGAAGGAAGCTGCCGCGTTTGGCGTGGCCGTCGGGGCCGATTTCGCTCTGCCGATGCGTCGGCAGGAAGTAAAGCCAATGCCACAGGGGCGGAAGAGGCGTGCCGGGCCCCAGGGGCGCCGCCGGATGATCCAACGTGGCGGTTAGCGCCACCACGGGTGTGGGGTAAACGGTATCCTCGAACCGCTCGCTTCGCCCGATCCACGATTGCAGCTGATCTTGCCGTACGTCCACTGGGCCTCCTGGGTCCGCTGCAACGAGCGGCAGCGATTCGATGGAAGTGTGCGTCAGGGAAGCCGTTAACGGAATTGCAATATTCGGTTCCATTGATGCGTCCGTCGCAATGATTGCAACGGGTGGGACGTCGCTGCGAGCGGGCCCGTCGCGCGGAGCCAAAGGCCAAAAGCTGCTAGTGAGCCAACGGCGGCCCACGGTCGTTCAACGAGTCCGCAAAATGCAGGGGCTTGACACCGAAGGGGCACGGGCCTAGTCTATATAGACTGGTCTACCGATCTCACGAACATGACAGCTTCGTCGCCGTCCACTGGAACCCGAGCCAAGATCATTGACGCAGCCATCTCGCTGATGCGGAGGAGTGGGTTTCACGGGGCCGGCATCAACGAAATTCTCAGGGAAAGCGGTGCTCCGAAGGGGTCGATGTATTACTTCTTTCCCGAAGGCAAGCGTCAAATCGCGCAGGAGGCGATCTCCGTCTATGCGCAGCGCGTTCTCGCCTACATGGACGAAAGTTTGTCGAGCGCCGAAGACCCCGACGCGAAGGTGAAGGCGCTGTTTCGGGCGGTCGAGCGGCGCTTCGAGCAGACTGAATTGCGGCAAAGTTGCGCGGCTGGGGCGGCTTGCCTCGATCTAGACGACGATCTCGAAGGCGTGCGCATCGCGATCAAGACCATGTTTTTCGACTGCATAGACGTTGTCTCGAAGCACTTCGCAATCCCAGATCACAGGCGGCGACGGTCCTTTGCAGGCTTGGTATTGACGGTGATCGAGGGCGCTTACATTCGCGGCCGCGCTGAGCAATCGACGCAGCCGTTCAGGGAGGCCGCTGGTTGGCTGGGCGACATCGCGGAGCGAGAGGTTTCGGAAAGCGCGTGAACGTAAACACTTGTCCGACCTGACGATTCAGAGGAGCGTTGCCATGAATGCTTCGGTGTCACGCGTAAGAGAACAGGTAAGTGCCGCGGAATGGGAGCAACGGACGCACCTCGCGGCGTGTTATCGATTGGTTGCACGCTATGGGTGGGACGATCTCATCTTCACTCACATCTCGGCGCGTGTGCCGGCGACTGATCATCATTTCCTGATCAACCCATATGGCATGCTGTTCGACGAGATCACCGCGTCGAGCCTCGTGAAGATTGATCTCCAAGGCACCAAAGTGATGGACAGCGAGTACGACATCAACCCAGCCGGGTTCGTGATCCACAGCGCGATCCATTCCGCGCGCGAGGACGCGCATTGTGTGCTTCACGTGCACAGTGTCAACGGAGTCGCGGTGTCGGCACAGCCAGGCGGTCTACTGCCAATTTCTCAGCATTCGATATGCGTCCTCGGTTCGCTGGCCTACCACGACTACGAGGGCATCGCACTGCACGACGACGAAAAGCCGCGTCTCGTCCGTGACCTGGGTGACAAGCGCCTACTGATGCTACGGAACCATGGATTGCTCAGCGTCGGCCGGACCGTCGCTGAAGCCTTCATGTACATGTACATGCTCGAAACGAGCTGCATGATTCAGTTGCGAGCCCAGACGTCCATGAACCCGCTGATCAGCTTGCCCGCACCGATTGTTGAACGCGGAGACGCCCAGTTTTCCCAAGTCTTGCGGGGTACCGGCGGGGGACTTGCCTGGCCCGCACTGCTGCGGAAGCTTGACCGCGTCGATCCAACGTACGCCTCGTAACGCTGCGGATGACCAGGCGAACGTCGGCTTTGGGTCGGGCGGCGACCGTCGGATCAGCCCTTAACGTTCTCGTGCGCCAAGCCGCAACTGCACTGCCCGCACCAACGGTTGGATGGCCGATGGGGGAAACGGCGAGACGCTGCTTACGTTGATTTCGCATAGCACGTACCCGGTAGATCCCCCAAACATGAAATCGCAATCCCAAAGTAGCGGCAACCGATGGCGAGGTATGCCAACACGTTCCGTCAGCAAGGAGATCCACCGTGACTCCAGCAGCTGCCTGAGGTCCTGAAAACGCGGCTCATCCGGACCGTGGTACAGCCGCGGGCCCGCTTGTGGCACTGGCTCGCCCTCGGGCGCCGGGAACAGAGCGTTGACCGCCTGATGACCAAATCCGGCGACGCGGTCTTCCACTAGGTAGGCGCGCACCATGCCCTCGTTCAGCCGCGCCTGCCATGCCTGATCGATCATGTGACCGCCGTTCGCACGCTCGAAGTAAGGAGCCATGCGTTCCAGCACTTGCGATAAGTCCAGGCGCTCTTCGGGGCTGCCGCGTTGGGCGTGCCTGACTTTGACCGAGGATGATTCATGTGCATCGCGTTCGACGCGCCAGACACCGATTCCGCTGTGCCCTCGATGTTGCTTGAGCACGCGCGCGCCGTGCTCCAGACGCACAGGTAATTCCGCCGCGAGTTGCGAAATGCTGTCAACACGATGCACGTCGCTGCCGAACGGCAAATCCCGGGTCTCGACTAGCACATCCTTTGTTCCAAGGCGAAGAATCGTGTCGGGATGAGCGCTGACCACCACACCCGAGGCCGCTATGTCACGTAGAAGCGCATCGAGCCGGTCGCGGCGTCGCTCCCCCTCGATTGGATTGCACCAGACCAGCACCATCCCCGCGTGGCGGAGCTGTTGCGCGACCTCATCGGCGAAGTCATCGTGCCAGACGGCTGGCTCAGCGCGCAGGCCCGCCGTCGCGAGCGCCGCGAAGAGCGTGGCAAAGCGGCTCTCACTGGGATCAGCGCGGTCGCGCATGGCCCGGTCCCCTGGGTAGAGGAGCGCGATCGATGCGGCGTGTGGCTTGAGTGCCAGGCTGATACCGCTGGATGGATCCATGTGCGCTCCCCACCGGGCTGGACACCCCGTGCGTTGGAGCAGAACTTGGACGCCAGAGGCGCCTTGAGCGGGGAGTCTGCCAACGGTCCCCGAAAAGACAGGCTATACGCAGCGGCAGACCCCGTCAACGACGAGCCCGCCAAACGTCGTCAGGATGCGCTATGGGTCGAAAGCCGCCGATGTCGACGTAGCGAGATCGTAGTTCCGCTAGGCTCTTTTTCCTTCGTTCAGGCGTTGAATGGCTACGGCAGGAAGTGGCGGGCGCTGCAATCGCGCAGCAGCCGATTCCCTCCATTCCGACTGGTCCGGATCGAACGCCATGTCGTTCGTGCAGGGGAACGTGAGGCGGCCGTCGGGCCAGCGCGTGGCGAGCCGCAGGCCGGTGCACCCCTCGAGCGCGCAGGGGCGATGGCCGCCCGTCAAAATGCCGGCGGCATCGCCGCCGGCGGTGAGGACGATGGTGCCACGGGCGATTTGATTGCTCATACGGCTGGTCTCCGATTCTGTTTTGAATTTACAGCGGCAGAATGTCGATCTGCGTCGCTTCCAGGTGGGGCGCAAAGGCTCTGTTCGGAATGCGGGGCGGGTTGATCGGCACTGCGTTCCAGAGAAGGGCCGGCAACCTCGAGATATGCTCGAAATAGTAGCGCTGAAGTGCTTCGAGCTCTGCCTTCACCTCGGGTGGGAAGCCCTTGCGCCCTTTGCGCCGGTCGATGAGAAGGCTCTGAAAGTGGAGCCGCGTGTATTCGCACTGCGACCACAGATCGCTGATGCGGTTGACGATGCGCGGGTACCGTCGCCCGGTCGCTATGGGGCGGATGTCTACGGGCAGCGTGACGAGCCACTTCATCGTCCGCTGATGAAGAGCGTTGTCGCGGGGATCGATGGGGTGGCGCAGGGCCTGCAAATCGTAGGCAGAGTCCGACACGAGGGCGAGCATTGGGCTCGCTTCGGAAGCAGCAGGAACGGCGTGGCGTGCTTGGAGCATTGGTTGCCTCGGTGAAGAATCATTGGCAAGGCGACGTTCGGACGTCACCTCCCGACAATGCCCCGAAATTTCGGCAAAATGCCTGTTCGGCCGCGGCGTTCATCGTTGCGGTGTGCATTGTCTGTGTGTCGATCCGGAGTTTCCATCATCGGGCCCCGCTGCGCTTCGCCAGGCACGCCAAGCGCTTTACCGGACACGCCAATCCGGACGCCCGTGAGCGCCGGAGGCTGCGGTGCAAGCTAGTCCGTGTGACCCAGTTCGCGCAGGAAGGGGCCCCAACGCGGATCCCCGTGCAGCGAACGCAAACGGGGACTGGTCTTGATGTCCGCGAGTCCGGGATCGCGCTGCGCGTAAGCGCGCTTCAGCCAGTCGAACGCGAAATCGGCTTCGCCGCGGGCGCCGTACACCTCAGCTATCTGGTAGGCCGCGTCGGCTTGATGTTTCGCGATCAATTCCTTCAGTGCTGCGCCGGATTCGATCCGGGCGCCTGAGTGCTCAATCATCGCGAGTGCCCAGAGGCGCAATTCCTCACCCGGCTCGCGTGCCGCTTCGGTCAGTGCCTCGTCGTCTCGGCCTTGCGCGAGCAGGTTTGCGGCCAAAAGGGCATGGGGGGCAACACCCTGCGGAGTAAGTTCCAGCGCCTTCCGATACGCCGCCTCCGCTTCGGCCAGGCGATCACTCGCATCGAGCGCCGTCCCCAGGTTGAGGTAGCCCGCAGGACGCAACGGGTCCTGCGTCACCACTTGGCGATGGAGCGCGATCGCCTCGTCGAGTCGGCCCAGGTTCTGGGCCATCACACCGGCCGCGGTTAGCACAGGAACGCTTCCCGGGGCGAGTTCGAGCGCGCGTTGCAATGACGCCTCGGCCGCATGCCAGTCCCAGTCGTAATACATCCGTATCCAACTCATCCAGGCATGCCCCTCGGCGAGGGCAGGCTCCAGCTGGAGCGCCCGCACCACCGCGTCCCGCCCCCGCGCAACCCCCTCGACCACGGGCACCCAGCCCGTATCCGCTTCCGTCACATAGGCCCTGCCGAGTTGCGCCCAAGCCAGCGCAAACTCGGGATCGATCTGCAGCGCCTGTTTCAAATAGCCGATTCCTCTCGCCGAATCCACGAGCGTCCTTCGCCCGAGGAAGTGTCTGCCTTGCAAGAAGAGGCGGTACGCCTCGTGGTCCGTCGTGCGGCCTCTCGCCGCGGCGGCAACCTGCGCAGACGCATGCTGTTCGGCCTTCGCGCCAGACTCTCCGAAGAGCGCAGTGCGCAACTCCGCCACCACCGACTGCGCAATGTCGTCCTGCACTGCGAAGATGTCGTCAAGCGTCCGATCGTAGGTCTCCGACCACAGGTGGTAGCCGTCGGCGACCTTCACCAGTTGCACCGAGATCCGCATCCGATTGCCCGCCTTGCGCACGCTGCCTTCGAGCACGGTGGCGACGTTGAGTGCGCGGCCGACCTCGTCGACTGTAGCGCCCTTGCCTTTGAACGTGAAGGACGAGGAACGCGCCGCCACCCGGAGCCCGCGGATCTTCGCCAGAACGTTGAGCAACTCGTCGGCGAGGCCATCCGAGAAGTATTCGTCTTCCTCGTCGTGGCTGCGGTTGACAAATGGCAGCACCGCGATCGACGGCGCGCGGGTATCGAGCGGGGCCAATAGCGTTCGCAGCGGCGCAAACTCGTTCGGCAGCGACGGATGCCCGAGCTCGTAGATGGTCTGACGGCGCGCGATATCCTTGAGGAGATGCTCGCCCAGCGACTTCAGCACCGCGCCGGCGGGCAGCCGATCATTACACAGCTCGCAGGTGGCCGAGGATACGAGGGTCTGTCCACCATGGCCGGCGGAGAGCAAGCGTGCGGCCTGATTGAGCGGCTGGCCGAAATAGTCGCCATCGCGCAGTTCCGCGGCACCGGAGTGCAGTGCCATTCGGACCCGAATCGGCGTCAGCGGCGGCCATTCCTCGGCTTGCAACGCCTGCTGTATGGCGAGCGCCGCGTCCAACGCGAGCCATGGCGTAGTGAAGGCCGCAAAGAACGCGTCGCCCGCCGTTTTGAACACATGGCCGCCGTGCGTCGTGATGCCCTGCCGCAGGATGAGATCGTGCCGTGCCAGGGCGGCCTGCATCGCGTCCGACGCGACCTGCCACAGCCGGGTGCTGCCCTCGATGTCAGTCAATAGGAACGTCAACGTGCCGGACGGCAACGGCAGCGTCGAAGCGTCGGCGCGAGTGATGGAGGACATGGTCGTGCGATTCGGCACGGCACGTCACCGGGAAGTCGACGGACCCCGCTGCCAATGCCGCGCCCGGAAAAGCCTATCACGGGGTATCGAGAGTGAACCTTCATTGACCTCGGGCTTGCCGCCGGAGCTGGATATGTGACGACCGCCGAGAGAAAGCCCGACTGGGAAACTCTGCCCGTGCAGCTTCCTGCGAATACGAAGAAGCCGGCGGAGTCGGTCCCGGTGCCCGGTGGCATGGCGGCAAGCGCTTGCCAACGGCCGCTCCTTGTTTAAGAGCGGCCGTTCGTCGGGGGTCACTGTGGAATCGAGACCGCAGCGACTATTCCTTGAGCTCAATCTTCGAACGAGTGACGACGTCACCGAGACGCGTGCGCTCCCGTGCCATGAAATCGGTGAACGTGGCCGGCGAATCGTTGCTGGCCGGGACGGCGCCCGTCTTCAGAATTTTGTCGCGGACCTCGGGGTTCGCGAGCGCCTTGGCGAATTCATCTCCGAGGCGCTTGACGATTTCGGCCGTCGTACCTGCCGGCACGACGATCCCCCATGATTGCGTGATCTCATAGCCGGGGAGGGTATCGGCTACGGTCGGCAGGTTCGGCAATGCCGGATTGCGCTCGGAGCCGGTCGTTGCGATCGCGCGTACGCGCCCCGCGCTCATGTGCGCGCCGGCGGCGATCGGCGACGTGATGATGTATTGCGCATTGCCGGCGATCACGTCGAGCAGCGCCGGCGCGGCTCCCTTGTAGGGGACATGAACGACCTTGATGTCGCCTAGCAGGTTCAGCATCTCCCCCGCGAGGTGGGCCGGGGTGCCGATGCCTGCCGACGCGTAGTTGAGCCCGCCGGGATGTGACTTCGCGTAGCGGACGAGATCCGCAACGTTTTGCGCCGGCACGGAGTCGTTGATCACGAGCACGTTGGACGCGGTCGCGATGCGGCCGACCGGCGCAAAGTCGCGCACGGGATCGTAGGGCAGGTCCTTGCGCAGGTTTGGGAGGATCGCGTAGATGGCGGTGGTCGTCAGCAGCAACGTGTAGCCGTCGGGCACGGACTTCGCGACGAGATCCGCACCGAGCGCACCGCCCGCGCCGGGACGGTTATCAACGATCACCGGCTGGCCGAGCGTCTCCGACGCCTTTTGCGCAACCAGGCGTGCGAGTTGATCGGGTGCGCCGCCCGCCGCGTCGGCGACGACCAGGCGTACGGGGCGGTTGGGATAGCCTTGCGCCTGCACGCCGGTTGCGATTGCGGACAGCGCAACTGCCATTAACAGCCGACCGCAAAGATGGATCGATCTCATGGATTTCCTCCCATGTTTGCGCTCACATAGCGCGGCGCCGATTGCCGAGCGCGCCAGCAAGGTCGCGCAGAAGCACCGCTACAGCCTGTACTGCGGCGCTTGCGTGGCGTCGCGCGCCGACGACGAGGTAGAACGTCTGCCGGATCTCCGGCGACACGATTCGCGACAGCGCGAGCTCCTTCGCTGCGACCTCTGACGCCACCGCGTTGGGCGACGCCAAGGAGTACAGCCCACCGCGCGCGACGAGCTTCTTCATCACATGGATCGAGTTGAGCTCGACAACCACGTTCAACGCGATGCCCGCGTTGCGTGCCTCCTCCTCGACCAGCACCCGGCCCCCGTTGGGCATTGTCGCAATGACGAGCGGCAGCCGCGCGAACCGCTCGAACGGGATGGTCGCGCGCCTCGCCTGCACGTCGCCCGACTTAGCCACCAACCCCAACGGCATGTCGAAGAGGGCTTCGCACTCGCCGAGGCCGGGCGGCGGCGGCAACGAGACCACGCCAAGGTCGATGCGTCCGTCAGCAAGGCTTTCCTCGATCTGTCGCGTCGGCCCTTCCGCGATCTGCAGGCGCAGGTTGGGATGATGCTGCCGTACGGCTGCGACAAGGTCGCCCACAAGCGGCCAACTCACCGACGGTTGCAGCGACAACCGCACGACACCGGTTAAATTGCGGGCGTCGTCGGCGACGAACTCCGGGAGGCGGTCGACCTCGGCAGTCAGTGCCTCGGCGCGAGGAAGAAGCCGGCGGCCGGCGGATGTCAGGCGAGCGCCGCGCCCGGTGCGGTCGAACAAACGCACGGCGAGCTGGCGCTCGAGTGCACCGATGCGCTTGCTGACGGCCGACTGTGTAGAGGAGGCGAGCGTGGCTGCGCGCGAGAAGCTGCCTGTCGCGGCAACGTGGAGGAACAACCTGAGGGGCTCGAGCTCCATCGGGGGCGGTAGGTCCTATTCTTGGATAGAATAGCAGGGGATGAACCATGTTAACAGTGGCATAACGTAATGAGACCAGCCAACTTGCTCGTCCTCATGTCGGACGAACACAATCCCAAGTTCCTGGGTGTCGCCGGACACCCGTTTGTCGCGACGCCGAATCTCGATGCGCTGGCGGCGTCGGGGACGCGGTTCACCTCGGCCTATACGGCTTGCCCGATCTGCGTGCCGGCTCGCGCTGCGTTTGCAGTCGGGCGCTACAACCACGAGATCGGCTACTGGGATAACGCCGACGGGTACGACGGCGTACCACCGAGCTGGCACCACCGTTTGCGGGATTCAGGCCACCGGGTCGTATCGATCGGCAAGCTGCATTTCAGGGGGCGACCCGGCGACGATCACGGCTTCTCGGAGGAGATCGTGCCGATGCACATCATCGACGGCATCGGCGACGTGAAGGGATTGGTCCGTGACAACATTCCCAAACGCAAGGGCGGCGACAAGATGGCGAAGCGCGCAGGCCCCGGCGAGTCGACTTACACCGTCTACGACCGCGACATCGCCGCGCGCGCGCAGGTCTGGTTGCACGAAGAGGCGCCGAAGTGGCGCGGGAGGCCGTGGGCGCTGTTCGTGTCGTTTGTCGCGCCGCATTTTCCGCTGACGGCGCCGCCGGCGTGGTTCTACCGTTACTGGAGGCAGGACCTGCCGATGCCCAAGCTCTACGCAAAGGAGCTCCGGCCGCACCATCCCTACCTCGACGACTACGCGCACACGGTGGACTACGACACACACTTCGAGAGTGAGGCCGACGTGAAACGGGCAATCGCGGGGTACGCGGGCCTCGTGAGCGCGATGGACGAGAACGTCGGCCTGGTGTTGCGGGCGCTCGAGAGCGCTGGGCTCTCGGCATCGACGCGCGTCGTCTACACGAGCGACCACGGCGACAATCTCGGTGCGCGCGGGCTGTGGGGGAAGTCGACGCTCTACGAGGAGTCGGCTGGCGTTCCGCTCATCATGGCAGGACCCGGCATCGCGGCGGGCAGAGTGGTTGCTACTTCGGTGTCCCACATCGATTGCGCACCGACGTTTCTCGATTTGACGGGCGCGTCGCGACCGCTCGGCGCCGATTCACTCCCGGGCGCGTCGCTCGTCGACATCGCTAACGGCAGCACGCCGGAGCGCCCAGTCATCTCGGAGTACCACGCGACCGGCTCGGTGGCCGGAGCGTTCATGGTACGTTTTGAGCGCTGGAAGTATTGTCACTACGTCGCGTACCTCCCGCAGCTTTTCGATCTCGCCTCCGACCCCGAGGAGATGACGGACCTCGCCGGGGATCCGCGCTACCGCAATGTGCTTTTGGAAGGCGAGCAGCGGCTGCGGTCGGTGCTCGACCCCGAAGCCGTCGACGCGCGCGCAAAGAAGCGCCAGGCCGAACTACTCGAATCGTACGGCGGCCGCGAGGCTGCCCTTGCGCGCGGCGACCTCCCTTTCTCGCCCGCGCCGGGGACGAAGGCCGAACTGAACTGATTCGCGGGTTTCGGGTCGGCGCGCTATTGGGGTTGGAGCAGCCGCATGCATCAGACGTGCGCCTGATTGGTTGCCGCGACATGCCGCAGCGGTGTCCCTGGTGTGCTTCGCCAGGATTGCATGTCGCGCATTGACCGCTTCATCATGAACCGACGGCAGCAACCGGCCTTGGATTCAACCGGTCAACGCAACACACTAAAACCGGATTCGGCGGAAGGAGTGTGTGCAATGGGACAGCGGCCGGGGATTTACTATTCGGAAAGCCAGAAGGCGCTGATGTGGGAGCGTTGGCGGAAGGGTGATTCTCTTCAGCAGATTGCTCAGCTGTTCGACCGCAACCACTCCTCGGTGCAGGGCATCCTGGTGCAAACCGGCGGGATACGTCCAGCGCAACGAAAGCGCGCGTCCTTGTCGCTGACATTGGCCGAACGCGAGGAAATATCCCGGGAAATTGCCGCGGGCCGGTCGATCCGCTCGATAGCAGGGTTACTAGAACGAGCGCCATCCACGATCAGCCGAGAACTCCAACGTAACGGTGGCGCGGAGAGCTATCGAGCGCGTCAAGCCGACCAGGCCGCGTGGGATCGAGCGCAGCGTCCCAAAGCATGCAGGTTGGTTGAGAATAGGCGCTTAGCCAGCGTGGTGGCAAACAAGCTCCAGGCGCTGTGGTCGCCGGAGCAGATTGCCGGGTGGCTCAAGCGGACCTACCCGAACGACGAGACCCGCCGCGTGTCGCACGAGACCATTTATCGCAGTCTCTTCATTCAGGCGCGTGGTGCCCTGAAGAAGGAGTTGCTGCAGCATCTGCGACGCACCCGAGTCATGCGCCGTTCGCGGCATCACACGCAGAAGACCGACAATCACGGCAGGATCACTGGTGCGGTATCCATCAGCGAACGCCCAGCAGCGACCGAGGATCGGGCGGTACCGGGCCACTGGGAAGGCGATCTTTTGTTTGGAAACCGCGACAGTCAGATCGCCACACTGGTTGAGCGACATTCGCGCTACGTGATGCTTGTGAAGACTTCCGCCAAAGACACGGAGACGGTGGTCGATGCCTTGATCAACAACGCGCGCCAGTTGCCGCAGCAGCTCTACAAGTCGCTGACATGGGATCGCGGCAAGGAAATGGCCGCACACAAGCGCTTCACGCTGGCCACGGACATCAAGGTGTACTTCTGCGATCCTCATAGCCCCTGGCAGCGCGGGACCAATGAGAATACCAATGGGCTCTTGCGACAGTACTTTCCAAAAGGAACCGATGTCTCCGGGTTCTCACAGGCCCAGCTCAATGCAGTGGCTCGAAAGCTGAATGAGCGGCCGAGAAAAACGCTAGAGTACGAAACGCCTGCTGAGCGATTCAGCCAATCTGTTGCAGCCACCGGTTGAATCCAAGGCCAAAAGCGGTCGCTGCCAACGCTTCGCAAAGCCATGCTCAGCATTTGCGCGGCGCGACGCGGGATGCCTCGTCGGCCGGCCGCGAGGGCAGCGCCCGGAGGGGCTCGGAACTTCGCCCGCGAGCCGCGCTCGGTCGTGAGCGGCGGTGGCGACCCGCCCACGCTGGGGACGGCGTGCCGATCATGCCCGCCGAAGAGGCGACCCCTAGCTTGCCGGCACCATCGCCACATCCTGCAGCTTTGCGAGTTCGATCGAGAGCAGGATGCCCGGGCTGCCCGGCGGCGAATCGTGACCGAGGAAGTGCGCCTCCACGTGCGCGTCGAGTGCGGCGATGCGCAGTTCCCGTCCCGGCAGCGCCAGTGAAGCTGCGGTTGCCGCGAATTGCGGGACGCCGATCACCAACCGCTGGGCGATCGATGGCGAGTCGAGCGTGCAGCGGTTCTTGCCCGCCGCGCGGCCGGCGAGCTCGATTCGTTGTCCGCCGCGTGCGAGCGTGCCGTCCCCGAGCTGCACCTCGCCCTTGACGCGGGTACGCGCGAGCGCACCCGACAAGTTGGGATCGGCGGGACGGGCAAGCGGCTGACCCGGCGGCGATTCCAGCAGCGCGTGCAGGAACGGCAGCAGGTCGATGCGGCCGCGGTCACCGCGCGCGAAGGGAAATCCGCCGTCCGTCCCGAAGGACACGCCTGGCGGCGGCGACGGAAATGCTACCAGCGGGACCCGCACCTGGCCGGCCGGCCCCGTGACATGGATGCCCGCAGGAGAGACGCCCATCAACGAATTGGGCCCGACGTTCTCGATCACGATCGCATTGAAATCGACCGCGCCCTGCCGGATCGGCACCGCGACGTCGGCATCGGCGAACCACAACGCGTCCTTGACGAACGCGTGCACCAGCCCGTCGAGCGTGCGGAGCGCATCGAGCTGCAGCGGTTGCGGCGCATCGCCGGCGACCACCGCGCCACGGGCCAGCGCCACCTGCAGATGCTCGACGACGACGTGCCGCGCAACGAAGGAGGTTATGGCCGGGGCCCCCGCGATCGGCGCAACCTCGGCACGTACGTCCTCGAGCGCCACCCGCTCGATGTCGATGCGTGCGCCGGCCGTAGTCGCGCGCACGGCTTGCATGACGATCGCGGCCGCCGCCAGCGTCGCGTGTCCGTCCGGCTGCGCGGTCAGCGTGAGCGCGCGCGTGGTGAAGCTGGCGCAGGCGAGCTCCACCCCGGGGATGCGGAGAAACGCGGTGGAACTGGGCGGTGGAGTCGCGGCCATGGCGTGCGATGCGCGAAAGTCCGCAGTATGCACGCTGCGGCGACGGGTGAACCCAAACCGCCTGATCCGTACGGTGCTGGTTGGGGGGCGCATGAACACACCAAGGCGAAGCTCTCCGAGATCATCAAGAACATTCACTCGATCGAGGGGCCCGTCGCCTCCGGAGGGCGACTGCTGGCCACGAAACGTGGGTAACTTCACTTCCGGCCAACTGCGGCCATGGCGCATTGCGCTCGATAGCGGCCATTTTTCGGTGCTTGTCGGCCAATTGCTGATCACCGCCGACGCTGGGGACGCCTTCCTGCAGGCGTAGTATGGCCGCACCGCCAATCGAATACGGTACGGTCCAAGTTGCACACCAAATGCCGTGGTAAGCGTTAGCGAAAGCTGGGAATCCGCAAGCGGGTGGGCTCTGCAGTCCAATGCGTCGCTACCCAAGGGAGAAGTCACATGAACAAGAAATTGATCCTTCTTATCGCTGCCAGCCTGCTGCCGACATACGCAGATGCTGCAAAGCTAGACCTGAAGCAGGATCTGGGTGGGTTCGATCTCACGGTTACGCTGGAGCCGACGCCAGACAGTCCGACAGCGATCAAGATTTCGAATAGGTCCCATGCGCGAGTTGAATGCACGCTCAGCTATACAGGCGCTAACGCTGGTACGACATCGACGGTAACCATCACCCCGGGTAATGCCGACACCGTGCGCGTTATAGTGAATGACCCGAATGCGCCGCGGTCCGGCAACCTCAAGTGCACCGCAAGTACGTCCGTTTTAAAAAAATAAATAGGCGTTTCTTGACGTGCTCTGCAATCCACGACCCGTATTTGACCTGGAGCTTCCCTAACGTTGGGCACTATGGCCAAGGATCGCGCCGACGCGCTTTTCCGTCGATACACGGTTGTCAACAATAACCACACGCGTCTGATCAGCGAGTTTGCGGCAAGGCTGCGGCTTCCCACTTTCTTCAACGTCCGCATGGGTCCAGAGACGGGAGGGCTGATGTCGTACAAAGCCGGCACGCCCGAACTCGCCGTGGACCCAGGCCCAAATTGATCTGTTACCGTCCGCTTCCAAGAAGTCCGAACGGCTGCTCCGGGTCGGGAGCGGTCGTGCGTTGGACGGCGGCACCTGAAGTTACCCACGTTTCGTGGACAGTTCCAGACAGGCACAATGGCCTTAGGAGGTCTGTGTCATGGAACGCAAGGAACGCAGGCACCATACCCGGGAG
>Ga0207645_10000828_pt1 | contig 25893 bp, 18 predicted proteins | sample KBSM53metaG_FD_184331 | JGI IMG/M metagenome (GOLD analysis project Ga0207645, IMG submission 184331) | Miscanthus rhizosphere microbial communities from Kellogg Biological Station, Michigan, USA - KBS M5-3 metaG (SPAdes) (version 2) | ecosystem: Host-associated > Plants > Roots > Rhizosphere >...
AATTGGCAAACGTGATAAAAGGAAAATTTTGGCCTTCAATTTTTATCACGGCCAGGTCCGAACTGGGATCCGTACCAATCACCTTTGCTTTGTAATCTGTTTTATCATTCAATGTTACGCTCAACTCTGTTGCATCGTCGACCACATGATTATTGGTAACAATGAAACCATCACCACTGATGATAACCCCTGAACCTGAACCTCGTTGTTTTGGTACAACACCGGGCCTGGATTTATTTTCAAAAGGTCCAAAGAAATCCTTGAACGGGTTGTCGTCACCAAAGCCAGGGATTTCGGAAACCTGTCTTCCCTTCATAACCGTTCTGATATGTACGACAGCCGGCGAAGCCTTTGCGGCTGCTTTCTCAAAATCCACTTCAGGACCGGTGGAAGGTGTTTCCACATATTTTGCATTGTGAAAAATAGATTTGTCCGGCTGTGAAGTTGATCGTTCATGATTAATCTGGCTATATCGAACGTAGCCAATGGCACCTGCAGCGAGAGTAGCGCCACCCAGGGCCAGCGTAATAATTGATTGTCTTAGATTCATAGTTTTACTTTTTCAGAGACAAACTTATCCGCAGGTTCTGTGGCATTTCTGTAGAAAATTGTAAAGAACTCGTTAATGTGAGGCGGGGTTGAGGGTCGATAGTTAAAAAGTTGATGGGAAAGTTTGATTAATTGGAAATGCTGCTTTTCATCCATTCACAGGCACGGTCAACTGGTAAGCTGTTTTCGTTTTCAGCTCCTGTATTTTCAAATTCGCGTTTACTTCTGTTAATTTATCCGCCAGTTCCTTGCGTTGACGCAGATTATTGAGCAATTGCAAATCTACATTCGCTGTATCGAATTCAAGTATGTAAACGAGATTGGGCTTTTCGTATGTTAAATGAGCCAAACAATTTTCACCGCCGGCACGCACCACATTTGCTATACTGTTTTTTAAAAACCAAAATAAATCCTTTCGTTGCCGCATGTTTAATTGTAACTGTTTCACCTTTTCATCAACAAGTAAATCAATTTGAATGTTATGACGGTTTTTCATGGAGTCAATAAATTCTTTCACACGCAAAATCGTTTTTTCCATGCTGTCATTTTCGGGACTTATGCTCCACAGCATATCGTCCATAGCAATAATCATATTGTGACTCTTGCTGTGAATTTGTTCTATAAAATCTTTTGACTTCTCCGGTTCGGTATCGGCTTTCATTTTCGCCATCTCGCTCAGGATATTGATGTTATTCAGTGCAGTATTTACATCCTCATGCAGGTCATTGGCTATATCGCTACGCATTTTTTGCACAGCTTCTTTCCGCGCCATTCGCTCACGATCCAGCCAGAACAAAATACCGGCAATGATCAAGACCAATAAACTATAAAACCACCAGGTTTTCCAAAAAGGACTTTTCACCTCTATGGTGAGCATTGTCAGCGCAGGTGATTCATTACCCATATCATCCTGCGTTTTAATTATAAAATCGTAGGTGCCCGGCGGCAAATAATTGTAGACCGCCTGGTAGGTTCTGTCAGCTACGTTCCAATCTTTATCCAACCCTTCAATTTTGTATTTGATGATACTCATTCCACCATATAAAAATGGCGAGAACTCTATGACGAGCGGGTTATCATCGTAACCAAGTACAAGTCCTTTCCTTGATAAAACAGAATCTGTATTGAGTGCTTTATTTTCTAACGCGATATTCGTGATCTTGACATTTGCTTTTCCCTGCTGCCTCTTTACTTTTTCAGGCGTAAAAAACATAAAGTTGTGTGTGGCGCCAAACAAAATCCTTCCATCTGGCAGTGTATAAGAAGAAGCATGAACAAAATGTTCATTACCCAATCCATCTGAACGGTCGTATACAATAAATATTTCTTTATGAATATCTACCTGGTACAGTCCGCTGGTCGACGTAATCCAAACATAACCGTTCCTGTCTCTTTCAATGGCGGTGATAAATCCTGAAATAAAATCGGCGCCGCCAATCAATTTTAAATTTTTAGTTTGGATGTTGTATTTAACAAGGCGTGTAGCCGTTGTGATCAGCATGATGCTGTCGTCGTATTGCAATACAGAGGAGATGCCCCTTTCGGGAAGTCTTCTTTCTTTTTTTTCTTTTTCACCGAAATACATCCTCAATTTACCTGTTTCGGCATCCAACACATATAAACCATTTTCGGGAGTACCCACCCATAACATTCCTGTTGAATCAATCGTAATTTTATTGATAGCAACCGGCGGAACGTCTGCTACAGGCGTTATATTCTCCACCGACATATTTTTCCGGTTAATGGTTGCCGTAAATAATCCTTTTGTTATTGTTCCCAGCCAAAGCTTTCCGTTTTTATCTTCCGCAACCTGCTTTACGGTGCTGTTTGCAAGGATTGACGGGTTGTAATATTTTGCCGTACGCCGCAATTGATCCACTGCATAAAAGCCCGGTTGAGATCCCATCCACAACGTGTTGCTGTCCGGCGACGCAAATATGTTCCATATAAAAGGCCCGCCTTTGTTGTCAATTCCTTTTATGTCAACAGGAATGGGATTAAAATTCTGATCATACTGGTAAAGTCCGTCGTCCCATGTACCAACAAGCAAGGTGTTCCGTTTTGTATGCATGAATGACATAACACTTCCATCGCCTTTCTTTCCGCTTATTCGGTTGATATGATCGATATTGGTGAAGAATTCTCTTGACGGGTTAAAACGATACAAGCCATTATTATCGGTACATACCCAGATATTATTTTCCCTGTCTTCATACAGGCAATGCACCATTTCATAAGCAATGCTGCGTTCATTCTCATAGCCATTGTGTACAAGAACGAACCGGTTTTCATCTTCTGCGAACCGTGCCATTAACAGCATGCCGTGTATCCAGATGGTCCCGTCTTTTTGTTGCAGGAACCGTTTGATTTCATAGTACGATTTTACCTGCGGATACAATGAATAATCCTGGATGGTGAACGCATTGCCAGGAAGATTATAACAGTTAACCAATGCATGATTTTCCCAGTGTACTGTCCACAACCGGTTTTTACTGTCGAAAAAAAGATTGAACCATGTTTTCGTACTATCAAATACTTCAATTGCCGGCTCTTTCCCGGTATTGTTGCCTGCGTAGCTTAATATACCATTCTCCTTATTATAAATGGCTAAGCCACCTTTTTCAATTGTAAACCAGTATTTGTTTGTACCGGGCTGTTGAATAAAATCAACGATCCGCCATTCCGGTTTTTGTTTGAAAAAATTATGAGTATACGAAAATTCGTTTGCCTGTTCATTATAGGTGATGACTTCGCTGCCCGCGATGAGGTAAAAAATATTCCCGGCATCGTCAACTATTAATCGTTTCAGCGCCGTATTGGGAGACGGTGGTTCTTTAAACCTGGCCGGCACCGGTTTGAATATAAAATTGCGGGTGTCGAAGATACCCGCCGTACCATCCGCCATCAGCAGCCAGAGATTCTTTTTTTTATCAACCAACACCTGCCATACCGGGTTCGAAGGAAGTGAATTCGGATCTCTTTCATTATGCCGGAACGTTTTGAAACGAATGCCATCAAATCGCTGCAGACCATACGTACCACCAAGCCACATGTAACCTTCATCATCCTGAACGGCCGTATTTATCTGGTTTGAAATAATTCCGGATTCCGCCGGGTAATGAATAAAATTATAATGCTCCTGTGCCGTGAGAGACAGGATAAAAATTTGTCCGATAAATAATAGAACCAGGCTTCGCAATGATGCAGATATTAATAGCATCAAATGTAGCATTCGATCGGAGAAGTGCCAACCGGTTGATACAGTGGTTTACTCAATTGATGTGGTAAAATATACAACCGGAACTTCCTGCAAGGGGACAAAATAAATTCTCATCGAATAGCCAGGATTACATTATCACCAAAAGACTACTTTCTATTGAAGACGGCTCGCACCGCATGAGGTGCTTTGTGGTGCGCAGGACAAGGCCGGCTTTCGTTGGTTTGGCACACGCAACGGCCTTAACCGTTATGATAGTAGAAACTGTTTGCTGTTTACCCGCCAGCGAAGTAGCCTGCAGAACAATAAGGTAGTACAGTTGGCAAAGGATAACGCCAACAATCTCTTTATCGAGTATTGCAGTACCGATTCCAGCTCACAACTAACGGTAAAGTAGGTCTGATGAATGCGTTGACACAAGAAGTGACAACGCTGACCGCCGGATTTCCAATGCATTATTGAATTGACGACATTCAGCAAGAGAGATATTGAGCAATTTGCAAGGGCTCAGCGGTAATAATCACTGTTTACCCGAAGGAAACAATTCCGTTAATTCTTGCCATAACGACGGACCTGCAATGATCGGAACATCATTTGCTTCAAATCAATCAAGAGCAGAAGGCCGCAAAAAATACTCCTGAACGCTTGACCTTTTGACCGGGAAAAATTATTTTGTTACATAATTTTTCACCCATGAGCCGGGTCTTCTCAATTGTTCTTTTCTTCCTTATCGTTCCGTTTACTATTATCGCTCAAAAAAAGGAATACAACGCTTTGCTATGGCGTATTTCAGGTCACGGCCTTACTACACCATCTTACCTGTATGGTACGATGCATCTTACCGATAAACGTTTATTCAATTTCCCTGACTCCCTGTATCATTCACTCGAAAATAGTGAAGGCTTTGCGGCTGAAGTGGATATGGGCGATTTTATGCCTCAGATGATAAGGGAAATTAACGATGATACCGACAAATATATGCTGATCAAAAACCTGGTAAGGCCCGAATTAATTGCACCGTACCGGGAAAAACTCTCGAAACGATTCAATAAAAAATTTGAAAAGATAACCTGGGGGGAATTAAAGGCATTGCGATCAAAACGATCCAGTGATCTAATAAGAAAAGGCGAAATGTCCACCATTATGGACGTCTATCTTTTTGACATAGCTAAAAAACAAGGTAAGTGGGTAGGTGGTATTGAAGATTATGAAGACCAATTAAAAACAAATAAAGAAGACGATGTAATGTCGGCTGTGGATGAAGTTCTTACCGAAAAAAAAATCGTTGATGAGAAAGTGGAATGGATGATCAACGTATACCTTAACCAACAGTTGGATACTATTGATGTCACAAACGAGCTTTGGCAGGGTACAGAGAACAATGTTCTTATTCGTAGAAATAAAAAAATGGCAAGGCGCATTGACAGCATTATGCAATTGCGTACCTGTCTCTTCGCGATCGGCGCCGCTCATATTCCTGGCGATTCAGGGGTTGTCCGATTACTACGCGAACGCGGGTTTACTGTAGAACCTGTTTCCTATTCAAAAAGAATAGAAGCGGGAAAATATATTTATGTTTCGAAAGATCTGCCATGGGTAAATGCTGAAATCAAAGACAAATGGTACGCCTTACAAATGCCTGGCAAATCAGAACAAATAAAAACAGGTGAGGATATTCCTGGTTTTATTTCACAGGTCTATTTTGATCTTGCAAAAATGAACGCCTACTTCAGCTTTGGTTTTCCGGTAGAAAAAGAAAAACAAAAGAACGCTGACAGCATCTTTTCAAAAGTGGCGGAAAACTTTGGAAAGAAAGGGAAAATTATTTCGTCGAAATCAGTTTCAATAAATGGAACAACCGGAAAGGAATATGTCATAAAATCGGGTGACAATGATATTCGGCTACAGGCATTTTTACCGCCCGCCGGTGTAGTGGTGAATATGATGTCGTCTTATAAGTCGGATTCATTGTTTGGCGCTGATGCACGACATTTTTTTGAATCCTTCCATGTATTAAAAGAGCCCATTGCAACTACTCAGCCAGCCTGGCAAACGTATTCTTTCCCGCATCATGCTTTTAGCGTGAAGTTTCCTGCTCCATTCAAAAAACAAGACAGGCTGGAACCTATCGATTCCGCATGGAAAACATCCTATTATGTATCCAACGGCAAGGATGATAAGCTTTCGTGCTGGATGATGGTCATGGAAGCAAAAAAAGGCTATTATTCAGATTCAGATACAGCTTACTTCTCATTGTTACAAAACCGCCTTAAAGAAAATTTTAGTAAAAAAGCAGAAGTCACACAATGGTCAAAGCAAACAGTTTTTAATGATTATCCGGCTTTTGAGATAGTGCAGAGAATGAAGTATAAGGGTGGGTATATGCTAAAATTGAAAGGAAAGGTTATAGATCGCGGAAACCGTCGCTATTACTTTTATGTTGTATTTGAGGATAATAAAGAATTTGAGGTGCAGGCAGATGAATATATAAACTCATTTACGTTTCTCTCTTTACCACAATTGAACTGGGACTATCATGATTCGCCATTAAAAGATATTTCAATTTGGTCGCCAGCAGCGCCGGAATATCTACACGTCCGGGATAGCACCTCTTCCATTCGAAACTATATTATTTACGATTCGGCTGCACCTTCAAGTATACTTATTTACAAACAATATCTGTCTCCTTATTCATGGTGGGAAAGCGATAGCGCTTTCTTTACACAACAATCCCATCTTTATAGTACTGCAAAAGACTCTATAAAAGATTTGATTTTTACACGGAAGGGCGAAATAGCTGAAGCAGATTTCCATGTTAATCTGACGGACAATCACCTCATAGAAAAAGTACACTTTTTGCTAAACGGTGATTCGCTGTATATTGTTTTGGCGGCACTGCCGGCGGCCGCGGTGAAAGATGATAATTATAATCGTTTATTCAGTTCAATAAAGTTTACACAAATAAAAAAAGCAGGCGTTCACCTGCAGCATAAAACTGACCGGATTTTAAAAGATCTTACAGAAGGTGATTCAGCAACATTCGCTGCAGCGCTTGAAAGCTTAAATGCAGCCTCATTCACGGCTGAAGATTTACCCAAATTACATAAAGGAATTTTGCAGGCTTACCGGGATTTTGATAGTACTAACGACGGCGCACATAGCCGGTTGATTGAAAAAATACTCGCCATTGACAGCGGAAGCACATTTAGCTTTATAAAAAACAATTACTCCTCACTTACAGGTGACCGTGAAAAACTGAAATATTCGTTCCTGTATTGTTTGCTTGGATTAAAATCAAAAGAAGCTTTTAGCCTGTTTAAAGAAATTGTGACAAAAGAATTGCCAAAGGCCGGCAGTGCAGAATCACTACGATTTGCATTGAACGATTCGCTGGCATTGACGGCTGCGATTTTTCCCGAAATATTGCCGGCATCAAAAGATACTGCGTTTATCAAAATGCTTCCATTTGTTGCAAATCGTTTAATGGACAGCGCACTGATTTCAAAATCGCTGTTTGATCCTTATAAAGAAAACTTTTACACCTTCACACGAAGAGAAATAGATCGTCTTAAAATAGAAGAACCAGACTATGATTACACGGCAGCGCAGCTTATTGAGTTTCTTACCTGGTTAAATGATCCGGTTTCACATAAACTGCTCTCACAGTTTCTTGCAATGCCCGGCCTCAGCATCAAGGAAAGAGCCGCTGTTGCATTATTAAAGTGCGGACAGAAAGTAGATCCCATGCAATTGGAAAATATTGCTAAGGATAATTTTTACCGGCTGACATTGTATGAGGACCTGGAGGAATTAAAAAAGCAAAATCTTTTTCCTGCAAAATATTATACACAGCAATTGTTTGCCCAAAGTGATATATTCCAGTCTGCATCGGATGATTATGAACCCACGGCGGTAACGTTTATCGGCGTAAAAACTGCTTTGTTCATGGGCAAACAAAAACGTTTCTATCTTTTCAAAGTGACGTATGATTATGAGGAGGGCGAACAGGAAACCTACCTGGGTGTTGCCGGTCCGTACTCAATTCAACCGGGAAAAATAATAACCAGGTCGCAGGTGGGTGGATTATACCAGGATAAAGCTTATGATCCCGCTAAGGTAAATGCACAGTTTAAAGACTATCTGAAACAAATGGAAGAATACCTGAAAGAAAATAATGAATGAAATATGGCTATCTGTCGCTGTATCAGAACCACTCACAAGTTGTAACAAAAACGTACACATACCGGCAGTAACTTTTATAAATAATATTGATTGGCAATACATTTCCTCACCGGCATCATTGTTGGCCTGTAAAATAAATTCACCAACAGATCATTGATTAGGTAACATTTCCCTTAATCCATTCGTCACAACAAAAAATACCGGCATGCCCGGGTTGAATTGTATTGTATAAATCATAAGCCATGAACAAATCAACAACATCTGTAAAACTTATCTGTTTTCTGTGCCTCAGCTTCTGCACACAACAGCTTTTTGCCCATAACGGTACCATCGGTTATGCCTATCCGCTTCCCGGTAAAATTCTTGTTGATGGGGATTTTTCAGACTGGCCGAAGAATATCATGACCTATCCGATCAGCACGGTTCTTTCTGAAACAAAGCCAGCCAGTGAATCGGACTTCAATGGATCGTTTCAAATGGGTTATCGCGCAGAAGATCGCTCACTCTATCTGGCATTCACCATAACTGATGACGATTTTATAGAAGATACCAGCGAAAATGTTCGCTGGAATACCCAGGATGCACTTGAGCTTTATCTCGATGCAAGACATTTACCTTTCGGCTCCGGTGTGGCCTCCTTTATGTACAGTAAAAAACTACGCAACACCAACAATGCCTACTATGATCCATTTGCCAGGAATGCAAAATGGAACATTATCGAAGTGGCAATGGTAAAAAAAGGCAATACCCGGTATTATGAATGGCGCATTAATCTTGGGAATGAGTTTGCCGTCGGTAAATCAATCGGTCTCGACTTCAATGCATTTGACCTGGATAGTGATAAAAGCTTTTCGTATAGTTCCTGGGGTGCTGGTGAAATGAAATATGTAAATCCGCGCAGCCTGTGTGATGTGCTTTTGATACCGGCGAATGAGAAACTGGCAGCCGTTTCCGGCAGTATTGCATGGGATAAAAAAACAGATGTAAAACTCCCGGCGCAGATCCGTTTGCACGACATCAACAATCAAAAGAATTGGGTCACTGCCACGGTAGACAGCACCGGTAATTATGCTGCAGAAATACCGGCAGGTAAATACAACGTCGCATTCGCAGATATGTATTTTCAACGAAAAAATAACGTATACGCCACAGCGCAGGCGAAGCCGGTCATTGTTTCGGCTATTGCGGGAAAAAAAGCGAGTGTAGCAACATTGATCGTTCCTTCCACGCCTGCTCCGGATTTAATTCCGGATAAAGGTGTGTTGCATCATTTTGATGCAGCCACTGCAAAGCAGATTGATCATTTTATTGAAACGTATCAGCAGTATTACAATATACCGGGTGTTTCCCTGGCCCTGATCAAAGATGGCAAGCTGGTCTATTATAAAACATACGGAGTTAAAAATACATTTACCAAAGAGCCGGTTGACAGCAATACGCTATTTGAAGCCGCTTCGGTTACAAAACCTGTTTTTTCTTTTGCTGTACAGCGGCTGGCAGAACGCGGTGTCATTGATCTTGACAAACCACTTTATCTATATCTTCCTTATCCCGATATCGCTTATGACGATCGCTACAAACTGATGACGGCAAGACATGTATTAACGCATCGAACCGGTTTTCCAAACTGGCGATACATGAACCCGGATGGAAAACTGGATCTTAAGTTTACTCCCGGTACCGGTTATGGTTACTCTGGCGAAGGTTTCGAATATTTGAAAATGGTGGTTCAACAAATTACCGGTAAAAAAGTAGAGCAGATTCTCCAGGAAGAAGTGATACAACCGATTGGGCTCTGGCATACTTTCTTTTCACGCAACGATTCATTGCGCCGGATGGTAGCCAACGGCCATTTTGATGGCTTGCCGAATTATGATGAGCTTCCTGAATCTCCCGGTATGGCCTACTCGATGCACACGGAAGCAAAAATATTTACACGGTTTATGCTTTACCTGCTCGAACAAAAAGGCCTGAGCGCAAAAACCTATGATGAAATGTTCAGCAAACATTCCGATTACAACATTGGCCCCAATGACGAAAAGCCAAAGTTCCCGGTTTATATGGGTGAAAGCCTGGAGATCCGCGAAACACCTCTCGGAAAATCTTTTGGCCACGGTGGCAATAATGGCGATTTTAAATGCACGTTTCGTGTGTATAAAGATTTGAAGATGGGTTATGTGTTATTCACGAATTCCAATACGTCGGATCAACTGCTGCAGCACATTGGTGAATTTTTGGTGGAAGGAAAGGATAAATAGTTGATAGAACTCATTCACGTAATAAGCGCAGGTCAGACATTGGCTGAATGCCGGGTAAAGCTCATCCAAATTGAAAGTATGGCTCAAATAATGATAAAGTGAGTTGCATTTAACTGAATCTATGCTGAATCGCTCCGGGTTCCTTCCCGAAAATCTTTTATAAACAAACAGGTGAACCCAACATTACCGCACAGTTGCCATTAACCTCACTCCTATATTTGACCTCTATGATTGTATCTAAATCCTTCAGCAGCTATTTTTTATCATTGGTACTACTATTCCTGTTTTGCTCATTCACAAACAATGAGCGGGATAACAAAACTGAAATTGCGGCCGATAAACATCCCAAAATCGTCAACATTATCAATTTCATCCGTCTTCTCGAACCGCGCGATTCATTGATAACAGAAGATGTGCTCTATCAAACTGTCGTAAAGCAGGTGGAGATCATGCGGAAGTACAAACTGCCGGGAACATTCCTGTTACAATACGATGCGCTGATGGATCGCCGTTACCAGCAACTTTTAAAAAGTCTTCCGATAGATTCTTTTGAGATCGGCGGCTGGTGGGAGATTCCGCAACCACTGGTAGAGAATGCAGGTATGAAATGGAGAGGCCGTTATCCGTGGGATTGGCATGCTGATGTTGGGTTCTCCACAGGCTACACACCGGCAGAGCGGGAAAAACTTGCAGATGTCTACATGAATGATTTCAAAAAAGTATTTGGGTATTATCCGAAGTCGGTGGGTTCATGGTTTATTGATGCGCATACCTTGAATTACCTGTATGAGAAATATAACATCGTCGCTTCAACGAATTGTAAAGATCAACTTGGTACCGATGGATATACGTTATGGGGCGGTTATTGGAACCAGGCTTATTACCCAAGTAAGATCAATGCATATATGCCGGCACAGAATGAAAAAAACCAGACGCCTGTACCGATTTTCCGGATGCTCGGCAGCGATCCTGTGCGGCAATACGATGACCGGGGTAATGGAGGTAATGGACAAGGTGTAATTACACTTGAACCTGTTTATCCTTTTGGTGGCGGCGACTCTGCATGGGTGAATTGGTATTTCGATCAATTTATAGAAGGACAAAGCATGGAGTTCAATTATACACAAACCGGGCAGGAAAATTCATTTACCTGGAACGCGATGGCAAAAGGGTATGAAATACAAATGCCGTTGATTGCAAAACTCAGAGATGAGAAAAAACTAAAAGTGGAAACGCTCGCCGCATCGGGTGAATGGTTCCGTAAACAATATAAACTGACACCGGCAACATCTGTTACGGTGAACCATGATTTAAATGGAAGCAATAAAAAAACAGTTTGGTTCAACAGCCGTTTTTACCGGTTGAACCTGTTATGGGAAAATAACACGCTGCGATTCCGGGATATTCATTTGTTTAACGAAAACTTTCCTTCTTATTATACAAACAATGTTGCCACATCCAATGAATGTTCTTTCTTCACCTTACCATTTGTAGACGGCTACCGGTGGAGCACAGCCGGGAAACCGGCCGCGTTATGGTTCAAAGCAATCAAAGACGGTAAAGAAACAGTGGTGGAAGGAGCCGATCCTGTAATAAAAGATAATTCGCGCGGCCGGTTGCGCATTGAATGGCCGTTGACAAACTTTGCCGGAACAATGACAATGGATATAACTGATAAGGAATTCGAGATTACAATGGCCGCTGATAAGCCTTTTGATTGGTTTCTTGACCTGTCTGTAGCCAACCCTTCCCTTCTTCCGTTTAGCGGCATTAGTCCTCATGTGGCCGGTTGTAAATTTGAAGAAATGAATTACCGGGTGATGGCGAAGAAAGGTTTATTCTCAACAGCAGGAGGCAACACGTCCCTCCGGATTAAGCCTGAGGAAAACAAACTGGTCCTTAATTTTTCGAATGAACGTTGATGCAGGTTTTTCTCTTCCCCATATGACATAGGAAACGATAGTGCACAATCGAATCAATCTTCAACTAAAAAAGAATGTGCAATTCTTTTCCGTTATCCATTTTATAACCGATCAGAAAAATTGCTTAATTTCTACGGCTGAATTTTCATCCAGGCGAAACCAAATATTTATAACATGCCGCTTTATATGGACCTGCACCGGGGAGTAAATGGACTTAGTCGTGAAGAAGCTGAAAGGGTTCACCAGATGGACGTACAGGTGCAGGACAAATATGGCGTAAAGTATCAGAAGTTCTGGATGAATGAGGCGACAGGTACCATTTTTTGCCTGATGGAAGGCCCCAGCAAAGAAGCTTGTATAGCCGTTCACGGGGAAGCACATGGGCACCTGGCCTGCGAAATAATTGAAGTTCATCCCAGTGATTATGCACGTTTGATCGGGAACGATAATGCAACACAAACCGGCGTCGTTGTTCATCCCGACGGAAAATTGGATTCTGCTATCCGCACATTTTTGTTTACAGATATTGTCAATTCAACCAGTCTCACCGAACAATACGGCGATATAATGGCAATGACCATTTTGCGCAAACACAACGAGATCGTACGAAATAGTTTGCAGAATCACAACGGAAATGAAGTAAAGCACACGGGAGACGGCATCATGGCAACTTTTCTCTCCAGTTTCAAAGCGATCCGCAGCGCATTGGAAATGCAACAAGCTTTACAGGAATACAGGGTACAGCATCCAAACGTACCTCTTCATGTGCGCGTAGGCATCAATGCCGGCGAACCTGTAACCGAAGGACACGATTTTTTTGGTGCAGCCGTGCAGATGACCAAACGTATTTGCGATCTCGCCGGACCTGACCAGGTCCTGATTTCTGAAGTGGTTAAAGCGTTATGCCTTGGAAGAAATTTTCAATGGCAGGAGTTGGAAGCACAACAGTTAAAGGGTTTCTCACAATCTGTAAAAACATATCTTGTTAATGGCTATTAAAGGGATACGAAAAGTACCACCGGCCGCTTTTGTTTGTATTATTTACAAACCGGATGTCATTTAGAGAAAATAATCACCGGCAGGATTACCGAACGGCACTTACCAATTTCCCAACGGCGGTATAACGGCAATATTTTTGAAGGTTGAAAACTCTTTTCTCCCTTAATCAAACCAAATGGATACAGCGGAAATATTGGCAAATGATACAGTGAGACTTTTAACGTTCATTGGCAACTCCATCAGGCCCGAAGGAGAAATTGTACAGGATAATATTGTACAGGCTTTATACAACCTGCACAAACTTTCACCGGGACATATGGTCGTTACCTGCCCTGTTATGCGTCGCAATTATTTTTACATGAGCGAAAACTGGCCTTCTGTATTTGGACATGAAGATCAATACGTCGCTGATCACTTCATCGATTTAAAAACTTTTTTCTCCCACGTACATCCGGCGGATCTGCCGGGGTTCAGCGATTGCGTTAACTTTTATTCATCATTCATTCGGGAGCAACCGCCGGAAGATTTTCTGAAATTCCGTGTGCGGCTGCATTACCGCTTTCAAAAAGCAGATGGCAGCTATACATATTTGCGGGAAGAAAAAGCAATGTTGGTTACAAATGAAAAAGTAGTGGTGCACTATTCCATTATTCATACCATGCCGCCGGAATCGCACTTCTCCGGCGTAAAGATGGAAGTGTACAGGGAAGGTGACCTGCTGAAAAAAATAACAGAGTATAAACCATCTGATGCTAAAAACAGGCTGTCCGGCCGGGAAGAAGATATTGTGCAACTTATACGCCAAGGATTGACGACAAAAGAGATTGCTGCTCATCTCAACATCAGCAATAATACAGTTCGCAATATTAAAAGCAGGATGTTTGCTAAATACAAGGTGAACAACACGATTGAATTATTGAACAGGACAAACTAAATGATTGTTTAGGGATAAGGGTTTGTCATTTCCACGCAATTCATCTGCAGATCCCCGTTAGGAATTTACACGGGCTATATCAGGTTATTTTTTAAATCTTTTATCTGTTAGTGAATTAAGAAATGCTTTCAGATCCTTCTTTTCCTGTTTTGTCAAACCCAGTGGCTCAACCAGTAAACTATCCTTGTTGATAGCATCCGGAACGATCTTTTTTGTATCGTTATAAAATTCAATCACTTCATCAAGCGAATGAAACATCCCGTTGTGCATATAAGGTGCAGTGATGGCTATGTTGCGCAGCGAAGATGTTTTGAATCTGCCAACATCTTTCGGATCGTTGGTGATCCGTGCTCTTCCGCTGTCGTTAAGGGTTCTGCCATTGAACAATCCTACATTCCGGAATTCCTGTGCCGTAAAGTCTGCACCGAAATGACATTTCACACATTTCCCCTTTGTATTAAATACGGCAAAACCTCTTTTCACAGCATCGCTCACCGCCTTTGGATCATCAGAAAATTTCCATTTGTCAAAGGGGCTGTCGCTTGTTTCCAATATCCGCTCAAAAGAAGCAATAGCAATGGCAAGGTTTTCTTTCGTTGGCCCGCTGCCGAATATCTTTTTGAAATATTGATTATACCGTTCATGCTTGCTTAGTCGTTGAACCGCTTCTTCAATAGATAAATTCATTTCATCCGGGTTTTGTATCGGTTCCAGTGCCTGTTGCTCCAACGTACTGCTGCGGCCATCCCAAAAGAATGTTTTTGACAGCGCGATATTCATAGCGGTGGGTGTATTCCTCGTTCCTTTCTTTCCTTTTACACCTTTGCTCAGTGCAGCACTATCTGCAAAAGCAAACCTGGGTTTATGGCAGGTGGCGCAACTTATTTTATAGTTTTTGGAAAGTATCGGATCAAAGAATAACAGCTTACCGAGTTCTTCTTTTTTATCGGGTGATGGTGCGGGGGTTGCTGCCTCAAGACCCGCAACCCCGGTAATCACCGCTAACAGAATACAATACTTCATCATCGGTTTACTATTTTACTTTTCCCATCACCAATCGTTGCATACCTTGTTTTCTTTCCTCGCAGGCGTCGCTGATAACCTGGAAACGCATCGAATCAGAATTACTATAAAACAAAATCTTATATACTGCCGAAACTCCGTTGCAGCCATTATCAATAAAAAAAATCGTGCTGTCCACAGGGTTAAAATTATAAGTGCCACTCACGAATGGCTTTTTATTGACAAATCCTTCCAATGTATTGTCTGCTTTAAAATTCACACTGGTCACATTTCCTTTTTCCGAAGGTTTGCCGGACCACTTACCTACTAACGTATTTTCAGAAGTAAAAATCAAAAGCGTCACCGCTGCAAATGATAATAGTTTCATACTGTTCTTTTTTTGATGTTTAATGAATTTAATAATGCACATAACTAAATTGTTTTAATAACTACGGAACCTCTGTTGCTCCCTGGTTCATTTCAGATTGCAAACATCCTTGAAGCGGAAAAGATGGGCAATGGTATTTTTGTACTACACTGAATACAAAGCGTTAAGAAAAAAACGCGCTCTTCCTGTAAGAATTCCTTTTTTTCTTTTTTAAAAACCCGGGCTTAAATAGTTAATGGTTCATTTAATGGCAATATTCAAGATCATCGGCAAGACGATGATCAACATCAAGAATGATGTCATAACTGATGTTATTAAAACTTGCCTGTAAACTTTCACATATCGGCAGGCCACTTTTTTCTTTCCTGCTGCGTTATCGAAATATGAACTATTGCGGACACCGGGCGTGAAACTCATCCGCACCGGATTGCGTTTTGCCAAAATTGCCTGCTTACTGAATAAGCAGTTGATCCATCGATCACAATATCACCACCAATACATAGATCTTTTTACAGGGATAAACGGTTCCCTGCAAAGAGATTGTCTGTATTTAATTGGAAAACAATTTTTAAACATCAAAAAAGAAGAGTTATGAAACGATTCATCAAAATCATCGGAGGAATCCTGGGTGCTGCGTGTATGGCAGTGATTTTGTTAACTGTAGTATCGTGTAAAAAATCATCGTATAGCTCCGGATCAGGCAGTGATTCCACCGTTGCCTATTCAGGCACTATGATCAAATCTGCCAGCGATGTTGTGACATCCGCTACCGGAAGTGTAACAGCAACCTACAATCCGGGTTCCGGTATGTTCAAATACACAGTGAACAGGAATAATCTAAGTGGCGCCGCTGTACAAATGCATTTTCACGATGGCACACCCCCATCCGCACCAATTGTTATTGCCATTCAAAATTTTCCTGCTGATAGCAGCGGCAGCGTGAGCGGTGAAGCAACGCTTACAGCAGAACAGGCGAATGATTTGGGTGCAGGCAAATTATTTGCACAGATACATACCGCAGCATGGCCAAATGGCGAAATATATGCCGTGCTTTCCAAAAAATCTCAATCTACCGGTGATGGCTACTAGTTTTGCGTGAGCGCATAGCCATTAACGTATTCGACGGGTCTCTTCGCAGGAAGTGCGTTTAGTTATTGACGAAATAATGAAGGGGCCCGTCGATTTATCATGGTGAACTATCAATGCTACCGGTATTTAAAATTCACACCCGGAAATTATAGCAGGTAATCCCTCAAAAGATGCAGAAACATTTCCCCAATTTTATGTGTATCATTTTATTTTGACTAATTGTCTAAGTTTAAGACAGCATGGCGGGATTATTGCAGTAATATCCCACCTGCTTCACGGCAGCAAAAAAATCATATCACTTTTAAAAAAAGGTTTATGAAAAAACTATTATTGATGATGATGGGTTTGGCCATGGTAGTTATGGTCAACGCACAAGCACAACCGGAACAAAAAAAGGACATGAAAAAGGATTACATTACCATGAAGGATGGCAAGGTTATGCAATCGAAGGATGGAAATGTTGCGGAAATTGCTGAAGATGTAACGCTTGACAACGGAACTGTTGTTTCGAAAGACGGTACTGTGAAAACAAAGGATGGAAAAACAATCACGCTGAAAGAAGGCGATTATCTATGGATGGACGGGAAAATAACCCATGGTAAAAAGAAAGATGGAGAACGCTGATTAAAATTAACTCGGATAATAACCAACCCGGTCGAAAAACAGGCCGGGTTTTTTGTGTCTATACTCCTGATACAGTTTATATTTTCAGGATTAGTTACTTCAACAATTTATTTACCTGCATCAACACTACATCAACAACGCTATTGAAAATTCAAAAGTAAAACGTTTGGTATTTTATTTTGACAGCAGGAATACAGGTTTACTTTATAATTCTTCTTCAACAAACAAATCAGCAGTATTTTCCTTATAATTTTTTTACCTGAAATATATAATCCCTGGTAACCGCAATTTTAAAGAGCCAATCGCTCACGAAAATTTAGCCAGTGAAAAAAATGGAACAGGTCCCGCAAGCCTCTGAGAATTCGTATTCTCGGAAACCGGGGACCCATTCGTGAAACACTCTAAAACCTATACTATTCTTCGGCGTCTAACCTGCTGTATGACTATTTAGTAACCGTTACACGCAAATAGGTAGCCGGTATCTCCGTAGTGCCGGGATCACTGCTCCTGTTTTCGCGGGCAAACAAACTTTTCAGTTCCTGTTCCAATGCTTCTGCTTTACCATTTTTTTCTGCTGCTTCAAACGCATTCATAGTAGGTCCGTAAAACGTTTTAAATGTATTTACGAAATCGGCCGGTGAATAAGGCGCCCTGAATGTAAACGTATCGCGAACGAAAGAAATGTTCTCTTTTGGAATACCTGCGCCGGTAAATCTTTCAATCACTTTTTCTTCCACTCCCCATAACATGGGACTAATAAAACCTTCGGGTGGCGCCGGTGTATAAGCTGCACTGATCTTTAATATTTGTGCCACCAGTGTTGGATCATTGGGTATCCAGTTGCCCATAACAATTTTACCGCCCTTCTTTGTTACGCGTACCATTTCATTGGCTACATCATTGGGCCTGGGTGCAAACATGGCCCCAAAAATTGTTACGACAAGATCGAATGTTTCATCTTCCAGTTCATGCAGGTCCGTAGCATCTCCTTCGCGGAAAACAATGTTAGAGACCCCGGCAGCTTTTGCTCTTTTGTTACCGGCAGCTACAAGATTTCTTGCTATGTCCACACCCAATACCTCTGCGCCGGCTTGTGCTTCCGGTAGTGCAGTGGTACCATCGCCACATCCGAGATCGAGAACGGTAAGGCCTTTAATATTTCCCAGGTTAGCAACAAGTGTGTCACCACTTTCCCGCATTGTATCTGCAAGGCGGGTGAAGTCGCCTTTTTCCCACAGCGCTTTATTTGGATTGATCGCCGGTTGTTTTACTTCTACCATATAAATTTTTGTTTTTGTTACAAGGATTAATTTCAGGAGACAAAGATATTTTTACCGTACAAGGGTATCATCCCGCGAAGAGGTGATTTTTACTGAAACCGGTTAAAGGGCTTGATATGCATGGTTATCGAATATGGTAAGTGCCCGGGGCACACTTACATCTATCCATCCCTGTTAGACAGGAAAGGATCGGGTTCCCACCGCAACACCTGCCTGAAAAACAACAGGTTCTGGTATTGTATTTGCCTTACAACCTGTATGAAGAAAATAAAATTACTACTTATTGTTGTTAGTATCTGCGGAATGGCCAGTGCCCAGACCCGCAAGCATGCACAAGGTAAAGGCCCTGTAACGCCGGTAAGAGTGGGCAGTACGATTCTCAACCTGGGTATCGGTGTAGGTGCAGAATACAATGGCGATTATTACCGCTCTGCTTTTGGAACCAAGATCGCTGCAGAATGGGGTTTATGGCAGGCAGGCCCCGGTGTAATTACGTTAGGTCCTGAACTTGGCGGCTCTTTTTCCCGCCGCGGTTATCATGATGATTACAGAACCCGTACAATAGTTGTTGCCATGCGTTCGGCCTGGCACTATGGCTGGAAAGTTCCCGGTTTAGATACCTATGGCGGGCTTTCGGCAGGTATCGGGTTTCATCACTGGCAATACAGAGACAACCAGGATTATAGCGATGATAAGGTACTTGCTGTTCCCGGTATTTTTATAGGGGCATCTTATTTTGTTACGCCCATGTTTGGGTTTAATGCAGAAGCAGGTTACGATATAACCAACTTCCAGGTAGGAATTGTTTTTAAGTTGAAGTAATTGTCTTAATTACAACCTGAACAGGAACGTTTGTATCAATTGACAGGTATTTTCTTTTCTTGCCGGCTGATACGATTTATTATTCCCCATGCAAAAAAACCAATGCTGGCGATAGAAGTGAAAGTTCTTGTGGTATGAAATTGGTTCCACCGCTGGCGAAGTTGTTTCCAGTCAGAAGGTACCGTCGTTGATGTCCAGGTTTTAATTTTATTGTCAATCGGTACTTCAATGCCCACAGTGATAATAAGTGTAATAACCATTAACAGCAAAGCGCCGCAGTATAAATAAAACGAATCTTTGTTTACCCGCCGGCACAGCACAATTGCAAACAACATACACAACAGGGTAGCCGGCATGATAATGCTCATCGGTATGGCAACATTGCTGATAATGGTTTTGCCTATATGAATAAATTCGGCAGCAGAAAAATCATGCAGCGTTCTTGTTAATGTAAACCAGGTGCCCCAGAAAACACCCATGACCAGCGTACTCAGCATCAGTGCGATGAATTCGGCTAATTTTAGTTTCACAAGCATAAAAGCAAAAGAATTATGCCATTACACGGGCCGTTGTTCGCAAAAACAATACTGAATCCGGGCCCATGGTGATTCATATATTGCAGATGAAAGCAATACGCGTGCAACCAAAACAAATTAAAAAGGAACATTAACGCCTCCGTTCCATAAAAAAGATCCACTGGGAACAACATGAATGGGAACAGTGGCCTGGACAAACAGGTTGAACCACCATTTTGGGCGCTGATAGGTAGTGGTCTCTCCAATAAAAAATCCTTCGATCGCTTTATCATCAAACAGGTAAAAAATTATCGGTCTTAAGCTGAAAATATTTTTCTTCAATACTTTCAGGTTTTCCATTAAAAAAGCAACGTTGGGAAATTCCTCTCTTGCAATACCGAGATTGTCAAGAGAAATTGTGTGCCAGTATTGAAATTGAATTTTTCGGTAGTTACCTATTCTTATCTCTCCGTTTAATTCATTGGTCCAATAACGCTGCAATTGAAACTCTTCATGATTATTCAAAAAAGGATTTCTCTTTAAAAAAAACAAGCTCAGGTTCGTCGTAAGGTTGATACTCGTTTTTTCGTTGTCAATAAAATAATAGCCAACCCTTGTATTAATTGTCCAGGGCTTTGCATCAACACCGAAATATAATTCACCATTAAAATAAAAGCGCCCTTTCCGGATGATATAGTTCCCGATGATCGCAGGTTTACCAAGGGCAAAGATGGGTACAGGAGAAGTTCCATTATTGGTCAATTGAATATTTCCGCTTACAGAAATGCGCTTTACCGGTATGGAGTCCTGGCAAAAAGCAAATTGAACAAAGCAATTGATGGAGATAAAAACTATGGCAGTCTTCTTCAAATGAAAATGGTTGCGGGTGAATCAAGGTCTGGGCAAAAATAAGGATGTAGGGGATACGCTCAGGTCAAAATTCTTTCAACCAAACTTTTAGCAGGAAGGCCCGGCACGTTTCACATTTATTATTTGATTCCTTTCTTTATGGAATTACCTCTTTTCCTCTCTCCCATTTATTAAACCAATTGTACCTGATACAGCCTTTGCAGATGAAAACACGCCAACGCAGGTGCGTCTTAGTAATTCGATAAAGTGTTTTATTTACTTAACAAAAGTGAAAATAATTTATTACATTTACTTTTGTTAAGTAAATCTGTATGATAAATCATTCAATCGGAGAATTTGAAGAACTGGTACTCCTGATGGTGGCGGCTTTACATGATGAAGCCTACGGAGTGAGTATCCAGGAAAATCTTGTCGAAAAATTATCGAAGAATATCAACATCAGCGCCGTCCATGTTGCCCTGAAGCGAATGGAGGATAAAGGATTTATCAAGTCACGATTCGGAGGTATTACGGAAGACAGGGGTGGCAGAAGAAAAAAGTATTACGTGATCACTGCTCTTGGAAAACGGATATTGGACAGTCAGTATGAAGTTCGTACCAAACTTTACAACATGATCCCTAAAATATCGTTCGGCCGATGAAAGCGACACCTCCTGCACGTTCATTACAGTTTCTCCGCTGGTTCTGCCGCGAAGACTACCTGGACGAGATTGAAGGAGATCTTGTTGAGATTTTTCTGCGCCGTCATGAACAGTCGCCGGCAAAGGCGCGCCGGCAATTTTTATGGAGCGTGTTAAAACATTTCAGACCCGAGTTTATAAAATCCATCAGGTTAAAACCACGATACAATTCAACAGCCATGATTCGTAACAATTTCAAAACATCATTCCGCAAATTAGCGCGGAACAGGAACTATGCATTTATGAATATCGCCGGCCTCGCCGCCGGTATAGCAGTATGTTTGATAATTTTTATCATTATTCATTTTCAAACAAGCTTCGATAATTTTCATGCAAACAAAGACCGCATCTATCGCGTATTGACCGAATCTCATCATGCAGAGTCAGGATCTGTTACCTACGCCAAAAATGTTCCTTTTCCAATGCCTGGGGGACTAAAAGCGGCCTTTCCTCAATTGGAGCAGGTAGCTCCTGTATATGCAAGTCACAACGACGCATTGCAGGTAATTGATGATAACGGTGCACAGGTAAAAAATTTCAAGGAGCAGAACGGGGTATTCTATACATCGCCTTCCTTTTTTAAGATGTTTAATTTTCCGCTGCTCGCAGGTTCTTACGAATCATTAAACGATCTGAACAATGTATTGCTTACAAAAGAGACTGCAGAAACTTATTTCGGCGACTGGAAATCGGCGATGGGCAAAACCATCAAAATAGCAGGATATTACAGCATGGGTGCAGGATTGTTTCAGTTCCCGGCAACCGCGCTGAAAGTTTCCGGCATTCTCGCAACAATACCAGCCAATACAGACTTCCAGCTAAAATTGGTGGTGTCATACGGAACAGATTTTACCGGGGACAAAGAATACGGGTTTCAGCAACCCGGATGGAACATGTCGGCACCTGATTTTGGTTGTTATGTTTTGTTGCCGCCAGGTATTTCTGTTGACAATTTCAATCAACAACTAAGCGCATACGCACGAAAGGTGCAACCGGCCGACAATAAGGACAGCTATCGTATACAACCCATAAGTGCGGTGCATTACGATGCAGCAGCGGGAAATTACAGCAACAAAACAATCAGTCACGCACTGATCAATGTATTGTGGCTTATTGCAGCATTCATATTGCTGATTGCCTGCGTAAACTTTATTAACCTGTCTACTGCGCAGGCTGTCAATCGTGCAAAAGAAGTGGGCGTAAGAAAAGTGTTGGGAAGTAACAAATCACAATTGCAGATCCAGTTTATCATTGAGACACTCCTGATCGTTACAGGTGCCGTCATACTTGCTGCAGGCATTACTATTCTTGCATTGCCGTCTGTCAATAAGCTGCTGGAACTTTCGGTTTCATTCAGCACGCTGAGCGATCCTTCCATTATTTTATTTCTTTTGACAGCCATTGTTGTGGTAACGGTTATTGCCGGTTTTTATCCTTCTGTTGTGCTGGCACGTTTTAATCCTGTGAATGCGTTAAAGAGTAAACTCACCGCAAATACAGTAAAAGGAATTTCATTAAGAAGAGGGTTGGTCGTGTTTCAATTCATCATTGCGCAGGCATTGATCATCGGAACGCTCGTCATTGTACAGCAAATGAATTATTTTATGGACCGGCCGTTAGGCTTCGATAAAGAGGCGATCGTAAATGTGCCTTACCGTCCGGATAGTACCGGCGGCACGCTCACGGATTATTTAAAGCAACAGTTATTGTCAAAAGGGGTGCAGGCAGTAAGCTTCAGTTCCAACAACCCGCTGGAAGATGATAATAATATGTTTACCACGTTCAGGTTTGATCATGCCATTAAGGATGCAGATTTCCAGGCTATCACCAAATTTGCAGACAATGATTATGTGCCCACTTATAAATTACAACTGGTAGCCGGGAGAAACTTGCGGCCTTCTGGTCCTACAACAGAATTTTTGGTGAATGAATCATTTGTAAAAAGCCTGGGACTTAAAAAACCTGAGGATATATTGAACAAAGAAGTGAGCATTATGGGCGGTTTAATAAAATGTCCTGTTGTTGGTGTGTTGAAAGATTTTAATGACAGGTCTTTACGCCAGGACCTCGCTCCATTGCTTATTGCTACCAACGCAACCATGTACCGCCAGGCATCCATAAAACTTCCCACCGCAAACATCGTCTCTACCATGCAGGCCGTTAAAAAAATATGGGAGAAGGCATTTCCGAATAACGTTTATGAATACCGGTTTTTGGATGATAAAATTGGAAGTTTCTATAAACAGGAAAACCAGTTATCGCAATTGTATAAAATCTTCGCCGCCATCGCGATATTCCTTAGCTGTCTTGGCTTGTATGGACTGGCTTCCTTCATGGCGGTTCAGCGGATAAAAGAAGTGGGCATTCGTAAAGTGCTTGGTGCAAGTTCTGCCAATATCGTTTACCTGTTTTCAAAAGAATTCATCATACTTATTGCCATTGCTTTTGTAATAGCCACACCCATTGCGTGGTATTACATGCATCAATGGCTGCAGGATTATGCTTACCGCATTACGATCAGTTGGTGGGTATTTGCTGCAGGAGGACTAACTTCGATTATAATTGCACTTGCAACAATCAGTTTCCACGCAATAAAAGCAGCAATTGCAAACCCGGTAAAGTCGCTCCGGACCGAGTGACGAAATACCGGCTTCGGTTTAATTTCAGAAACTTACCACAACGAGAAATACAGGCTTGCCATCAAATTTTCTTTAAAGAAAATGCCTGTTCCCAGGTATGGCCATGAATGGTATTGAGGTACGAATGAATGTTTTCAATTCCATTTCCGCCGGGGATTAATTGCAAGCAGTTAATCCCCTTTTTTTGTGCCCGATTGTTATAAGATTGCGATACTAAACGTCCTTTCATTTATAGTTTATACAAAAGACAATAGCGCTACAGGTAACTCAACCACCATTGATGATGTGTTTTTTTATACATGCTGAACCAACGGCAGGGTAAATACATAATGGCAATAACAAGCAACCAAATAAGGTATACGCCCCAAAGATTTACGCCAAATTCCGAGGGGCGAAAAAGCATAATTGAATTTGGTGTGACGATATTTTCTGTACCGTAGCCCTGGACGTAAAAAAGTATAAGGTTCAAAAAACGAAGTAAGAATAAATGAAGAACAAAATAGAAAAAGGGAACGTTTCCATAGACGGTCAGCAAACGCGTAAATGGATTACTCACCTTTTCAATCGCCGAAAGAAATATTAAACCGGGACCGATCGTCATACACAGGAACATTAATGATGGCGGGTATTTACTTACATTGAAAAAAGAGATAACTGAAAGTGCCGTGGTACGTTGAAAGGACCATGGCGAAGGATCACCATACTGATTTAAGGTCCTTAAAATAATAAACAAAAACATGAGAATAAGTCCGGAGGTTAACAGGATCTTCCGGCGTTTTACAGCATCGAAAGAAGAATGGTAAAGCTGCCCGGCAACATAGCCACAAAATAGTACACCCGTCCACGGTAGAACGGTATAGAGTACCAGTAAGGAATGTGCATCATTTATTTTGTAAAACAAGGCCACGGCAGTAAATAAAAATTTCCACAAAAATCCGCTGGCACCTGTTGAAGGCAAGCTGATATAGGTGAGGATATCATGCCCGAAAAATAATAATGTACCGATTGCAGCAATTATGGATAGTGGCAGCCAGGTAAACAATCCTAATAGAATCATACCGGCACCGATAGCGCCTATTATTTGAAATATGTACAAATTATAGAATGGATCGAGCGTGATGGCAAAACTGATCACTGCAAAGTCAACGGCGATAAGCCAAAGACCTCTTTGTACCAGGAAAAGGCTCAGTTGCTTTTTAGAGCGACGGGTACCGGCGAGGTTAGCCGAAATTCCGCTTAAAAAGACAAATAATGGTGCGCAGAAATGTGTTATCCATCGTGTAAAAAATAGAACAGGAGTGGTAGTAGCCAGGTCAGTTGGCCTTGGACTAAAAGCATGAAAAAAATCCCGCGTATGATCCAGCGCCATGATCAGCATGATCAGTCCACGCAGGATATCTATCGATTCAACCCGGTATTTCTTTACCGGAAGTGTTACAGTTGCCAATTCGTTTTGGAATTTCTGGTTAAATAGGTTTACTTCATTGCTGCCTGTTTACAACTGTCTAAAATTAAAAAGACTTATGCAAAACGACCGGGCACAACTGCCCGGCTGCATTTAATAATCCGTAAACGCTATGTTTATAATAAGGCTTAACATTATATCCGATCTTTATCTGCGTTTATAGTTCATCGGCTATGTATGAATGGTTAATCGTTTTGATCAACATATTCTGCCCGGTCATTTGTCTGAAACCAATTTGAATGAATCGGATGGATCAATTTTTTCCTGAACGATAAAGACAACAATTTATGAAGGATGCTTCAACTAAAGTTTCTTATTTTGATTGCCCCGGAGACTGCGTCTTTTATTATGATCATTTTCTCGGGCCCCTGTTTTTTGAACCTTATGCCATAGAAGTTGCAAAACGGATTAATCCTTCACAGGTGTCGATTGCATTGGAAATTGCTGCCGGCACAGGG
>Ga0207645_10000830_pt1 | contig 25862 bp, 23 predicted proteins | sample KBSM53metaG_FD_184331 | JGI IMG/M metagenome (GOLD analysis project Ga0207645, IMG submission 184331) | Miscanthus rhizosphere microbial communities from Kellogg Biological Station, Michigan, USA - KBS M5-3 metaG (SPAdes) (version 2) | ecosystem: Host-associated > Plants > Roots > Rhizosphere >...
GAGGTTTACCATCACGCGCAGGGCCTGCGTCGCACTGCCAAGACCCTCGACGAAGGCCTTGCTGCCGAACAGTCCAAACTCTTCCGCGCTGAACAGGACGAAGCAGTTCCCGGCAGTGACGTGGCGTGCCGCGACGATCCGCGCCGTCTCGAGCACGCTGGCCGTGCCGCCCGCCGTATGACACGTCAAACATCGCTGGTCCCGTACGAAGGTCGGCCCTGCCAGCGGCAATGGCCCCCACACCGAAGGGTCCGCGTGCGCGGGCGTGTCCTTATAGCCGAGGTAGGTCAATACCACGATCCCCAGGCCGATGATGCCGAAGCCGAGCGTCACGAGCGGACGCTTGAGGAAATGTCGATCGGGCCGGCGGTCGAGGAACGGGAGCAGAAGCAGCAAGCCAACCACGAGCGCCGGAATCACCATCGTCGCCAGAGGTTCGAGCGGACCGGGAAAGTACTTCAGCAGTTGAAAGAGGCTGAGGAAGTACCACTCGGGACGCGGCACGTAGGCGGCATCCGATGGGTCGGCGATCGGATCGAGCGGCGCGCGAAACACGATCGCAAACGTCAACAGCAGCGCGAACACCGCACTCCCGGCAAGCGTGTCCTTCAACGCGTGATAGGGATAGAACGGCTTCGCTGCTCCCTCGACGTGACGAAGCGCGCCCGAGATGCCATGTCGCCGCATCAGGAACAGATGCGCGATGACAAAGCCGATGAGCGCCGCGGGCAGCAGGAATACGTGTGCCGCATACCAACGCAGCAACGTCAACGACCCGAGCGTGGATCCACCTTGAAGCAGCCCGGCCACCTGTTCGCCAAGCGGCGCGCTGCGCGCGATGTTGATCGTGACCGTCGTTGCCCAATATGCCTTCTGATCCCACGGCAGCAGATAACCCGTCAGGGCAAAGCCCAGGATCAGCAAGAGAAGAACGACACCCGTGAGCCACGTCACTTCACGCGGATTCTTGTATGAGCCGAGCGCGACGACACGCAACATGTGCACGACGGCAGCGACGACGATGAAGCTGGCGCCGAAGAAATGCAGGCCGCGCAGCACGTGCCCGAACGTGAGCCGCTCCATGATGAAGCGGATGCTGTCGTAGGCGTGATCGGGCGCGGGCACGTAGAACATCGCAAGTGCGACACCAGTCACGAACTGCACGGTGAGCAGCATCAGAAGAATGCTGCCGGTGACGAACCACCAGCCGACACCGGCCTGGATCGGTTCCTCGAGGAGGTGCCTTCGACCAGTGCGCCAGCCCGTACGCGAGTCGAGCCAGTCGAGCAGCGTTTGCGGGAGAGCCATTAGATCTGAACGAAAATCTGATTGCCGTCGACTTTCGTGGCAAGCCTCGGCAGCGGCGCGGGCGGCGGCCCGCCTTTGACGACTCCGAGGTGATCGTAGCGACCGCCGTGACAGGGGCACCGGAGCTCCTTCGACTCCGAGTCCCAACTCACACGACAGCCAAGATGGGTACAGGTCGGATCGAGCGTCGTCACTTCCCCTTCGCCGGTCTTCACGAGGAGCACTACACGTCTCTCGACGATCTGGTTGTAGCCGTCCTCGCGCGCTACTCGCAGCGTCGCCGGTGTGGGTGCGTTATCGATCAACGCGCCGAGACCTGGTCCGACGGGAAGCCAGTTCTCCTGACGTCGCGCGAAGCTCGGAGACAGAATCGAGCCGCCGGCGACAACGCCAACAACGCCCGCGATCGTTGATTGGATCGTCTTGACGACGCGCGCAAAGAACTGCCGGCGGGCAGGATCCTCATTCGGTGTAAGTGTGGGTCCCATGCAACTTTCTCTTCGATACGCGAGGTTGCAATATCTGTTTACCGGAGAAACCATCCGGCCGGCAACCGCGCTTGGACACACGTCGGGGTGTGTGTGCCTCTTCCCGGGGTTCGGGCGACCGGCCGCGCGCCTACTTGGGTGGCGCGACGGGTACGCTGCCGGGGAAGACGTACGCGAAGAGCATCGAGAAGATGCCCATGATCACCATCAGGAACACACTGTGCTTGATGGTGAATCGGAAGAGCCTGCTTTCGTCGGCTCGAGTCATTCCGGTGGCGGCAACCGCCACGGCAATGCTCTGAACCGAGATCATCTTACCCATCACCCCCGCCGCAGAGTTTACCGACGCGGTGAGCACGGGATTGAGGTTCAAGGCGTTCGCAGTTACGACCTGAAGGTTGCCGAAGAGGGCATTGGCTGATGTGTCGCTCCCTGTGAGAAACACGCCAAGCCATCCAAGCACCGCGCTGAAGAATGGAAATCCGCCGCCGGTCGCGGCGAGCGCGAGGCCGAGCGTAGATGTCATGCCGGAATAGTTCATGACGTACGCCAGTCCAAGCATGCAGGCAATGGTTAGCATCGCAAGCTTGAGCTGTTTGAATGTGTCGACGTACGCCTTGACGACCATCCGGGGACGCACGCGCAACACCAGCGCCGTGGCGAGCGTGGCGAGGAGACACGCTGTGCCAGATGCGCTCAGCCAGTTCAGCTCGTACAAGGCTGCGTAGGGCCCGGGCTTCGCGACAACTGGCGGCACGCGCTCGATCAGATTGTGCAGTCCCGGTACTGCCAGACGGACGGCCGTCACTGGGCTCGCGATGCCCGGGACTGTCGTCCACGAGCTGGGCACGAACCCGTCGGCCCACTGGTTGATCTGGTGCTTGATGGACGTGTCGCCCCACACCAGCACGAAGAGCACGAGCATCAGGTAAGGGACCCACGCCATCACGACGTCACCGGCTCCGTATCGCTTCACCGTGGTGGCCACCGGCGAGTCTCCTTCGAGGCGCATGATGCTCTTCGGCGACCACAGCTTGAGCACGAAGACCATGACCACGATGCAGGTGAGGGAGCTCATGATGTCGGTGAGCTCGGGTCCGCGGGTTCTGGACACGTAGAACTGCATTCCTGCGAAGGACAGCCCACACGCGACGATCGCTGGCAGCACTTCAAACGCGCGCTTCCATCCTGCCATCACGACGATCAGGTATCCGGGAATGATGACCGAGACCATCGCACACAGCATCCCGACCGTTGCGCTCAACGACAGGACCGGGAGTCCTGTCAGGTTGGCGAGCGTCGTCACCGGAATGCCGATCGATCCGAATGCCACCGGCGCGGTGTTAGCGAGGAGGCAAATACCGGCGGCGTAGAACGGATTGAATCCGAGACCAGCCAGCATGGCACCAGAAATCGCGACCGGTGCACCAAAGCCCGCGGCTCCCTCGATGAAGGCACCGAAGGAAAAGGCGATGAACATCGCCTGTAGCCGCCGATCGCTCGTCAGGCCGGCAATTGTGTCCTTGATGATCTCGAACTTGCCCGTGTCCACGGCCAGGCGGTAGAGCATGATGGAGGCGAAGACGATCCAGGCGATCGGGAAGATGCCGAACGCGGCGCCGTAGATCGTGGAGATGATCGCCAGGTTGAAAGGCATGCGGTAGACAACGAGCGACACAAGGAGCGCCGAGGCCAGCGCCGTCGTGGCCGACATCCACGCCGGCTTGCGCAGGACACCCAGCATCACGAACAACACGACGATCGGGAGCGCGGCGACGATCGCCGACACACCAAGGCTCCCCGCGATCGGTTCATAGTTGTGCTGCCACATATCTCCTCTTTGGTCCTTGGTCCTTAGTCCTTAGTTCCTCGTTCTTGGTCCGCCCGAACCAAGAACCAAGGACCAAGCACCAAGGACTATTTCGTGCTCGGGTCAACGCCCCTGATCGAGGCGTCGAGAAGCTCGATAGGGTGGACAATCGGCCAGTCGTACCCCAGCGCGCTCGCCGCTGCGGCGATCTGCAGTGTGCACCCCGGGTTGCCGGTGGCAATCATATCCGGCGACAGCGCCGCGATGTGACGTGCCTTTCGCGCCCCGAGTTCAGCTGCCGGTCCTGGTTGCACGAGATTGTAGATGCCCGCGCTCCCACAGCAAATCTCGGATTCTGGGGGGGTGAGGAGTTCGATGCCCGGAATGGCTTGAAGCAAGGCGCGCGGTTCGGTGCGAACTCCCTGCCCGTGCGCAAGATGGCAGGCATCGTGATAAACGACCCGCGAGGGAATGGGGTGCCTGACCGAGCGGGGTTCGCCGAGTTCGATCAGAATCTGCGAGACATCACGGACTTTGCCACTGATCGCGCGGGCGCGCTCCTCCCAGACGGGATCCCCCTCGAACAGTTCCCCGTAGTCCTTCATCGCGGAACCGCACCCAGCGGCGTTGACGACGATGCGGTCGGCGCGGGCAGCCTCGAAGACCTCGATGTTGTGCCGCGCGAGCTCGCGCGCCTGATCGATGTTGCCGGCATGGAGCGGCAGCGCTCCGCAGCAGCCCTGCCCGCGAGGCGCATCGACACGACACCCCTCGCTGGCAAGGACGCGCACGGTCGCGTCGTTCACCTTGGCAAATGCAATGCGCTGGACACAGCCTTCGAGCAGCGCGACCTTCATCCGCTCCGATCCGACCGGCGCGGTTCGAGCGGGGACCCGACCGAAAATTCCCCGCAGACTCACGCGCGGAGCCACCGACAGGAGCGCCCCGATCCGCGCCGGGAAGATGCGCGCGAGACCAGGACTGAGGCCGCCGTTCCTGCCCATGATCGGCGCAAGTGCCAGGAGCGGCGCCATCAGGACTTTCAGCCGCGCGGGATACGGAATCAGCGCCATCAACAGGCGCCGAAAGAGTCGATCCTGTTCGGACCGCTGGAAATTTCGCTCGATCTGGACACGCGATTTCTCGATCAGCGGGGCGTACTGGACGCCCGAGGGACACGCGGTGACACAGGCAAGACAACCAAGACAACGATCGAAATGCTGGACGAACGACGCCGTCATCTCCGTACGTCCGTCCAGCCCCGCCTTCATCAGGTAGATCCGGCCGCGTGGCGAATCCATCTCCTCGCCCCACAGGACATACGTCGGGCACGTCGGCAGACAAAAGCCGCAGTGGACACACTTGTCGATCAGCGCGCGCGATGGCTGGTCCGCGCCATGGAACGTCGAGCCCTTTGGAGTTGAGAGTTGGGAGTTGGGAGTTGACATGCGCTTGGTTCAGATCGGTCCCCGCCCCGCATTGAGAATCCCGGCGGGGTCGAACTTGCGCTTCAGCAGACGGGCGACCTCGCTGGCACCCGTTGCAGGCCCCCAGACGTCGACTTGCTCTTTCAGTCGCCGCGACGCGCGAACGACGACGACGTGCCCCACGTGCTCGCTGCTGCGAAGCACGCCGATGGCGCCGGCGACTACCGAATCCTCTCCGTCGAATCGGACAAACCCTGCACCCGAGGTGCGACCGGTGAACATCGCCACTCGACATCCGTTGGCACGCACACGATCGAACAATGAAAAAACAGCAGCGAGATTGGACGGCAACCAACTGAAGCGCACCACGGTGCCTGCCTCGGACCACGGCGCACGAATCTGCTCATCCCAGAGCGCTCGTTCCTCTTCGCCGCTCACCATCGTCGGAGCGCTGGAAACAAGTTGTCTGGCTTGGGATGCCTGCGCATCGGTTGCCGCGGGACTGGAAGCCATTCGCATCAGCAGGAGGGACCGTCCCTGGTCCGATAGGCTGATATCAAATGCGGTGAACTCCACCTGGCTGCCGTGGAGGACGGCGACGTCATGCGCCAATGCCTTGCCATCCGCGTAGGTCGCGACGAGGGTCTTCGACGCGTGCGGAACAGGCAGCAGCTTGAAGGTGACGTCAACGATTGCCGCCAACGTGCCGTGTGAACTGCTGACGAGTTTGCCGAGATCGTATCCGGCGACGTTCTTCACGACCGTGCCGCCCGCGTTGACCAATCTCCCGTCGGTCATCGCGAGCGTCACACCGATCAGCAGGTCACGCGGCGTGCCGAAGCGGTAACGCATCGGGCCGGCGTCGTTGGTTGCGACGATGCCACCGACCGTCGCGTTGGCAAACGCGCTCTCGACGGGGAGGTGCTGACCGTGCTCGGCAAGGAGACCGTTCAGCCGCGTGAGCGGCATGCCCGCCTGCGCGGTTACGGTCATGTCGCCATGACGATGCGCGACCAAAGCATTGAGCTTCTCTGTTGTGATGACCAGATCCACGCGATCGGGTGGACGGCCCCATCCCAGCTTGGACGCGCCGCCGCGCAGCACCGTGAGCTGTTTATCGAGAGTCGCGGCAGCAAGAACCTGCGCCAGCTCCTCCGGTCTCTCGGGCACCGCGACGACAGGCGGAACTACACCGTCGACGGCGTCTTCAACGCTTCCCTGCCGAAGAGCTTGTGTGACTCCCATCAGAATCGTTCGCCCAGTCCAGCCCGTTCCACAGGATGCTCTCGATACGGACCCGGCACTTCGCCACAGAGCCTTGGAGTCGGAAGAACTTTGCCTGGATTGCACAGCCGCTTGGGATCGAGCGCATCGCGTACCGACTGCATTACGTCGAGACTGTCCTCTGAAAACATCCTCGGCATGAACTCCCTCTTGTCGGCACCCACGCCGTGCTCACCCGTAATCGATCCTCCGGCTTCGACGCAGTAAATCAGGATCTCGCCGGCGACTTTTTCGGCCAGTGCCGACTGGCCTTCGATGCGCTCGTCATAGCAGATGAGCGGATGCAGGTTGCCGTCGCCTGCATGAAACACGTTGCCGATCCGCAGGCCCTCGCGTTTCTCGAGCAGACGAATTCGCCCCAGCACTTCCGGCAGCTTCGTGCGCGGCACGACACCATCTTGAACGTAATAGTTGGGTGAAATGCGCCCCATGGCGGCGAACGCCGCTTTCCGTCCTTTCCAGATACGGGAGCGCTGGGCTTCGTCTTGCGCGATTTCGACGCGCGTGGCGCCAGATTTCTGGCATGTGGACTCGACAATGGCGAATAGCTCGGCGACTTCGGCCGACGGCCCATCGAGCTCCACGATCAGGATCGTGTCTGCTGACGGGAAATTCGGATGGACCGCCGCTTCGGCAGCCTCGATCGCAACGGCGTCCATCATCTCCACCGCGGCAGGAACAATGCCGGCCGAGATGATGTCTGAGACCGCCGATCCGGCCGCGCTGATGCTATCGAACGCGGCAAGCAGCGTCTGAACGCTTTCCGGCTTTCGCAGAATCCTGACGACGGCTTTCGTCACGATGGCCAGCGTCCCTTCACTGCCCACGACGAGTCCCAACACGTCGGGACCGGGCGCATCAGGCAGCGAGCTGCCGATCTGAACAAGCTCCCCGTTTGGAAGGACCGCCTCGACGGCGAGGATGTGATGGACGGTAAAGCCGTATTTCAAGCAGTGCGCGCCGCCGGAGTTTTCGGCGACGTTCCCGCCAATCGAGCACACTTGCTGACTGGAAGGGTCGGGGGCGTAGTAGTACCCGAAAGGAGCAACCTGCCGTGTGATCTCCAGGTTGGTGACGCCCGGCTCCACCGTGACGCGCTGATTGGGGATGTCGACGTCGAGCACGCGATTCAGCTTGGCCAGAGTGATGATGACTCCGCCGGGAACCGGCAATGCGCCGCCAGACAATCCGGTCCCGTGGCCGCGCGCCACGAATGGCACACCTTCGGTGTCGCAAATGCGCACGATCGCCTGCACGTCGGCAGCCGATTGCGGAAGCAACACGAGCTCAGGCTGGCTGCGGAGGTGAGGCAAGGCGTCGCACTCGTACGTGACGAGTTGCACGGGGTCGGTCAGAACGGATTCCGATCCGATCGCTTTCTTGAACAGCTTAACGATGCGTGGATCCATCGCTCTCGTACGGGCTCAAAGACGGAAAAATGCCCAACGCCCAACTCCAACTCCCAACTTCCAAGGGTGCCCCGTAATTTGGGCGTTGGAACTTGGGGAGTTGGGAATTGACAGAGTTCATTTGTCCAGATGGTACACTCGTCGGCCAACGTGCGAATACGACTGGACTACGGAACCGACGGACTCGAGGTCGACCTGCCCGACGAACGGGTCACGGTCATCGAGCCGATAGCGCGGCCGGCGGTGCCGGATCCGCGGGCGACGCTGTTGCGAGCCATTCGCTCACCGCTCGACCGAGCCCCGCTTCGCGACCTCGTACGGACGGGTCAGAGGGTCGCCATTTCGGTCTGCGACATCACGCGCGCGCAGCCGCGGATCGAGATGTTGCAGGCGCTCTTCGAAGAAATGCCGCACGTCCGGCCCCAGGACGTCACGATCCTCATCGCCACCGGGACTCACCGCGGCAACAGCGATCAGGAAATCGAACGCATGCTCGGCCGCGAGATCCTGGGCCGCTACAACGTCATCAATCACGACAGCCGAAACCCATCGACGCTCGCGCGCGTGGGGACGACGTCGACGGGTGTCCAGGTCTCCCTGAATCGCCGTTTTCTCGAGGCCGACGTGCGCATTACGACCGGCTTCGTGGAACCGCATTTCTTCGCCGGTTTCAGTGGCGGGCCGAAGATGGTGGCGCCAGGACTGGCCGGCATCGACACGGTCATGACGCTACACGACGCCAGACACATCGGGCATCCGAGCGCCACATGGGGGATCACGGAAGGCAACCCGGTTCACGACGACGTGCGGGAGATCGCGCGGATGGTTACCGTGCACTTCGCCATCGACGTGACGCTGAACCGCGATCAGAAGATCACCGCGGCGTTCGCCGGCGACATCTTCGCGGAGCACCGGGCGGCGTGCGCGTCCGCGAAGGAGACCGCGATGCGCCAGGTCCCGTCGCCTTTCGACGTGGTGTTGACGACGAACTCGGGGTACCCGCTGGATCAAAACCTGTATCAGGCGGTGAAGGGCATGTCGGCGGCCGCCAAGATCATCAAGCCGGGAGGGACGATCGTCGCTGCCGCCGAGTGCCGCGACGGGCTGCCGAACCACGGTTCGTATGGCGCCGTGCTCGCGGCGGCGCCCAGTCCGCGAGCGCTGCTCGAAATGATCTGCACTCCTGGATACGCCGTGCCCGATCAATGGCAAGTGCAGGTGCAGGCGCAGATTCAGACCAAGGCCAACGTCCTTATCAAGACGGACGGCCTCGGGCCGAACGAAATCCGTGCCGCGCATTTCACGCCGATCGACGATGTGACCCGCGCGGTGGAAGATGCGCTGCATCATGCCGGCACCGCTTCCACGCTGTGCGTGCTGCCGCAGGGCCCACAGACGATTCCCTATCTGGCGACTGAAGCCTGACAGTGACGCTCTCAGACCCGAAGACGATCCTGCTGGCGGCGCTCCTGCTCGTCACCGCCGTGTTCGTCTCGCTCTGGTCACGCGCGTCGTGGTTGCGACTCGCGATCGGCTTCATCACGAACTTCTTCGATACGCTCGGCATCGGCTCGTTTGCCACGACGACCACGCTGTTCCGGCTGCGAAAGCTCGTGGCCGATGAAAACATCCCGGGGACGTTGAACGTCGGTCATGCCCTTCCCACTGTGGTCCAGGCGCTCATCTACATCACCATCGTCGAGGTCGATTTCACAACCCTGTCGCTGCTCATCGTGGCGGCGACCGCCGGGTCGTGGATCGGCGCTGACGTCGTGGCGGGACTGAACCGCCGCACGATTCAGCGAGGAATGGGCGTCGCACTGCTCGTCGCCGCGGTGCTGATGGCGATGACAGCGCTGAATCGATTTCCGGGTGGCGGTACCGCCCTGGCGCTCACGCAGGGGAAGCTCATCGCCGGGGTGGCCGTCAACTTCGCATTAGGCGCGCTGATGACGCTCGGCATCGGGCTCTATGCGCCCTGCATGATCATGGTGAGCCTGCTGGGCATGAATCCCACGGCAGCGTTTCCGATCATGATGGGATCGTGCGCGTTCCTGATGCCGTTCGGCGGCTATCGGTTCATCCGCAAGGAGAAGTACGACCTGCGAGCCGCGATGGGGCTGGCCATTGGCGGCATCCCGGCGGTGCTGATTGCCGCATTGATCGTTCGCAGCCTGCCGCTCAACTGGGTGCGGTGGCTGGTCGTAGTGGTCGTGGTGTACACCGCCGTATCCCTCTTGAGATCGGCGGCGCCAAGCCGTCCTGTCGCGTCGGTCTAACCACGAAGGCCACGAAGATTTTTCAGCCACAAAGATCACTAAGAATTCTAACTACCAACACGTGTCAGAGCGGCCCCTGCGCACCTGTTGCGTCGTCAGAAATATCGTGCCCGGCTGCGCGGAGAACGCGAACCGCTCGATCCGTGTCCTGGCTTCGCACAAGCAGGTAGTCAGTGTCGAATGTCGAGACCACGAAGATGCTGATACCAGCCGTTGCCAATGGTGTCGCCAACGCCGGCAACACACCGGTCATGTTCAGGTTCAAGGGACCTCGAACCGCCAGCGCCGACCACGGGGCATCAGCTTTCACATCAGAAGGAACGCTCGCCACATCGCAAACCACCGACAGTTCCGTCGGCGTACGCGTGACCGAGAAGAAGGTTCCATTCACGACCCAGGGTGGAAGCGAATCGCCAGGCGACATGCGACATATCGCATACGAACCAGCGACCGGATCGAGGGTGAGCCTGGGGCCGTGGTCTGCCACATTCATGCTGTGCAGTTAGGAATCTGGTTCACGAGCCCATACTCAGCCCGGCGTCAGAAGATCGGCGAAGAACTCCAGCCTCGAAGTGCACGAAGAACTCTTCGCCACGAAGATCACGAAGACTGTTTGTAGGCTGTTTCAAAAGGGTCAACGCTCGCACACAGGCCCCACCCAACGCTTGCGCGTCAGCGGCGGCGCTCCACGACCGGGTCTTCGTCAAATGAAACGCCGTTTAGGTGCGGGGCTCCAGCCATGATTTTATTCGTCATCCCTCAATCGCCGGATGACTTCGGCTCGTTCAGCCAGTTGTCAAGCCGGGTGAGTGGCAGCTATTGGAGGGCTGATAGAATCATTCTGCTATCGCGCCATGACACCGGAGCGCTATCAGAGGCTCAAGGCGCTGTATCACGCGGCGCTCGAGCGGGCGCCGGACGACCGCACCGCCCTTCTGATTGACGCCTGCCTGGGCGATGACGCGCTTCAGACGAAGGTGGAGGCGCTCCTCGCGGGGGCGAGCGGAAGCTTCCTTGCGTCGCCAGCCATCGATCTTCCCGGGGTCGCGGGTCCGCCCCTGATCGGCTCACGACACGGACCCGCGACCCAACAACGCTGACGAGCGCGAGTAATCGCCTGGTACTTGTCGATCTGCCAAGCTCACAAAGAGCTCTTCGTGATCTTCGTGGCCGAGGTCTTCGTGGCCTTCGTGCTCAGTGCGTCAGGATGTGGATCAGCACATCGATGCCCAGTGCGTAACCCGCGGGCGAGAACTGATAGAAGAACGCGGGATCCTCGCCTTCACGCTCCCATGAGTCCGCGACGTCGGTGTTGTGCGTCATCACCACCATGACGCGATGCTGTTTGTCACGAATCGCGCGAAAATGCACGACCGCACTGTCAGCACCGCGTTCGGACGTCTCCTGACCGCCGCTGCGACGCCAGAACTGGATGTTGGTGATCTGCGGGATCTTCTTCACTTCGTACAGGCTGTGCAGGATGGGATCATCGAGCCGCACATCTTCGATCGGGTAGTCTGCAGGCGGCAGCACCTTCGCGATCTCGGACTCCCATTGCTCCCACGCGGCTGTTCCCCAGAAATCGTCGGCCCACAGGAACCCACCTTTGAGTAAGTAGGTCCGCAACCGCTCCGCCTCTTCGTCGCGAATCCCGATGGTGCCCGCGTCTGACATCACCGTGATCGGACAGTTGAACAGCTGATCGTCCGTCAGCCGTACCACGTAGAAATTGGGTTGGTGGCTGTCGTCTCGACTGACCCTCGTCTTGGTCAGCTCGGAAAGGCGCGTCGTCAGGTTGATCTCGGCGTACGGATAGTCCGTCTGCCAGCCGATCCCTGAATACTCCATGCGTACGGAGCGATACGCGACGCGACAGATGACAAAAGAGGAGTCCGGCATCTGGGCGGGTGCCCAGCGCGCAGCAAAGCTGCCTTCCCGGAAGTACCGTTGAGCGTGCACCACGCCCGCAACGGCAAGCGTCGCTACGAGAATCGCGACGAAGGCGACCGCGGTGCGGCGGCTCATTGCAGGAGGTTATCGCGATTTGAAAAGGCCGGCAACCTCCGGCTTGACCACTTTGCCCATCGCATTTCTCGGTAGAGCGGAAACCTGCCGCAGTGCGCGTGGAATCTTGTAGGGAGCGAGCTGCTGCCTGGCCCAGTGTTGGAGGTCGTCGAGTGACAAGGTCTCTCCTTGTCGAAGCTCCACTGCGGCAGACACGCTTTCACCCCATGCCTCGTCGCTCACCCCGACGACGGCGCATTCGGCGATCGCCGGATGAGTCCGCAGCACCTCTTCGATCTCGAGCGCCGACACCTTGAAGCCGCCGGTCTTGATGATGTCGACGCTGGTGCGACCCAGCAAACGATACGAGCCGTCCTCGACGACAGCGACATCCCCCGTGCGGAACCAGCCATCACGGAAGGCAGCCGTCGTTTCATCGGGGCGCTTCCAGTATTCGAGAAACACGGAAGCGCCACGCACTTCCAGCTCGCCGGGGGTGCCAGACTCGACCTCTGTTCCACTCTCGTCGACGAGCCTGACCTCGACGCCCGGGAGTGGCGTACCAACGCAACCCGGTCGCCGCTCCCCGTTCAACGGATTCGCCAGCGCCATACCGATCTCAGTCATGCCATACCGTTCGAGCAGCGTGTGGCCGCTGATCTCGCGCCATCGTTCGAGCGTTTTCACTGGAAGAGCCGCCGAACCAGACATCATCAGACGAAGCCCGCGCACGCCCTCCGATCGCCTGCGTCGAACCTCGGGCGGCGCCGCGTCCCATGACGCGATCAACCGGTGATAGATCGTGGGGACTGCCGTAAAGACCGTGACCTCGCCAGACGCCAGCCGCCCCCACACGTGCTCGGCGTCGAATGCCGGCGCTATCTCACACGTCGCCCGCACCGCCAGCGCCGAACCAAGCCCGTTGATGATGCCGTGCACGTGATGAAGCGGCAGCACGAGCAGCAAGTGATCGGACGGCGTCCAGCGCCACGCCTCCACCAGCGAGGCGATTTGCGCGCCGATGATCTGATGCGTGGAGACGGCGCCCTTGGGCCGGCCCGTCGTGCCGCTCGTGTAGATAATCATCGCGCGGCGGTTCGAACCAAGATGCGGCAGGCCTTCCGCCGGGGTCGCGTGCAAGGCGTCGTCTGCAGACACGAAGCGAGCGTGGGCCGCTCGCGCGAGTGGCATCAACGTGGCCTCGGAAGCCTTGTCACCCACGACAACGGCGGCACCCGAATCACGGATCACGTACTCGAGCTCCGCCGGTGGATGCGACACCGCCAGCGGCACAGCCACACCGCCTGCGCGCCAGATACCGCGTTGCACGGCCGCGTAGGCGAAACTGGGGCGCACGAGGAAGGCAACGCGGGTCTGATTGAGATCCTCGTTGTCGGCGAGCAGCGATCCGGCGACGCGCCTCGACGCGTCATCGAGGTCGTCGTAGGTGAAGGCGCCGTCAGACGCGATGATGGCGCGGCGAGGGGACGTCATCGAGCACAAGATACTATGATGTTCCGCGTCGTTCAGGAGAGCCGCGCATGTCGTTGATTGATCCGGGCAAGAAAGCACCAGCGTTTACGCTCAAGGACCAGCATGGAACCGCTCATCGTCTGTCCGACTACGCTGGCAAACCTGTCGTTCTTTATTTCTACCCCAAGGACGATACGCCCGGCTGCACGCAGGAGACGTGCGACTTCGAGGCACGGTTACCCGCACTCGGCAAGAAGAAGGCGGCCGTGCTTGGCGTCAGCATCCTGGACGAGAAGAGCAAGGCAAAGTTTGCGACCAAGCACGGGATCACGTTTCCGCTGCTCGCCGACGCCGATCACGCCGTGGCAGAAAAATACGGCGTATGGCAGGAGAAGTCGCGCTACGGGCGCAAATACATGGGCATCGTCCGCACGACCTACCTGATTGGCCCGGACGGCAAGATCGTCCAGCGCTGGGACAACGTCAAAGTCGACGGGCACGCCGACGCCGTCGCTTCGGCGATTGGCTGAGGCGCGCACGCGCGGCGAACCTCTACCTACGACCCGAGTCTGGTGACGACTGCCTGCCCGGTCAGCAGGTGCATGACCCGGAAACCGGGGTTGCTCGCCGTGAACTCGTCCACCGCCCGCTTGACACCTTCGCACGTGGTTGTGCCGTAGTCATCCATCACCATCATGCCGCCAGGCACCACCCGCGGGCCGAAGAAGTCCAGACAGAAGCGCGTGATGGGATACACGTCCACGTCGAGGTGCACCAGGCCGAATGCGCTCTCGCCGGCGAAGGCCGGCGCGGTTTCGCGAATATCACCAACCTGCATTCGGATAAACGGGAACTCGCGAAGATATTTCGCGACCTTCTCTGCCTTCACACGGGTGAACTGGACGCCCGGCCGGTGCACCCCATCGACACTGTCATCGACCTCGACGTGTCCCTGGAACGTGTCGCAGACATAGAACGGCATTTCGCGGCCCGAGCGTCGAAGCGCGTCGGCCATGAACCACGCGGAGCCGCCACGGTAGACGCCCACCTCGGCGACGGCACGCGCGCTGGGCGGCAGTGATTCAACCGCCTGCCAGATGGTGTAGAGGCGATCGACGTTGAGGTACGTGCGACCGTCCCGAATCACGCGATCGGCAATCTCTCCAAACGGCACGAGCTGCCGAATGTCGATTCGCTTGAAGGCTTCGCGCCAGTAGTACTCGTACTCACGGGCCTGGCGGAGAAACTCTGCATCTTTGGCGGCCCGTTCCTGGCTCTCGAGCAGATCCTTGATCTGTTGGCGCGACTCGTTCAGCTTCGAACGAAGTCGCTCGTTTTCGAGGGCATATCGCCTGACCCAGGGAAGCTTCGCGAGTACCGACATCGTGGACTCGACAGGTCACTGCGCCAGTCGCTGTCTCGCCTTCTCCACGTCCCGATGAAACACGAAAAGGCGATCGGCGTTGCCATCGGGATCGGTGAAATTGAACTGTTTGCCTTTTCTCAGCTTCACGCGCAGATTCTTGTCCTGGTAGTCGACCTGGAACGCTTCGAGATCGCTGAGCGGCGCACTGAACCCATCCTCCTTGTCAGCGGTCTCGTAGCGAATACCGTCGACAGTCGCGACCAGGCGTCCTCGGCACGAGCCCACGCGATGCTTGTGCACGACGGCAACAGAGGCGTCGAGCCTGGCCTCACGAAAGCGGAAGGTGAGATCGCGAGGGCCCGGCTCGACGTCGATCGTCTGCGCGATACCCTCGAACCCTTCGGCCGTCACGTTGATCTGGTGCGTGCCAGGTTTCACGCTCTCCGCGGTCAGCGGCGTGGTGCCGACAAACTGCCTGTCGATGAATACCTGTGCCCGTGGCACATCGGCATCGATGCGCAACGAACCAAGCTCGATGGCAGTCTCAACGGGCGCGGCTGGTTTCGCTGATGACGCAGGTGGGGTCGATGGCCTGGCGGCCCGTCGTGATGGCGTTGGCGCGGCAGGCCGTTCGGGCGTCTCCGCACGAGGCGTCGCGCGCGGAGCAGCAACCGGCGCCGGCGGCGTTGGCGTGGGAGTGGCCACGCGCTCGATGCGAGGGCCCCTGGAGTTCACAATCACGAGCACACCAATAACCAATGCGAAACAGAAAGTTGCAACAGCGAGAATGCGGCGGTTCACAAGCCGATTCTATGTGAGCTATCAACTAGAATGCTCGTCCGGGACTCGGGCTCCGGGATTCGGGAGTCGCGGCTCTGGATCGGGGCATTGGAAGTTGGGAGTGAGTGCGATGAAAGTCAAGGCCGCACAGGCGGCAGCAATTGTCCTGCTCGTTGCGATCGGAGGCACGTTTACGTCCGCGCAGGCGCAAGTGGATTTCACCGGGCAGTGGGCGCCACTCTACCAGGAGGACACGATCGAACGCGTGCCCGGCCCCGAGCTCGGTGACTACACGGGTCTGCCATTGACCGAAGCGGCGCGGCTTCGAGCCGACAGTTGGGACGCCGATCGCATCTCGGTCGTACAGGAGTATCAGTGCCGCCCTCACTCGGTCGACTACGGATTGCGCGGTCTGGCACCAATTCGAGTGTGGGCCGACTACGACGATGCGACGCAGCGGATCGTCGCGTTCCATGTTCATATCGGTGCGTACGAAAACAAGCGGACGATCTACCTCGACGGCCGCCCTCATCCTCCCGACTACGCCGCTCACACGTTTCAGGGGTTCTCGACCGGCGTGTGGGAAGGCAACACGTTGACGATCACGACCACGCACCTCAAAGCGAACTACCTCCGTCGCAATGGCGTGCCTCGCAGCGCGAAAGCTCGGCTGACGGAGCACTGGAACATGCACGGCACGTATCTGACGATCACGAGCGTGCTCGAGGACCCGGTCATCCTGACGGAACCGCTCGTCCGCAGCCAGAGCTGGTTCCTGGATCCCGGACAACGCGCCGGTCTCTTCCCCTGCGAGTACGTACCGGAGGTACCGGCTCCTCCCGGCACGGTTCCGCATCATCTTCCCGGCACGAATCCCAATCTGAAAGAGTATGTCGATTGGTACGCCGTTCCGGCCGAGGCCGCTCGCGGCGGTGCGGAGACGCTCTATCCGGAGTATCAGCTGAAGCTGGAAAAGATTTACAAACCCAAAGACAAGTGTGAGCGCTATTGCAACTGCGTCGGCTTCGGCGGCTGCCTGTCCGTGACCGGCCCATGAACGAGCCGAACCTGGTACGTCGCGCGCGAACGGCGTTCGCATTGCTCGCGGTCGCGCTGGTCATCACCTCCACTCTCCACGCCAGGCAGAACGCCGCGCCGCCGGCCGTCGGTCTTCTGCACGTCCAGCGCAGCGTGCACATGCTCGTCGTCAGCGGCATGAACATCGCCGTACAGGTCGGCGACGATGGCGTGCTGCTGGTGGATGCGGCAACCGCCGCAGTCGCGCCGCAGGTGATTGCGGCGATTCGGACGCTGTCGGACAAACCGATTCACACCATCGTCAACACCCACGTGCACGCCGATCACACGGGCGGCAATGAATCGCTCGTCAAACAACGAGGCACGGGGGCGCCGCAGCCGGTTCGCGTCATGGCACACCAGTCGGTGCAGGAGCGAATGATCGCTGCGGCGCCGGCGGGCGGCGAAGCGGGCGGCTTCCGCCTGAACGCCGTCATCACGCTGCCGATCAACAGCACCTACGACACGCCGACCAAGGACTTCTTCCTGAATGGCGAGCCGGTCGTGATCTCTCACGCGCCCAGGGCACACACCGACGGCGACAGCCTCGTGCACTTCCGCACCTCGGATGTCATCGCGGTTGGTGACGTCTTCAGTCCCGACCGCTACCCCGTCATCGATCTCGCAACGGGCGGATCCGTCCAAGGCTTGATTGCCGCGCTGAACCACATCCTGGAAATCACCGTACCTGCGAAGTTCCAGGAAGGCGGCACGTACGTGATTCCCGGGCACGGCCGTCTCTGCGACGAAGCGGACGTCGTGGAGTACCGGGACATGGTCACGATCATCCGCGACCGCGTGCAGGATCTGATCGGTAAGGGACTCACATGGGAACAGGTGAAGGCTGCACGACCGTCGCGCGACTACGATTCGGAGTACGACGGCGAAGGCGGATCGTCGCCGGACGCCTTCGTCGAAGCGATCTTTCAAAGCTTGAAGGCTCAATGAGATTCGATACTGCGACTCTGCTCGTTGCCGTGGTCGCTTCTCTGTCCGCGCAGGTTGTCGCACAAGGGCCACCGCCTGGTGGAAGAGGCGCGGCGCCGCCGCGCCCGGCACGCGAGGCAGCACCAGTGGACTTCACCGGGTACTGGGTGTCGGTCGTCACCGAGGACTGGCGATGGCGGATGGTGACGCCGGCCAAAGGAGACTTCGCTGGCGTTCCGCTGACACCAGCAGCGCGCAAGCTGGGGCTCGCCTGGGACCCGGCGAAAGACGAAGCTGCACAGGAGCAGTGCAAGGCCTACGGTGCTGCTGCGATCATGCGCGTGCCAGGCCGTCTCCACATCACCTGGCAAGACGACAGCACTCTCAAGATCGAGGCCGACGCCGGCACTCAGACGCGCCTGCTGCGTTTTGGCGGCGGCGCGACCGAGGCGCGTCCTTCATGGCAAGGCAACTCCGTCGCGCAGTGGGAGGGCATCGTCCGCGGTACGGGGGCGCCAGACTTTCTTCCGATTGCCCTGAATCCGCGCGAGGGCACCCGCGGGCGCTCGCTCGAAGTCGTCACGACAAACCTGCGGCCGGGGTACCTTCGCAAGAACGGTGTGCCCTACGGCGCGCGCACGACGGTGCGTGAGTACTACGATCTGTTCACGGAACGGAACGGCGACATCTGGTTCACGGTGACCACCATCGTCGAGGATCCAGAGAACCTGACCGAGCCGTTCGTCACCAGCACGAATTTCAAGAAGCAGGCCGACGCGACCGGGTGGAATCCGCGGCCGTGTACGGCCCGCTGACAATCTACTTCCGCTCGGTAAAAGTCGATCGGATACTCGTCCGGATCGCATTCACCCAGCAAGCCAGACCTGCTAGACTGGGGCCGTGTCCGGCCTTTTCGCGCGGCGACCACGGGTTCTCGTACTGGCAGTGCTCGTTCTGCTGGTCGCGTCGGTCGTCGTCCAGGCGCAGTTCCGGCAACGCGGCGGGGGCTTTTTCCCGCGCGGGTTCGGAGTGCGGGTGGCCAAGCCGGAAGATTTCCTCGGCGGTTTCCAGTTCTGCCGCGTCGCCTACAACCAGGACTACCGCGGCGACGGTGGGAACTGGAGCGTCGACTACCCTCGCGCCGACATCAATCTCTCGATCCGTCTCTCGGAGTTGACGCGCGCCTACGTCAACATGGACTCGAAAGGCGAGCCGGTCCCGCTCCTCATCCGGCTCACCGACGATGTGATGTTCGAGTGCCCGTTCATCATGATGACGGAGGTCGGTTCGGCATCGATCAACGAGGAAGAAGCGGCGCGCCTGCGGCTGTATCTGCAGAAGGGCGGTTTCCTCTGGGCCGACGACTTCTGGGGCACCTATGCGTGGGAGTGGTGGACGGCACAGTTCAGCCGGGTGCTGCCGCCGGACGAGTACCCAATCATCGACCTGCCACCGAACCACCCGTTGTTCTCGGCGCAGTTTCAGATCTCGAAGGTGCCGCAGATCGCATCAATCGGACACTGGGCGTCCACCGGAGGCGGAACGTCGGAGCGCGGCGAGGACAGCGCCGTGGCCCATGCACGCGCCGTGCTCGACAAGCACGGCAACATCATGGTGCTGATGACGCACAACACCGATCTGGGCGACTCGTTCGAGCGCGAAGGAGACGACCCGCAGTACTTCTATCAGATGTCGGTGCCTGGATACGCGTTCGGGATCAACACGCTGCTCTACGCGCTCACGCACTGAAGATCAGTGCCCTACACCGTCAACTCCCAGCTTCCAATTCCCAATTCCCAATACAACCCGAACCCTTTGGGAGTTGGGAGTTGGGGCTTGAGTGTTGGCGCCTCGTTCAGCTGCGGAATGGTCCTTCGAAAGCGATCTCGCTGATCGGCTTGCGGCTGTTTGGTGATTCTCGCGCCTGGAAGTCTTCGGGGAGCACTGTGATGGGTCCGGGCCTCCCGATCGCGGCCATGGCCTCCACTCGAAAATCATCCGGAACGTTCAGCGTGGTCTTGGCGCGCGCGTAGTCGAAGCCAGCCATCCCGTGAACGACCAGTCCGCTGAGTGTCCCTTGCAGTGCGAGGTTCTCCCACGCGGCGCCGCTGTCGTAGCTATGCGTGACAAGCGGGCGTCCGCTCTGCTCGTTCGTTGTGCGCGAGATGAAGACGAGCAACGCCGCCGCATTGCGGCACCAGATCTGGTTACGCTCGACGAGCAGGTTGAAGAACAGCGGCCAGTGTTCCGTGTCGCGGTGTGCGTAGAGAATTCGACAGGGGTACGAGTTGCCGGAAGAAGGCGCCCAGCGCGCCGCCTCGAAGAGCACATCGAGCTCGGCCTGAGAAATCGACTCGCCCGACATCGCCCGCGGCGACCATCGATCGAGGAACAGCGGATCGATCGGATGGTCGGCCTTACGATGGTCCCGTCCGCGTACCGGCACGCGCTCAGTATCCCATTCGCAGAACGCCGGTAGACGAGCCGTTCACGGTGCCTTTCTCGAGCCACTCGAGCGAGGCGCGAAACAACATCGTGTGATTCTTTTCCCACATGGCGTTGTGCGAGGAGCATGCGAGGTCGATCATCACCTTCTGCGGCGCGCCGAGATCTTCATAGAGCTCGCGCACGCGCTCGGGCGCGACCTGCTTGTCGTGGATGCCGGCCACCATCAGCGTCGGCGTCTGGGTTTTGGTGACCACTGCTGCATTCCACCCCCACGTCGTCGTCTGCGGAGCGCGACGCACTCCGGGCCCCCACGTGGAACCGACTGGATCGGACGCAAGCATCGCCGACCACACGCTGTCCGCTGCGGCTTTGTCGTACTGGGCGGCACACCCGACCTGTCGATCCCAGTTCGCGTCGAACTCGGCGCGCGACTGTGTGTTGAAGACCACGCCATCGGCGGGAACTTTGGCCGGGGCCTCTCCCCTGCCTTCGCGGCCGTAGCCGGGTGCAAGCAGCACGAGGCGATGGACCTTCTGTGGATTCTTCGCGGCGTAGCCTCCAGAGCGCGGACCACCAAGCGACCAGGCGACGAGGCTCACCCGTTCAACCCCGCGCAGCGCCCGAATGTAGTCGACGGCCGCCCCGACGTCTGCCCAGTCAGAGGCGATCGTCGTCATCGCCTGGCCGTAGGTTGCGGCACACGGCGCCGGGATGAGACGCGGCACGAGCGCCGCCTGCTGATTGGGAGCGAGATTGCAGGGATCGTTCATGGCGGGCGGCCGCGTTGATCGCCCATATCCGGTCATGTCGACCGAGAACGTGTCGAATCCAGCCTGCGCCAGATAACCCATCCAACTGTAGTCCTGGTACGGGACATCGAACGCGACTTCCGCGGGCGTGCCGGCGCCGTGCACGAACAGCACGACGCGATCGGCCTGTCGCGCGCTGCGCGCAAGCGTCCCGGCATGGACACGTTCACGCACATAGAGCTGGGAAGGTTGCCCTGCAATGGCCGGCACCGTCGACTGCACGCGCACGAAGTGATCGATAGTCAGGATCCGTTCGCTGTCGTCACCGGCAACCGGCACGACCGTGAACAAGAGCAGAGAAAGCGCGGCCAGCGTTCTCATGTGATTGGGCCTCGTTTCGATTCGCATGAAGGCGTCAACCTCCAACTCCCAATTCCCAACTCCCAAGTGCAGGGAGCGGGCCGTTTGGGGGTTGGGAGTTGGACGTTGGGAATTGTCGCTAATGCAGGGACGTCCTGAGGTGCTCGCGGAGCAGATCGCGCCCGAAGTCGCCCCTGAAATCGCGCCACACAGAGTGAACGTGATTCGCGTCGTTCTGCGTGTTGTCGAATTCAATCAGGAAGGTCGGGCCCTGCACGCGATAGTAGTGTTTCTGGCCGCGCTCGATCGATCCCGCCCACGCGAACGTGATGTTGTCGGTTCCGGCGATCTTGAGCTTCGCCAATCGGTCGGCAGCGATATCTGCCGCCATCAGTCCGGCGTACGAATCGATCACCTTCATGAGCATGTCTTTCTGGGCCGCGGTCATCTCCGTCGCCTTCAACCCGCCAGGTGACAGCGGATTGATGTCGAGCGCGTTCTCCGTAACGATGTCGCCCAGTGCGACGGTGTTGAAGATCGCCGTCTTCCGCTGATTCGCGTCGAGCGCGGTGACGAGCGTGCGCGCCGTGTCCTCCAGCATCCCGAGTGTCCGCTGTCCCTTCTGCGGACCGTCTTTGACCTCGGCAGGATTGGCGCCGGCAAATGACGGCGTGCTCGAAATCGCCGTGCCGTTCACGAGGTCGAAGTGCAGCGATATGTGGTGGAATTCGACGCGCCATCCCCACGTCCCCTTCGCCGACGGCGTGCCGAAGATCGAGAAGCGATATCCCTCCGGATCACGCCCGGGCCCACCGCCCTTCTCCTGGGCTTTCAGGATGTTCTCGAGCTGCATGATCTGCGTGTAGGTGGTATAGCCGCGATCGCTCAGCCCGGTTCTGAGCAACTCGTGGGCAGCCTTGCGCTGCGGCTCCGTCATCGCCTTGATCTGCAGTCCGTTGCGCTCGAACTGCGGCACGAAGTGCCACCTGAGTCGCTCGGGCGAATCAAACGGGAATGTTGCCTGCTGACGTTGCTCCGGCGTCAACGACGACAGAAACTTTTCGGCTGCGGTGGCCATCGCCGCCGAGGATGAAGTCCGCTGCGCCTGGACAATGGCGCCACCGAGGGCGGCAAGAACTCCGAGCGCCAGAATGATTCGTGGAGAAATCAGACGCTTCATACGTACCTCGCTTGGTCGGGGATGGTAACACGCTATCTCGGGGCTCGGGATCCGGGATCCAGGATCCCGAATCCCCGAGTCCCGGCTATGATGGAGCCGCTCAGGAGGCCATCGTGGCAGACACACACGACAGCTCAGGACCGAGGGATCCGGCTGAAGCCGGACACGGATCGCTCGACCGCCGCGACTTCTTCAAGGGCGCAGCGCTTGGCGCCGCGGGTCTGGTGGTGGGCGGCACCAGTGCTTCAGCTGAGGCACCGCCGGTCCAGCCGCTTCCTTCTGTCGAATTGCCGACGCTGGCCCACGATCTTGCGTACGCGATGCCGGCGCAGGCAAGCGGCCCGCCCCCGGCGCGTGCCGCGACGCAGGGACGACCTGCATCCGACTTCATGGTGGATGTCATCAAGAAGATCGGCTTCGAGTACGCCGCGATCAATCCCGGCTCGACGTTCCAGGGACTGCATGAGTCGCTCTTGAACTACGGCAACAACTCCGCCCCGGAGTTGCTCACGTGCCTGCACGAAGAAGCCGCAGTCGCCATGGCACATGGATACGCGAAGGCGGCGGGCAAGCCAATGCTCGTCGTGGTGCACGGGACCGTTGGCCTGCTCCATTCGTCGATGGCGCTCTTCCAGGCGTGGGCTGATCGAGTCCCCGTCTTCCTCATCGTCGGGCACAACCGCAATCCGTCCGGCGTGATCAATCGTCCTCACAGCGCCCAGGACATGGGCCTGCTGGTGCGCAGCTTCGTCAAGTACGACGACGAGGCGACGACGCTCGAGCGATTCGCGGAATCGGCGATGCGCGCGTATCGGATCGCGGTGACACCGCCAATGGGACCGGTCGTGATCACCGTGGCCGCAGAACTGCAGGAATCGATCGTGAACGACGTTCCGCGCATTCCAGAGTTGACGATTCCCGCTCCTCCGCAGGGTGATGCGACAGCCGTTCGCGAAGCAGCCCGGATGCTGGTCAACGCGCAAACGCCGCTGATTCAGATCGCGAAGCTCGGACGGACGCCGAAAGCGTGGGACCTGCTCATCGAGTTGGCGGAAGCGCTGCAGGCGCCGGTTGATGTAATGGGCTACTCGTCATGGCAGAAGTTCCCGTCATGGCATCCGTTGTATGGGACCGGCGGCCGCGGGTACACGCCAGACGTCACGCTCGGTCTCGAGGTCACCGACATGTCGGTACAGGCACGTGCCGCGCGGGCGAACGGCCGCAAGACCATCAGCATCTCGGCCGAATATCTGTTTCAGGGGAGCAACATCCACGACTTCGGGCGCTACTCGGACGTCGACCTCGCCATCGCGGCAGACGCCGAAGACACATTGCCATCACTCATCGACGAAGTGCGGAAGCAGACGACGGCGGAACGCAAGAGCGCGATACAGGCGCGCGGCACGCAGGTGGCGGCGGCACACAAGGAGATTCAGCTCAACGGCATCCGCGACGCCAGGCACGGCTGGGATGCGAGCCCGGTGAGCGTGCCTCGTCTCGTTGCCGAACTCAGCGATCAGATCGCCAACGACGACTGGGCGATTGTCTCAGGTCACCAATTCACAGGAGACTGGCAGCGCCGGCTGCTGAATCACGACAAACCGTATCGCTACAACGGCGACTGCGGAGGCTTCGGCATCGGCTACGACTCCCCCGCCTCCGTGGGCGGCGCGCTGGCGCACAAGAAATTCGGTCGTCTATCCGTCGCCATCGTCGGCGATGGAGATCTCAACTTCAGCCCCGGCGTAATCTGGACGGCCGCCCATCACAAGATCCCGTTGCTCTTCGTCGTTCACAACAATCGGGCCTACCACGCGGAAGTCATGATCATCCAGCGCATGTGTGGCGTGCGTGGACGTGGCAACCAGAACGCTCACATCGGGAACGTGATCGCCGATCCCAACATCAACTACGCGCAGATGGCGAAGGCGTACGGGATGTACAGCGAAGGGCCGATCGAGAACCCGAAGGATCTTGCAGGTGCGTACCAGCGCGCGCTGGCGAAGGTGAGGGCGGGAGAACCGGCTCTCATCGACGTGATCTCACAGCCACGGTGACACAACACAATAACCGGAGGCTCTCGTAGGCCGGGTCTTGCTTTATAGACCCGGCAGCTCCGGCGGGTCCACAAGACAGGACCCGCCCTACGGTCGTGTGTGGTCCGATCAGGCTTCGGCGCCTTCGCCCATGCGATAGCGAACGAACCGGCTGATCTGAATGTTCTCGCCGGTCTTGGCGGTCGCCTGCGCGACGATCTGCGAGACCGTCATGCTGCCATCGCGGATCGACGGCTGATCGAGCAGCACGAATTGCGAGTAGAAGCTTCCGAGCTTGCCCTCGACGATCTTGTCGAGCACGTTGGCCGGCTTGCCGGAGTTCTCCATCTGTGCCCGGTAGATCGCCTTCTCCTTCTCGATGGCTTCCGCGGGAACCTCTTCGCGGCGAACCCACTTGGGATCCGCGGCTGCGATATGCATCGCGACTTCCTTGACGAGGTTATTGAAGTCGTCAGTGCGCGCCACGAAATCCGATTCGCAATTCACCTCGACCAGGACGCCAATACGGCCGCCCATGTGAATGTAGCTGCCGATGACTCCCTGCGCCGTCGCGCGCCCGGCTCGCTTCGCTGCCTGCGCGAGGCCGCGTTTCCTCAGCAGCGTCACAGCCTCTTCCATGTTGCCGTTCGCCTCTGTGAGGGCTGCCTTGCACTCCATCATGCCCGCGCCGGTCTGGTCGCGAAGCTGTTTCACCATTGCTGCTGTGATCTCTGCCATCTCTGATCTCCGTCTCCGGTCTTCGGTCTCCCGTCTTCGGTCACGTCTCGTTCGCAGTTCAGGTTCAGGACTGAGGACTGGAGACCTGGGGACGGGGGACCGTACAAAAAAAGCGCCGGCTTTGTGGGCCGGCGCCAGAACTCCGTTCTTCGGTTCCTAGGCCCCGGCTGTTGTGGGCGCGGTCTCGGCTCGGCGCTGCGGACGCACCGCACGCGTGAGTCGTGCCGCTGAATCCGCGGCGGCGGTTTCTTCCGCGCGAGCGGCATCTTCTTCAGCCATTCGCGATTCGCGCATGCCGCGACCAGCCACGACGGCATCGGCGATCTTCGACGCGAAGAGCCGAATCGCACGCAAGGCATCGTCGTTGCCCGGCACGACGTAGTCCACTTCGTCGGGATCGCAGTTCGTGTCGACGACGCCGATCACCGGAATCTTCAGCTTGCGCGCCTCGTCGACCGCGATCTTCTCCTTGCGGGTATCAACCACGAAGACGGCGTCGGGTAGACGCGACATGTGCCGGATGCCCTCGAGGTTCTTCAGAAGCTTGCGCTTCTCCTTTTCGTTGCGGGCGATCTCCTTCTTCGAGAGCGTGTCGTACCGGCCGTCGGTGACCATCGCTTCCAGATCTCGAAGACGTCCAAGGCTGCGCTGAATGGTGGTGAAGTTGGTCAGTAGTCCACCGAGCCATCGCTGATTGATGAAGTACATGCCGCATCGCT
>Ga0207645_10000832_pt1 | contig 25840 bp, 17 predicted proteins | sample KBSM53metaG_FD_184331 | JGI IMG/M metagenome (GOLD analysis project Ga0207645, IMG submission 184331) | Miscanthus rhizosphere microbial communities from Kellogg Biological Station, Michigan, USA - KBS M5-3 metaG (SPAdes) (version 2) | ecosystem: Host-associated > Plants > Roots > Rhizosphere >...
CGCCGTCGAGCACCGAGATCAGGGCGCCGGCCGCCGCCGCGCCGGTGGCGACGGCCGGGAATCGCGGCTCGCCAATCAGCGCCGCGACCAGCGCGACCAGCACCGCCCGCAGCGTCGTCACCTGGTTCGCCGGCCCGAAGCGCGGGTACGGATGATGGCGCGCCAGGAAGCCGAGCGCGAACAGCATCACGATCGCGAAGATCGCCGCCGCCTTGACCGCATAGAGATCGCCAACCGGCAGCAGCGAGCGCGACGCTTCGGCCAGCACGAACGCGCCGGCCACGCCGGCCACGGTCGCGGTGACGGCGCTCGCGCGCAGCGGTGCAACGGGCAGGTGCCACTCGGTGGAGATCATTTGTGCAGGGTGAAAGGTTATTGTATCTCCCGTGGCTGCTGCCGAGGCGCGCGCGTTCTGGATCGCCGAGCCAGGTCGAGGTGAGCTGCGGGCCGAACCGCTGGCCGATCCGGCTGGCGACGAGGTGGTGGTGCGATCGCTCTTCAGCGGCGTCAGCCGCGGCACCGAAGCGCTGGTGTTCGCCGGACGCGTGCCCGCGAGCGAGCGGCAGCGGATGCGGGCGCCGTTTCAGCGCGGCGAGTTTCCGGCGCCGGTGAAGTACGGCTACGCCAGCGTCGGCGTCGTGGAGCGCGGTCCACGCGAGCTGGAAGGCCGCCGCGTGTTCACGCTCTACCCGCATCAAACTCGCTATGTCGTGCCTGCGGCCGCGGTGCACGTGCTGCCCGACGGCGTGCCGCCGGAGCGTGCCGTGCTGGCCGCGAACCTCGAGACGGCCATCAACGGCGTCTGGGATGCGCGCCCTCACGTCGGCGATCGCATCACCGTCGTCGGCGCGGGCGCCGTCGGCTGCCTCGCGGCGTGGATTGCCGGACGGATCGCCGGCTGTGAGGTTGAACTGGTCGACACCAACCCGCGGCGCGGCGCGATTGCCAAGGCCCTGGGCGTTGGCTTCGAGACGCCGGCCGATGCGAGCGACGGCGCCGACGTGGTGATTCACGCCAGCGGATCGGCGGCAGGCCTGGCGCTGGCGCTGCGCGTCGCGGCGTTCGAGGCGACGATCGTCGAGATGAGCTGGCACGGTGCCGGCGAAGTGCCGGTTCCGCTCGGCGAGGCATTCCACGCCCGCCGCCTGACGATCGCATCGTCGCAGGTCGGCACGGTGCCGCCGTCGCAGCGCGCGCGCTGGTCCACGCGCCGTCGGATGGCGCTGGCGCTGTCGATGCTCACCGATCCGGCGCTCGACGTCCTCATCACCGGCGAGAGTCCGTTCGACGCGCTGCCGCAGGTGATGGCGCAGCTCGCGGCGGAGCCGGGCGACGCCCTCTGTCACCGCATCAGATACTGAAGCGCCGATCGCGGAAGCAGCCGTCATCACGTTCGCAGCGCAAAGGCACCGATGTACACCGTCACGGTTCGCGACCACTTCATGATCGCTCACAGCTTCCGCGGCGAGGCGTTCGGGCCGGCTCAGCGGCTGCACGGCGCAACCTACGTGGTCGACGTCGAATTCCGCCGACCCGACCTCGACGATAACGGCATGGTGGTCGACATCGGCCGCGCGGGGGAGGTGCTGCGGACGATTGTCGGCGGCCTGAACTACCGCAACCTCGACGATGAGCCGGCGTTCAAGGGGCGGAACACGACCACTGAGTTTCTCGCCAAAGCCATCTTCGATCGCATCGCGGCGGCGATCGGACACGGCGATCTCGGCGGCACGGCGCACGCCGTCGACAGCGTCCGGGTCACGCTGCACGAGTCGCACGTCGCCTCGGCCGCGTACGAGGGGCGACTGAGCGCGGCGGCTGACCAGAAGCGCTGAAGGTCGGAAGCCCAGAGGGAAGCCGAAGGTCTCAGTCGAACCACGCGGCCAGGTCCTCGTGGCCGACGATGATGCGTGATCGCTGATTGTTCACGTGCGCGATCCGGCGCTCCCGCCAGCGCTCGATCGCCGCCCGCTTCGACGGATCGATTTCGCCCGCCGCACGCGCCCATCCCTCGATCAGCTCGCGTTGCAGATGCGGCGACTCCACGCCAAGCCTCCAGTCGCTGCGCTCGCGGTCGACGTGGTAGCCGGCGCGGTCCAGCATCGCGGCCGCCGCGTCGGTCGCGTCGGGTCCGAGCGCCGGGCCGAAGCCCTTGTCGGTGCGCTGATGCCGGTTCACGAGCTCGCGGATGTCGGCGTCCTCCGCCTCGGGAGGGTCGAGCTCGATGCGACCGTCGTAGGTCAGGGCGAAGAGGAGCGCCGCGCCATGTTCGCGCGCGCGATCGACGAGGGTCTGCAGCCACCCTGTGGAGACCAGGTCGAGCAGCGCCGACGCGGTGACCAGGCCGACCCCCGAAAAAAGGTGCCGCGCGGCGGGCTCGCCGATCGCATTCAGATCGAGCTCGCGCGTTTCGACGAATGCCGCGTCCGCCGCGGTCGCCCGGGCGAGCAGGGTGGCGTCGTGGTCGACGAGCAACCAGCGTTGCGGGGTCGGCAGATGCGCGGAGAGATAACGTCTGTTCGCGCCGGTGCCTGCGCCGAGATCGACGATTCGAACCGGGCGCGTCGCCGGCAGCACCGACGCAACCCGCCGCGCCAGCCGTCCCGATCGCGCCGCCCGGTCCGCCGGCTCGCGCAGCGCCAGCCACTCCGCGCTGAACCCGGTGTCGCAGACCGTCTCCGACCCCGTCTCCGAGACGGTCTCCGACCCCGTCTCCGACCCCGTCTCCGAGACGGTCTGCGACACCGTCTGCGACCCGGTCTGCGGGACGGTCTGCGACCCGGTCTGCGACCCCGGGGACAGGGCGCGCGCCATCGCGCCGACGCTGTCGTCCCACGTCGGCAGCCGCTGGCGCACACGCCGCGCGCCGGCGGCAAGCCGGCGGCGCAGCGGCGGATCCCCGACGAGGCGCGACAGTGCCTCGCCGAACGCGGCCGCGTCGTTCGGCGGCACGACGATCCCCGCCTCGTCTCCGACGAGCGCCGGGATGTTGCCGGTTGCCGTGCTCACCACCGGCAGCCCGCGCGCCAGCGCCTCGGCGACCGCCATCCCGTAGCCCTCGTACAGCGTCGAGAGCACGAACACGTCGCTGCGGTCGTACTCGACCGCGAGACGATCCGCGTCGAGGTCCCCGAGCAGCTCGACACGCTCATGAAGCCCTTCATCGCGCAGATGCGACGTCAAGCGCTCGACCAGCGCACGATCGCGATCCAGGCTGCCCGCGCATCGCAACCGCCACCGGCGATGCGGCAGCGACGCGAGCGCGCGGAACAGGATGTCGTGCCCCTTGCGCGGCGTCAGCGTCGCCACACACAGCAGCGTCAGCTCGATCGGCTCGGAGTCGTCGCCGCCTGCGCGGGCGGAGCCGCGCGCCACCGGCGCCGGATCGGTGCCAGGGTGGACGACGGTGATGCGATCGAGGGTGACGCCGTAGCGGCCGAGGAGCGCCGCCGTCGACTCGCCAGTGACCACCACCGATCGAACGGCGGCCAGCGATCGACGCTCGCTCGCGGCGAGCCTGGCCGCGTCCGATGCGTCGAGGCCCGTTTCCTCCGCCAGCGGATGATGAACGAGCGCAATCACGTTCAGCCGGCCGCGTGCGCGCTCGGCTTCGTCCGGCAGCGCGCCGAGCGCCAGCCCGTCGGCCACGACTGTCGTCCCGTCCGGAATCGCGGCGAACACACGTGCCGCTTCTTCACGCGCCGCCGGGGTCGGGAAGGGAAACGTGTCGTCGAGCGAGACCACGTTCACCTCCCATCCGCGCGCGCGCAGCCCGGCGACGATCCGGCGGTCGTATCCGTAGCCGCCGGTGCGAGTCTGAAGATCGCCCGGGACGACGAACGTCGCAGCGCCTGCTGGCACAGCGTCAGATTACGCGAGTAATCGTCTGCTGCCCCTCGCCCGGCGTATCGGGTTCGGCGCCGAGGTCGCAGTCGAACAGCACGTCCGCGCCCATGCGGAAGACGCGATAGCGCGGCCGGTGGCAGTCGCTCAGCGCGGACCGGGGCGACAGCCGGATCGCCGGCCGGCCGTCGCCAATCAACAGCGGCGCAATCGCGATCTGCAGGCGGTTGAGCAGGTTCGCCTCGAGGAACATCGACACGGTGACGCCGCCGCCCTCGACGAAAATCCGATGGCAGCCGCGCGCCCGCAGCAGCCGCAGCACCTCGGTGACGTCGAGGCCGTCGCTGCCGTCTTCCACCGCCACCATCGTGGCGCGGCCGAAATGCGTTTCGCCCTCGGCGGCGAGCGAACGGCCGCAGACGTAGAGCGTGTCCGCGGACTCGTCGTTGAAGACGCGGTAGTGGTCGGCGAGGCGGCGCGTCGGGTCGAGCACCACGCGCACCGGGCTCGGGCCGCTGACATGACGCGTCGTCAGCTGCGGATCGTCGGCCGCCACCGTGCCGGCGCCGACGACCACCGCGTCGCAGAGCGCGCGCATGCGGTGCAGGTGACGGATGTTTTCCTCGCCGGTGACGTACTGCGATTCGCCGGCGTGCGTGGCGATGAAGCCGTCGAGGCTTTGCCCGAGGTGGCCGACGGTGATCGGCCGCGCGACCGTCGCGCTGCAGATCGGGAGATAGAGATCGATCAGCGCGTGCGCCGGATCGTCCGGCGGCATCAGCAGCTCCCACCCCGCGGCCGGATTCCACAGCAGCACCGCGTCGGGCGACGCGCGCGGCACCGCGCGCAGCGCGGCGGAGTCGCCTTCAGGCCGGATGGCCGCGGCGAACGCAACCGGCTCGCTGAGCTCGGCCGCGCGATCGGCCTCGTCGGCCGCCGCGAGCACCATCGCCCACGCAGCGTCCTGGGTGGTCGCCTTCACCACGTCGATTGCGAGTGTAGATCAACTGGATACGTGGCGGTCGACGTCCAGCAAGCGTGTCAGCGCGCGAATCTGCAGATAGAGCGTCTCGGGCGGACACGGCTTCGCGAGGTAGGCATCGCAGCCGGCGGCGAACGCGGCGTCGCGCGCGTCGGTCACCGCCGAGATCACCACCACCGGGATGGCGACGGTGAGGCTCGATTCGCGCACGTGCTGCAGCACCGTCCATCCGTCGACGCGCGGCATCGCCAGATCGAGGACGATGACGTCGGGGCGAAGCTCGGTGATCTTGTTGAGCCCGGCGCGGCCGTCGACGGCGGTGAAGACGGTGAAGCGTTTGGAGCGGAGGTATTCGGAATAGATGTGGCGCGCGTCCATGTCGTCTTCGATCACGAGCACAGCCACAGGGTCGCCCGAAGGATTCCTCGATAACATGTGTAGCAGGCGACCCTCCGTCCAGGGCGCGCGACAAACGGTTGCAACATGACTGCCACCAGATATTCCCGCTGCGAACTCGGCGGGGTACAATGCAACGTTCGCGCGTCGGAGATTCCCCGAGGAGGACTGCTTTCCATGCACCACCCACTGCCCATGCGATTCGGCGTCGCGCTCGCCCTCGCGCTCGCAACCGCGCCGCTGGCGATGCCGACAGCCCAGCAGCCTGCGCAGCCCGCGCAGCCTGCGACGCCCGCGCGTCCGCCGGCGCAGCCTGCGGCCCCGGCGACACCGGCCACCACGCCGGCCGCGCCCGCGGCCGCGCCGGCTCCGGCGAAAGTACTCGTCCCGGTCGCCACCAACACCGTGACCGCCAACCCCGATGCGTTTTACGGACAAGCGGTGACGATCACGGCATCGGTCGAGCAGATTCTGTCGAGGACCTCGTTCGTCGTCGATCAGCGCCGGGTGGGTACCGCGACTCTCAAAGGTGTGAAGGGACCGACCGACATGCTGGTGCTGGTGCCGAACATCCAGTCGCCGATCGACCTCAAGAGTTACGTCACGGTGATGGGCGAGGTGGTCAAGTTCGATCCGGCAGAGGTCGCGAAGAAGGCAAAGGATTACAAACTCGATCTCCCGGCCGATGCGCTCGCCAAGTACGCCGGCCGGCCGGCGCTGATTGCCACCTCGGTCATCAACGACAAGTTCGTCGACGTCGCCAAGCGGCTGCCGCCGCCGATGAACGCCGAGGAAGAGGCCTTCAGCAAGGTGATGAAGCAGGTGGCGCCGGCCTTCGCGGCGCTGCGCGCCGGCCTCGACAAGAGCGAAGCCGAGAACGCGAACAAGAATGCCGCCGTGCTCAAGCAGGCGTTCACCGATACGGAAGCGTTCTTCAAGCCGAAGAAGCCGGACGCGACGCTCTGGGCGGGCGAGGCGCGCAAGCACGTCGAATCGATCCAGGCGTCGGTCGCGGCGGGGAAGTGGGACGAGGCGAAGACCACGGCCGGCACGCTGCAGCAGGCCTGCGGCCGCTGCCACGGTCAGTACCGCGAACGCTTCGATGACGGATCGTTCCGGTTCAAGCCGGAACGATAAGTTTTTCACATCTCGATGGGGGCCCTGAGCGGCCCCCACCTTCTGCTCCAATGAGAACCACGGTTCTGCTTCTGTCTCTCGCAGCGGCCGCCATCGCTGCAGAACCGCTCACGCCCGAGCAGACGCTCAACCGCCGCGCCATCGGCGACCTCGAGTTCTCGCCGGACGGCTCGCGCCTCGTTTTCACGGTGACGGAGCCGGTCAAGGGCACGGCGCGCGCACGCGCGATCTGGCTCCTCGACGTCGGCGACGGCCGACTGCGCCAGCTGACCTTTTCCGGCAAGAGCGACGGCTCGCCACGCTGGTCGCCCGACGGCTCGACCATCGCCTTCACCTCGGATCGCGACGGCGCCGCGCAGCTCTACCTGTTGCCGATGCGTGGAGGCGAGGCCGAGCGGCTGACCGATCGCCAGGAACGCGTCGAGGCCTTTCGCTGGTCGCCCGACGGCACGCGCATCGCGCTGCTGATGAACGAATCGAAGCCCGAGGCGCTGCAGCAGCGAGAGAAGGACAAGGACGACGCGAGGGTCGTCGACAAGGAGGCACGCCACGAGCGGGTGTGGTTGGTGGACCCGGCGACGAAAAAGCTGACGCAGGCGACAGCCGGCCCGTGGCAAGTCTCGCAAATCGAATGGCTGCCGGACGGCAGACGGCTGCTCGCGATTGCCACCGACCGGCCCGAGGTCGATCAGTGGATCGATGCCATCTACACGATCGACCTCGAGCACCAGCCGATCGGAGGTTTCGAGCGGATGGTCGCGCCACGCGGGCCGTTCGCCAGCGTATCGGTCTCGCCCGACGGCCGGACGCTGGCCTACATCGGCTCGCGGACGGAAGGTCCCTCTCCGCACGACCTGTACCTCACGCCGATGGGCGCGGCCTCGCCTCGAAACACGACGGCGACCACGATCGATCGCCCGATCGCGCAGCCGAGGTGGATCGACAACGAGACGCTGGCGATCCAGGTCCAGCGCGGCTTCGCCAGCGCGCTCGCCACCGTCGACCGCAACGGCAACGCGCGCTGGCTCGACGATCTCGGCGTGAACCCGTCGGCGTTCGCGCGGGCGCAGGACGGCACGATCGCCTTCGTCGGCGAAACCACAGCCCGCGCGCCTGAATTGTTCGTCAAGCGGCCATCAGCGCCGCCGCAGGCCGTGTCGGCGTTCAACGCCCGGTGGGCATCGATTCCCGTGATCGCTCCGGAGTTCATGACGTTCAAGAGCTACGATGGCGTGGACATCGAAGCCGCGCTGCTGCGCCCGGTCGCCCCGCGGTCGGCCACGAGCCGCCAGCCGTTGATCGTGCTGGTGCACGGCGGTCCGACCGGGCGTTGGGCTGACGCGTTCGAGCCGTGGGGCCAGCTGCTCGCCGCGCGCGGCTACCTGGTGCTCTATCCGAACGTCCGCGGATCGACCGGCTACGGTCAGAAGTTCATCGGGATGAATCGCGGCGACTGGGGCGGCGGCGACTACCAGGACGTCCTCTCCGGCGTCGACGCGCTCGTCGCGCGCGGCATCGCCGACCCGGAGCGGCTGGGAATCGGCGGCTGGTCGTACGGCGGCTATATGGCGGCGTGGGCTGTGACGCAGACTACGCGCTTCCGCGCCAGCGTGTCAGGAGCGCCGGTGATCGATCTCGCCAGCGAATTCGGAACGGAGAACGGATCGCAGTACGACGAGTGGTTCTACGGCACGCCGTACGAAAAGCTCGAGGGCTTCACCCGAAGCTCGCCGATCACCTTCGTGAAGAACGTCAGGACGCCGACGCTGCTGTTGCAGGGCGAAGCCGACGAAACCGATCCGATCGGTCAGAGCCAGCAGTTCTACCGCGGGCTGAAGCGCTACGACGTCGACTCGGATTTCGTCGTCTACCCGCGCGAGCCGCACGGGCTGCGCGAGGAGAAGCACCTCGTCGACCGCCTCAACCGCGTCGTCGCCTGGTTCGACAAGTACCTGAAATAACGGTCGACTGCGCGTCACTCCGCGCGCAACGCCTGCACCACATCCACCCGCGCCGCCCGCGCCGCGGGCAGCAGCGATCCGATAATCGCGGCAATCAACAGCACTGCGGCCGATCCTGCAATCGGCACCACGCCCGGCAGCTGCACGTTCTGGATGTAGCTGCCGACGACCCGCGCCAGCGCGTAGCCGCCGAGCGCGCCGGCGACCAGGCCCAGCGCCGTCATCCACAACCCTTCGCCGAGCACGCCGGTCAGGATCGAGCGCGGCTGCGAGCCGACCGCGAGCCTGATGCCGAACTCGCGCGTCCGTCCGCTGACCGAGAAGGCGAGCACGCCGGCGACGCCGACGATCGAGATCGCCAGCGCGACGGCGGCGAAGCCGCCGAACACGATCGCGTTGAGGCGATCGGGCGCGAGCACTTCCGCGCGCACGTCGTCGAGCGTCGCCGCGCGCTCGACGACTTGATCGGTGGCGAGCTCGCGCACCGTGCGGGTGATGACCGGCACCAGCGAGTACGGGTCGTTGCGAACGTGGACGAAGAGGCGGCCACCCGCCAGTTCCTGCTCGAAGGGGTGGTAGACCGTCATCACCTGCCGCGGATCGATCCGCTCGTCGTCGACGGTGGCGATGACGCCGACGATGCGGCGGGCATCGCTGGTGATGCCGATGAACCGCATCACGCCGTCGGTCCACGTCAGGTGGCGGTTGATCGGGTCCTGTCCGGGGAACAGCTCGTCGGCGATGCGCTTGTTGATGATCACGACGCGCTCGGCGCCCTGGCGATCGCCTTCGTTGAAATCGCGGCCCGCGACCAGCGGGATGCCGAGGGCGGCAAAGAACCCCGGCGACACCGAGCGGAACTGCGCGCGCGGATCCTCCTCGCCGTTCTGGCGCGTCCGCCCCTCGACCGAGAACTGGAAGCCGGCGCCAAAGCCGCCGGCGTCGCGCCACGGCACCGTGCTGCCCCAGGCGACGCGCTCGACGCCAGGCACTTCGGTGATCCGGCGCTGCACGTCGCGGTAGAAGCCGCGGACCTGCTCCGGCGTCCGGCCGTAGTTCGACACCGGCACGTTGACGGCGAGGATGCTCTTGGTCTCGAAGCCGGGATCCTTCGACTGCAGCGCGATCAGCGTCCGCAGCAGCATGCCGGCGCCCGCCAGCAGGACGAACGAGGCCGCGATCTGCGTCATCGCGAACAGCCGCAGCCGGCGGTTGGTCGAGCCGGTGATTCGGAGGCCGCCGCTCGACAACGCGAAGCCGCGCGAGCTGTCGGTCGACGGCAGCCGCGGCACGAACGCGAGCAGCACCGCGGCGACCATCGCCAGGCCGACGCCGACCCACAGCAGGCTGGCGTCGAGCGTCAGGTCGAGGGCGCGCACCGAGAAGCGCGCGGCGTACTTGGCCAGCACCGACACCATCGGCTGCGCGATCGCGACGCCGAGCACGGCGCCGCTGCCGCAGAGGATCAGGCTCTCGGCAAGCAGCGTCCTTCGCAGCGTCGCGCTGCTGGCGCCGAGCGCGGCGCGCACGGCCAGCTCGCCTTCGCGCCGCACGCTGCGCGCCAGGATCAGGTTCGCGACGTTCGAGCAGGCGATGACGAACACCAGGCCCGATGCCGCCAGCAGGACGAGCAGCACCGTCCGCGCGCGCGCGGTGATCTGCTCGCGCAGCGGCACCGCGTTGATGCGGAAATCGGCCTTGACCGGGTAGGCCTCCGGGTAGGCGTGGCGGATGCTGCCATGCGCCGTGCGCAGTTCGGCGCGCGCCGCCTCGACGTCGGCGCCCGGCGCGAGGCGGCCGAAGAGCTCCGTCATCCGGTGCTCGCGTCCCGTCACCATCGTCGCCGACAGGTGATGCGGGCTGGTGACGATGTTCGCGACGAGCTCGGTCTCGGCCGGGTAGGGCACCGACGGCTCGAGCACGCCGACGATCACCGCCGTGCGCGTGCCAAGGCGAATCGTCTTGCCGAGCACCGCCGGATCCGCCGCCACGCCCGTCGTCCAGAATCGGTGGGTGAGGACGACCGCGCCGGCGGCATTCGGCCCGTCGTCGCCCGCGTTGAGCAGGCGGCCGAGCACGGGCCGCAGGCCCATCACCTCGAAGTAGGAGCCGTCGACCACGCCGGCGCGCACCTGGCGCGGCTCGCCGAGGCCGACCATCGTGAAGGTGATGGTGGAGAACTGGCCGATCGCGGTCAGCGTCTTCACCCGCTCCTTCAAGTCGATCACCTCGGGCACCGAGAAGGTGGAGTTCTCGACGTTGTTGCCCGGCGCGCTCTGGCGGATGTAGACGAGGCGGCCCTCGTCGCGGTTGACGAGCGGCCGCAGCAGCACGCCGCGGACGACGCTGAAAATCGACGCGTTGGCGCCGATGCCGAGCGCCAGCGTCAGGACGACGGTGGCCGAGAGCCCCTTCGCGCGCGCGAGCGAACGGAGGGCGAACTTCAAGTCCTGGAGAATGGCCATGTGCTTTCTTCTTAATTACGCGAGGGTGGGGTGATTCTGTACGGCCGGATGGTTTGAAGCAAGAGACAGGGGCTTCGGGGCGGAGCAAGCTCCGCCCCTACGGGTGTAAGCGTCGAAGTGTGATCGCGCTCAATACTCGAAGCGAAGCTCCCCTACGACGGACCGCTTCACGATGTCGCCGAAGACGTGCTGCTGGATCTCCTTGTTGAGGATGTTGTTCACCTTGACCAGCGCCGTCATCTTCGTCGCCGGAAACTTCACGCCGAAGCTGCCGTTGACGAGCGTGTAGGCATCGGTGAAGCCGTGGAACGGGCTCGAGAGGACGTCGGCCCAGAACGCCTTGTCCGTGTAGTTGACCGTGCCGCTGGCGAGCAGGCGCCGGTTGGACATGTTGAAGCCGACGTTGAACCGGTTGTTCGGCGGCAGCGCCAGCTCCGACGCCGGGAACGGCGTCGAGGAATCGATCACCGTCGGGTCCGCTTGATAGGAATAGTTCGCGAACGCGGACCACTCGGTGTTGATGCGCTGATCGAGCGACAGCTCGATGCCTTTTTCCCGCACCGGTCCGAGGTTGAGATAGGTGAACGCCGTGCGCGGCAGGAAGATGCCGCGCGACGCCAGCAGGGTGAGCACCGCCGGGGGCAGCGGCCAGCCAGGCGGCGGGTTCGCGGCCGTATAGGGATCGGCATTGTTCGCGAGCTGGACGAAGTTGATGTTCTCGTCGCGATCGTTGACGTAGAACGCGGCGCCGAGCGTGGTGCCGCCGGGCAGCGAGCCCGTGTACGCGACTTCGTAGGCGGTGATCGATTCCTCCTTCAGATCCGCCTGCGGCGTCGAGCCGAGCGGGAGCCGGCTGCCGATGGCTTTGACGACCAGCGGGAACGGCTGCGCGATCCCGACCGCGCGCAGATCGATCGGGTTCACGATCGCAATATCGAGGTAGTTGTTGATCACCGACGGCGAGCGGAACGCGCGGTTGAACGAGACGCGCACCGAGTGCTCGCCCGCCGGCCGGAAGACCGCGGCCAGCCGCGGCGAGAACACCGGATCGTCGAGGTTGCCGAACTTGTCGACCCGGCCGCCGACGGTCAGCCGCACCTTGTCGAAGAAGATCTCGTCCTGGACGTAGGCGCCGAGCTCGGTGCGGTTCTCCGCCGTCGGCGCAATGGTGATGTCGAAGTTGTTGCGGCGGACGTTGCCGCCGACGCTGAAGACCTGCCGCGTGCCGGCGCGAATCGCGTCGCCGACCTCGAAGTCGTAGGTCTGGGTCGAGAAGTTCAGCTGCAGCGGCTGGCCGGTTGCCGGGTTCGGCAGCAGCAGGTTCGGCGCTTCGGCGCTGGTGAGGTTGGTGAAGAAATTCACCTTGAGCGCGTCCTTGCGGTAGTTGACCTTGCCATAGCCCATCACCGAGCCCGGCTGGATGTTGAACGGGCCGATGCCGGTGTGGATGATGCCGCTGGTGCCGGCGACGCCGCCCTGATAGGTGATGCGGCCGCCGCTGATCTCCTGGTCGACGCGGGCGTCGAACTTCGGCTGGCTGGTCCCTTCGTTCTCGAACGCGGTGCCGAACGCGCCGGTCGAGTCGCTCGGATAGCTCGCGCCGCCGACGAACTGCGTCGGATCGCGCGGGTCCTGGATCCTGGGGATCGTCCCGGTCGGCCGCGGCAGCGGATCGGAGTTGAAGTAGCCGGCCGAGACGCGATACGACCAGATCGAGTTGGGCGCCTGGGCCACCGTCGCGTTGGCGCCGAACAGCTTGCCGACCCCTTTGCCGACGCCCGATCCGGCGTCGCGATCGAAGAAGCCGCCCTGAATCGAGACGGTCGTCCCCGGGGCCTGGCGCGGCGTCTTCGTGATCACGTTGACCACGCCGGTGAGCGCGTTCGCGCCCCACACTGCCGACGCCGGCCCGCGGATTACCTCGATCTGCCGGATGTCCGACATGTTCGAGGGGAGGAAGTCCCACAGCACCAGCCCGAAGAAGTCGAGGTAGATCGACCGGTCGTCGAGCAGCACGAGCTGCGAGTTGGTGAGCGTCGAGGTGCCCTGTCGGTTGGTGACGTTGATGTCGCGCGCCGAAAGCTGGATGACGTTGACGCCTGGCAGGGCGCGCAAAAGATCGCCGTAGTTCTGCGCCGGCGTGCTGGCAAGCACCTCGCTGGTGACCAGGCTGAGCGTCGCCGGCGCGTCGATCAGCGCCGTATCGGACTTCGACGCGCTGACGACGATGGTGTCGGTGAGGCTGGCGAGTGAAAGGCTGATTGCCGGCACCTCGACGTTGGTTCCGCTGACGACGACGTCTCGTACCGCCGGGGCGAACCCCGGCAGCATCGCGTTGACCTTATATGTACCGTTGGCGACGTTGGTGAAGCTGTACTCGCCGCGGGATCCGGAAACGGCCGATTGCACGCCGCCGGGACCGTCGAGCGTCACGGTTGCGCCGGGGACGGCGGCGCCGGATTGGTCGATGATCGTGCCGGTGATGGTGGTGGTCTGAGCAGCGGCAGGGCTGGCGAGCGCACACACCAGCGCGAGCGTGTAGAGCGGACGAAGCATTCGCGCCCCTCCTTCGATGGGCTGATTTCGAGGGTACCTGACGTGAGGCAGGAAAAGAAGGAGGAGGGCCTACGCTGTGCGCAACTCAGCACGGAGGCTCGGAGATCTCGAAGACTCGGAGCACAGAGGCTCAGCTGGCACCGCGGCTCTTCTCTGAGCCTCGGTGCCTCTGAGCCTCCTTGTCTCTGTGCCTTCTAACGTCCCTGACTGTTGGTTCTCGTCGTTCCGCCCGGGAGACGGAACGCGAGGTACTCGCCCGAGTACACGCCGCCGGCGACGGCGACGATGATGTACTGCTTGCCGTCGGCGAGATAGGTCATCGGCGAGCCGCTTTGCGGCGCCGGCATCAGGAGCTCGCCGACCTGGTTGCCGTTGTTCTTGTCGTAGGCGCGCAGCATCGCGCCGCGCGGGCGTCCGGGCGGCGAGGTCACGGTCGGATCGCCCATCACGACCAGCGTCTTGGTGACCATCAGGCCGACGCCTGAGGTGCCGGGCTGTCCGGTCTTCGGGATGTTCTTGCCGGCGAGCAGCGGGTGGTTGCGGATGTTGTCGGGCGTGTCGCCGTGCGGCACCTGCCAGACGATCTCGCCCTTGTCCACGTTCATCGCCGTGAGCAGCCCGTAGGGCGGCTTGATCATCGGCAGCCCCTGCACGTTCAGGCCCGCGGTCGGCCCGCCGTCAGCCGGCACCTGCGCCGGGGGCGGCGGCGGCGTGGACTGCTGCGGCGGACGCGGCGGCGCGTCGGCGGCGCAGCAATCGCCCGGCCCCATCACTTCGCGGAACTCCTGGCCGGCGACGCCCGACACGTAGCCGATGTCGGAGAACTCCTTGGGCGGCGCCACCAGCGAGCGCGCGCCGACGCCCATGTTGCCCGCCTGCAGGAAGGCGACATGCGTCTCGGGATCGGCGGCCGAGCCCGGCCAGTTGGTCGCCGTCGACGCGACCAGCGCGCCGTAGAGCGGCCCGTTGACGTTGCCGAGAATCGGCGGCGTGAACGGCGACGGCTCGTAGCGATACCGCTTCAACCGCTCGAGCGCCTGCGCCCGCAGCTCCGGCGTGAAGTCGATGAGGTCGTCCGGCACCTTGATCATGTTGCGCGCGTACGCCGGCGGCTTGGTCGGGAAGGGCTGGGTCGGCGAGAGCTTCTCGCCCGGGATGTCGGACTGCGGCACCGGCCGCTCTTCGATCGGCCACACCGGCTGCCCGGTCACGCGGTCGAAGACATACAGCCATCCGAGCTTGCTCGGCAGCGAGACCGCCTTGATCGTCTTGCCGTTGGCGTTGATGTCGAAGATCAGCGGCGCCGACGAGTTGTCGAAGTTCCAGATTGGATGGTGCACGAGCTGGTAGTGCCACTTGCGCTGCCCGGTCTTCAGGTCGACGCAGACGAGGCTTTCGGCAAACAGGTTGTTGCCCGGACGATGGCCGCCGTAGAAGTCGGAGGTCGGCGTCTCGATCGGCAGATACACGAGGCCGAGCTCCTCGTCGGCGGTGATCTGCGTCCACACGCCGGTGTTGCCGTTCACCGCCCACGACTCTTTCTCCCACGTGTCGTTGCCGAACTCGCCGGGACGCGGAATCGTGTTGAAGGTCCACAGCAGCTTGCCGGTGCGCACGTCGAAGGCGCGAACCAGGCCCTTGGTGTTGTTGTGCGTCGAGACGGTCGCGCCTTCGCGCATGGCCGAGCCGATGATGACCACGTCCTTGACGATCGCCGGCGTCGAGTGGACGCCGATCTCGCCGGTCTCGAGATCGATCTGCTCGGCGCGCCCCTTGACCACCCCGAGCTTCAGGTCGAGGACACCGCCCTTGCCGAAGCTCTGGATCATCGAGCCGGTCTTGGCGTTCAGCTCGACCAGCTGATAGCCGGTGGTGACGTAGACGATCCGCTCGTCGCCACGGCCGTCGGTCCAGTACGAGACGCCGCGGCCCGACAGCTGGCGCGGCGACACCGCGGCGCGGCGGCCTTCGCGCAGGCTGTGCGTCCAGTTGACCTCGCCGGTGCGGCCGTCGAGCGAGACGACCGATCGCCGCGTGCCACCGGTGGTGTAGAGCGTGCCGCGGATGGCGATCGGCGTGCCTTCGAGCTTGAACTCAGGCCGCGGCCCGAGGTTGTCGGTCTTGAAGCGCCAGGCGACCTCGAGGTCCTTGAAGTTCGAGGCGTTGATCTGATCGAGCGGCGAGTAGCGGTTGCCCCTCATGTCGGCGGTGTAGTGCCACCAGTCGCCGGCCTTCGTCGACGGCTGGCCCGGCGCCTGTCCGGAGAGGGCCGGGCGGAGCCAGATGAGCGCGGCGATAGCGAGGATGAGCGCCGGTCCGATGCGTAGGAATCGTCGGGACATCGTTCCACTCCCTTCGGGCTAGGAGAATGCGAGCGCGGTGCGGGGGGCAGTCTAGCTCGGTTGGCGACTAAGTCAAAAGTCCTAAGTCGAAAGTCACAAGTCGAACGTCGACGGTCGAAAGTCCCCAGTCGGGCGGCGAAAAGTCGCAAGTGATCCGACGGTCGAGAGGTAGTAGAGTCATGCCGCACAAGGAGGGTGGGATGCGAATGAGGCCAGCCGTCCTGACGTTGGCGCTGTCGGTGGTCGTTGCACACGGATTGCTGGTCGCGGCCGGTGACGAGCCGCCGCCCTGGGCCTACGGCTTCACGTCGGCGCCCGGCCCGTCGGCCGCCGCGCCCGCGGCGCCGCCGGCGGCTCCCGCGCCCGCCGCGCAGCCGGCGCCCGACCCGACGCCGCACAAGGTGCCGGGCAGCGCCGCCACGTTCACTCTCGCCGAGATCCGCAACGGCTTCGGTCCCGCCGACTGGTTCCCGGGTGACCATCCGCCGATGCCCGAGGTTGTCGCGCACGGCAAGCGGCCTGACGTGCGCGCCTGCTCGCTCTGCCACTACCCGAACGGCAAGGGGCGTCCGGAGAACGCGGGCGTGTCGGGGCTGCCGGTCTCCTACTTCATCCAGACGATGAACGATTTCAAGAACGGCGCGCGCAAGAGCGCCGACGCGCGCAAGGCGAACACCAACATCATGATCGCCATCGCCAAGGGGATGACCGACGAGGAGATCAAGGCCGCCGCCGACTACTTTGCGGCGATGAAGTGGACGCCGTGGATCAAGGTGGTCGAAACCGCGACCGTGCCGAAAACGCGGATCGCCGGCGGCATGTTCCTCAAGGTCGACAGCGAAGAGACCGAGCCGATCGGCAGCCGCATCATCGAGACGCCGGTGGACGTGGAGCGCACCGAGGTGCTGCGCGATCCGCGCTCGTCGTTCATCGCCTACGTGCCGGTCGGCAGCATCAAGAAAGGCGAGGCGCTGGTCAAAGGCGCCGGCGGCAAGACGACGGCGTGCTCGGTGTGTCACGGCCCCGACCTGAAAGGCCTCGGCCCGGTGCCCGGCCTCGCCGGCCGATCGCCGAGCTACACGGTGCGGCAGCTCTACGACACGCAGCACGGCGTGCGGAATGGAGTGTGGGCTGATCTGATGAAGCCGGTCGTCGCCAGCCTCACCAACGAGGAGATGCTGGCCATCGCGGCCTACACGGCTTCGCTGACGCCCTGACGCGTGCAATTAGGAATTAGGGGAATTAGGAATTAGGGAATTCGTGAGTCTCTTCGATTCCGCAACGTTGCAGCGAGAGCACGAATTCCTAATTCCTAATTCCGTTAATTCTTAATTATCCAGAGGTAGATGTCCTCCCCGTCGGCGAGGATCTGCCGATCGGGTGGCCAGCGGCCGATTGGAAATTGATGTGACACCACTCGCGCGCCCGGGGGGAGCTCGCGTTTGAGCTTCGCCTCGAGGCGCGCGTTGACCGTCTCGGACAGCCATAGCGTCACCACCGTCGCCTTCGAGAGATCGGCGGCGAACAGATCGCCCTCGATGAAGCTCACGCGATCGTCGACCTCGCCCTCGCGCGCCACCTGCCGCGAAATCTCGACCAGCCGCCGATCGATCTCGATGCCGACGCCGCGCGCGCCGTACTTCTGCGCGGCGAGGACGACGATGCGGCCGTCGCCCGAACCGAGGTCGTAGACGACGTCGCCCGGCCTGACCCCGGCGAGCTTCAGCATCGCGTCGGCAACCGGCTGTGGGGTGGCGACGAAGTGGATGTCGGGTTGCTTAGCGGCGGGCTGCGCTGCAATTCCGGAAACGGACAATCCGGACACCGCCAGCGTCAACACGACGAACGCGCGCGACAAGCGTCGGGCCACGACGCCAATCAGCCTAGCAGACTTTCATCAGGTCGCACCCGCGGTGCGCCGCCTCACAGGTCGGCGTTGATCGCCGCAATCGGATCGACGCGACGCGCTCGCCGTGCCGGCAGGTAGCACGCCAGCGCCGCGACCGCGGCGAGCAGCAGCGGTGCGGCAATGTAGGTGGCCGGGTCGTTCGCGGCCACGCCGAACAGCATCGCGCGCAGGGCGCGCGCGACGATCGCGGCGCCGCCGAGGCCGAAGGTGGTGCCGACGGCCGCGAGCATCAGGCCCCGACGCACGAGCGGCGCCGTCGCCTGCTCCGGCGTCGCGCCGAGCGCGATGCGCAGGGCGATTTCGCGCGATCGCTGCTGCGCGGCGTAGGCCATCGTCCCGTAGAGGCCGGTCACCGCGAGCACGATGGCCATCGCCGCGAAGATGCCGAGCAGCCACGCGCGGAACCGCGGCTGCCCGACCGCGCCCGAGATCACATCGTCCATCTGCCGCAGCGGGGGAACGGGGATCGTCGCGTCGACGCTCCAGACAGCTTCACGCACTCCGGCGGCGATGCGTGCCGGGTCGAGCGGCGTGCGCACGACCACGGCCATCGACGGCCACGGCATCTGCGCGTGCGGCAGGAAGATCTGCGGCTCCGCCGCCCGTTCGAGTCCGAAATGCCGGATGTCACCCACCACTCCCACGATCTCGCGCGTCGTCGCCTGCCCCGGCACGATGGCGAGGTCGTGCGTGATCCGGCGGCCGATCGGATCCTGGTCCGGCCAGAAGCGGCGAGCCATGGACTCGTTGATGATGGCGACGCCGGGCGCATTGCCGCGATCGCGCTCGTCGAACGCACGTCCGCGCGTCATCGCGACGCGAATGGTGGCGAAATACTCCGGGCCGATGACATGCACGGGCGCCGAAGGACGCTGGCCGATCGGCTGCGGCGGCTCACCGGCGATCGAGAACGTGCTGTCGTCGACGAAGAAGCGCGCCCGCGGATCGAGTGGCAGCCCGAGGGTCACCGCGGCCGACTCGACGCCCGGCAGATCGTGCAGCCGCGCGACCAGTCCTTCGAAGAACGTCGCGCTCGCTTGCGCGCCGGCGCGGCCGCGCGGCAGTTCGATGCGATCGACGATCAGCACCGACGAACCGCTGAACCCGGTGTCGACCCGCTGAAGCCGCGCCAGGCTCTGCACGAGCAGCACGGCCCCGACCGTCAGCATCAGCGACAGCGCGATTTCCGCCACGACCAGGACCTCTCGCGCCCGCTGCCCGGCGCCGGCCACCAGCGCGCGCCCCGAGGCGGCGAGGGCGTCGTGCAGGCGGTGCGCGCGGACCTGGAACGCGGGCGCCACGCCGAAGAGCAAACCGGTAGCGGTTGCGAGCAGGAAGGTGAACGCGGCCACGCCGCCATCGATCCGGACCTCGTCCAGTCGCGGGATGTCGGCCGGCGCCAGCCGCACGAACACGCGGAGCGTCCACGCGCAGACCACCAGGGCGAGGGCGCCGCCGGCCAGGGCGATCACAAGGCTCTCGGTGATCATCTGGCGCGCGAGCCGCGCGCGTCCGGCGCCGAGCGCCATGCGGATGGTCACCTCGCGCGTTCGCCGCGAGGCGCGCACGAGCATCAGCCCGCCGACGTTGGCGCAGGCGACGAGGAGGACGCAGCCGACCGCCGCGGCGAGGAGCAGCAGCGCCGGTCTCACGGCACCGACGACGGTGTCGTGGAGCGGCACGACCGTGTAGGAGGCGAGCCGGTTCGCGTCCGGGTAGTCGCGTGCCAGGCGGCTGCCCAGCCGCTCCAGTTCGGATTGCGCCTGATTGACCGTGATTGACGGGCCGAGGCGCGCGACGACATGCAGGATCCGGTACTCGCGGTAGCGTTCGGGGCGGATCGCGGGATTGGGCGGCTGGGTCCGCGACAGCCGCAGCGGCAGCCACAGTTCCGTGCCGGCGGTCGGAAACTCGAAGCCACGAGGCATGACGCCGACGATGCGGGTCGGGATCCCGTCCAGCATCAGATCGCGGCCAATCGCGTCGATCGCGCCGCCGAAGCGCCGTTGCCACAAGCCGTATCCCAGGATCGCCACCCGCGCCGCACCGGGAACGTCGTCGTCCGCAGCGAAGGCGCGCCCCGCTGCCGGGCCGGCGCCCAGCACCCGAAACAGATCGGCGGAGCAGGTCGCAGCCAGCACCTTCTCCGGCTCGATGCCGGCGCCGGCGATGCTGACGCTTGGACTCCAGTACGCGGCGACTCCTGCGAACGATCGCGCATCGTCGCGCAGGTCGAGATAGTTCGGCGGCGAGATCGACGAGGGCGCCGCGGAGCCGCCACTGTTCGTTTGCGCGATCGCCACGAGCTCGAAGGGGCGCGGGTACGGGAGCGCGCGCAGCAGCACCGCGTCGACGACGCTGAAGATGGCGCTGTTGACGCCGATCGCCAGAGCGAGAACCGCGAGCACGACGATGGTGAAGAGCGGGTGACGCAGGTAGAGGCGCACCGCCAGCCGGATGTCCTGCCAGATTGAGCTCATGGCTGCGAACCTTTCATCCTTCGAGCCTTCCCGTTGTCCCGCCTTCGATCCTTCCACCCTTTCCGCCTTCCAGCCCTCCACTTTTCACCAATCGTTCGATCTCGCGGTATTCGCGCCAGTGGCGCCAGCTCACCGACAGGAAACCCGCGACCGGGATCGCCAGAATCACGCCGGCCGCGCCGGCGAGCGCGGCGCCGAGCCAGACCGTCAGGATCACGGCGAGGGTCGGCATGTGCATACCGTGCCGAATGAGGCGCGGGTAGATCACGTAGTCCTGCACGACGCGCAGGACGGCGAGGAACACGATCACCGCCAGCACGCGGTCGCCCGCCTGCGAGCCGGCGACGATCAGCGCCGTCAACGGCCCGATCGCCGGCACCAGTTCGAGCACGCCGGCCGACACCCCGAGCGACACGGCGGAAGGCAGGCCGAGCACGACGAAACCGGCGACGCAGATCACGCCGACGATCACCGCGGCTGCCGTCTGCGCGCGCACGTACCCGGCCAGCGCGCTGTTGACGTCGCGCAGGTATTCCTCGGCGCGCCATTGCAGGTGGCCGCGCGGCAGCACCCGCAGCGTCGACCGCTGAAATCCCGGCGCCGCGGTCAGCAGCACGAACGCGAGAACCGGCGCCACCGCCAGCCACTCGGCATAGCGCGCCGCCGCAATCAGCTCGTTCAGCGTCGTCCGCACCTCGCGCTCGATGTAGCTGACCAGCCGCTCGAGCCGGACGATCAGGCCGCGGCGGGCGATGGCCGAGATCGGCGCGCGCGCGAGCAGCCGCTCGAACGGCTCGAAGTTGCCGCCGGGGAAGAGCCGCTCGACGGCGCGCGGCGCGGTGACGCGCACCCAGTGCACCGCATCGTCCCTGGCGCCGCGCCAGGCGAACGCCCCGGGGACGAACACGATGAGATAGATCAGCGCCAGGGCGACCGAGCGCGACACCGGACGCTGGCGCGGTCCGATGCGCACGCGTCGCCGCATCGCCGCCACGATCGGCGCGACCATGTGTGCGAAGAAGACCGATAACAAGAGCAGGACGGCAATGCCCTGCAGCGCCCCAACCATAAAGCTCCACAGTAGAATAATCGGATGCGAAGAGAGACACGCAGCTCGGCCTCGCGAGCGCTCGCACTTATTGCCTTCATCGCGGCACTCGTGGGTGCCGCCGCCGCCGCGCAGGAACGGGATCGCACGAAGATTCCCGACCAGTTCAAGTGGAATCTCACCGAGATCTACGCCAGCGAAGCCGCCTGGCGCGCCGGGAAGGACAGGCTCGCGGCCGATTTGCCGCAGCTGCGCCAGTTCCAGGGCAGGCTGGCCTCGTCGGCGGCGACGCTGGCCGACGCGCTCGACAAGCTCTATGCGTTCGACAAGGAGCTGTCGCGGCTGGGCGCCTACGCCGGGATGCTCGCCGATCAGGACACGCGCGATGCGGCGCACCAGGGCATGCGGCAGGAGATCTCGCAGCTGGCCTCGACCTTCTCCGCCGAGGCCGCGTTCCTCGAGCCGGAGCTGCTGCGCGCGGGCAAGGCGACGCTCGACAAGTTCCTCGCCGCCGAGCCCAGGCTCAAGGTCTATCGCTTCTACGTCGAGGACGTCGCTCGCCGCGCCGCGCACACGCTGAGCGAGGGCGAGGAGAAGATCCTCGCGGGCGCCGGGCCGCTCGCCGGCGCGCCGTCAGACACCTACGGCATCCTCGCCAACGCCGACTTTCCGTATCCGTCGGTGACGCTCAGCGACGGCCGCACCGTGAAACTCGATCAGGCGGCGTTCAACGATCTGCGGGCGCTGCCCAACCGCGCCGACCGCGAGAAGGTGATGTCCACCTTCTTCAAGGCGCTCGGCAGCTACAACCGCACCTTCGGCACGACGATCAACGGCGAGGCGCAGAAGCTGCTGTTCTTTGCCAGGGCGCGGAAGTATCCGACGACGCTCGAGATGGCGCTCGACGGCCCGAACATCCCGGTCTCGGTCTACACCAGGCTGGTCGACGGCGTGAACCGGAACCTGCCGGCGTTCCATCGCTACCTGAAGCTGCGCCAGAAAATCCTCAACCTCGACGCGGTGCACTACTACGACCTCTACGCGCCGCTGGTCGGCTCGGTGAAGCTCGAATACACGCCGGAAGAAGCGCAGAAGCTCGTGCTCGACGCGGTCGCGCCGCTCGGCGCCGACTATCAGGCGACCATCCAGCGCGCGTTCAAGGATCGCTGGATCGATCTGCTGCCGAACGAGGGCAAGCGCTCGGGCGCCTATTCGCAGGGCGGCGCCTACGACGTGCACCCGTACATGCTGATCAACTTCAACGGCAAGTACGCCGACGTCAGCACCATCGCGCACGAGCTCGGGCACACGATGCAGAGCTACTACTCGAACAAGACGCAGCCGTACCCGCTGGCGGGGTATCCGATTTTCGTCGCCGAGGTCGCGTCGACCTTCAACGAGTCGCTGCTCATCGACCACGTGCTGCGCAACATCAAGGACGACGACACGCGGCTGTCGCTGCTCGGCAACTATCTCGAGAACATCAAGGGGACGATGTTCCGCCAGACCCAGTTCGCCGAGTTCGAGCTGCGCCTGCACGAGATGGCCGGCAAGGGCGAGCCGATCACCGGCGCGGTGATGTCGAAGCTGTATCTCGACATCACGCGCAAGTACTACGGTCACGACAAAGGCGTCGCCGTGGTCGATGACTACATCGCGCACGAGTGGAGCTTCATCCCGCACTTCTATCGCGACTTCTACGTGTTTCAGTACGCGACTTCATTCATGGCCTCGGAAGCGCTGGCCGCGAAGGTGAAGGCGGGCGACCGGACCGCGAAGGAGCGTTACCTGAAATTCCTGAGCGCCGGAGGTTCGGCCTACCCGATCGATCTGCTGCGCGAGGCGGGCGTCGACATGACCACCGACGAACCGCTCGAGCTGACGATCAAGACGATGAACCGCGTGATGGACGAGATGGAGGCGATTGTCGCGCGGCGGCGGCCGACGGCCGCCCGATAGCCAGGAGCGACGAGGCGGTCCGGAAGTACCAGCGCCCTTCGACCAGCGCCGGCGACGCCAGCACCGGCTCGCCCAGCTGATTCACGTGCGACAGGGCAAAGGTCCGCCCTGCCTTCAGCACGAACGTCTCGCCGTCGTCGTTGGTGAAGAACACCTCGCCGTTGACCGCGACCGGCGACGCTGAAAATCCTTCGCGCTGCTCGGAACCAAGCCGGCCCTGGAACAGCACCGTCCCGCTCTTCGCCTCGTACGCGGTGACGATGCTCTGCATGTCGTTCACCAGATACAGCACGTCGCCGAGCAGGAGCGGCGAGGGGACGAACGGCGAGCCTCGCGACACCGACCAGGCGACGTGCGATGCGGTGACGTCGCCGCTGCCGCCGGGCCGAATCGCCATCGTCGGGCCGGCGCGGCCGGACGCGCAGAAGACCAGACCCTGACCGACGACCGGCGTCGGGATCACCTCGTAGGTGTTGCCGACGACCGACCACAGTTCGCGTCCGCTTGCCGGATCGTAGGCCTGCACGCGGCGCTGGCTGCTGACGACGAGCTCATCCCGCCCGTTGGCGGTAATCACCACCGGCGTGCCCCAGCCGACGCTGGCGTCGCGCGGCGTCCGCCACAGCGGCTTGCCGGTTGCGGTGTCGAACGCGGCGACGAACGATCCGCCGGCGCCGCTGCCGCCGTGATCCTGGTAGATGAACAACCGGTCCTTGTAGAGCGCCGGCGAGCCGGCGCTGCCGTGATAGTTCGAGAGGCGGCCGATGTCGCGATGCCAGACGATGCGGCCGTCGAGATCGATCGCCAGCAGGCCGTTGCTGCCAAACGACGCGTAGACGCGGCGTCCGTCGGTCGTCGGCGTCGCCGAGGCGAAGCCATTCTTCGGGTGGCCGAACTCGATGTCGCGCTGCGGCACGAAGGTTTCGAAGAGCTGCTTGCCGTCGCTGCGCCGGAAGGCGACGATTGAAAGGCGCTGGCCGCCGTCGTAGGCCGTCGTCAGGAAGATACGATCGCCCCAGACAATCGGCGACGAGTTGCCGCGGCCCGGGACCGGCGTGCGCCAGGCGACGTTCTCCTTCGCGGACCAGCGATTCGGATACGGCCCATCGGGCACGAGCCCTTGTCCCGACGGCCCCCGCCAGCGCGGCCAGTACGTCGCCGCGATGCCTTCCGCCTCGATCATGCGAACCGCGTCCGGCGCCCGCTGCGCAGCGGCGCCTGCCGCGAGCACGAGAATCAGCGCTGCCGCCACGCGAAGCGACCGAACCATGGGGTCAGATTAGACGACTTCGACTGCAAAATTGCGCGCGGCTCGTGTGGGCAGGCCTTAAGGCCTGCCAACCGCCGCGGGCAGCCCTAAAAGGGCTGCGCTACGGTGTTATCCTCTGCCCCGTGACCACAGCCCGCACCGATACGCTCGAGCAGACGTACTCGACGAGCCTCCTGAAGCTCGCCGGCCCCGGCCTGATCGTCGCGGCCGCCGGCATCGGCTCCGGCGACGTCGTCTCGGCGACGGTCGGCGGGGCGAAGTACGGGGTGATCCTCTTGTGGGGCGTCGCGCTCGGCGCCTTCTTCAAGTTCGTGCTCACCGAAGGCATCGCGCGCTGGCAGCTGGCGACCGGATCGACCGTCGTCGAAGGCTGGGCCGAACACCTGCCGGCGTGGGTGAACATCTACTTCGGCGCGTATCTGGTGGTCTGGACCGTCGCGGTCAGCGCGGCGCTGACCAATGCCACGGGCCTCGGCATCGCCAACCTGACCGGCGGCGCGATCTCGCAGCCGTGGGGCGCGGTTGGGCACAGCCTCTTCGGCTTTGCCTTCGTCTGGTTCGGCGGCTACAGCGGCTTCGAGAAACTGATGAAGACGCTGGTCGGCATCATGGGCTTCAGCATCCTGACCTGCGCGGCGCTGACGCTGCACGATCCCCTGCCGGCGCTGCGCGGCCTGGTGGTGCCGGTGATCCCCGCGGGCAGCGGCACCTACGTGCTCTCGATCATCGGCGGCATCGGCGGATCGATCACGATGCTGTCGTACAACTACTGGATGCGTGAAGAGAAGATGAGCGGGCCGGCGGCGCTCAACTATGTCCGCGGCGACGTCGGCATCGCCTACGTCTTCACCGCGCTCTTCGGCATCTCGATCATGCTGATCGCCAACCAGGCGTTCTACCTGCCCGGCGTCACCATCACCGACGCGCAGGCGGTGCCGAAGATGGCGGAGATGCTCGGCACGATGCTGGGACGCTTCGGCGTCCTCGCCTATTCGATCGGCTTCTGGGCCGCGGTCTTCGCCTCGCTGCTCGGCGTGTGGCAGAGCGTGCCGTACCTCTACGCCGACTTCTACGGCATCGCCCGCAAGCTGCCGCCGGCGGCGCGCGAGGCGATCACCAACGTGAGGTCGACGCCTTACCGGCTCGCGCTCGTCTTCATCACGCTGGCGCCGCTGCCGTTCGCCTTCATCCGCCGGCCGCTGATCATCATCGTCACCTACACGATCGTCGGCAGCCTGTTCGTGCCCTTCCTTGCCGGCACGCTCCTGTACCTGAACAACCGGGTGAAGTGGCAGGAGCCCGTGCCGCACAATCACTGGGCCACGAACCTGCTCCTGATCGGAATTCTCGCGCTCTTCGTCGCCGTCGGCGCGCAGGAAGCGATTGGCGCGCTGCGATAAGCGGTTGAGGGGTTAAGATTCGCGCCGGGGAGGCGTCGAATGCGAGCATGGCTGTGGGGTGTGGTGATCCTGATCGGAACGGGAGTCGCGTC